>Ga0184634_10000029_pt1 | contig 28671 bp, 30 predicted proteins | sample PLM31_200_b1_FD_133016 | JGI IMG/M metagenome (GOLD analysis project Ga0184634, IMG submission 133016) | Groundwater sediment microbial communities from an aquifer in East River, Colorado, USA - PLM3-1_200_b1 | ecosystem: Environmental > Terrestrial > Soil > Riparian zone | place: USA: East... | reverse complement strand
CGCCCTCGGGACAGATCTTTTTGCCCATGAAGGTCGAAACGTCATGGTCGGTGGTCGAATCGTTTGGCGCATCGCCGTTAAAGAGTTCGATGGGAACGCCATGCAAGCGCGCCAGCTGAACGGTGAGCAGCGAACCGCAAATTCCTTTCGGCCCGGCTTCCGTCACGCTCTCGTAAAACAGACACAGCTTACGGATCTCGCCATGGGCGAAAAGCGTTCCCATGATGTTATCCGAGATCAATGTCGTCGGCGCGTTGCGCGCCAGCAGTTGGGGGGCAATCACCTGTGCGCCCCAAAGCTGCGGCCGCATCTCGGGCACTAAAAAACTTTCACATTGCTCGGCCTTCAGCGCGCTCATCAAGAAGCTATATTGATTCTTCGCGGGGATTCCGTAGACCAACAGATATTTCCCGGTTTGGCTGGCAGCGCTTTTAACAGTATTGGCATCGCTCTGGAATTTGCGGCGAAAACTTTCCGGCGTGTATAGATCGTCGAAGCCAACCAGACGGGTGATCAGCGCGGCTGGTGTCAAATCGAACGACGGATAGCGCGCGGCAATGCGCTGATCACCGGAGGCGATCAGCGGCTGTCCCTGGAAAATCAGTAATTCCGACGTGGGGCGCTCCTCAATCGGCACGTCGTCGCCCGTCGCCAGTGAACGAGGATCCTGTACTAGGGCGTAAAACGGCACGCCATATTCCTTGGCCATCAGCGCCAATGGGTAGGTACCGACCTTGTTAATGATATCGCCGTTCTGCGCCGAGCGATCGGCGCCGACGATCACGGCGTTGACTTCACCCTTGGCCATCACCTGCGCCACCGCGCAATCCGGGATCAACGAAACCGGCACGCCGGCTTGAGCGAGTTCCCACGCCGTCAAGCGCGTGCCCTGCAAATAGGGTCGGGTTTCCGTTGCGATGACGCTGAATTTCTTACCGAGCTCTTTGCAATAATTTGCCGCCGCGACCAGTTCGCCGCTTACATTGCAGTGCGTCATCACGCGCGCCGGATTCGGCAAAATCATTGCCGCACGTTTCGCTCGGGCGCCGCGCGCACGCGTGATCTGCGCGCCGAACTCGCGCGCCTGGCGCGATATGGTTTCACCGACCGTCCCATCGCTGTGAGTTTGCTCAAACCATTCGGCGATGTGACTGCCCAGTCCGCCGAAATCGAAGGTCGGCCGCACATCGCAGAATTGCTGAGTCAGCTGCGCCATGCGCTGACGCAGCGGCTCGGCTTCTTTGCCCTTGTATTGCTGCGCCACCAGCGCGGCGCTGTAGAGAAACGTCAGGACCTGACCATAGGCGCGGGTTTTCATCTCGCGCACCGCCGCCAGCGCTTGGGATACGTCGGTGACTTTGATGTATTCGATCCTTTGCGGAACCAAGAGCTCGTCGAGGACGCGGAAGCCATCCCCTTCCCATAAAACCGGTTCGAACAGCGGGCTTTGTACGGCGCTCATGCTTCACTAAAAATGATTCGAAGCTGCTAAAGATAGCGCAGCGCGGCGCGCGCGACTTCGATGGTTTTCTGCTCCGCTTCGAAGAACAGCGGATCGCGAAAGCCAAACTTGCCGTGCAGACACTCGTCGGAAACCGCGAGCACCGCGCCGGCTTTTTTACCGCGCACCTGGGCAATCGTGAGAAATGTCGAAGTAACCATGTCGATACTTGAGATCTTCTGCTCACAGAGTTGCTGAATCAACTGCGGAGTTTCTTGAAACAGCGCGTCGGTGGTGAAGATCCAGCCCAGATGGTAGCGAACATTTAAATTATCGGCGGCTTTCTTTAAAGCATTCACGATATCGGCATGGGCGAGCGTGGAAAAATTCTCCGCCACGTAGTAGCGCGACGTGCCTTCGCCGCGCAGCGCGCCGGTGACGATAACCAGATCACCGATCTTGACGTCTTCTTGGAGCGAGCCGCAGCTGCCGACACGGATCATCGACTCAGCCCCGGCGCCGCACAAAATCTCCGTTGTGATCGCCGTATCCGGCGCATAACGTCCGCCGTTGCCGACGGTGACTCGCTTACCATCCAGCGTGCCGCTGTACATCTCGTAGTCGAGGAAAGTAAAATTTTTTTGCGGCCTGTCCAGCAGTTTCAAGAGCATTTCGCTACGCTCTTTCGGGCCGGGGATCAGCGCAAAGGGACCGAGAGAATCTGGCTTGAGGCCGAGCATCGAGAGCATTCTTTGCGGTGTGAAATGCGCTTCTTTGAGCATGATTACAGAGCCTGGCAGACGAACTCGAGAAGATCTTGCACCGGCAGTGCGGGCTGATTGAGATCGGCGAACGATCGTTGACACAACGCGCTGGAAGTTAATACTAACTCAGCACCGCTGTCGCCCGCTTCGCGCAAACGATCCGCCGCGCACCATTGCGCCAACTCCGGATCTGCTTCCGGCACACCCCCGCCACCGCCGCAACACCAAGACCAGCGCCGGTTGCGCTCCATCTCGACTAGTTGCAGCCCCGAGATGGCGCGCAGGATACTTCGCGGCGCCTCGTACACGCCGCAGCCGCGGCCTAGATGGCAAGAGTCATGATAAGTGACTTTCTTGTTGACCGGCTTGGTGAATTTCAGCCGGCCACTGCCGAGGAGTCGCTCGACATACTCCAAGCCGTGCACGACCTCGAAATTCACGCCGGGCGTTTTCGCATATTCGCGCCAAATCCGCTGGCAGCTGCCGCAAGCGATAACGACTTGCTTGATCCCGGCATTGTTGATCGTCGCTAGGTTAAACTCTCTCAATCGTTCGTATTCGCGCCGAAAACCGAGATCGAAGGCGTAGAGCCCGCAACACTTTTCGTCTTTGCCGAGGATGACGAAATCCTCACCTGATTTTTGCATGAGCTGGGCGAGCGCGATGGCGCCGCTACGGCCGCTCGGCTGATCAGCCGAACAACCGGCAAAGAGCAAGGTCGATGCGCTGGCATCGCCGAACTGCTTTAGCCCGAGCCCTTCTGCCCAAACGCCGCGCTCGGTTCTTGCTTGCGCCCAGGGGTTATCGTGCTGCTGGAGCCCGAGGTAAATCGGCCGGTGCGCATCGATCGGACCCTCTTTCTCGGTGATTTCCTCGCGCATTGCGACGGTGATATCCCACGGCCCATAACCGTCGTTGCGCACGCCGCAGAGTTCCTGGCACATCAAGCAATTCGTACAAGCGGAAATGACTTCTTTGAGCTCGGCAGTGATCGGATCGAGACCGTGAAATACTCGCTGGGACATCAACCAACGCGACTTGGGTGTATGGCGTTGAAATCGGTAGAATTCATAGGGCGGACACTTTTCTTTTGGCCCCGGCACGTCTTCCATCGGATTTGCCGGTCCATGGCCGTAGCACGAGCCGCACAGAACGCAGCCGCTGCTGCGCTCTTCAAGGCCCTTGGCATAGAGCCATTTCTTGACTCTTTCGAGGCCGATGGAAGTTTTTCTCTCGTCTTTCACGAATATGGGCCCCGGCGGACAGAAAATAGTTAAACCCTTAACCTTTTATAGCTCGCCAATAACTGCTGTCAACCAATTCTCCCGCGCGGCACCAGCGAAACGTACGCGAGAACACTGTCGGCGCGACGGCGAATGAATCGGCAATGTGACTGCCGGGCGGCTATGGCTAGATTGTCGACGATTCCTGATTGAGCTTGCGCAGGAGCCCGGCGAGCTCCTTTTGCTTAGGCTTATCGAGGGTAGTGAAAATCTCGGAAACGCTTCTTTCAAACTGCGGAATGGTGCTCTTGTAAAGCTTGGCGCCTTTGTCCGTAAGAACGACATGCACGACGCGGCGGTCAATTGCGTCGCGCTGGCGTGAGACCAGTTTTTTATCCTCGAGACGGTCGACGATTCCCGTCAGATTGCTCACCGTTACCATCATCTTCGCGCCAATCTCGCCGAAGGGCAGACGGCCGGCATAACCGATGGTTGCGAGCACGTAAAACTGCGGCGGTGTCAATCCGAGTTTTTCCAAATCGCCTTCGAGCTTCTTATGGGACTGCAAGCTGAAACGAAGAAAACGGACCCAGAGGCTAGTGCTGTAAGACGCAAAGAAAGGACGTTTATGAACTGCCACGTACTTCAATCTAGTCACACCCAGGCTAAAAAGCAACTTCGTTTACACTCGCGTCATCGGCCAAGCGCCGAATGTATTGCAACGCCGTAGCCATAGTGTTACTGGGGCGATAAGAAACCTCTGGCTTAAAATCCGTAGGGAAAATGAAACTTCACGTTCTCGGTTGTGGCGACGCTTTTGGTAGCGGCGGGCGCAATCAAAGCGGTTATTTGGTCGAAGCGGCTGACCGGCTCTTTCTTCTAGATTGCGGACCGACGACTCTCCTCGCCATGAAACGAGCCGGCTTCGATCCGCGCCGCCTGGACGCCATTCTCATCAGTCATTTACACGGCGACCACTTCGGCGGCATTGCCTTTTTCTTGATCGAATATCTCTATCAAAAACCCCCGTCCAATCCGCTGATCATCGCCGGGCCGGCGGGAACGGAGGAACGGGTTGATGAACTCTTTCGCGTGATGTATGGCAGCGGGTCGATGACGAAGGCAATTCCGTCCGTGCATTACCGAGAGCTCAGCCCCGACGAGCCGGCAACCGTCAATGGAATCGAGGTCATGCCTTTTCAAGTTCCCCATCAGTCCCACGCCATTTCGCTGGGGCTAAAAGTGAGTTATGCGGGCAAACAAATTCTTTTTTCCGGCGATTCACTGTGGACCGATCGCTTCATCGCGCACGCTCGCGGCGTCGATTTGTTCCTCTGCGAATGCTCTTTTTTCAGGGAACAGCCGGGCATGCATGTCAATTACCATGCACTGCAAGCCAACCTCGCGCGTCTCGAATGTAAGAAACTGCTGTTGACTCATCTGGGCGAGGAAATGCTCGCGCGTAAGAGTGAATTAACCGCGACACTGGCGGAAGATGGAATGGTAGTCGAGATCTAACGCGAAGACGCAAGCGCCGGCGGTCAACTGGGATTGCCTTGATCGTTTCGCGGCGCTTGAAACGGTAAAATTAGCGCCCGGTGCCCGCTTTTGGTGAGAATTTCTTGTGCGGTTTCCTGCGCGGCGGCCAATTCCGGATAGGGGCCGACACGCACGCGGTAGGCGGTTTCGTTCCAGCTGACTACAGTTTGTTCGACAAAAGCATCAAAGCCCTTCTCGCTGATTTGGCGCGATAGCGACTCGGCGCGATCTTTTTCTCGAAACGAGGCAAGCTGCAAGATGTATCCGTCGGTGACCTTCGGCCTCGTGTTCTCCTGCGGCGCTACGGTGACGGCGGTCAAGCGATCGCTCCGGACGCCGACCTGTTGCTCGTTCAAGGTTGATTTGCCCGCAGGCGAGGCCGGTGTTTTTAGCGTGTCATAGTTTTCAAAGCCGTATTCGATAAGCCGTTTGGTGTCGCCCCACTGATCGCGCGCGCCCAAGATTGTGACGATCAGTGTCACACCGTTCCGCTGCACCGCGCCGACAAAACATTTTTGCGCCGCGTGCGTGTAGCCAGTTTTGCCGCCGACTGCGCCGTCAAATCCCCACAGCAGTCGATTATGGTTGCGCACCGAGATGCGCCGCGGCACGACTTTTTTCCGCACCACCGCGCTAGTGCTCACGGAGCTGAATTTGGTTTGGACGATTTCGCGAAAGGTCGCATTTCTCATCGCGTGGCGAAAAAGTACGGCTAGGTCCTTGGCGGTGGAATAATGATCCGGCGCGGTAAGCCCATGGGGATTGGTGAAGTGACTATTGGTTGCGCCGACGTCGTGGGCTTTCTTCGTCATCAACTCGGCGAAACGTTCGACGGATCCGGCGAGGCCTTCGGCCACGACGACGCTCGCGTCGTTGGCCGAGGCCAGCATGATGCCGTAAAGTAACTCCTCGATGGACAGCGATTGACCCGGACGTAAATTGAGTTTTGACGCGGGAACCCGCGTGGCCTCTTTCGAAACGGTCAGAGATTCGCTGAGCTTTCGACCGCTTTCCAAGGCCAATATCGCGGTAACGACCTTGGTTGTGCTGGCCGGCGGCAGACGTAGATCGGCTTCCTTCTGATAAAGAATCCTCCCCGTGGCAGCGTCCATCAGCACCGCAGCGCGCGCCGTCAGCTCATCGTCGGGTGAGAAAGACCAAACCGGACCAAACGAGGCAAGAATGATTAGAACGGCCAGAGTCAGACTAACCGAAATAGACTGCCGAAACCCCAGATTTGTCGACCTCCCTGCTGATTTTCTTAAAGGGCCTCTCTCGGACATAGCCGATTGACCGAAATAAAACCGATTTATACCACGTTTCGAAATTGCTGAACAGCCTGCTAAAGCATTTTCTCATTTTTTAGAATTCCAGTTATTAGCTGACGATTCGTGGTGGGCTGAGCATTCAAATGATTGGCTGGCGCGAACTATTTCTTGGTCGGCGTGACGCCGTGGCGACTAAGCTCGCGATCGGCCTGGTCGCGAATACCGGCTTGTTCGCCCATGGCTTCGCGGCGAATCCGCTCTTGGCAAGGTTCGCAGATTCCCCCTTTCAATATCGGTGCGGATTTGGCGCAAACCATGCATTTTTTGATGGTAGGTTCAGTCATCCGCCGCATTTTACCTGAAATGGATCAATTGCCAATGCCTCAATTGATGACTTTGATCTGCTGAGGATGCTCCAAAATTATTTCCAAGCCATATTGCGGATGATCCTTAATCGCGCCGGTAACTTCTACCTCTTTATTCTCGAACTTCGCCGGCGCCTGTCGGTTTTTTTCGAAAAGCTCGACCGCGGAGCCGAAAATCACCGCGGTAAGAGATTCGCGTGAAGGACCGAAATTGAGAAAATAGGTATTGCTCTTTGCCGAATGGCCGACTCGAAATACGCGCCCTCGAACCCGCGCCTGCTTGCCGGTGAGCGCGCGAATTTTCTCCACGTCGCGGGCTATAACCACGGGCAACTCCCCCAGGGATTCCTCAGGCGTCGAAGCCGCAGACAGTGGCGCGAAACTCACCGGATAACTTTTTGGCTCGGCGGAATTTCCGACCGGCCCGTTAGCAACAGTGGAATTGGGTTGGCCCGCGTCTCCCGCCGGCGGGTTCCAACGTTGGTAAAGCACATGGCTAAAAAAGCCTGCGAAAAATGACAGCAGGACGACGCCAGCGCTTACGGCGGGATGTCGCATTATGGCTTGCGCTCCCAGAGATGAAAGAAAGCTTTACGGTATTCTTCCGCCAGCTGTCCCGCGTCGCGGAACAGCAGTAGGTTTTCATCGTTTAGGTTGTCCGCCGAACGAGTCCAGTTGTAAGACCCGGTAAAAACGATCCGGCGGTCGATGACGGCGAATTTTTGGTGCATCAGACCGGCGTCTTTCTCCTGGTTCTTTGATTTGGCTCCGGAAACCCGGCGCAGCGGAATTTTCTGCGCTTCGAAAAACTTTCCTTTGGAGCTTTCGTTGGCAAGATCGAACTCGCGGTCGACGACGACCTGAACGGCGACGCCGCGCTTTTTCGCTTGGACCAGCGCGCCGGCCAATTCATCGTTGGTAAATGCATAGACCGCGACCAGCAATTCCTTTTTGGCAGTATCGATCTCGCGCAGAATATGCGTGGAACACTTTCCTTGTGGGCTGAAGCAAGCTTGCACCACCATGTCGGCAGCCGAAGCGATTTCGAGCCGGATGACGAGCAACAAGAGCGGCGCGCTTGCCATCAACGCGCGCATCATGGGCCGACCCGCCCGGGGTCATAACTATTCTTGCGTAGCGAGCCCAAACACACGCTCAAGATCAACTTTTCCAGGACGAAACGGGGCTGACTGGCGCTGGATTTGAGCCGGAAATCAACGTCGAACAAACCCTCCATGCAAGAGCGCAGCTCGTCGAGCGAAAAGTGCTCGGCCCGTTGAAAACACATATAGTCGGCGTAAGGACTGCGCGTCAAAAGCGGCGCACCGTGCTTCAGTATATTTTGTTGAAACTGGGGATAGGTCATGCCGCGCTTCCACAGTTTGGCCATTTCCGTTTCAAGCAGCTGGCGCGCCGCGAGCAGGCGGCGCACCTCGGCAGTTATAGTGCCCAGTATGCGCAGCGGATGATCGCCCTGAGACAAAAGACGCGCCAACTGCGCGAGTGCCGCTGCTGCATCCCGGTCCGCGATCGCGCGCGTGAGATCGAAGATCCATCCCTCTCCTTGGTCAGTGACGATCGCTTCGACATCCTCAGCTCGGATCGACGGGCGATCGCCTACGTAGAGCAGTAATTTGTCCAGCTCCTGCTGCAGCCCGCGCAGGTCGTCGCCGGCTCTGTCGAGCAACATTTCCCGAGCTCGTGGTTCCAAGTTCTTTCCCGCTCGGCGCAGCCGTGGGGCAATGAATTCCAGCAGATTTTCCCGGCTGACTTTGCCGCTTCGATCTCTTTCCAACCCAAGGTAAAGCGTCGCGCCCGTTTCCTCGAAGCGCTTGTAGAGCCGGGTGCGGCGATCCACTTGCACCGCGCTAAGCAACAAGAAACTCCACTCCGGCAGCCCCTGTTCCAGTAAGTTTGCCAGTCTGTGGCCTTCGCTGCTTCTGCGTTTGCTCAAGTCGAGATCGCGGCTTTTGCAATAAGCCAGCAGCCCATCGACGCCCTCTTGCGCATCGCCGTTATCGGTATCAAACAAATTCACGAACGGTCTCGATGACGCGCTATCGAGGCGCTCCCATTGTTCTTGGGTCCAACCTTCGAGGGCAAGTAATTCGACCACCAACCTGACAGCGTCGTCCCTCTTGCCGTCGCGCCAGAGTTCAAGAATTTTTTCACCGAGCTCGCCTTTTTGCTCCTTAGAAAAAAAATAGGGCGCGTTTTCCACCCACAAAAGTTTCTTTCCTGGAAAGAAGGGCGGCGTCATGAGCGACGCTTCGATTTGTTCCCAACTCGCGACTCTGCCGTCAAAGCGCTCGAAGTTAAATCCCCTTTGATCTTGCGGCACCAGCAAGTCCAAAATGGCTCTGCCGGTTTCCTGCACTGGCAAATCATCGCCAAAAAGGAGCAGCAGTCGAGGTCCTTGGCCGCTCTTGAGATCCGAAAACAGGTTATTTAAATCGCGTTTCACGAGAAATTCGAAACCGGCAAAACGACGACAAGCTCTCGTTGTCGTCTGAGAGCTAGTTCTTCAATCCGCAAGGCACCCTGAATAAATGCACCGGATTTGTCTTGAAAGCATTGGCATCATCGTCAGTGCTTTGAAATCCACATCTGGTTGTTTTCACTCCAGGCGTAGTCCGATCGCCACACTTTCAGGCCGATGGTATATTTGCCGCCCGATTTGGTCACGAACACGCGCTCCATTGAATAGGGAATTTCAGTTCGGGCAATGATCATCACCTTTTTTGAGATTCCTTTGTTGATGAGAATTCGGTCGCCTACCCGCATGGTTGTGCGGTTCTCTCGTTTTCGTCTGCCGTTCATGCCGCAAAGCTACCATTGGCCATTTCTTCAAGCAAATAATTTTCACCACTTCGTCTTTTTGCGACCGGCCAAATCGTTGGCGTCGAATGCTGGAGGTAATCCAGCCGGCGCGGGCGAGCATCGGCTCGGCTACGATCAAACTTGACATTCCGTCTAGCCTCCGGTAGCTGTCCCTGGATAGCAACGCCCTCGCCGATCACTTATGAACATCGACGTTCACGCTCATTACGTTCCGCAGGATAGTCTAAAGCTGGCCGGTGATATCGGTCGACCGCATGGCCTGAAGCTGGAGACGAATGAGCGGGGCCGTAGCGTGGTGACGCGCGACGGTAAACCCTATTTGAATCAGCTCAAGGCTGAGTTTTCCGACCTCGATCTGCGCCTGTCGATCATGGACCAACAGGGCGTCGATATGCAGGCTTTGGCTCCCGCCGGTTCCTATTTCTTTTACTGGATGCCCGCTGCGGACGCGCTGGAATATGCCCGCTGGCTTAACGATCGATTCGCCGAAGCTGTCAGCAAGCATCAGCGCCGCTTCGTCGGCCTTGCCTCCGTGCCGATGCAAGATGGCGCCATGGCCGCCAAAGAATTAGAACGAGCCGTGACCGAACTTGGTCTGCGCGGCGTCGAGATCGCCTCGAACATCAATGGCCGTTACCTGGACGACCCCGATTTCAATCCGTTTTGGGAGGCAGCGCAGGCGCTTGACGCGCTGATCTTCGTCCATCCCAATCACGTGGTCGGCGCCGAGCGCATGAAGGACTATAACCTCGCCAACTTGATCGGTAATCCGACCGATACTTCATTGTCCGTGGCGAAATTGATCTTCGGCGGTGTACTGGAACGATTTTCCCGGCTAAAATTCTTGCTTGCCCATGCCGGCGGGTTTTTACCTTATACTTGGGGAAGACTCGACCGCGGCTATCGTATTCAGGATTCATCGATCTCGAAGATTTCCCAGGCGCCGAGCGAATATTTGAAACGGCTGTACTTCGATACCATCACGCACAGCCAAATGGCCGTGGAATACTTGGTGCAAAACTTCGGCGCGGAGCATGTGCTGCTTGGCAGCGACTATCCCTACGACATGGGCGATCCCGAGCCGGTAAAGTCGCTGCGCGCAGCCCGCATCGATGACGAACAAATGAAGCAAGTTACCGGCGCCAACGCTTGTAAACTGCTGCGAATCGGCATTTAGATAAGAAAAATTTCTCGGAGGAATCCATGCGATTTGTTACCTTCTCGCGCAAAAACCAACGGCGCATCGGGCTGATGGGCCCACAAGACCAGATTATCGATCTGGCGGAGATCAACCGGCGCTATCTCAAGGGCGGCAATCCTCCTTTCCTGGCAAGCATGCAGGCCTTCATCGAAGCCGGCGCCAAGGCGCTTCAGGTCGCCCGCAGGGCGGAAAAATACGTTGCCGGCAAAGATCCCGACGGGCAGAAAAAACTTGTCAGCGTTGGCGCGTTGGTAAAATCCAACCAGGCAAAGCTTCTCGCGCCGATTCCCTCGCCGAAAAAAAACGTCGTCATGCTCGGCATCAATTATCGCGAGCATGTCGATGAAGGCGCGCGGGCTCGTGAGTTGGAGATCAAATACCCCGAATGGCCGGTTTTTTTTACCAAGCCCGCCACTTCCGTGATCGGCCATCAGGGTAAAGTGGTCAATCACAAGGTCACCTCGAAGCTCGATTGGGAAGTCGAGCTGGCCGTGGTGATCGGCAAGAAAGGCCGCGATATTGCCAAAGACAAAGCCTATGATTACGTTTTCGGCTACACGGTCTGCCTGGACATGACGGCGCGAGAACTGCAGCGCCAGCACGGCCAGTGGTTTAAGGGGAAATCCCTCGATACTTTCTGTCCGATGGGACCATGGATCGTGCATAAGAGCGCGCTGCCCGATGCGCAGCAAGTTCGTTTGATCTGCCGCGTCAACGGCGAAGTGATGCAAGACGGCAATACCCGCGACATGATCTTTGACATTCCGACGATCATTGAAAGCTTGTCCGCGGGGATAACAATTGAACCGGGTGATATGATCAGCACGGGAACTCCCTCGGGCGTCGGCTTCGCGCGCGTGCCGCCGGTGTTTCTCAAGCCCGGCGATAAAGTCGAAGGCGAGGTCGAAGGAATCGGTGTCCTCGAGGTCGATATCGTCGCGCCGTAAGCAAAATTTTTAGGGAGGTTATGGCCTCTACCAGACCGGCCGCGGTAGCTGGGTCGTTCTATCCAGCCACCGCTCGCGCTCTTAACGCGCTTCTCGACGACTGCTTTCTGACGAGTCCCCTGGGGCCCCAGGGGACGACTCAACCAAATCCCGCAATCATTGCCGGCATGGTACCGCATGCGGGCCCGATTTATTCCGGCCCGTGCGCGGCACATCTTTACGCAAGTCTCGAATCTTCGTTCCAGCGGATCATTCTTCTCGGCGTCGACCACCGGGCAAGAGGTGCCAAGGCGGCTCTTAGTCCGTGGACCCGCTGGCGCACGCCGCTCGGCGACGTCGGCGTTGACGACGAATTGAATCAACTTCTTCGGACCCGGGTCGCATTCTTGGAGCCCGGCGAGTCCGCTCACGCGGAGGAACATAGCATCGAGATTCAGTTGCCGTTTCTCCAACGAATCCTCGATGATTTTCTGATCGTGCCGATTTCCCTTTCTTACGTTTCCATCGCGCAATGCGTCGAACTTGGGACAGCGATTGCCGAAGCTTATGATACAGCGTCGGCGAAGAACCTGAGGACATTGATTTTAGCGAGCAGCGACCTTAGCCATTATCTTTCTCCCCGAGAAACCGAACAGCTAGACCAAATGGCTTTGGCGCGTGTACTCGCTCTAGATCCGGCCGGCCTTCTCGAAATCGTTGAAGAAAAAAATATCACCATGTGCGGCGTGCTGCCGACCGCCGTGATGCTTTATGCGGCGGACGCGCTCGGCGTTAAGCGCGCGCGCCTGTTGAAGCACTGTCATTCCGGCGATGTCACGGCGATGCAAGAAGTCGTCGGCTACGCCAGCGTGGCGTTGGAGCGTTGAAGATTACAATTTGCTCGCCTGAATTTGACTTGCCGGCATGCCTTTGTTAAGGGTGCTCAATGCTAGGGGTGTCTGTCCAAGGGCAGACTGAGAGCCTGACACGTTGCAGGTAACCCTTCGAACCTGATCCGGGTCGCACCGGCGTAGGGAAGCGTGAGAGTCACGTCCTGAACCTTCGTCTGAGGGCAGGGCAAACTTGAAACCGTATTCCCTGGCTACATTATGTGGCCGTTGTGGGTACGGTTTTTTATTTCAATGAAGATAGCAGTAAACGGAGAAGATAAAGAAATCGCCAACGGGCTAAGCCTTGACAGCCTGCTCGAACAATTGCAGATTCGCCCGGCTCGCGTCGTCGTGGAACTAAACCGTAACATTGTTTCACGCGACGTCTATGGCGCCACTATGCTGGTCGAGGGTGACAAGCTGGAAATCGTCCACTTCGTGGGCGGAGGATAAATCATGGAAGACTTTCTACAGATCGCTGGAGCCAATTATCGATCCCGACTCATCGTCGGCACGGGTAAATACAAAGACTTCGAAGAGACCAAGCGGGCGATCGAAGTTTCCGGGGCGGAAATCGTCACCGTCGCTGTGCGTAGGGTCAACATCACGGATCCGAACAAGGAAAACCTGCTCGATTACCTCGACCCCAAAAAATATACAATCCTTCCCAATACCGCCGGTTGCTATAATGCCGAGGACGCCGTGCGTACGTGCCGCTTGGCGCGCGAAGCCGGCGTGGGAAAGATGGTCAAACTCGAAGTGATCGGCGACGACAAGACGCTCTTTCCGGATATTCCGGCAACACTCGATGCGGCAAAGATTCTGGTTAAAGAGGGATTCGTTGTCCTACCTTATATTACCGACGATCCGATCACGGCGAAAAAATTGGAAGATATCGGTTGCGCCGCGGTGATGCCGCTTGCCGCCCCCATTGGTTCTGGCCTGGGTATACGCAATCCGTACAACATTCGCATTATTCTTGAGCATGCGAAGGTGCCAGTCATCGTCGATGCCGGCGTCGGCACGGCGTCGGACGCCGCGATTGCAATGGAGATGGGCTGTCACGGCGTGTTGATGAACACGGCGATCGCCAGCGCCAAGGATCCGATCTTGATGGCAGAAGCGATGCGCCAAGGCATCGAAGCGGGTCGCAAAGCCTATCTCGCCGGGAGAATCCCCAAGAAGCTCTACGCCACCGCTTCCAGCCCTTTGGATGGTGTTTTGAATTGATCCTTGCAAGTGCCGACTCCTAAGTTCGACCTTTATCTTGTCACCGACCGAAGCCAAACGGGCGGCCGCGATCTTCTCTGGGTCGTGGAGCAGGCGCTTGAAGGCGGAGTCAGAGCGGTCCAACTGCGCGAAAAGGATTTGAGCGGCAAGGATCTGTTCGAACTCGCCGAGAGAACGCGTCAGCTTTGCGATCGATACGGCGCCGAACTTTTCATCAACGACCGCGTCGATATCGCGGTCGCAGTGGACGCGGCGGGCGCGCAGCTCGGTAGGACCTCAATTCCGATCGCCACCGCGCGCGCGCTGCTCGGCCCGAGAAAATTGATCGGCTATTCAGCTCATTCACTCGGAGAGGCTCAGGTTGCACAGTCGAGCGGCGCCGATTTCCTGCTGTTTGGCCCGGTCTACTTCACGCCGTCAAAAGCTCAGTATGGCGCGGCTCAGGGCCTAGATGCATTAAAAAAAATTGTGGAAAAAATTGCTCTCCCTGTCTATGCTATAGGCGGGATCAAGTCCGCGAGCATTGACGAGCTCCGGCGCGTCGGTGTCCGGGGTGTCGCGCTTATATCGGCGATTATCAGCTCGGCGCAGCCAAAAGACTCGACAGAATCGATCTTGAGGTTGCTTGGGGGATGAGACCTTGCAAGAAGCCGCACAGGAAGTCGTTACCTATCTTCAAGCTAATCCGCTTTTGTTCCTGTGCATCGCCTTGGTCGCCGGCTTTGCCGCCATCAAGACGGTTTCTTACGAGCGCAGATTGGGCCTTATCTCTTTCTTGATCGTCGGACTGATTGGTTTATTCCTAGGTGAGTTCATGTTATTTTACTTCAAACTGAACGAATATCTGGAAGACATCGCTGCACTGCGCATATTGTTTGATTTTATCGCCGCGTTCGTTGGTTCCTTCGTCGTCGCGGCAGTCGTCCACTTCGTTAAGCCCAACTAAGCCACCCTAGCTCAGTCGGTAGAGCAACTGATTCGTAATCAGTAGGTCGGCGGTTCGACTCCGCCGGGTGGCTCCAGCTTATTGCGCAATTTGCAAGTGCCGCCCAAACAATTGATAGAACGAGCGATTTGACAACCTGTTTGCTAAACTGTTAACAAGACGGTGGCCGATAACACGTGCCGCTCCGATGAATCGGAGCGGGCCCAAAAATACTCACACGGAGGAAACCGATCATGATCAGTGCCAGCGAACTAAAAGGCGTTTTGGGGATGATGCCGGCTTTTGCCACACCGGATGCGGCGGATATCAAAGCGACACAAACCATCGCGGTCGATAACCTCAAAGAGGGCGTTGACAAAATTATCAAAGACGGCGTCCACAACATCGCCACCACGGGAACGTATGGGGAATGCTATAGTTTGCTTTTCGACGAATTCAGAACGCTCGCGGTGGCGACCGTCGAAGCGGTAAAAAAGCGCGTCCCTCTTTTTATTGGCGTCACCAGTCCCAATCCGCGCGAAGTGATTCAGAAGATGAATTTCGTAAAGGATCTCGGTGCCGATGGCGTACTTCTCGGCGTGCCTTACTACGAAACTCTGCACGTGCAAGACGCGATCAAGTTCTATCATGATATTGCGGACCTCTATCCGAACTTGAATATCGTGGTCTACCACAACCCGGATAACCATAAATTTACGATTCCTGTCGCGGCGTTTCAGGAATTGGTCAAGAAACCCAACATCATCGGCATGAAGGACAGCCACCGAACGACTCAGGCGTTCATGAATTTGCAGAGAATCGTGCGCGGCAAGATCGGCGTGTTTGTGAATCAGTCTCAATTGTACCCCTATTATGCGATGGGCGCGGCAGGTTGCTGGTCGACTGAGGTATGGATGGGTCCATGGCCGATACTTTACCTACTAGAGCAAGTTCGCAAGGGTGACAATCAAAAGGCGATAGAAGTGATCGAAGACCTTGGTGGGATAGGTGCTGGGAAGCCTGTTCCAGGCTCGGGCAACAAACGGCCACAGGAATTCGCCGACTACTGCAAAGTTGGGCCCACGCGCGTGCCCTTTGTCACCTTCCCCGAAGCTAAGCTCGCCGAGGCAAAAGGCCGTGCGGCACATTGGATGAAGCTAAACGAAAAATACCGCCCGCTGATAGAGGCGACCAGCTCCCGTTCCGCGGCCTAACAAAACGCCGCAGCAAGACTCGATGCTTTTCTCAGCCCCCGGCTTCGTCCGGGGGCTTTTTTTGCCGTGTTGAGAGTTTTCGACACTGGCTTGTTAACCGCAATCCGCTTGGCAGCTTTCCGTATGACCGAAAAGCCCTTAGATTTAACGGTGGAGTTCCTTACACTTAGCTCAGTTGCCAAAACAAGAAATTTGGTCCAATGCATTATTAAAACGTCTTGCTAAACCCTTCACCGCGCCTTATCATATTTCGTCAGAGACAGGATGATTTGGGCTTAGGAGGCGGGAATGGGTTTTTATGCAGAGCCATGGTTGCGCGAGGCGCGAGACAGAATTAAGTCTTTTCGCGAAGCATCCCCTGGCGATAGCCTCGGATCAGACGATTTCAACAAACTAGCAGAAGCCGTTGAAACGGCCATAAAGGCGGCACTGATCGAAAATCATGGCAGCCTACCGATGGAGCATGATCATAGCCAGTTGGTTTCGATCTGCCAAACAACGGGAGTTTGGGACGTGCTCCCGCCCGCCTTGAAAGGTTTGGTTCAAGAAGTTCAGTCTTATCGGTCTACGAATGTTGCTTTATCCCAACCGTCTTCGGACGAGACCTCGTCGGAACAATTGCAGCGATACTTTTTCATCGCGCGGCGCTTGATCGATTACATGGAGTTTCACGTGATCGGCAACGACTCCGTCCTTAAACGCCTAAAAGTGGCGTAACCCATCCGGAGTAGGCCAGGCGGCTATCTGCGTCACTTTCAAATAATAACCATTATTTGGGCGCCCGCGCGTGGTTAGGTTCGGGCTAGCTGAATCGATTCCGACTCGAGCGCCAACGCAATCTTCGATCCGCCGGCAAGATAAATCAGCTCCGTCTCAAGGCCGTATTTTTTGAACAGACCTCTGTCCTCCGCCGCCCATAGCGGCGCTTGCGTAGTCGTGATCGCGCTGTAGCCGATACGAATCTTGGTCGCTGCCGACACCGAATGCGGGATAAAGTAGGAAACTGCGCACGCAACCCAAAGCAGTAATAAGCGAGTTGCCCATCCGTTCATGAAACGCCTCCTCGATTGCGTCTGCGAATGGAATATTCGATTGCGAGCATGAGTTCCTCCAACAGCGCTCGCAGAATATTCACCTTCCACCGGCGCGTCAAGGCAATCAAAACAAATCTCACACTTGCAACCTATCGTGGCGACGTCCTATGCTCGCCGGCATGTCACAGAGAAAAACAACCTTCGGCCTCACGCTGTCCAACCGCGCCCCGGTGACGCGTGGAACGCGACCCAAGGATCTCATCGACATGGCGGCGCGAGCAGAGAGCAGCGACTTGATTGACGCGGTCTGGGTCGGCGACAGCATTCTCAGCAAGCCGCGCTTGGAATGCATTCCGCTCCTGGGCGCCATCGCCGCGCATACGCTGCGGGTGAGACTCGGTGTGGCGTGCATGGCCACCATCGCGCAACGCAATCCCGTGCTGCTCGCCCTGCAGTGGGCGAGTCTCGACGTTCTCTCGGGCGGTCGCACATGGCTGGCTGCGTGTATGGGTTATCCCGCGAGCCAACATCCGATGGCGGCCAAAGAGCTCGAAGTCATGGGCGTCGCGAGCAAAGAGAGACCGGCAAGACTGGAAGAAATGCTTCAAGCACTGCGAGTACTTTGGTCGAATGAACATGCGAGCTTTCACGGCAAGTATTATTCCTTTGACGACGTGAATCTCCTGCCTAAACCGGCGCAACAGCCCTGTCCCATTTACATTGCCGGTACGCCGCGCCCGACTCAGATCGGCGATCGCGGCGTGGAGCGCTCCTTACGACGCATCGCTCGTTACGCCGACGGCTGGATGACCAATCAGATCGAGTTGTCGATGTTCGAAGATTATCAAAAGCGATTGCAACGGATGTTGATCGAGGAAGGACGAGATCCGGAGAAGTTCAAGACCGTTTTGTACTACGGTATCTCGGTGCATCGAGACCGCGAGCAAGCCTTTCGCGAGGCAAAAACTTTTCTCGACGCCTATTACCAAAAAGACTTTTCAAGACCAGGAGTCGAGATCTGGAACGCCTGCGGTCCGGTGGAGCATTGTGTCGACTGTGTGCGCGGCTTTATCGATGCGGGCGTCGACCATGTGACGATTCGACCCATCGGCGATGATCTCGATGAGCAGTTCGATATTTATCTGAGTCAGATTCTACCTGCACTGCAACAGTTGTAAGACAAATTAGCTTGACAGCCGGCTCGTTTCTGCGGTACTCCCGCGCATCCGGATCATAAACCAGGAGGTGGCTAAGATGAACCGAATAGAGAAATCGATCGTCAATCTTTTGCTAGTGGCGCTTTTTATTGCCGGACTAACCGGCAGCGCAGCAGCACAGGGCCGAACTAAGATCAGGTATGCCTTGGGCGATGTTATTTCCATCGACGAGCTGCCGCTTTTAATCGCCGTGGAGCGAGCAAAGGCGCGCGGCGTCGACGTCGAGATCACCGCGTTTAAGAGCGAGGAGCTGGCGACCCAGGCCGTGATTAACGGTCAGGCAGACGTGGGCCAGGGTACGCCCTACGCCGCTGTCCAGAAAGTTACCGTGCCGATCCGCTTTTTCTACCAGCTGAGCGCGCTGCAATTTTTTCCCGTGGTGAACAAGGAGAGTTACAAGAGCTGGAAGGATCTCGACAGTCAGGAAATCGCCGTCCAGGGCCGCGGCTCCGGCACCGAAGCCATCATGATCCTGGCGGCGAAGCAGCACGGCATCAAGTATAAAAATATCAGTTACGTGCCGGGCTCCCAGGTGCGCGCCCTGGCGCTTTTGAAGGGCAACATCAAGGCGACGATTCTGGACGCTCCCAATAAAAACATGGTCATGAAAGAAGCGCCGGATAAATTCATCATATTGCCGCTCGGCAATGTCAAAGCGAGCGACGAAGCGCTCTTTGCTACGCGTGAATTTATCGACAAGAACCAGGCGGGCATTCGGATTTTCATCGAAGAATTGGTCAAGGTGAATCGCTCGATCAATGCCAACCCCAAGTCGGTTCTTGACGAGCGCAAGAAGCTCGGGCTGCTCAGTGACCTTCCCGCTAAGTTGGAAGACGAAATTCTCCCCTTCTTCCAAGAGGCCGTCCAAAACGGCGTCTTTCCCAATGACGGTGGCGCCGAGAGCGCGGCAAAGAATGATTTGGAATTCTATAGTCTCTCCGGCGCCCTGAAGGGCGAGAACCTCAAGGCCGAGGACTTTTGGCACCTCGCCCCGCTCAAAGCCGCGCTCGCGAACGTGAAGTGAGAACAGAACGGTGCAAAAAAAATGTAGGGGCGACCCTATGTGGTCGCCCGTCCGATAGGACAGACGCACAGGTCTGCCCCTACATGGACGCGTCGTTCAGATCAGATTGAACCACTAGCCTACGCTGAAGCGAACTGATCGTGCGCAACGAAACGGATGAAAACACCGGTAGTGCTTGACTCCGTGGAGCCACCACGCCGGACTCTAGCTCCTCTCGTCTGGCAACTGATCTCCTTCGCCCTTTTTTTCAGCCTTTGGGAGCTGGCGGGGCGCTGGCCGATCAGCTTCGCCTTCCCGCCATTTAGCAAGACACTAATGGCACTGCTGCGCATGATCGCCGACGGCAGTCTCGCTAAAGCTTACCTCACCACGCTCCAACCGCTCATTATTGGCATCGCTCTCTCGAGCGTCGTCGGCATCGGTTTCGGAATCGCCATGGGGCTTTCCCGATCCGTTGAATGGTTCAGCCTGCCCATTTTCATCGTGCTGCAGGCGGCGCCCATGGCGGCGATCATTCCGCTGATCACCTACATGTACGGCATCGGGATCACTTCTAAAGTGCTGGCTGTCGTCGTCTTGGCCGCGCCCGTGATCGTGATGAACGCCTACAAGGGCATCCGCAATACTCATCCTTCGCTGATCCAGATGTGCCGCGCCTTCCTGGGGACAAGGCGACAGGAGGTCGTGAAGATTATTCTTCCTCATGCGAGCGCACTGATCTTTGCCGGACTCCGGCTCGGATTGGCGATGGGATTCATCGGCATCGTCATAGCCGAGCTGTTGATCACGCCGACCGGGATCGGCGATCTCATCACTTACAGTAGCTCGGTGGCCGATTACCCGGAAATGTTCGCCGCGATCACTTCGATCATCGTATTTGCCGCCTTGACGATCCACGCGCTCGAACGGCTCGAGCGCAAGCTCTTCCCGCCTGAAATTCGAGGCCTTGAAAATGCCGGTTGACGCCATCGTCGAAGTCAAAGAGGTCGGCAAGATTTACGACGGCGTCGTCGAGGCGCTTACGGGAATCAATCTTGCGCTTCCTGAGGGAAAACTGAGCACGCTTCTCGGTCCCAGCGGGTGCGGCAAGACAACGCTTCTTAAAATCATCGCCGGTCTGATTTCACCGAGCCGAGGCGAGGTTTGGGTAAAAGGGCAAAGAGTGGACGGACCCGGGCCCGAGCGCGCGTTTGTGTTTCAAGATTTCGCGCTGCTTCCCTGGGCCAATGTCTTGCGCAACGTCGCTTTCGGCCTGGAGCTGCGCGGCACGTCGAAAGAGGATCGCCAGGAAATCGCGCGCAAACACATCGCCGAGGTCGGCCTCAAATCTTTCGAGTCGAGCTATCCGCACCAGCTCTCGGGCGGGATGCGTCAGCGCGTCGGGCTCGCCCGCGCCCTCGCCGTGGATGCTGATATTATTCTGATGGACGAACCGTTTTCGTCGGTGGATGAGCAGACGCGGCGCAAGTTCCAGGAAGAGCTTCTGGATCTGCTCCGGCACAAGAAAATAACCGTGATCTTCGTCACCCACAGTATCGAGGAAGCGGCTTATCTTTCGGATCAGATCGTCCTGCTATCGCCGCGCCCGGGAACGATCTCGAAGATCATCCAGCCCGACATCGATCGCCAGGGAAAAAACCCGGACGAGATCCGCCGGGACAAAAATTACCTCGATACGGTGGACGAGATATGGCAGATCTTGAAGCACTACGTGTGAAGAGCTGGAGTGATGGAGTACTGGAATATTGGAGCGATGCATTTAAAACCCAACACTCCAGTACTCCAATACTCCAGTCATTTAGCTCTTCGGGCTCGTGACCTAACATGATCCTATTCGGCCAACGAATTCCCATCGTATTTTCGCTGGCGGTCTGGTTCGTCATCTGGGAGATCATCGGCCGGGCCAAGTTATCGACCATCGTGCCGCCGTTTTCCGGCGTGATCGCCGCGGCATTCACAATCGTACCAACAGCAAAGTTCAGCGCCGCGGCTGCGATCTCTTTGCGCTCGTTCGCACTTGGTATGGCGCTCGCGCTTCTCGTCGGCATCCCGGTCGGCGTACTCATGGCGAGAGTAGCCAGCCTGGGCAAGATCCTCGGCATGTGGGTCAATATTTTCATAAGCGCGCCGATCTCAGCGCTGGTACCGATTCTCATGGCGCTCATCGGCATCGGCGAAACCACTGTGGTCGTCACAGTTTTTCTCTTCGCGGTCTTCGTCATCGTTCTGGACACACAGATCGGAATAAAGCAGGCGGACCGCTCGCTGGTCGAAATGGCCAGGTGCTTCGGCGCGAGGCCGCATCAAGTTTACACCAAGGTGCTCTTCCTCAGTGCCCTGCCCGAGATTCTCGCCGGCGTACGCCTGGGCGTGATCCGCGGTGTAAAGGGCGTGGTGATCGGTCAACTGCTAATCGCGATTATCGGCGTGGGAGAATTGTTCGAGCTCTATTCGCAACATTTTCTCATGGAGGAATTCTGGGCTCTGGTGATCATCGTTTTCACGTTCGCCTTCGTCGTCTCCGAGGCCGTCGCCTTTTTTGAGCGCCGCGTCGAATACTACGCCAGCACTCGGTAACGACCTTCGGCGCCGCGCAAAGCGTTTAATCGCCGATTCGAGACGCAGTCGATTGCGACCTCGCCGCTATCGCCAGCCTTACGGCAGTTTCATGCCTCGCGTCTCGAGTACCGAGTTAAAAAACCCGAGACTCAAAACCCGGAACCCGAGACGGTGAGAAACTGATTGCGAGGAATCGGGACCAACGCGAAGTCGCAAGAGCGAATATCGCCAAGTCCTATGACCGGCTACGCCAGAAGATCCGCGACCGGAACGCCGGCGTCGATCGCCGCGCACTTCTTGTCTTCGGCCGCAGATTTCTGCTTTGCCATGTCGAGAACTTCGGCGGCGCGCGTGCGCGGAATGAAGCACACGCCGGTGTCGTCGGCGAGCACGATGTCGCCTGGTGCCACACGAATGCCGCCGATCTCAATCTCGCCGTTGATCTCGATAGTCTCAATGCGCCATTTGCCGGTAACCGGCGTCACCTCGGTCGCCCATACGGGGTAGCCTACGCGGCGCGAGTGGGCGACATCGCGCACGCCACCGAACACGACTGCACCGGCCTCGCCCTGACGCTTACCGGTCTGCGCCGAAATTCCGCCCATATTCGAGATCGCCGCCACGCCGTCGATAACGACAACGTCGCCGGCACGGGCCAGATTGTGCGCCTCGAATTCCGCCATCTTATTCACGTGCCGCCGCGCGCTCTCATAGACATGCTCGCGCTGCATGATATTGCGCACCGTGAGCGCCGGTCCGACGATGCGCGAACCGGCAATCGTCGGCTTCAACACCGACGCGCCGATGACACCGGTGATACCCAGCTCGTCCATCACGTCCGAAACAATTCCGCTGGCATCACCAAGCGCCCGAAAACCGTCGATGAGTCCTTCCGCAGGAAGCGGCGTTTCCATTAGTCGAATACGCTCGCGCGCGATCTTGCCCGTCAGTTTTTTCTCAGCCATTGACGCACTCCGTCGGTTTCCTAAGACGCGCTCTAAATTCCAAACAGCGCGCGCGCGTTATTGCGCAGGATCTTTTGCCGGACCTCGGCAGACAGACTTTGCATCTGCTCTTCGATCACCTGCTGCGAGTATGGCCAGGTGCTTGCCGGGTGGGGATAGTCGGAACCGAACATCACTTTGTCTGCGTCGAGAACGCCGCCTACCATCTTGACGCCAAGCGGGTCGTCGACGAAGCTGATCCAAATTTGCCGGTGAAAATATTCACTCGGCAGCAGCTCTGGAAGAGTTATCGGACCATCGCCGGTGAGTCTGCGGCCGTCTCTCGTGCGCTGGTACCAGATGTCGAGGCCCTGGATCATGCTCGGCACCCAGGCGAGACCCGCCTCGGCCATGACGATCTTGACACGCGGATGGCGATCGAAGACGCCGGCGAAAATAAGGCCGGTCACCGGTTCGAGAAGTTGAATGCCCGGCGGCTCTTGCGCGAAACGCGACGCCACGCTGATCACAAGATTCGCCGCGCCACGCTTTTCCTCGTCGAGCCGCGTTTTTTTTACCAAGACGGCGAGGTGAAAACCGATCGGGATGGCCACTTCCTCAGCCAGCGCCCAGAACGGCTCCCAGGCGTCGTCGTATACCGGCGGGTTTGCCCGCGAGGCGAGAATGTTGACGTGGCGCAGCCCACCTCGTTTCGCCAGACGTTCGAGCTCGTCGCGTGCCGCTTGAGGATCCTCCATCGAGAGCTGGGCGACGCCGATCAGACGCGCCGGCGTCACGGTACAGAATTCGAATAACCAGTCGTTGTAGGCTTCGTAACAGCACCGCCTTAGCTCCGGGTCGGCGATCGCCATCGGGTCGGTCGGGCCATACATGACAGAGGCGTCGGAGCCGTCACGATCCATGTCGCTCAGGCGCAGATCCGCGGTGGTCGGACGCAGCTCGCCCTCGCGCATCACGCCGCCGCGTTCGATCGCCCACATGGCGCCGCTCCCCTGCGCCGCCGTGTAGTAACCATGCGGGCTAAAGGTCTGCCCTTCCCAAGTCCAGAACGCGCCCGTGTCCGTTTCCACGACGCGCGGGCCGCGCTCGCGCAATCTGGCCGGCAGGCGCTCGGTCCACAGATCCTTGGGCAGCCAACGCAGATCGATGTGATCGTCGGCAGAGATAAAGCGATGTTTAATTTCATTTGCCATAAACACTCTCGATATATCCGCTCGCCTCGATTTCTTTCAAGATCGAATTGTCGATGAAATCTCGCGGGTCGGCATCTTTCGCTTTCGGTATGTCCTTGGCGAGAACATCCAAAGTATCTTTGATCGCCCTCGCAGAGGGATACGGGACTTTGAGAAAATACGGTCTCAGGTATGTGTAGCTCTGTTTCAGCACTTCACGGTCCGAGATCCTGGTATGCTTGGTCAGCACGCGCAGAGCAAACTCCTCGTCGGTTGTCAGAATCTTCGCCCCTTCGATCATCGCCATGAGGAATTGTTTCACCTGTTGGCGGTCGGAAGCAATGGTAGTCTTTTTAACCCCCAGGCCCGATGACACATAGTCGACGCCCAGGCGCGTCATATCGAACAACATCTTGAAACCTGCCTTTTGCGCCACGAACGAGGACGGCGGCGAAAGCGTGCCGGCGTGGACGAGCTTGGCTTTCAGTGCGGCGACGATCTCGGGCACGCCGCCGACACCGCGGATCGCCACGTCTTTATCGGGAACGAGACCGGCTTCCCGCAGCGCCAATCGAGTGGCGAAGTCGGTGCTGCCGCCGAGACCCGAGACGCCGACGACTTTTCCTTTCAAATCTTGCAGCGAATTGATTTCCGGAGCGCTGTGCATGGTGAACAAAAGCTTGTCGCTGAAATTGGCGATCAACACCGCATCGGCTCCTGCGAGTACCGCGGCGGGAACCGTCCGGCTGGAAACGCCCTGAGAGAATTGCACCGAGCCGCCGATCAGCGCTTGAATGGTGCGCGCGCCGGTGACGATATAGCGCACCTCCATGCCGTACTTTTTGAATGCGCCGGCGTCGATAGCTACAAACAGCGGCGCTTGCAGCAGCGAGACGGCGGGAACTGAGACATTAATGATCTTGAGCGCCGTCTCCGCCGAAAATAGTGCCGCCGGCGGCGCCAGCAAAAAAACCGTCAGAGAGATTAGAATCACCCAGCGTTTCATCGGCCGCTCCTGATCCGTCGGTTGAAAAGTGCGATTACTCCAAACAAAAAATGTCCAGCTCGGCTCAAATGTGCCAGTTTCCCGTCGCGAATTCGGTTTTTTGACTCAACGTTTCTTGTAAAGTTTATCGATAAAACCTTCGCGGACCAGGCGGTCGATAATGGAATTGTCGGCGATGGTTTCGACGGCGATCGGCTTCTTGCCCATGAAATCTAAAATTGGCGCGATCGCTTCGGCCTCCACACGCGGCACTCGATCCAAAAATTTGACCGCATCGATGTAAAGCTCCTCGATCAACTTGGCGTCCTTGAGCCGCGTGTATTTCTGAATGACTTTCAACGCCCTTTCCTTCTGATAGTAGGTCGCCGCCACGCCTTCGATGTAAGCCCGCACCATCGCTTCCGCCGTCTCCGGCGCTCGGCGCAGGAAATCCCGCGACACGACGATGACGACATTGGAATATTGGATCTCCAAGTCCGTCAAGTCCAAGAGCATGCGCATAGGCGCGTCGACGCGCAGGTTCGAGATGACCGCGCCGGCGATTTGCCGGTGCAGAAACGCCGCCGCCATCTCCGTCGTGCCGCCCAGTTGACGCACATTGACCGCGCCGTCCAGGCCTTTTTTACGCAGGAGAATTCGCGTCAGATTATCCGTCACCGAGCCGAAGCGCGAAACGCCCAAGGTTTTGCCGCGCAATTCCTCGATGCGCGTGATCTCCGGCTGCACCCACAACCGATAATAGGGACGATTGACCAGACTCATCAGCGAAACCAGCGGCGCGCCGCCCAACACCGCCGAGATCACCGCGTTGGTCGCCGCCAAGCCGCCGTGCAAGTCTCCGCCCAACAACGCCTGCACCACCACCGGCCCGGAGGAAATAAAAATCAGGTCGGCGGAAATTCCGTATTTTTCGAAAGCGCCGATCTCCTTCGCCATCCACAGTCCGGTTCCCGCCGGGCCTACCGTGGAATAGCCGAGAGTGATTTTCTTTATCTCCGCCGCATGGCCGACGACGACGAGAAACAAAAAGAGCAGCGACGCCAATAGCGCTCGCTCGAAGACTACCCAAAGGTGCTTTCTGTCATCCGCCAATTTGTTCAGCCCTTATTCTTTATCCGTTTTTGCTCGCGTGCTCGCGAGCATCAGTTGGAAGAATTTTTGAACCTACACTGGAAATCCTCGATATGCGCGAAAGCTAGTCCAATTCGATCCGCCTGGTCAAGCCGATACCAGGCCCGTGTTTCCGGCAATGGGCGCGTTATTTATCGCCCAAGTGAGATCTCTAAATATGTGGGCACCAGGCCGTGGCCAAGTGGCAGGCATGTAGACAAGAGTTGACGGAGTGTGCAACCCTATTGCTTGAGCATGTTGGTCAACTCGGCCCTAAATTCGAGGCCTTTGCCCTCGTGAAATGACGCGATCAGATCGGCGGCGCTCTGAAGCTTCAGACGGTTTTCCTTGACATACTTGGCCATGCGCGTTCCCACCACCAGGTGCGATGAGCGCTTCTCATGCTTTTCAACGATGCGTTGCGCCTCCGGCGAGGCCATAAAGGCGACAAACAGCTTGGCCAGATTAGGATGTGCGGAGTTCTTCGGCACACCGAGTTGAAAATATGAAGTCAGCACCGGATCCGAGGCGGTCACGGCGACCAGCGGCGCTCCCTTTGCCTGCCACTCCCACATTCCTTCCACGGCCGAACCGCTGTTGGCCATGACGAGAAACTCACCGCTGCTCACGCGCTCTTCGATCTCACCGTAGCGCACCTGACCGGCGCTTAAGGGCAGTAGCTTGCGCAGATAATCGAGCACCTTCTTTTCACCCCAGAACAACGACAACTCGACCAACCAAGAACTATAGGGCGGGATCGCCATCTTGCCCGCCCAACTTTGACTCAGCTTCTGATCGACGAGGTCTTCATAGGTCTTCGGCGTTTTGTCCTTGGCGAGTAGATTGGAGTTGTACAAGATTCCTTGCAGGGAAGTGTAAACCAATACCGTTTCCGCCGGGAGAATTTCCATTTCCTTGGTCAGCCAAGGAAATATTTTCGCATACGCGACTCGCTCCAATAATTTTTCGTTATGGAGCTCCGCATGGGTCGCCGGCGGACCCAGGTGACCGTCGGTCGATGATTTTCTCCCCGCTTTGGCTTCCGTGATGATCCGCGCGGCCATCGCCGGCATGCTCGGTCCCGCTGTCAAGTTGAGCCGCGCACTTAGGCCGAACTTTTTGTTAAAAACAGCCTGCAGTTCAGCGAAAGCCTGGCGCCCGCCGAAGGTGGTCGCACCCGCGACGAACGCTAGCTCCGGTTCTTTTTTCGCGCCGGCGATGAGCTCACTCAACGTCTGCCCATCAGCCTGCACATGGCTTAGCCAGAGAGCTCCAAACATCGCTGCCGCAATCGACGCCGTTAACATTGTTGGCCGCGCCATTTTGCTTCTCCCTTTCTGCGCTCGGGCTGCTGACCTTACTAGCGCCGGTGCTTTCTTCGTGAAAAATGACGGAGCAATATCGACGTATGCGAAATGACCGCGATCCGAAGCCAGCCTCGGGTAAAATAGGGCAGCGCGAGCAAAGGCGTCAAGTGAAGAAAAAAGTGAGCAGCGAGATAAATGATGAAGTACGGGAAAACCTGGGGATTGGGGCTTAAACACCCATCACTCCATTACTCCATCATTACAGGACTCCATTCTGAGTTGCCCCTGGTGAGAGCACACAGGGACGTGATACAAGGGCCTCGATTGGTCGATTGAATTATGCACCGGCGGGCTCGCGATCTAATCTGCGAGATAGCCGCAGCGCCCAAAAGTCAGAAGGAGTAAAGTCATGAGTAATCTTACTGCCATCGATGCCGATGGGCATGTCATCGAGAAAGAAAGCGAGATCCGCAAATACTTGAAGGAACCGTGGAATCGGCGTTCGACAGCGCTTCGCCCGGGCGACCAGCCGTGGGACAACTACATGTTCGACCACTTTGTCACGGAGCAGACCTGGAGCAAGCTCTCGGCCCGCGAGCAGGTTTCGCGGTGGGAGGATATCCTGGACGAGCACGGGATCGAGACCGCCGTCTGTTTTCCGACCGGTTCAGGTAGCGTGGTGCGCCTGCAGGAACTTAAGTTTCAAATCGCCGTGGCTCAAGCGTGCAACGATCATTTCGCCGCTGAATACAACGCGCTTTCCGATCGCGTGAAGTGCGTCGGCGTTCTACCGATGCGCTCGCCGCAGGCTGCCGCCGAAGAGTTGGAGCGCGCCGTCAAGGAGCGCGGGCTCATCGGTTTCGAGATCCTGCCGGTTGGCTTGCCGTTGGCGCTCGGCGATTCTTTCTATGATCCGGTTTATGCCGCCGCGGAACGGTGCGGCGCGGTGCTCGGCATCCACGGCACGCGCAGCTGGTCGCGTGAGCTCGGCGCCGAAGGCTTGAACACCTTCGCCGAAGTTCATGCTTACGCCTTTACCGCCGGTATCTTACTTCAGTTCACCAGCATGATCTGCCAGGGCGTGCCGGTGCGTTTTCCCAAGCTTCGCTTTGCCTTCCTGGAAATCGGCGCCACCTGGTTGCCGTACTATTTGGATCGTCTCGACGAGCACTGGGAAAAACGCGCCGAAGTCGAGATGCCACTGCTCAAAGAAAAACCCAGCGAGCTGGTAAGAAAGTCGGACGTGTACTTCAGCATCGAGCCCGGCGAGTCGCAGTTGGCGCAAACGATCGATTACGTCGGCGCGGATCATTTCCTATTTGCTTCAGATATTCCCCACTGGGACTGCGAGTTTCCGGGCAATCTGCAGCATATCCGCAATCACTCGGCATTATCGCAAGAGGTCAAAGAGAAAATTCTTTACAAAAACGCCAAGCGTCTTTTCAATTTG
>Ga0184634_10000028_pt1 | contig 29150 bp, 36 predicted proteins | sample PLM31_200_b1_FD_133016 | JGI IMG/M metagenome (GOLD analysis project Ga0184634, IMG submission 133016) | Groundwater sediment microbial communities from an aquifer in East River, Colorado, USA - PLM3-1_200_b1 | ecosystem: Environmental > Terrestrial > Soil > Riparian zone | place: USA: East... | reverse complement strand
GTTGGTATGGCCTGCGGGTTTGCGATCCTCCTTTCATAAAGAGTTTTCTCGATCCTCTTAGTCCTGAGGGTCGCCTCTCAAAACCGGATCATCGCTAGCGGGGTGAACCGATAATTCCCCGCACCGGACTTTAACCGGCAAGTTGCACCGCTTCCGCGGCGTACGGACATGATACTGATTTTCAGGAAGCCCCTTCGGTCGTGGTCCTGGCTTTCCTAAACTGAGATGACGTCCGGTTAGCGTTTCAACCAACCTTAGAAACTGCTCGCTTCCGGCTGGTCTACCGGATCGGATCGCCAGAAGCAGCGCGTTGTGAGATCCCTGGCCGTCTCCCTGAAGGTACTCCGCATGGGGATACCCCGGCACCACCACTCTGGAAATCCGAACCATGGGCGAAGCGTATTAGGCTACCTACGAAGCCGTCAAGAAGAATTTAGTATTGTGTCCCCGGAATCGAGTTGGCGACGCCTTTTTCCCGCACGATGTCAGAGGTGATGCGGAGAGCCAGGACGCCGAATTTTCTTACTCCGCCGTCCACGGACTTGAAGCTATAGGTGGTCTGGGGAAGGGAGTGGGGGAGGCGAGGAAAATGTCCAACTGAAGTCAAGACTGAGATCGAGTTGACGGGAAGACCTTTATCGGATAGTCTGCGCCACATTCGGATTAACAAGGGGAACGGATCGAAGGCGGGAACCTCAGGAGACTCCTGAAGATCCATCAGTTAGAATGTAGTCGAGGAGGGACCAGAGATGGAATACCGGCTCGAACATGTGGCGATTCTCTGTAGGGACCTGAAGGGATCGATCGGCTTCTATGAGAAGCTCTTCGGCGGCAAGGCAACGGAGATCAGAAAGGGATCCGCGGGTTACGGCTTCTGCTTCATCCAGATCAACGGAGCGGCGCCGCTGCAGCTCATGGAGTCCGGCGGAGAGGTGGGGGTTCATCACTACGGCTTTGTCACCGATAATATCGAAGAGGCGGCAGAGGACTTGCGCCGCAAAGGGGCCAAGATCGTGCGCGAGAACCGCGACGCGAGCGACAAGCTCACGACGATTTTCTTGCAGGATCCGAACGGCCCGCAGATCGAGGTCCGGGTGCCCCGTTAGAATTTCGCCAGAGAATTATCCGATCTCTTCCGGTCTTCGCGTACTTTCCTCGTGAGCCCATTGGGGGCGCAAAGGTCTTCCCCCCTCTTGAAACTCCGCGCCCCGGCGCTATTCTACTCCTGCCATGAACGGCCGTGATTACTACCGGATTCTTGGAGTCGACCGCAGCGCCTCCCACGAGGGGATCCGCAAGGCCTACCGCAAGCTCGCTCGGAAGCATCACCCTGACATCAACCCGGGCAACAAGGAGGCCGAGAATAAGTTCAAAGAGATCTCTGTCGCCTACGATGTCCTGAGTGATCCGGAGAAGCGCAAACTCTATGACGAGTTCGGTGAGGCCGGGCTCGCCGCCGGGTTTGACGCCGAGAAGGCGCGGAGCTACCGGCAGTGGCAGCAGCAGTCGGCCCGCGCGGGCGCCACCCACGAATTCGACATGGGCGATCTCGGCGACCTCTTCGGTGATCTGGGTCGTTCGTTCGGGGCAGGTCGCCGAACGCGCCCGGGGCCAATTCGAGGCGAGGACATTGAGGCGACCATGGAGATCGACTTCCTCGACGCTGTGCGCGGCTTTCAGACATCTCTGACACTCCAGCGGCCCGTCTCGTGTGAGAGCTGTCAGGGCGCTGGAACCAGGCCAAGAACCACTCCGACTACGTGCCCCGAGTGCCGGGGCACCGGCAGTCAATCAATGGTCCAGGGACCGCTTCAGTTTCGCCAGACCTGCCCACGATGCCTGGGGAGCGGACAACTGCCGGGTGATCCCTGCGCTGCCTGCGGGGGCACGGGCCGGGTACTGCGGTCCGAGACCATCCGGGTCAACATCCCGCCCGGAGCCGAGCCCGGAAAGCGGATTCACCTGCGCGGAAAAGGCGAGGCGGGCGTGCGCGGAGGACCGGCCGGGGACCTTTACATTGTCCCGCGAATCCGCCCTCATCCCCTGCTCACGCGATCGGGTAGAGACCTGACCATGGAGCTGCCGATCACCGTGGGAGAGGCTGTCCGTGGCGCGACCGTGGAAGTACCAACGCCGGCCGGGACGGTGAAGGTAAAAGTCCCGGCCGGCGCGCAGAGCGGCCAGCGCCTTCGCGTCAAAGGCAAGGGAGTTCCCGCTCACGGGCAGGCCCCTGCCGGAGACTTGTACCTGCGGCTGATGGTCCGTGTGCCAAAGGAGAAGGTGGCGCACGAGCTCATCGAGAAAATCGACCAGGCCTACACTGAAGACGTGCGCAAGGACGTGCGCCTTTAACAGGAGAGTGGAGCCATGGCGCGAAAGCACCTTCGGATTACAGAGGTTATTAAAATCTGCGGCGTTGATGAGGAGTTCATCCTTCGCCTGGAGCGGGAGAGCATAATCCGTCCGACCATCCGGCGCAGGCAGAGGCTCTATCCTCTTGACCAGGTTGATCGTGTTCGCGTAGCACACCTCCTCATCGAAGAAATGGGAGTGAACCTGGAGGGGGCCGAGGTGGCCCTCCACATGCGTGAGCAGATGATCGCCATGCAGCGCCAGTTTGACGAGTTGTTGCGGTTGCTCGCGGAGGAATTCAAGCGATAGGGGAAACTGTCTGTCCCTATCTCCTTCCATAATGCCTAGTGCGCGGTATCCGCTCTTCCTGATTGACCCACTTGATGAGGTGCCCCTCAATTTTTGATACAAACCGGCAGAAGCCTTTGACGGATGACCTCTCGCTGGTATAAAGGGAAAAGTAAAAATCAGGAGGAAGCTGCCATGTTCCTTTCCACCAGGGAGAAAGAGGCTCGGTATAGATCCGTGAGGCAGCACATGGCCGCCCAGGGTCTCGATGCCCTGGTTGCGAGAGGCTCGAGCGCGGTCCGGGGGGACGGGGCGGCTTTTCGCTTTCTCACCGACTTCCCCAACATCAACATCCCCCTGGTCCTCTTCTTTTTCCGCAATGAAGAGGAACCGTCCATCATGCTCGTGGAATCGCGCTTTCAAACCAAAAGGGCCAAAAAATATTCCTGGATCGAGGACGTGCGACTGAGCTCCGACTTCTTCCAGAGCGTCCTGGACATTTTAAAAGAGAAGCGTCTGGATAAATCCGCCGTGGGAATAGACGGGCTGCACAACTTCCCTTTCCTGTGGGCCCAGAAGATCGAAGAGTCGTTCCCCCAAATCAGACTCGCCGAGTTCGGCCCGGCCTTAAAAAGAGTGCGGGCCTACAGGACCCCCGAGGAGATCCGCCTGGTCAAGAAGTCGGCGGCGCTCGTGGACCTCGCCTTCACCCAAGGGATCAAACGGATCAAACCGGGCAAGACCGAGTGGGAAGTCATGGCCTACATGGACTATGTGCTCAAGAGTCACGGGGTAGAAAAGAGCTTCAACATCATCTCCCAGGGGCCTGATGTGGACGCCTATCCGCCATCGGGAAGAAAGATCGGCAAGAAAGGGATGGTCTTCGTGGAGCTCACGGCTTGCTACGGCGGCTACTGGACTCAACTGGCCCGGGCCGTCTCTCTGGGAACGCCGGACAAAACTCTTGTAAAGATGCACCGGGTGTCCGTCGAGGCGATCCAGGAAGCCCTGAAATATTTAAAGCCCGGCTTTAAGGTCTCAAAATCAATGACCGTCATGGAAGGGCATGTGAGAAAATCAGGATTAGACTACACGCCCATCTATGGCCACATCGTCGGCATCGATATGGTCGAGGATCGCCCCTCGCCGAAAAACGAGACCGAGATCGCCCCGGGGATGGTCTTCATCGTCCACCCCTGCCCCTCAACAGGAAAAAGCTCGCTGCTCTGGGGCGAGACCTACCTGATCACGGAAAAGGGAAATCTGCGGCTGAACAAGGTTGGGGATGAGCTTATCGTCCTCTGATCTCTTGATGCCAAGGGCACTCTGCGCATAGTCGGGGAGCCGGTATGATTCTGATCACGGGAGGCCTGGGGTTTCTTGGAGCCAATCTCGCCAGGCTCTTGTGCGACAGCGGGGAAAATGTCCTTTTGACCCGCAACCGCAACGCCGAGGTCCCTCGCCTTCTCACCCCTTTCTTGGATAAGAAGCTGAAGGTCATCCCTCTGGACATCACCTCGTTGGACCACGTCTCCCGGGCCATCGAGGAATTCGGCGTCAGGAGCGTCGTTCATGCCGCTGTCCGCTCCGAAAAAGGGAACACGCCTCTCTATCAGGCCATGCAGGTGAACATCACCGGGACCATCAACGTGCTCGAGGCCGCTCGCAGGGCCGGGATTCAACGGGCGATCTTCATCAGCTCGGAAGCGGTCTACCAGGGCATGCCGGATACCGCGCCGTTCAAAGAGGAAGAAAAGCTCTTCATCGCTTCGGATCGCTTCATTCCAGGCACCAAAAAGGCGGGGGAGATCCTCTGCCTCATGTATGGGAAAGAGTACGGGATGGAAGCGGCCCCGGTGCGCCTGACCCGAATTTACGGGCCCCTTTACCGCGGGATCAGAAATCTGCCTGGACTCATGGTCGAGAATGCGGTTCAGGGGAAGCCCGTCGCGCTGGAAAATTACGATCCGGAGGAGGCCCACGACTTCCTCTATGTCAAAGACGCAGCCCGGGCACTGATCCTGCTGCTCAAGGCCCCCACGCTCCACCATCGCATCTACAATCTCGGCTCAGGCCGGCTGACCAGCCTCAAGGAGTTCGCCGACGCCATCAAAAAATTGCTGCCCGGGGCCGAGATCCATTTGGGAGACGGGTCCGGCCCCTTGATCTCGACCAGAACTCCCATGGACATCCAGACCTGCGTGGATATCTCCAGGATCTCTGCGGAGACCGGCTTCAGGCCGGAATACGATCCGTACCGCGGCGTGGAGCACTACCTCAACTGGGCCAGGCGCGGGATCTACGAGTAAGCCCCTTCGACAAAGAGCCGCGGGCCTGTGAATTTTTAAATAGAATAGGTCGCGCCCTGAGATGGGATTAACAACCTTCCAGCCAATCCTCGTGAACGTCCACCCAGAGTTGGTCCGGGCTCGTCCCTCCGAAGATCTCCCGGACATCGAAGACGACGGTGTAAAGCGGCGGGTAGAGTCCGCGGTGATCGCGCGGGTTGCTGATGACCCCGTGGGCATCGACGACCACCCCCTTCTTACCTCTCACATACATCGGCGTCCTCGGGTTTCCTGTAGGGTTGTCACGCTTGACGACTACCTGATCGCCCGGTTTGAATTTGCCTCCTGAAGTTTCCATGACGCGTTAGTAGTCCCTGGGTCTGGGCTTGGGGTGTCCCCATTCCGTCTCTTTGACTTTCCCGACCTCAGAGGGATGCAGGGCCTCGCCGGCGCCGATGAGGCTGTCTATCGTCACCAGCTGCGCCAGTTCCTGCTCCTTCATCCTCTCCGTGCCTTTAGGCCTTCTCGGAATGACCACGTAGCGCACGTCGGACGTGCTGTCATGCACTCTGACTTCCATGTGCGGAGGAACTTCGAGCCCGAACATCTCTTCCAGGACGGCGCGCGGGTTGGCGATGACCCTTTGCTTGTAAATCTCCTGCTTGTACCACCACGGCGTATCTCCTAGAAGGTCGTAGGGATAGCACGAGCAGAGCGTGCAGACGATGACGTTATGGACCGACTCGGTGTTCTCCAACACGCCCAGCTTTCCGACTCGGCCGGGAGGAATTCCGAGTTCCCGGAGCGCTTCCCGCCCCTGGGAAATGAGTTTGCTCTTAAAACCCGGATCGACCCAGGCCCGGGCGACGATCTTCCCGCCATACCAAGGGCCGGCCTTCTTCATGGCGTCCCGCCTCTGATTCAGATCCTCCTCGCTTAAAACGCCTCGCTGCATCAGTGCGCGCGTGAATACGCCGAGGAGCTTCCTGTAATCCTTGATATCCTCTCCCAGGCTCCGGACGCGCTCCTCCAGGCCGCCGCCGCGCCCTTTCTTGGCGATGCGGAAGAACTCGTCGTAGTCGCCCCTCTCCTTTCTCGAATCCTCTGTGACCACATCGACGCTGTCGCCGAGGGCTCCCGTCACCAGCCCGATCTCCCTCACGTAGTCGTCCAGCCCGTCTTCCAATGCCCTGATGCGGCCGGCCAAATCCTTTTCGTGACCATCGCCCGGTTCCGAGGTGTTGGATTTGGCCGGCGACGAAGAGACCTTCAAGAGGTCGTAGAAGCTTACGACTCCTCTCCGAATCAAGGTGAAAATACGCGGCTCAAGCCGCTTGGCCCTATAGTATTCGAGGTCCTCCTCCACCGCCCTCACATGCGCTTCGAAATCGTGCATGTGGCCACCGTGAGTGACATTTTCGGCCATGAGTGTGCCCTCCTTTGCTTTATCACCGACCCAATGTGAGAGGTAGATTAATACTCCATACGCCGCCATTTCAAGTCCAACTCAAGGGGGTCCGGTGATGACTGGCCGCCAATCTCGGCTCCAGGACCGGGCAGACGCTGGTGGCTGACGGCGGTGCCGTGATGCATTGAGGCCATAAGCACATCGTTTGACAATGGTCCGGTGAAGGTTTAAACTGGCCTTTTTAGAGGAAAAGACTATGAAAAGATTGGGCTTTCTTCTCGCCTTTCTGGGTTTCTGGTCAGTTCTCTCTCACATGCCAGCCTCTGCGGACGAATACGACGAGACCCAATCCCATCCCCTCAGGATCGTTGCCTACACAGTCCATCCGGTTGGCGTCCTTTTGGAGTGGATGCTCTTGCGACCCGCCCATGCCATTGTATCCCTTAAGGGGCTGGATTATCTCGTTGGCCACAAGCCCCATCCTCCCCTCTTTGCCGATCCTCAGCCTGACTATGACGTTGGGGCTACCAAGCGAGGCCCGATGGAGAGAACGGAGGAGCTGCGAAAGAAGGCGGCGCCTCCAGAGCTGGAAGAACCGATCGCTGAGAGAGTCACTGTCAAGGAGGTGGTGGTAGAGAAGGTTGTGATGGGAGAGATCTCTCCGACCGCTGCGCCGGAGGTGGTCTTTTTTCCGGCTGTAGCCTTCCAATTTAACTCCGACCGACTGACCGATCTGGGCATGGGGAAGATCTACCTGGTGGCCCAACGGTTCAAGGACCGGCCGGACGTGGCGGTGGTCATCGAGGGCCATACGGATCAGATCGGGACTGAAGAATTCAATAGAGTCCTGGGGCTGCGCCGGGCGGAGAGGGTAAAGGAGGAACTGGTACGGATGGGGGTTGACCCGGCGCGGATAACCGTAGCCAGTATGGGTAAATCCAGACCGCTCGTAGAGCAGGAGACCGATTGGGCGCGTGCGCTCAACCGCCGTGTGGAGTTCAAGATCTCGACGACTCCTTGAAAGGAGTTTCTCTGAAAAAAGGCCCAGCCTTCTCTCGAGGGCTGGGCCTTTTTTTACCAACCCCCTTAAGCAGATGATTTTCGCCGCGGCTTATCAGGCTCAAGATGGCTTTTATCGCCGGGCCAAAAGGGAGGGTTACCGCTCGCGTGCGGCTTACAAGCTCCTGGAATTGAACCGAAGGTTCCATCTCATAAAGCCGGGAGACCGCGTTGTCGATCTCGGCTGCGCGCCTGGCGGCTGGTTGCAGGTCGCCAGCCAACTGGCGGGGGCGAAGGGGAGGGTCATAGGCATAGACATCCAACCTGTTGAGCCGGTAAAAGAGGGGAATGTCTTCCGGATTCAAGGGGATCTCACCTCCGGGGATAGCCAGAGAAGGATCGAAGAGCTGCTCGGCTCCCGGGCCGACTGTGTCCTCTCTGATCTTTCCCCGCGCTTGAGTGGCATCCGCGACAGAGACTTAAGCCGCTCCCTGGCACTGGTCCAGTTGGCCTTTAGGATCGTGGCTCGCTTCCTTCGGCGGGGAGGCCACTTCCTGGTAAAGACCTTTGAAGGGGAGGGGACGAGGGACTTTTATAGGGAGCTCGAACAGCGCTTTGATTCACTCCAGCGCGCCCGCCCGGAGGCGACGCGCAAGGGCTCCTCAGAGATCTATTTAGTCGCCCGCGGCTTTAAGGCGGATCCTAACGACCTGCCATGACGGGCAAAAAGGCCGTAGTGCTTTTAAGTGGTGGCGTCGATTCCTCCACCGCCATGGCCGTGGCCCGGAAAGAGGGTTATGAGCTCCATGCGCTCAGCTTCCGCTACGGCCAGCGTCACGGGCACGAGATCGAGGCGGCAAAAAGGGTGGCGGCCTTTTTTAGAGCCACAGGCCATCTGATTATTGACTTCGACCTCCGAGCTATTGGCGGCTCGGCCCTGACCGATGAGTTGGAGGTCCCCAAGGGGCGCAGCCCGAAAGAGATCTCTCGCGGCATCCCCATCACCTATGTCCCGGCCCGAAACACCATCTTTCTCTCTTTCGCCCTATCCTGGGCGGAGCGGCTCGACGCCGAGGAGATCTTCTTTGGCGCCAATCAGCTCGACTACAGCGGCTACCCCGACTGCCGCGCGGAGTATGTCCGCGCCTTTGAGAAGATGGCCAATCTCGCCACCAAGGCAGGGGTCGAAGGCAAGGGCAGGATAAAGATTCACACGCCCCTGATCCAAATGACCAAGGCCGAGATCATTCAAAAAGGTCTGGAGTTGGGCGTAGACTATTCCCTCACCTGGAGCTGTTATGATCCCACGCCGGAGGGCTTGGCCTGTGGCCAGTGCGATAGCTGTCAGTTGAGGCTGAAGGGCTTCCAAGAGGCCGGGACAAAAGATCCGATCGCCTACGCTGGGTGAAAGGCCGCGCCCCTCTCTCCTGGTCCACGCGGCAGCCGAAAAACAGCTTGAAGAATGCACAATGTAATGGCCCAATGCGCTTCCTTTGCCACCCCAGCCATCTACGCCATCGGCTTTTTCAGCTTGAGCTTGGAACCGATCTTCGGCCTTCTCATCCCGCTCTGGGCTTTGGAGCTGAAGGTAAGATCCGCTGCCATTGGCGTCATCGTCGGCTTTGGCTCCCTCCTGCCGACAATCTTTTCCATACCCATCGGGGCGGTAGCAGATCGGGTGGGGGCCAAGACGATTCTCGTCTTTTCCGGGGCCGGCGCTGCCTGCTTGATCGCCCTCTACCCTCTGGCGAGAGATCCTTGGCTTTTGCTTTTGCTCCATATGCTCGTCGGTCTTTTTCAAACCTTGGTGTGGGTGGCTGCCCAGGCCTACGCGGCGACATTTGGCCCAGATCAGCAGCGCGCCCGCCTGATGGCCAATTTCGGCTCGGCAACGACCCTGGGCGCTTTTGTCGGGCCACTTCTGATGGGCTACCTCCTCGACCGGTGGGGTTTTCGAGCCACTTTTTTCGCTTCCAGCCTTTGGGCCTTCATGGTGACTCTGATGGCCTTCCTGGTTCCGGCTAGCGGCCGCGGGGTCTCTTTAGGACCTTCAGATCTTTTGCCCCGATGGAGCGATTATAAGAAGGCCCTCTCTCTCTTTGCCCTGCCTGCGGTCTTGGTGGTGATCGTGGGGACCTTTCTCCGCCTCTCCGTGTTCGCGATTCGCGGCTCTTACTATCCTGTCTATTTGAAGTCGATTCACTTTCCGGCCTTCTCTATAGGCATCCTGGCCTCGGTGGCGGGCCTTTCGAGCTCATTTTCGGCGCCGGCGGTGGGACGCCTCGTGCGTTTCATTCAGCCGGTGCATCTCCTCCTATTTGGTTTAAGCCTGGCTATCATTCCGCTGGCCGCCACCCCTACCTTTGATGCCTTTCTTCCGATCCTCGCTCTGAGCACCCTTTCCGGGGCCGGCATCGGCTTCACCCTTCCTCTTCTCCTTTCCATTCTGGCGCATGCCACAGGTCCGGAGGTGAGAGGGCTGAGCGCCGGGCTCAGGACGGCGACGAACCGCTTGGCCTCGACCACAGTGCCGATCGTCTTGGGTCTGGTGATTCACGAGATCGGCCTTGCCCCTGGCTTCTATCTGATCGGAGTTGTGCAGATGCTCGCCGTGGGAGGTTTTTCCCTTTACGTGCAGGCGCGTTATTTGCGATCAGCGTGAAAGGGTCATGGAAGCTTATTTTTTATCGCTGGAATCGTCTTCAGGTAGTCCGCAATGGCCAGGGCATCTTCCCGCTTCATGTCTTTATAGCCTGCCTGGATCACTTCTTCCATAAGTCCCTGGGCGTTGTCCAAGTCCGGCTTAGTCCCGGTCAGCAGGAATTCCGCGATATCATTGCGGCCCCACTCCCCAACGCCGCTCTCTTTGTCCGGGGTGATGTTGGGGACTTCTTCGCCCAGAGGTCCGTCCTTAGCCCCGGCGAGATAGAGGGCATGATTCGGCGCCCCAAGAGAGTTTCGGGGAGTGTGGCAATCGCCGCAGAGGGAGACATGTTCAACAAGGTAGCGCCCTCGTTCTATGCCGCCTTGAGGGGCTTTAGCAGGAGAGGTGGAAAAACGGCTGAAGAGTTTGAACCAAACAAGTGTGCCCAGTGGGCGGTAAAAAGGTAGCCAGCTTTTCAGCGCGGGCGTTCCTTTGCGCACCGGCTTGAAACTCCTCAAGTAAGCAATGATCGCTTTGAGATCCTCTTCTGCCATCCCAGAGTAGGCCTCGTAGGGCATCACGGGTAAGAGCCTTCCGCCGCCGCGTCGCATCCCTTTGACCATGGCATGGTAAATTTCCTGATCCGACCATGCCCCAAGACCGGTCTCTTTGTCTGCGGTCATGTTGGTTGAGTACACTTTTCCCATGGGGATGGGAAAGGCGCGGCCCCCCACGTAGGGGGCCCCTTCAGGGACCGTGTGGCAGGCGCAGCCTCCGGCAACGGCAAAGAGGTATCGGCCCTTTTCCACGAGCTCTCTTCCCGGCTCTTGGGCCGCTGCCCTTCCTCGAGCTACGGTGACTAGAGAGAGGATCAGAACGAGAGACGGGAAAAAATTTTTGCCAGGATTTTCCACCTCGAGTTAGAGCGACTCTCCCCCACTGCGGTGCCGGCTTTTCTGGTCCAGAAATTTCAAGGCCGCGTAGAAGGTCTCGTTGATCGGAGCTCTTTTCCCCGCGCGGCGCAAGAGGCTTACTACTATACCGTTGAAGGCCTCGTGTTCAAGGGGTTTACCCTCTTCCAAGTCCTGGAGCATGGAGGGTTTAAAGTCGCCCAGGCTGCGCGATAGCTCCAGGGCCTCAGCAGCGACCGTCGGCGCCAGATCTATCCCCTGGCACTTGGCCGCCTGCCTTACCTCCTCCATGCAGCCGCTGGCGAGGGTTTTCAGAGAATCGGACTCCAGGATCTCGCTTACGGTGGCGCGGGTGAGTGAGGCAATGGCGCAGAAGGGGGCATTCCAGACCAGCTTCTGCCACATGACCTTCCGGATCTCAGGGCTGGCGGCACAAGGGATTTTCGCTGCGGCAAGGATCTCCCGGATCGACTTTGCCCGCTCGCCCTCTCCGGCGTCGAGCCCTCCCAGCGTGATCCGTCCCGCGGCGCTGTGCTCGATGGTCCCGGGAAGAGCAACGCGCGCGCCGATAAAGACCACGCCCCCCAGCGTCCGCTCTTTGCCCCAAAGCCCGGCGATCTTTTCCGCGTTATCGATGCCGTTTTGTAAAGAGAGGATAATCGTTTTTTCTCCTACCAGGGGCGAGAGCCTTCTCGCCGCCTCCTCGGTGTCGTAGGATTTGACGCAAAAGAGGATGAGATCGACGGGCCCCACCTCCTCCGGGTTGGAGGTGAAGAGAGATTGGATCTGGCAATCACCGTCGATGCTTTTGATCCTGAGGCCCTCCCGGCACATGGTCTCCAGATGTCTCCCGCGCGCGATGAAAGCCACCTCCTGCCCGGAAGCGGCCAGCCGGGCGCCAAAGTAGCCGCCCACTGCCCCCGCCCCCATCACCGCGATGCGCATTTTTTCTCCTTCGTCTTAGGACTCTAATCTTAGAATAGTTGGCTGTCAATTTCGTCGGGAAATGTCAAATGTTGATTTAACTCTCCCTCCAGGATGTGATATGAACCTAAGGAGGATGGAAAAGATCGACCCGCTTCAGGATCATCTCCGCCTCCAGCGCTTCGCCATAGGAGAAGAGGTGGAGCTTCAAGGGCTCCTCTATACTGTGGTGAGTCGAACCACCCTCGCCTCGGGCGAGCCAGCGTTGGTGCTTCGGAGAGAGGGAGGGCAGTTTGTCATCGGCGCCTCGCAGCTTCTGGCCGGGGTCAAAGAGAGGGCTTAAAGAAGGAATCGGCGGTGCGCTGCTATTACCGCGGTAGTGAATGCGGTAAGTTTTTTTAACTCCAACGTGGGTCCCTCAAGGGAGCCCTGTTGCCCCGATTGTGGCAGCGACGACCTGGAGGAGGAGAAGGGGACAGTCGAAGATTGAGGAGCAGACCGATGGGGAAAATCCAGCTCACACTCGCGTGTTGGGACTACGACCGTACCCGTGCCCTTCAGGATGGCAGGGTTCAGGTGGAAGGGGTGGAGCTGACCTATCTGCCGCTACGGGTCGAGGAGACATTCTGGCGCATGCTCCGCTATCAGGAGTTCGATGCCGCTGAGCTCTCGATGGGCTCTTATCTCATGGCCCGGGACAAGGGGTCCCCGCGCTTCGTCGCCCTCCCGGTTTTTCCCTCGCGCACCTTCCGCCACTCCTGCATTTACGTCCATAAGGACTCGGGGATCCGGGAGCCGAAGGATCTTGCCGGCAAACGGGTTGGGGTCCCCGAGTACCAGATCACGATGGCCATCTGGGTAAGAGGGATTTTGCAGCATGAATATGGGGTGGCGCCGGAGAAGATGAGGTGGTTTACCGGCGGTCAGGAGCAGCCGGGCCGGGAGGAGAAGCTCCGGCCCGATCTGCCCAAGGGCATCGAGATCCAGTCCATTGGACCGGGCAAGACCCTCTCTTCCATGCTGGAGCGAGGAGAGCTCGACGCGCTGATATCGGCCCACATGCCCTCTCCTTTCGTGCGCCGCTCCCCAAAAGTCGCGCGCCTCTTCCCCAATTTCCGCGAGGCGGAAAGGGACTATTACCGGCGCACCAGGATCTTTCCCATCATGCACACCGTGGCCCTGCGCGAAGAGCTCTACGAGCGACACCCCTGGGTAGCTCAGAGTCTGGTCAAGGCCTTCTCCGAGGCCAAGAGGATCTGCCAGGAATCGATGTATGAATTTTCCGCCCTCAAGTATATGCTCGCCTGGTCGATCGCCGAGATGGAGGAGGAGAGGGAGCTCTTCGGAGAGGATCCCTGGCCTTATGGCCTGGAGGCGAACCGGCATGTGCTCGAGACCCTGGTTGGCTACGCCCGTGAACAGGGGCTGATCAAAAAGCAGTTCGATGTCTCCACCCTCTTTGCCCCCAATACGCTGGAAGAGTTTAAGATATAGTCCGGTCCGATTCCCTTAGCTATGGCAGAGGAAAAGACCAAACCCGCAGAGGAGGCAAAGTGGTGGATCGACCGGGGAACGGTCAAGGAGCGGGAGAAGCCGGCTCAGCCCAGGCGAGGCATCATCGAGCAGTGGGCCTATGAGATGCTCAAGGACTATAACCAGGATCGGGCGGTGCAGAATGTCGTCGATATCAACCGGCGGATCTTAAAAGAAGTCTCGGTGGCTCCTGGGGAGTGGGTCCATCTCAACCTGGGCGTTGGGAATTATCCCGCCCAGGGATTGGCCAAGATTAAAAACTCGCTCCAGCTCCCCTCCCAGGCGCGGGCCATAGCCATTGACGCAGGCTATTCGTTACGGGTTTTGATCACGGGAGAGCCGGTAGGAGAGAGGGTGATCGATATCAACTTTACCGAGGACCCTTCCCTAGACTACTGGGTAAACGGCGAGCTGGTGGAAGAGAGGCTGTTTACCAGCGTGGATGACGCCCTGAAGAAGTTAAGGGGCTTGCCCCATCGCTATCTCCATGCGCCCAGAGCTGATTAATGGCAGCCGCAGGTGCTGGGCGTGCAGCCACAGCCGCCGACCCCTCCTTTACTTTCGGAGGGCCCGGCTGGAGAGCGGAAGACAGAGAGCTGTCTCTCCACCTCTGCGCTGGCGCATTCCGGACAGGTGGCGGCCTGGCCCCCGGGTAGAACCAGCTCCTCGAAGCTCGCGTGGCAGTGGCGGCAGCTATATTCGTAAATCGGCATGGAGGGCTCCTTGCGTCGCTGGGTTAAACAGCTCTCGTCCTCGCGGCGCTGTCTCTCTCTCGGGTCAAGGGGAGATCAAAGGGCACGCACTGCGTAACCTCCAGGCCATAGCCGGCGAGCCCCACGAGATGCTTGGGGTTGTTGGTCAGCAGGCGCATTTTGCGCACGCCCAGGTCCCTTAAGATCTGGGCGCCGATGCCGTACTCTCGGAAGTCGGCCCGATAGATGAAGGATGGGTCTAAATCCTTCTTTTTCTTTCCTCCTTCCTGAGGATAGGTCATCAGGGTCGGACGCAGACCTTTCCCTTCGACCTGAAGATAGAGGATGACCCCCTTTCCTTCCTGGGCGATCATTTCCATAGAGCGTCTGATGATGGCGCCGGTATCGAGCAGCTCGAAGCCAAAGACATCCCCAGGCACATATTTGGAGTGGACCCGCACCAGGGTCTCTTCGTTGGGAGAGACCTCCCCTTTGATGAGCGCCAGGTGCTCGCTCTGATCCACGTGGGTGTTATAGACCACTGCCTGGAACTGGCCTCCGAAGCGTGTGGGGAGGCGCGCCTCAGTGACCTTGTAGACCAGGCAATCATAGCGCAGGCGATACTGGATCAGATCCGCAGTCGTGACCAGTTTGAGCCTGTGCTTGGCAGCGAACTTCTCCAGATCCGGCAGCCGCGCCATAGTGCCGTCGTCCTTCATGACCTCACAGATCACCCCCGCGGGTCTCAGGCCAGCCAGCCGGGCCAGGTCCACCGACCCCTCGGTCTGTCCGGCCCGGACCAGAACCCCGCCCTTTCTTGCCTGGAGCGGGAAGACATGCCCCGGGGTGACCAGATCCTTGGACCCGGCGTTGTCTGTGATCGCTGTGAGGATGGTGTGAGCCCGGTCTGCGGCGGAGATGCCGGTGGTGATCTTCTCTGCCGCATCGATGGAGATGGTGAAGGCAGTGCCAAAAGAAGAGGTGTTTTCTGCCACCATCATCTGTAGCCCCAGTTGCTTCACCCGCTCTTCGGTTATGGGCATGCAGATCAGGCCGCGACCATAGCGGGCCATGAAGTTGATGGCCCCGGGGCTGACCTTCTCTGCCGCCATGCACAGGTCGCCCTCGTTCTCCCGGTTCTTGTCATCCATCAGGATGACCATCCGGCCCCGGCGCATCTCCTCGATCGCCTCTTCGATGGTCGCGATGGGCATGGGATTTAATTTACCATCCTCCCTTTTAAGATCAACTCCCTTCTTCTACTCGGCTGACACCAGGCCGCGTTCCATATCAGAGGTGATCTCTCGCACCGCGGTGAGGGGATCCCTGACCTCAGTGATCGGCCGGCCGACGACGATGTAGTCTACGCCCAGGCGGATGGCCTCCGCCGGAGTCACCACCCGCTTCTGGTCATCGCGTCGGCCTCCTTGAGGACGAATGCCAGGAGAGACAATGATGAAGCGCCGGCCGCAGGCGCTGCGGATCTGGGCCACCTCGCGCGGAGAGGCTACCACGCCGTCCATACCGGCCTCTTCAGCCAGGACCGCCAGGCGGACGACCTGGTCGGCTATCCCGCCCGAAATGCCCACCCTCTTGAGGTCGCTCTTGTCGAGGCTGGTGAGGACCGTCACCGCCAGCATAATGGGCCGGCGCAGAGTCTCCTGGCGGCAGACCCGCTGCACGTCCTTCGCCGTTCGGCGCATCATCTCCAGGCTCCCCGAGGCATGGACGTTGAACATCTTCGCCCCCAGACGAGCGGCCTCGACGGCCGCTTTGGCCACAGTGCTGGGGATGTCGTGAAATTTCAGGTCCAGGAAGACTTCTCCTCCGCTCTCCTGGATGAGTTTGACTACTGAAGGTCCGGCGTGGGTGAAGAGCTGCTTTCCGACCTTGAACATCCCCACCTCCCCGGCCAGGAGCCTGATCAGCTCCTTCACCTTTTCCAGGTCATCCAGATCTAGGGCCACGATCAGCCGCTCGCGCAGGGAGACAGGAGAGCGGACCAGCTCCAGGTTGGTCATGGGCTAAACCCTCAGTGCCTCCACCACCGCCGCCCGGATCTTCTCCTGGGCCTCGGCCACAGGGATATCCTCTGTCCTCCCATCCCGGCGCCAGCGCAGCTCCACGGAGCCCTTCTCCAGGCCCCTGGCGCCCACGGTCACCCGCAGAGGTACTCCGATCAGATCGGCATCTTTGAACTTCACCCCTGGCCGCTCATCCCGGTCATCCAGGAGGACCTGTAGGCCGCGCTCTAAAAGCCCCTGGTACAGGCTATCGGTTACTTGCCGAATAGCCGCCTCTCTGTAGTTGACCGGGAGGAGGAGGAGATGAAAGGGGGCGAGGGCGAAAGGCCAGATGATGCCATCGGCGTCGTGATTCTGCTCGATGGCTGCGGCCAGGAGGCGGGTGATGCCGATGCCGTAGCAGCCCATCTCGATGGGCCGCTCCTTTCCTTCAGCATTGAGGTAGGTGGCGCCCATCGACTCGCTGTACTTCTTGCCCAGATAGAAGAGCTGCCCCACCTCGATCCCGCGCGAGCATTCGAGGGCGCCGCGCTCGCATCTTGGGCAGGGGTCCCCGGCCATGGCCACCCTGAGATCGGCAAAGGCCGCGGGCATAAAGTCTCGCTCCTGATCGACGCCGACAAAATGGGCATCCGCCTCATTGGCGCCGGTGACTGCGCCGCTGATGCCCTGGAGCGCCTGATCTGCCACCAGCCGGAGCTTGAGCCCCACAGGCCCCAGAAAGCCCGAGGCGACGCGCGCGGCCTCGCGCACCTCGGCCTCCTCCGCCAGGGCTGCCTCCTGACAGCCGAGAAATGACTTGAGCTTGGCTTCATTGACCTCGTGATCCCCGCGCACCAATACCGCCACCAGCTCTCTCCGATCCAATTTATAGATCAAGGTCTTGATGAGCTTCTCCCGGGGCAGGGAGAGAGACTCAGCCACCTCAGCCACGCTCTTCTTTCCTGGGGTGGCTACTTTTCTCAAGGGCGGCACGCCCTTCTGATCGCGGCCTACCGGCGCCTGAGCCTTCACCTCCGCCTTTTCTGCATTGGCCGCGTAGTCGCAGCCATTGCAGCTCACCAGGGCATCCTCTCCAGATTCAGCCAGCACCTGGAATTCATGCGAGAGGGTGCCGCCGATGGCGCCGGTGTCCGCCTCCACCGGCCGGAACTTGAGACCGCAGCGGGTGAAGATCCTCTTGTAGGTCTGAAACATGTTCTCGTATTCGCGCCGACAGTCTGCTCCATCCGCGTGAAAGCTGTAGGCGTCTTTCATGATGAACTCGCGCCCGCGCATCAGGCCGAAGCGCGGCCGCACCTCGTCGCGGAACTTGGTCTGGATCTGGTAGAGGTTCAGGGGGAGGTCGCGGTAGGAGCGCACTGCCCGGCGGATGAGATCGGTGATGACCTCTTCGTGCGTGGGGCCGAGGCAGAAATCTCTCTCGTGGCGGTCCTTAAACCGGGCGAGGTCTTTGCCGTAGAGCTGCCAGCGACCGCTCTCCTGCCACAACTCTGCCGGCGTGACGATGGGCAGGAGCAGCTCCTGCGCCCCGGTCCGGTCCATCTCCTCGCGCACGATGGTTTCAATCTTGCGGATCACCCTCAGGGCCAGGGGGAGATAATCGTAGATCCCGCGGCTCACCTGCCGGATCATCCCGGCGCGGATGAGGCATTTGTGACTCGCCACCTCCGCGTCCGCGGGATCCTCTTTCAGAGTGGGGATGAATGTGGCGCTCCAGCGCACGGTCTCTCTCTCTCTCTCAAGCGTGTCCGTGATCGTGGTTCGACAAGCTCACCACCCTGAGCCAAGTCGAATGGTGTTCCGCGTTCGTCGGACACGAGCCAGACATTCGGCGGTGAGTCCCTCAGGGCAGTCGAACCGCGAGCACGAGTCACGACGGGCGGGCGGTGGCTAGTCGTCTATGGTGGTGGCCCCTTTTTCTGCCTTCTTTTCGGCCACGAGCTTCTCGACTTCCTCCATCAGGGCCTCCACGATCTTTGCCTCCGGCACCTTGCGGATCACTTCTCCCTTCCTAAAGATGAGGCCGATGCCTTTGCCTCCGGCAACTCCGATATCGGCGGCGCGCGCCTCTCCCGGGCCGTTGACCTCGCATCCCATCACCGCCACATGGATATCCTTATCGCTGAAGGGGAGCATGCGCCTTTCGACCTCTTGGGCCAGGCCCACGAGGTCGATATCCGCGCGGCCGCAGGAGGGACAGGCGACAAAGGTCAGCCCCTGACGCCTGAGGCCCAGCGATTTGAGGATCTCCATGCCCACGCGCACCTCTTCGATCGGGTCCGCCGCCAGGGAGACGCGGATGGTATCCCCGATCCCCTCGGCCAGAAGCGTTCCGATCCCAACAGCGGACTTGACGGTGCCCACGGTCGGCGTTCCGGCCTCGGTGACTCCCAAGTGAAAGGGATAGTCTACTTTCTGGGCCAGCATGCGATAGGCATCGATCATCATCAAGGGATCGGAAGCTTTGAGCGATACCTTGATTTCGTTGTAGCCGAGATCCTCCAGGATGTGGATGTGGCGCAGCGCGCTCTCGACCATACCTTCGGCTGTCGGGCCCTGAAATTTCTCGAGCAGATCCTTCTCGAGCGAGCCGGCATTGACCCCGATGCGGATCGGGACCCTGCGCTCGGAGGCAGCCCTGATGACCTCCTCAATGCACCAGCGGGCGCCGATATTGCCTGGGTTGAGGCGCAGTCCATCCACTTCCTGTTCCAATGCGATCAGGGCGAGCTTGTAATTGAAGTGGATATCGGCGATGAGCGGGATGCGGATCTGCTTTTTGATCTCGCCAAGCCGCTCCGCTGTCTCCCGGACCGGGACTGCCACCCGCACGATGTCGCACCCCGCGGCCTCGAGCGCCCAGATCTGGTCCACCGTGGCCTCGACATCGCGAGTGTCCGTCTTGGTCATCGATTGGACCGTGATCGGGGCGTCCCCCCCCACCTTAACTGGGCCGACCTCGATTTGTCTGGTCTTACGGCGCTGGAGCATCGTTTCACTATAATGGACTCGTCAAAGGGGTGTCAACCAACGGACTTCCTAACCACTGCCCTTCTCCGTCCAGCCCACCAATTTTCCATCCTTATCATAATGCATCTCTCTCGGCATCCCTGATGGTCCTCCCTCGTTTTAAGCCCTCGGCATCGTCAACTTGTCCACAAAGCCGATGGCGTAGAAGAGAATCCTCAAGGAAATCATATGGGTGATCACCTCGTAGATGAGGGCAAGAGCTTTAGCCATACCATCCAGCTCCTTCGATCCATCCTACAGTCAGCTCATTTAAAAGCCTCCTTACGTAAATGTCCATCCCTGCCTGCAAATCGAGTTCACGTTGACATAATACGCTGTTGACTTGACCCAGCACGTTCTCTTGTCTATCTTAAAAAGCGCATGGCAAAGCCCTTACGGATCTACCTGGACACCTCCGTCCCTAATGCTGTCCTTGAACCGAAAAACGCCCACCGCCAGAGTGAGACCAAAGCATTTTGGACCCGGCTAGACCAATATCGTGTCTTCATCTCTCAGTTGGTTCTTGGCGAAATCGACCAGACACCTGACCCACAAAAGCGGAGTCAATTGCGAGAGCTGGTCAAAGGATTCCAAATACTCCCTGTAGATGACCCGGAGGTGGAGTTCCTTGCCCTCGCCTATGTGCAGGCTGGTATCATTCCCGTAACCCACATTGATGATGCCACCCATATTGCTGTTGCCTCCGTGAACAGGCTGGATGCAGTGGTGAGCTGGAATTACCAGCACATGGTAAAGCTCAAAACCAAGAGAGAAGTCAACGCGATTAATCTTTTCCGCGGTTACCCCTTGCTTGAGATCATTGATCCCTCTATGCTTTAGGAAGGGAGGAAAAGGCATGTCATATTTCAGTCAGTTCTACCAGGTTGAGGTCCGCGACAGTATTGCCCGTGAGTTTACTGACACCAACGGGGTGGTGGATGATATGATGGCTGGACTGCACGAGATCAGGGCTAGGCATGCGGAAAAAAAGTATGACCTAAAGGCCCTGGCAGGAGAAGTCGCTACTTCACACCTGTCACGGGTTAGAGAGAGATAAAAGCGGTTAACTCAGCCGCGTAGGCTATGGCCGCCTTTACATTCTCAAATTTAGGGGAATAATCACTGGCGCAAATCTCTATCCCTACCTGTAAATCGTGTTCATTTTGACATAATACGCCGTTATCGGATACTCTCTGCCCAAAAACGGGGGTACGGAGCCAGTCGACTTTCTCTGGTGGCCCCTTGAGGCTCTCGAACGCGGGCTGGTACAGGGCCGCCGGGAGCAATTTTGAGTTCTCTGTGGCTGGGCCTTAAAGGGGATTTCCTATCATTTCTACTATGTTGCGCCCGATAAGAATCGTTACCCACCTTGTATACGAGGATTTATTTAGGACGGTTCCCAAGGGACAACTGGAGATTCCCGTCGAAACTTTGATGAGCCCAGATCTTATTCAGGAAATTTTTGCCGATCTTATAAAAGATTTTGAACCCACTGAGGCAATTCGCTTCAGTTCTTTTCTCAATATGGTTTGCCAGACAGGGATAAGCCAAGAAAAACTCTTGGAATTGCACCGTAGGGAACTTACCCAAGCTGGACTTTGCTGGTTTCCTCCGGACGATAAAGTGCTGTTTCACAGAGATAATCTTTTGCATTTCATTTCAGAAGCGTTGCGATTGAAAGTTGCGGGAAGTGCGAGGATCACAGGGCGGGAAAATATTCGTAACTCTCAGGCCTACTACAAATCCCTGATGCTAATCAGTAGCCTCCTTAGCCGAGTTGGCGGAAATGCGAAACACACCATCCTGAAGGACAATTTGTTAAGAGATTATCCGTATTACTATGTTCCCGAAGCTACGCGTCAGATATTTTCTCGGCGCCTGCAGCGCTACCAGTTTGTCTACAGTGATATTCTGAATTCTTTGGGGGCGATCAAAAAAGACAAACTATTGGAGGCTGTAGCGATGGTTGAGCGAAGTGCCGGTGTTTCTCTGCAAGATTACTTCTACGTGGCGAAGTCTATATGGGGATGGTTTTTGCAGTTCCAGCTTCTAAAGGAATCCGATCCGGCTCGCAAAGAACTTAATGTAGGGTTTGATCCTAAAAATCTAGCGAGTTTTTATATTAACCGGACTAATTTTAAAGCCGATCCATCGTTCATTGCGACTATTGAACATCTGTCGAGCGACATTAATGAGTTAGCGGAAGCAATGAAGTCTGAAAGGCGAGATAAGATCGCGGGCTTCTACGAATATTTCCAACTATTCTTTGACCGCCCTGTTTTCAAGATTAATGAAGAAGAGTTTTGCATCATCGATTTAAGATTTTTTCTGGAAGGTGTTTGCGCAGGATTCTTTTGGCATCTGAGTAGGCTGGGGAAGGTCAATGTTCGAAATCTCAAGGAACAGTATGGATATCTTTTGGAGCGGTACTTTTTATTTCTGATCGGCAAGATCTTTCCACAAGCACAGATTACCAGTCAAGATGAAGGTATGCCCGATGTTGTTATAGAATTCGACGATAGAGTTATAATCTTTGAATTCACAACCGAGTATTATAGATTTGCCTCCCTGTTCAATACGGGAATCGACGGAGTAGTAAATGATCTAAGTCGACTATTTTTCAATTCCGGCGAAGACGACGCCGGAGGGCGAGGAAAGAAGGATCGTGGAAAGTTTCTGAAAATGAATGGCTATATCGAGCGGTTTAAGAACAAGAAAGAAATCATTCCCGTTGTTGTTACTGAAAGCTACGTCGGGGTTTACGATCTTCTCAATGAATTCAGTAATGTTTTGAACCGAGGTATCGAGGAGCACAGCTTGACGAACCTAAAGGTCTTTAAACCTCTCATAATGAATCTCGATGATTTAGAATCATTCTGGGCATATAGCTGTCCAGAAAGCGCCAGTGCAGACTTTGCGGAATTTTATAAAAATTGGGATCAAGCGGAGAAGGGCCCGTTTCACTACAACTTTACCTATTTTATGGGAGAGCAAAGCGAGGGAAAGGTCGGAAATAGCGAATATAGGGGTTTCTTCTTCGATTGGAACAAGTTTTTCGCAAAGTGACAGATGCAATCCGCTAATGAGACAGACGCTCTCACTTGCCCTCAATGCTAGAGAGAGATGCGCATCATCAGCTTCATCGACCAGCCTAATGTCATCGAAAAGATCCTTCAGCACCCAGGTCTATGGGAAGAGTCCCATGCTCTGCCCGGAACAGATCCGCCGGTGAAAGAGATTACCTTCGACCCCTCCTGCGGTTCGATAAACTCACTGTCCCGAGGAAGATCGAGGGACAGCCATGTCATTTAAAAGCCTCCTTGCAGTTTTATCGTTTAAGCTTGAGCTTCTGCCTCAGCACCCTTAAATTCAAAACATCTTCTCTGTTGTAATCCAACAAGGCCGCCAGGGATCTCTGGTCTCCGGAGGATTTATAATGCAGCCAGAGCCGGACTGCGGCCATTCCATTGATGCTGGTAAGTTCTCTTTTGATGCTGAGCTTCCTCTCAACCTCTTTCAAACCGCCATAAAGACTTAATTGTACATGAGGTCATGGTGGGAGCAGTACTGAGTAAGATCGACGCCTAATTTCGCCTTGATATAGGGCAGGTCGAATTGGCTGCCGTTATAGTTATAAAAGACCTCAACGCATCCCATGATCTCAAGCAACTTGGCAGCCGATATTTCATCGCCTACCAGTTGTATCAATCGCGGTTCGTAACCGTCATCCAGATACACACCGATCACGGTCAGTTCTCCATAGAATGGATCGAGGCTGGTCGTTTCAATATCCAGGTAGGCACAGCATTCTCTCTTGGACATGTTTACCCCTCAGCTCACTAAAAGATCAGAGAGCTGCACCCCACCCCGATTCACTTTTTTCTCGGCCAAGGAAAGATCATAGAGACGCGCCGCCGGTACTCCCTGTAGGCCTCTCCATAAGAGCTCATGAGGTCGCGCTCCTCCAGTTGGATGCCGATAAGGATATAGACCGTAGTCGCCAGGGCAAAAAGAAGATGGCCGGCGGTCATCACCGGCGTGGCCCAGAAGGCGATGAGGAAGCCCAACATGATCGGGTGGCGGACATATCGGTAGAGCCCAGGCATCTTAAATTTCAGGGGACTATACCCCTTGCCGGCCGCATAGAGGTAGACTTGCCGCAGGCCAAAGAGGTCAAAGTGATCGATCAGGAAGGTAGAGAGGATCGCGATCGCCCAGCCAATCCAGAAGAGGGCCTCGAGCATGAGCTGAGCGGTGGGGTTCCCTACTTCCCAGACGATCCCCGGCATCGGCCGCCACTGCCAGAAGAGAAAGAGCAGCAACAGACTGGCAATCAGCACATAGGTGGCGCGCCCTATGGGTTGCGGGACGATTTTGACCCACCATTTTTTGAATCCCTGCCGCGCCATGATGCTGTGCTGGAGGGCGAAAAGCCCGAGCAAGGCGGTGTCGATAAGCAGTGCCTGACCCAAGGGCCCTTTGGGGTCATCGTCTATCGATTTCGGCACCGCGATGTTGCCCACGAACCCGATGGCGTAGAGAAAGGTCACGAGGAAAATCGCATACGCGACCAGCCCGTAGATGAAGGCAAGGGCTTTAACCGTCACTTTTACTTCCTCGGTCCATCATTTCGGCTTCCGCTCACTTCTTTTGGGTGGGACAAGCGGTTTGATAAGAGCAATTAGGCGCGGAATATCCGTGGTTGCTGTCTTCCACACTTCGTCTAGATCCACGGCATTGTATTCGTGGATGAGCTTGTCTCGCATACCAGCGATCATTGTCCAGGGAATCTTCGGGTGATTCACCCGAAACTCATCGGACAGCCGCTTTACCGCTTCTCCGAGGACGAGCAATTGGTGAAGGATAGCCGACTGAGTCTTAATATCCTTAAGAAATGCGGTCTTGTTAAGTTTCCCTTTAAATTCTACGGCTAGCCGGGCTGCCTTCAATATGTCCAGCAGGGTAGCATCATCTCGCGACATAGTAAGGCTCGGCCGTTTCTAAGATTGCTTCTCGGCGGATCCAATTATCGCTGCGTTCAATCACCTTGCGGTTGATCATGTCCACTTTTCTACCAAAAAGGGTTGACAGCTCTTCCTCCATCCTCACGTGGTCAAACAGACTCCACGCTGCATTAGCACTAAAGGTCACAAGCACATCCACGTCGCTGTCCGGCCGGAAATCATCCCGCAGCACAGAACCAAAGAGGGCAAGCTCAACGATCTTCCACCTCTGGCAGAACTCAGCAATCTTTTCTTTGGGGATATCGATGTTTAGTCTTTTCATGCCGCTTTTACTATATCATTTTAAATCCCTGCCGCGCCATGATGCTGTGCTGGAGGGCGAAGAGCCCGAGCAAGGAGATGTTGATCAGCAGCGCCTGACCCAAGTGCCCTTGGGGGTTATCGTTGATCGCTTTCGGCACCACGATGTTGCCCATGAACCCGATGGCGTAGAGAAAAGTCACGAGGAAGATCGCATACGCGACCAGCCCGTAGATGAAGGCAAGGGCTCTAACCATTAAAAGCCTCTTTATGTCAACCGGGAGCAAATGTCCATCCCTACCCACAGATCACGTTTAGATTGACATACTACGTCTTAGCGGATACTCTCTGCCCAAAAACGGGGGTACGGAGCCTGTCTGCGTGCAGACACGCACAGGCAAGCTAGAGGTTCTCGAACGCGGGCTGGCACAGCGTCGCCGGGAGCAATTTTGAGCTCTCTGTGGCTAGGCCTTAAAAGGGATTTCCTATCATTTCATTTTTTACCAAGAGGCAACCTGTTATCGGGTGAAGGCGACGGTCGGCGTGCCCTACTATGCCAAGAACGGGAAAGTCGGTGCGCCCGCTCACGGGCGTTATCTCTACTTCCGCGATGCTGAAGCTGCTCATATCGTTTGCGCCGTACTGAACAGCAGTCTCCTTTACTCCTATTTCATCGCGTACGGAGACTGTTTTCACCTCAGCGATACATTGGCCACTAGCTTCCCTCTTGCCTCGTTTATCAACGGCGACAAGATTTTCTACGATGAGCTCAACGTGTCCGAATCCAAGCCCATCCTCGACGAAACCGACCGGGCGCTGGCGACGCACTACGGGTTCACGGAGGAGAAGTTGGACTTCATCATCAACTACGACATCAAGTACCGGATGGGACGTGACGCGGAACTTGACGACGAATGAACCGCGCGGATGTAACAGAGCTGCACTACATTACAGCGATTGCCAATATGCCTTCGTTACTGCGGCACGGCATTCTCTCCCACACTCTGGCCGATCGGCTTGCCCACGACTCCGTGGCCATGCCGGAGATCCAGGAAAGACGCAGAAACAAGCAGATACCCGGCGCCCGTTTATTGCAGGAGTACGCCAATCTCTATTTTGACGCCCACAACCCGATGCTGAGCAAATGCCGAGGGCGGAACGCCGACATTTGCGTTCTGCATATCGATCCGGCAGTGCTGGACCAAGCGGGAGTTATCGTCACGGATCGCAATGCAGCAGCCGATTGGGTGCGCTTCTTGCCCGTGGCTGACGGCCTCAGTGTTATTAGTCGGGAGCGGGTATTGCCCGTTATTGGACGCATCAAGACGACTTCTACGATGAAAGGAGGCACAAATCTGAAAAGTGCGCGGAAGTGCTGGTGCCCGACCGTGTGGAAGCGCATTTTATTGTAGGGACGTACGTCGCAAACCAGAATGCTTTGCTGGCGTTTCAGTGTCTAAATTCCACATTGCCCGTGCGCATCCGCAGTGATATGTTCTTTTAGGCGGTGTACATGAAGATCCTTGTCGGCGACATTCTGCAATCCAAAGCCCAGACCCTGATCAATACAGTGAACTGTGTCGGGGTCATGGGCAAAGGCATTGCTCAGGAATTCAAGAATCGCTTCCCGGAAATGTTTGACGATTATGCGGAGCGATGCGAGCGCAAAGAGGTCAAGCCGGGAGTGCCTTATCTTTACAAGACTCTGCTTCCGCCCCAGATCATCAATTTCCCGACCAAAGACCACTGGAAATCAGTTTCCCGAATTGCCGACATTGAGCGTGGCTTGCAGCTTCTATTAAGCCGCTACAAGGAATGGGGGATAACTTCACTCGCCATTCCGCCCCTGGGTTGCGGAAACGGGCAGCTTGAATGGAAAGCCGTCGGCCCGTTGATCTACAAATATGCCAGTCAAATGAATATCCCTGTTGAGTTGTATGCTCCTTATGGGACGCCTCCGAGGGAATTGACAATCGAGTTCTTGTCGCAAACCTCGCGCGCCGCGCATTATCGAAACGGCAGGACTGTTCAGTCCGCGATCAATCCAGCCTGGGTTGCACTTGTGGAAATTCTCCGTCGAATAGAAGCACAGCCATACCACTGGCCTACCGGACGAACCATTTTTCAGAAGCTGGCCTACGTTGCTACCCGCCAAGGTTTGCCCACAGGTTTTGTTTACCAAAAGGGCAGCTTCGGTCCATTCAGCCGGGAGCTGAAAAACGCCGAGACCAAGTTGGTCAATAACAACCTGCTTCAAGAAGAGCGCTATGGCAAGATGTTCCTGGTCAAGAGCGATCCCAATTTCGACAGGGTTCGAAAGGAGTTCCAGCATTCGCTGGATAAATGGATGCCGATTATTGAGAAAACCACCGATCTGTTCATGAGAGTGAACACGGATCAGGCGGAAGTCATCGCGACGGTAATGTTTGCCGCCGATGCTTTGAAGATGGAAAAACGCTCTGTTCCCACAGAGACTGAAGTTCTTGACGCTGTCCTGCGATGGAAGCAGAAGCGTCGGCCACCCTTGGATGAGGCGGGCGTGGCTTCAACTATTCGGAACCTGGGGATGCTTCGTTGGCTTGATGTTAAACCTGATGCAACTCTTCCTGTTCCGGAAGAAGAATCCATTCCGGCTTAAACCTTCATTGATGAATCCGACGGTATTGAGCTCTGCAGATGCTGGTTGTCCCGTATGTTTGCGGGAGCGTTTGGGCAAACATGCTCCAAGGGCGCTGACCGCGCTGGGCAACCTAGCGTCGCTGTCCCAACCCAAAACTGCGCTGTTTTGCTCCGTCCGTTGCTCTGGTGACGCCATTAACCTGCGCAAAGTGCCTAGGTTGATGGGAAGAGTCCTATGCCCCACCCGGAAAAGATCCGGCGATTTCAGGTTACTAAACGAAGAAACCGGGCTCCTGGGACCTTTAGCCTGCCGAAATCTCAACGAAGAGGAAGGGAAGGCAGAGCAGTGGTTGCTTATGAAGCCGGTTTGGACTAAGGTGAGCCAAATCGAGCTGCATTGTTTATATTAAGGAGAGAGACTTTTCATGCGTGAACCTAGACGTAGAATGATTCTTGTAGCGGTCACAGTTTTAGCCTTGGCGGCGGCGCAAATTGCTCTGGAAGGTTTTGTTGAGGCCCGTGCCGGCGGCGGCCGTTCCAGTGGATTTCGAGGTTCCAGGACTTACCAGGCTCCAGCCAGACCCTCCCAGCCAGCTCCATCGCAGCCAAGAAAAGAAGCCAGTCCACCACCACAACCAGCCGGTCCCCTTGCGCCGCAACCCGGCGGTTTTATGCGTGGGATTGCCGGCGGGCTAGTGGGAGGATTGTTGGGCTCCCTTCTTTTCTCCGGCTTGGCTCACGCCGGGTGGGGCGGCTTTGGGGGAAGCGGTATCGGCCTTTTTGAGATCCTCCTGTTCGCGGGATTGGGATATTTTCTCTATCGCAAGTTTCGCAGTCCTGCGCTCGCGACCGGTTCCGGTGCGATGCGATATCAGAATACGGGAGATTACATTTCCAATAGCGCGCCCGCCACAGAGGACGTCGCGTCTCATAGGCCCGAATTTAGCTCTATCCACATGATGGACCGGAGCTTCGATCCGAGCCGGTTCCTAAAATCGGCCCAGGAGCTCTTTTTCAAAGTGCAGGGCGCGTGGAACCGTCAGGACGCGGCGGCCCTCAGCTCCCTTTGCGAGCCCGAGTTGATGCGGACATGGCAGCAGGAATTGGCCGATCTCCGCGCGCGTGGGCGGAAAAACCACATGGATAATATCGCTCTCAGCTCGAGCGAGATCAGCGAGGCGTGGACTGAGAGCGGGCAGGACTATATTACGGTTCGCCTCCAAGCCAATCTTTTGGACTACGCAGTGGATGAAAAGAGTGGTGCCGTGGTTGACGGCAGCGACTCGGAGCCGGTTGAGTTTGAAGAGTTCTGGACCTTCATCCGCCCTGTCGGCCCCAATCCCTGGAAATTAGCAGCGGTGCAACAGGCCTAGAAACATCCGGTGGCAGCGCTCTGTAGCTAGACATTAAAAGGGATTTCCTATCATTAATCATTTCAACTTCTGCCTCAGGGCTTTGAGATTCAGTACGTCCTCTCGGTTGTACATTAACAGAGCCGTAAGGGCTTCCCTGCTCCCGTAAAACTTATACTGAAGCCACAGCCGTACAGCCATCGACCCATCGATCCCAGCAGATTTTCTCTCGATGCCAAGCTGTCTCTCCACTGCCTTCAGGCCGCCGTAGAGATTCCTCTGCCAGCAGTCGTACATCAGGTCGTGGTGGGTGCAGTGCTTGGCGAGATCGACGCCCAATTTGGCCTTGATATAGGGGAGGTCAAACTGGCTTCCGTTGTAGGTATAGAGGATCTGGACCTGTCGTAGGGCCTCAAGCAATCTCGCCGCAGAGATCTCATCACCCACGAGCTGGATCATTCTCTGTTCGTCGCCATCGTCGCGATGGAAACCGATAACGGTGAGATCTCCGCTGGCGGGATCGAGGCTGGTGGTTTCGATATCCAGGTAGGCGCAGGGCTCGATTTTGGTAGGCTGCAAGTCAGGCCCCTCTTAGGCTCATCCTGGCGCTACCCGACGGCGCGCTGTCAAGGATTTTCGCCGATGAAAGCGGGTGTGCTGACCGCGACCATCGCGCCCTGCGGATGAGCGATCTATCGTTGTCCTTTGGGCTCTTGCCTGGTGGCGGATTGGGGCTTCTCCTCGTCTTTCTTTTTCCTGTCCCCCTCGGGAATGATGAGCAGGCGACGGTAGGGCCCCTGGCCCAGGCTCTGGGTCGTGAGCCAGGGGTCGTCTTCGAGG
>Ga0184634_10000027_pt1 | contig 29774 bp, 30 predicted proteins | sample PLM31_200_b1_FD_133016 | JGI IMG/M metagenome (GOLD analysis project Ga0184634, IMG submission 133016) | Groundwater sediment microbial communities from an aquifer in East River, Colorado, USA - PLM3-1_200_b1 | ecosystem: Environmental > Terrestrial > Soil > Riparian zone | place: USA: East... | reverse complement strand
GTGCTGCTCGGGAGTGAGCCCCTGGATTTTCATCGAGGGGCCGTCCGCAGAGAGGGCGCTCTTATAGTTGGGGAAGATCTCGTGGGCGCGGAGCCGCTTGAGAGTGTCGGTTCGAATCAAGAGGGGAAAATCGGTAAAACGCTTGACGAACGCTTCGTCGTACCACCGATTGTCGATCATCAGCTTGGTGATGCCGAGCCACAGGGCGGCGTCGGTGGCCGGCCGGATGGGAATCCAGTAGTCGGCCTTGGTCGAGGGGGGGCCGTACTCCGGCGCGATCACGACGATCTTGGCGCCCCGCTCCATGCATTCGATGAACCAATGCGAGTCGGTAAGCTTATTCTCGACGAGGTTCTTGCCGTCCATGATGATGAGCTTGGAGTTGCGGAGGTCGTTGAAGTCGCAGTCCGAAGCCTGCAGCCCATGGACCCAGGGGTGGCCCGGCGCCTGGTCGCCGTGCCAGGTGTAGTTGGACCAGTTGCGCCCGGCGCGCGCCTGCGTGTGATCGACGCCGCGAATCTTGGCGTCGAGAAGGGCCAAAGAGTTGTTGAGGCGGTACATCCCATACTTGCCGATGACGCCCAAGAGACCCATGCCGCCGCGCATCTTGATGGTGCGCGTGCCCGCCTGGCCCACCGCCTCGACCATCTCAGGCTGGTACCCTTGGGCCAGCAGCCGCTTCTTGCCCGCTTCGCCGCTGTAGCGCGTCGAGATTGCGGCCAGCGCTTTGGCGACATCGTGAAAGGCGTCTTCCCAGGAGATCTGGATGAACTCGTCTCCTCCCCGGTTATCGAACATGTACTTGGTCTTGTTCTCCGGCGTCAGCTCGGGACAACCGGCATCTACCCAGGCCTTCCAACCCTTGCGCACGATGGGATGCCGCAAGCGGTAGGGGCCGTAGATCACCCGGTGGAAGGTATAGCCCTTGGCGCACTGGCGCGGGTTCCAATTGGCCGTGGCCTTGTTCCCGTAAAGATCGGCGTAGGTCTGGTAATCGTAAGTATTGCCGAGCCGCGTCACGATCCCGTTGCGCACATACGCGCGCACGCGACAGGCGTGCGTATCGTTGGGAGAACAGACCCAATCAAAGGTCCTGTCATACCGGTATTGATCGCGGTAGATCTTCTCCCAGGCGCGGTCCACAGAGCCGGCCAACGGGTTCTCGTCGGGCCGCGCAGCCGCCAACAGCCTCAGCGGGAGTCCTCCGCTGAGAGCGGCGGCGCCGGTGCCGACCCCCATCCACTTAAGAAACTCGCGGCGGGTTACGCTGATGATCTCTGTGGCTTTTTCATCGCTCATCGATCTCTCCCGTTTAAAGGTTCAAGGGTTCCAGGTTCAAAGGTTCGGCCGGTCACTGGCAACTGCGACTGAATTCCGGGTTCACATTGAACCCCTTTGAACTTTTGAACTTTTGAACCTTTGAACGTGTTGAACGACTTGAACGGTTTACTTTGCAATTTTCAGCTCCTGCCAGATGGTTACCGATTTCTTCCCATCGCGGTCGCCGGCGCTCCCGTTCCAGACCCCGAAGGCCACCGGGACCCTCGTCCCAGGCCGGAGCGCCACTGCGCCCTTGCCGGTGGGCTTCAGGCTGCGGCGGAACATGACGCGATAGGAGCCTTCTCCATAGACCCCCTTGGCATCGACTTTCTGATCTATCCGTGGTCGGGCCCGGAGCGTGCCGAACCCCTGCGCCGCGAGATCTTCAGCCGGGCTTTTCCGCTGCGGATCGGACACAATGTTTTCGGCGCCCCAACCGGTGACAAAAGTCTTGTCAGACTCGAGCGTCAGCGCATGGCGCGTGGGCTGCTCCACCGGCGAGCGCAAGAGGTTGGGATAAGAGTCGATGCCGAGGTTAGGATAGACCGTTTCGAGGTCATGAAACGGCATCTCGATGTCTGCCTGGACCTCTGATTTCCACATCCAGATGTTGACGGGCCTTCCCTTCTCGCCCATGGCAAAGAACGGCGCATCCCCGGTGAGCGCGAATTGCACGGCGACGGCGTCGCGAAAATCCTGGGGCCGCATCGCCGTGTGGTCACGAGACTCGTCGGCCCAGACGACTTGTAGGGCCATCTCCTTGCCGTTGTGGAGCGCCCGGACGGTGATCTCCTCTGGCCGATCGCCGCGCCACCAGAGCGGCATGAGGTGGAGGTTGACTGACGGGGTGAGGCGCCAGATGCCCGAATCGGGATGATCGGGGAGCTCTGGGACGCGGGTGACTACGATCTCAAACCTCTTCATCTCCGCGCGCCCCCTCTGCTTGTCGCTCGACCAGGAACGGATAAGGTGCACGAGATGCCAGGCATCATCCCCGTAGCCCCAGTCGCCGGATGGCATGGGCGTCCCCGGAATGCCCGCGATGATGCGGCGGTAGAGCGAAACGGGATCCGGGCTCCCCTTGAAGACACCCGTCGTGAGATCGCGCGGACGGGTGGGGAATCCCTCCGCGTCGGTGAGATCCTGCGTGCCATCCCCCTTTCCTGTTGGCCCGTGACAGGAGGCACAGCCATCGCGGAACAGCTCCCTGGCGCGCGCCTCTGCCGCCGCATCGTAGGGAGGCTCTGGGGGCACAGAGATCAGCCCTGCGCCGCCGCTGCCATCTGGCGCGGGCTTTTTCTGCGGGTTGACGACGAGGGGCTTCCCCGCAAGCGACCTCACGTAATAGACCAGGGCCCAGCGCTGCCCCTCTGGCAGGTGCCCCCACGAGGGCATGGCCGACCCTGGCATCCCTCGGGTGATCGTATGGAAGAGATCCTGGTCGGTAGGCACACGCTCCCAGGTGGAGACGAGACGATAGTTTGCGGCAGCAAGATTACGTGGCTTGGGATAGAGGAGGTAAGCAGCCGGGCCATCTCCGCGCCCATCCAGGCCATGACAGGCAGCACACTGTTTGTGGTAAAGCTGTTTTCCCAGGGCGAGGAGTTTTGGAGAGGGATGGGGAGGCCTCAGCTCGGCAGTCTGGATGGTCGCGGCAGTCCATAAGATTGAAATTGTCAAGCCTAACGATGCCCCGAGCCGTTTCATCTGCTGGTCTCTCATCATTTCCCCTAGCTTCGGATGAGCAAAACGCATACCAATGGATCGAACTGGGTTGTGGATTCAAGATTCGGCTGGTGAAGCGGTAAGTCAGAAGATGGTTCTTCCAGAAATTGAGAAATTTGGGTTCTCTTTTTCTCAAATTCGCAAAAGCCTGGGCCTCAGAGTCGATGGCGTCGTAAAGATATCCTTGAGGAGGATCGCCTCCTTCTCGTGAGACCTCCCCGTGGCATGTTTTGTGTATGAAGTTTCGCTATCAGCGCTGGATGATCAAAACCTCCCTCATCTATCTTCTGGTGGGGGTTTTGATCGGCCTGCTCATTTTTCTCGCCGATCTCTTTCCTTCCCTGGAGTGGATCTACGATTGGCGCACCGTCCACGTTCACCTGATTTTAGTGGGATCGGTCATCCAGATGATCATGGGAGTCGCCCTCTGGATGTTTCCTCGGAGAAAGGAGCCTCCTCCGGTCACCACAGAGCCGGAGGGAATGACCCTCTATGTAGCGTTCAACGCCAGCACTGTGATCCGAAGTCTCTGCGAGCCCTTCTGGCAATCCGGATCTTTTTTCTATTTCCTCACCCTAGGTGGGATGATGCTGCAGGTGCTCAGTATTCTCTACTTCTTGTACCTCGTCCTTCAAAGGATTCGAGCCCCTGCGGCATGAAACCTGAAGCTTGAGGGGAAGGTTGTCATGCCCGAGGTCTGCGTGATCCAACACATCCATTGCGAGACGCTAGTGTTGTGAGTCATAAGTCTCTTTACTTTGATTGTCATTCTGAGCGAAGCGAAGAATCTCGTCTTTCCAAATACATGAGACCCTTCACTTCGTTCAGGGTGACATTGCTTAAGTAAAGAAGCGTTAGACTCACTACACTAGCTATCAAGACGTTTGAGGGAGAGCCTGTCCCGGGAGACATGGAGGAAGCCGCCGGGCTCATCATCATGGGAGGCCCCATGGGGGTCTGTGAGCAGGACCGCTATCCGTTTTTGCGCCAGGAGATGGGCTTGATCGAGCAGGCCCTGGGGAAGGAGATGCCGGTGCTCGGGATCTGTCCGGGGAGCCAGCTCCTGGCCGCGACGTTGGGTGCAGAGGTCATACGTCGCCTATCACTGGCACGGCGACGGATTATTTACCTGACCTTTGGAGGATCGGAGGTGCCGTCTTCTCTAGGTGGGCGGGCCTGCTTGGAGAGACGAAATAAGAAATGAACGGGGGGAAGGCATGGCTAGAATCAAGCGCATAAGGAGGGAGGAAGTGCCTGAAGAGGTGCGGGCAATCTTTGAGGAGCAGGAAAAACGCTATGGGGCCGTGTTGCATACGGCATGGGTTTATGCCTTGAGGCCCACGATCCAGAAGGGGGTTCAGGCCCTCGCCGAAGGGATCAGGGCCTCAGGGCTCATTGAGCCGGAGATCCGCCATCTCGCCTGTCTCAAGGCGGCCAGCATCAACGGCTGTCCCTACTGAATCGACATCAACGCATCCGGTGGGATGCAGAATGGGGCTTCGGCAGAGAAGGTGGAGGCGACGTTGGGGGATTACCGGCGCAGCCATCTTTTCTCACCGCGGGAACGCCTGGCGCTGGAGCTGGCTGAGCGGATGACCTATACGAAGAAACGGGTTACCGATCGATTCTTTAAGCGCCTGAAACGACACTTCACGGATGAAGAGCTTGTAGAGTTGGCGGCTATCATCGCCCTGGAGAACTTCCGCAGCAAGTTTAACCCGGTCTTTGCCGTAGAGTCCCAGGGCTTCTGCCCTCTGTCAGCGGTGCAGGAGGCGGCAGTCGGCGCCTGGCGACACCTTCACGGATAGCAACCCGATCGGGAGATTTTGTGGTTCGGATCAAAAGGGTTTATGAAAAACCGAGCCATGGCGCTGCGTGATTATCTGCTCCAAAAGCTGGGGAAAGCCTGATGCCGCTTCTGTCCTCGTTTCGGCCTGCCAGGCTTTGAGTTCGGAGGGGAGCGCCCGAGAGCTCTCCCCTCCCGAAAGCGAATCGCTACTCTTGCAAAAGTTCCTGACGGCGTTCTCGCCGGCGAAGGTAAATCTCTTCGGCGTCGCTCATGTTCCTGTCGCTGCCAGTATAGACAACCCTCCACCCGTTCATCATCGGATCGGCAAAATCGGGCAGGACGTGGAAGCGAGCATTCGGAAAAAGGCGCCTGGCCTGGGCCTCATCGGAGGCGTTGACACACACCTCGGTTCGGTATGCGAGCCCCTGAGCCGCCGCCGTTCCGGCGAAGGGGAGAGCAAAAACCAGAGTCAAAACTGCCGCCCATAGCACGTTCTTCATCTCCGTCACCTCCTTTCGTTGACCTTCACCTAATTTAATACGAAGAAGGGGGCTCAATACGATGCCCTAAGCCGTAGCGGCGAGAATTTGGCGGCGGATAAAGAGGCCCGTGCCTGTTCCTAACAGCGCCCCGATAAAAGTACCCAAAGCGCCGAAGGCTAATATGCCGAAGCCATGGTCATGAGACGAACTCTGAAGGTAGATGGCGGGAAAGAGCAAAATAGTTATAACCAACGAGCCCAGCAGGGCGCTTTGTGATAAAAGAGGACCCCTGCGGAAGCCAAGGATGCCGGCGCCGATGAACGAGGCCAGACAAGCATAAATCCCCCAATGAGCGACAAAAGTATTTCCTATGCCAAAGAGGTAGTTACTTCCAGCCGCGACTCCGTAAGCCGCTGACATCACAAGCCATCGCAGAGGATCTACGGCAGAAGCGAGGTAAGAGATGAGCAAGGTCAAAAAGGTGATGGAGATTGAGAAAGAGGAAGCCATGTCCAGAAGATGGGCGTTGGTTTTCTTGCCTTCTAAAGCCAGCCAAAAGCATCCGGCAAAAAGCAATCCCCAGAGGCTGAAGAAGGCGATGAGGATATGGCGGCGATGAATCGTGAAGTCTACCAGATTGTGGAGCAGAGCATAGGAAACCCCCGTCATTGCTAAACCGGCGACGAAGGGAGCAAGGAGTGACCAGATGCCTTTCATTGTGATTCTGCCAGCCCAAGGCAATAGGGATTTTTCTCGCCTCAGGTGGCCGAGGATTAACTCCCGAGTGCTCTCGTATAACCCTCCCGGGACCTCAGGGACAGGCAGGGCATCAAAGCTATGCCACTCCTTGGCTAGCCCCTGCTCTCTAGCGACACAGAAGGCGCATTGAGCCAGATGGCTGTCCAGGAATCGCTTCTCCTCGGAAAGAAGCTCCCCGGTGATCTTCTTGACCAGCAAAGACTCTGAATCTTCGCAGCTCTTGTTTTGCCTATGATTCATCGACGCACACCCGCAAATGATGCATAGCCCTCTGAATTAACTGATTAACAGCCTCGGTCGAGCGGTCCATCACTCTTCCAATCTCTTCGTATTTGAGGCCCTGAAATCGGCTTAAGATCATCGCCTCCCTTTGATCGTCCGTAAGTTTCGCAAATGCCTCCTTGAAGGAAAGGAGCGTGTGGCTGCCGTCCGGGATAGCCCCTTCTGTATCATTGGCATCGTCACCCTCTAGTGGTTGAGAAAATTTCGGCTGCTTAGCCCTGAGCTTGTCCCGGACCAGGTTGTTTGTGATAGTATAAATCCACGCCTTAAAAGCCATCTCTGGCCGGTAAAGAGAACGACCTTTATGGAGCCGCAAAAACGTTTCTTGGAAAAGCTCCGCGCAATCATCCGCTTGACCCAGCCTGCGGACAAGGAATCCATATATTTTCCTGCCGTACCTGGCATAAATCTCCTCAAAAGCGGCCTCCGCACCCCCTTGATAGCGGGCCATCAGTTCCTCGTCGCTTAGCGAGGAAACCAGACCTTCCCTATGGTTAATACGAAACTGGGGCCCCATATACTACGGGTCGCCGGATGCAACCCCCTACTTTCTGCGAATGCTCACAACGCGGGCAAGATCGAAAACCGAACGGTTGAGTGTCAGCTCTATGGTTGTCCGATTCATGGGTGCCCATGGCCTTCCTTAGTCTGGGTTGCCTCTGAGGTCGTGCAGCACTGCTCCATCATAGCACTGCACTGCTCCATCATCTTCATCATGCGCATCATACCTTCCATGTCGCCCGCGCCAGTCTTACTGCTTCCCATCTTCTTCTCCATCATGCCCTGCATTGGGGAATTCTCCTTCTTCTCTTCAGACTGCTGGGCTAGGGCTAACCCCACCAGGACCGAAAGAGACAACAATCCAGCCAACATAATCTTTTTCATAATTACCTCCTCGTATTAAATTCTATTCCGAAGTCGAACTTTCTCCTTTTGTAATGACGTTTCTCGAACGCAAAGTTTTCATTCCCCAGCCCCTCCACAGGGCATAAATAGCGGGGATAACCGCAAGCGTGAGGATGGTTGAGGTCACCATGCCGCCGATCATGGGGGCGGCAATTCTTTTCATCTTCATGGAATCTCCTTGCGCTCGCGTGACGCGCTCATTCGGACGCACCCGCAGGCCAATTTACGGTTGGCCTGCCCTCATGGACCGAGAAGAAAGGGAGAGGTTGCTAAATTTGGAGGATCGAGTAGGAGAGAAACAACGATCGTTTACGGGCTGGGAGGAACGAGACCCTCGATGGGTCGGAAGTACCTGTGAGACCTTGTGGTCTTGGGACTTCCGCGGCCATTGGAGAAATCACCAGGGTTGCGGAGGAAGAAATTCCCGCTTGAGGTGGCGAGGCTTGAATGGACAGCATGCGGTCGCGCACCGATTTGCAGACGTCCTGTCTGGTTTCGTTGCACGGACCGTTGCTGACCATGCCGCCCGACAGGGAACTAACTGGGTGACCTAGACGCATGAAATCTCCGCCGGAGCAGGCGTAGACCAGCGTGGCGGCAAGAAAGGAAGCGGTGATCACGGAGACGATTGCGGTGGGAACGCGCCGCGCCAAACACAACCTGCCCTGGGTCCGCGTTTGATATCTCGTCTCCGTCCTGTTCAGCCTCGCCACCTTCGGCTTTCCTCCTGGTTCTGCGTTACGTTACTGAGCAATCCCTGTGCCAAGGTTGACTCATGCTCATTTAGCTCTAAGAAGGGGCTTAAACTCGGATAATTCCGAGGCGTTCTCTACAGCTCATGGGTCATCATGGGACCGGCAGGCTGCGGTTGTTTCCCAGAATTGAGAAGTTTCGTTTCTGTTGTGATAAAGAATCGGATTGAAAGAGGGCGCCGCATTGCACGCATTCTACATCTTCTCGGTATGGCTTCACGTTTTAGCGGCGGCGGTTTGGATCGGCGGGATGGTCTTTATCGCCCTGGTCCTCGTGCCGGCGACGAGACGGCCGGAGCACCGAGGAGTCGCCACGTCTCTCATCCGCTGGACCGGCCGGCGTTTTCGCTGGATAGGTTGGCTGAGTTTAGCTCTGCTCCTCCTGACCGGCATCATCAACCTGGCCTACCGGGGTTTTGGCTGGGCTGACCTCGTGAGCGGAAGGCTATGGGAGGGTCCGTTCGGTCGCGCGCTGGGGATCAAGTTGCTTTTGGTCGCTATGATTTCATTCTTGAGCATCCTGCACGATTTCGTTATCGGTCCGCGCGCAACGGATCTGTTGCAGAACCATCCCGGCTCGCCCAAGGCGATGCGCCTGCGCCGCTTAGCGAGCTGGATGGGAAGGGCCAACTTGATTTTAGCCCTTATCGTGGTTGCCCTTGGGATCATGATGGTGCGAGGCCTCCCCTAAGGTAAGATCACGAGTTCCAAGTCCCAGGGCGCAGGTCCGCTCCAGAATCGTTCCCGTCCTTGAGAAAATTCAGCTTCGTTTTCTAGCCTTTAAGAAAACCATTTTCTTCTCTGAGTGGATTCCGATGGTGGAACCAAGCTTGGGCCTTGACTACCCGCTGGCATATCTCTTGCTGAGATCATGGTAGATATTCTGACAAGGCTGGGTGTTTCCATCAGCGATAACCAGGAGGAAAAGTCATGGAAGATCGTGTTGACTTGGTTCATGCCCGTTCATGTCAGGCCCACCACCATTTTGAAACGGCAACCGAGGCCCTGAAGAACGACCACCGGGTCATCGAAAAAGTCCTGGCTGTGGTAGAAGGGCTGACGCGGGATCCACGTGGAGCCCCACTGGAGAAGTGGGATAAGGCCGTCGATTTTATCCGCAACTTCGCCGATAAGTGCCATCATCTGAAGGAGGAACAGCTCCTGTTTCCAGCATTGGAAAGGCACGGGATCCCTCGCGAGGGGGGCCCGATCGGCATGATGCTTTCAGAGCATGAGGAGGGGCGGGCCTATGTGAGAAGGATGGCAGAGGCCCTGCTGTTTGCGGAAGAGGCCCCCGGGGCGGCCCGGACGACCCTGGTTGAGAACGCCAAGGCCTACCTCCGCCTTTTAAGGGATCACATCCGTAAGGAGGATGAGATCCTTTTCGTGATGGCGGATGAGGCCTTAAGTCCGGAGGAACAGAAGGAGCTGCTGCGCGAATTTGAGGAGCACGAGGCGAGAGAGATAGGATCAGGAGTTCATGAGAAGTATCTAAGGATTGCCCAGGAGTTGGAGAGATAGACCCCGATCCGAAGGTGAGGACAGAAGAGACGCAGTTACGTTCTATCGACAGTTTCGGATCGGGGTAGAGAGGCCAAGGCGAAAGGAGGCGGACTATGTTTCGACGAAAACCCATTCGATGGCCCAACAACGCTCGGGTCGCCATCACCACCTGCGTCGTCATGGAAAGCTGGCCGGACGACCTGGGAACGGCGAAATCGCTGCAGTCTGAATTTCGCAAAGGCGTTCCAGCCGACGCGAAATTCAAAAAAGACATCGCTTCGATCACCGACAGGCAATACGGCGAGAGAGTCGGAGTTTATCGCGTCCTGGAGGTTTTGCAGCAGGAGGGGGTCAAGGCGAGTTTTTTTGTCAATGGCCACACCGTTGAAGCCTTTCCTGGCATCATGAAGCAGATCGTGGCGGAGGGCCATGAACTGTGCTCGGAGAACTGGCGGCACGAGTACGTTTTCATGATGACGTCCGAGGAGCAGCGGGAGGATATCAAGCGCACGGTCGATACTTTTCAGCGGGTTCTTGGAATTAAGCCCCAGGGCTTCATCATGCCCGGCGAGCGGCCCACGGACGAAACTCCCAAAATCCTCGTCGATCTCGGCTACAAGTACTGGATGTGTTTCCTGCATGAGGACCTGCCGTACATCGTCCGGATCGACGGAGGCGATCTTGTGATGGCTTCCTATGGTATCTGGATGACCGACCACCGGACCGGACAGGCCGATGCGGGCAGGACGCCGCGCGAGCTGCTGCAGATATGGAAAGACAACTTCGACTGGATTTACGAGGAGGGGGAAAAATACCCCGGCTTTATGAGCCTGGGGCTTCACCCGTTCCTGATCGGCAGGCCTTTCCGTACCATCATCCTGAGAGAGTTTCTCCGCTATGCCAAGGGTCATCCGGGAGTTTGGTTTCCGCGCGGCATCGATCTCGCCAACTACTGGCTGGCGAACTGTCGCGATAATCTGATCGAGAAGTGGCCCAACTACGGAACCGGATTGGCGTACGAAGCGACCCAGGTAAAGGCGTAGGGCTGGATTCTTTTTCCAGCCTATATTACCCTTTCCCTGACTAGGGCATCCGTGTGGCTTGGACGATGTAGGAGACTGAGCGTTGCCCAGGAGGCCTTTCCATGTTGGACACAACCCAAAGAAAAGAGATGCTCCGGATGATGATCCGGGTGCGCGCCTTCGAGGAGAAGCTGAACGAGCTGTATCAAAAGAAGGTGATGTTTGGGAACCCCCACTCCTACCGTGGCCAGGAGGCCATCGCGGTCGGGGTCTGCTCGGCCCTGGGACCCGAGGATCTGATCGCGAGCTATCATCGCGGCACAGGGCATATGGTGGCCAAGGGAGCGGATCTTTACCGCTTGATGTGCGAGTGTCTCGGACGCGAAGACGGTTACTCGCGGGGTCGTGGAGGCAAAATGCACATCGGCGACCTTTCTTTCGGCTTTCTGGGAAACACCGGAACCGTGGGGGCTACGGTTCCGATCGCCACCGGAGCGGCGCTCGCGGCAAAGCTTCGCGGGAGCAAAGAGGTTGTCGTGAGCTTCCTGGGCGAAGGCGCGATGAATCAGGGCGTGGTCCATGAGGCGATGAACTTTGCCGGCCTATGGAAGCTCCCGGTGATCTACGTGTGCGAGAACAATTTTTATGCCATGACGGTGAGTTTTGAGAAGAGCGTGGCGATCAAGCACTTGGCGGACCGAGCGAAGGGTTATGGCTTCGAAGGGAAGGTGATCGATGGGAACGACGTTGAATTGGTCTATGAGGAGACGCGCGCGGCAGTGAAAAAGGGGCGAGCTGGCGCCGGGGCCACTTTTTTAGAGTGCCTCACCTATCGATGGGATGGCCACTTCGGCGGGGATCCTGGGGTCGGTTACCGCGCTAAAGAGGAGGTCGAGCAGTGGAAGCAGCGCTGCCCGATCAAGCGGCTCAAGGAAGGGCTCCTGGCTGAGGGAAATCTCAAAGCAGAGGAATTTGAGCGGCTGAGCGCGGCTGTCTACGCCGAAATGGATGCGGTCGCGCTTAAGGCCCAGGCCGCGCCGCTCCCGTCTTCTGAATCTGAGGCCCAGAGCGTCTTTGCCCCACCGGGGGTGTCCCGTGGCTGAAGTCATGGAAGCGCCGGCAAGTCCAGGGCGAGATATGCGTTTTCAGGAGGCCCTGAGAGAGGCGCTGCGCTATGAGATGGCGCGCGACGAGCGCGCCTTCATCATGGGAGAAGATGTCGCCCTCTTCGGCGGCGCTTACGGTGTGACCCGCGGCCTCCTGCAGGAGTTCGGCGAGGAGCGGGTGCGCGACACCCCGATCTCAGAGGCGGCGATGGTCGGACTTGCCATCGGCGCGGCGGTTAACGGCATGAGGCCGATTGTGGAGATCCAGTTTTGCGATCTCCTGCCTCTCTGCATGGACCAGCTCGTCACCCACGCGGCGCGCTACTACTACATGACCGGCGGCCGGATCCCAATCCCCCTCGTGGTGCGCAGCAAGTTCGGCACCCGACCCGGCGGTGGCCCGAGCCACTCGAGCTGCAATCACGGGGCGTTTCTCCACTTCCCCGGCCTGAAGATCATCGTCCCTGCGACCCCGGCCGATGCCAAGGGGCTGCTCATTTCGGCCATCCGCGATCCCAACCCGGTCCTCTGCTTCGAGAGCCATCACCTCTACGGCGTGAAGGGGCCGGTGCCGGAGGGAGAATACACAGTGCCGATCGGTGCGGCGGCGGTGCGCCGGCCGGGCAAGGATCTCACGATCGTCACCTGCGGCGGGATGGTCCTTAAGGTGGACGAGGCAGCGCTCAGGCTTAAAGAGCAAGGGATCGATGTCGAGGTCATCGACCTGCGCTCGTTGGCCCCGCTGGATCAGGAGACGATTCTTAAGTCTGTGGCCAAGACGAAGAGGGCGATGGTGGTGGACGAGGGGCCGGTGGTCGGCGGAGTGGCTGCGGAGATCGCAGCGCTCATTCAGGAAAATCTCTTCTCCGATTTAAAGGGACCGGTGATTCGGGTGGGGGCCTATCCTCTGCCTCCACCCCACAGCCCGCCTTTGGTGGAGGCGATGATCCCCAGCGTGGAGAGGATCGTTTCGGCGGCCTTAGGCCTGGTTGAGCGGAAAAGGCCAAAATAGGTTAAGGATGGCCCATGAGAAGAGAGGTTGTTATCCCCCGTCTCGGCTCCAGCGATGAGAGCGATGAGGTGACGGTCTTGCGCTGGATAAAAAAGGTCGGCGAGCCGGTCCAAAGAGGGGAACCCTTATTAGAGGTGGAAACAGATAAGGTTGTTGTGGAGATCGAAGCGCCGGATTCCGGGGTGTTAAGAGAGATCCTGGTCCAGGAGGGCGAGGTGGCGCGATTTAACACGGCCGTGGCTGTTATCGAGGGAGAGAAATAGGGCTCTACGGGTAGCTCAACCGATAGACTCTTCAAGGCCCCGGCGGTTTTTTAGACTACCTGGATCGCAGGGAGGCACAGATGAGCACCGTGATGGATATTCACCAAGTGGGAGCGTCATCTAATAGAGATGGGCGGGGTCGCTTTGTCTATTCCCAGACCCCCTTTCTCGTCTACTGGGAGCTTACCCGTGCCTGCGATCTTGCCTGCCGCCACTGTCGGGCGGAAGCGATGGCGCAACGGAACCCAGCGGAATTGACGCTCTCGGAGGCCAAGGCCGTGCTGGAAAAGATCCGCAAGTTCGGCGGCCGCTCGCCACACCTGGTGCTCACCGGAGGCGATCCGCTAAAACGGCCGGACTTCTTTGAGATCCTGGAGCACGGGGCCGGGCTCGGCCTGCACATGTCGGTGGCGCCCAGTGCGACAAAAACCCTTACCCGAGAGATCCTGCACCGGTTCAAAACTACCGGCGTGGAAAGCATATCGTTGAGTCTGGACGGCTCGACTGCGGAGAGACACGATGGCTTTCGCGGGGTTCCCGGATGCTTCGACTGGACCCTCCAGGCGGCCCGCTCTGCCCTCAGTGAGGGGCTCGGGCTCCAGGTGAATACGCTGGTTACGGCAGACACGGAAGCGGATCTGCCGGAGATTTATCAGTCGATAACTGCGTTCGAGATCATGCGTTGGAGCCTCTTCTTCCTCATTCAGGTAGGAAGGGGACAGACGTTGAGGGCCATGAGCCCGGAACGGTGTGAGGGCCTGCACCATTGGCTCTATGGTCTGTCTAAGCAGTCGCCCTTTGCGGTGGCGACCACCGAAGCGCCACACTATCGGCGGGTGGCTCTCACCAGGATGAGAGAAGAAGGAATCGCGTTGGCGAAAATACTCCAGACCCCGGTAGGAAGAGGATTCGGCATCCGGGACGGCAACGGCATCATGTTCATCTCCCATACCGGTGACGTTTATCCTTCGGGCTTTCTTCCGCTCGTAGCCGGAAACGTGAGGACTAAGGATATCATAGAAATCTACCGAGAGTCGGAGATATTCCGGAAGATCCGGCAGACAAGTAGCTTCCAGGGCAGGTGTGGACGCTGCGAGTTCAGAGAGATCTGCGGCGGCTCACGGGCCAGGGCCTTTGCCACTTATGGAGATTGCCAGGCCGAGGACCCGGCCTGCAGCTATGAGCCCGGGCAGTTTGGAGACAGGGTCATCAGCCAGTCTGAGCGGGCCATTAGCGATTCAGAAAGCTAGAGAGAGAACTTGGTCTGCACGGTATGCGCAGAATGCTTGGACTCGGAAATAACATCCCCTAATTGGCCCTTGGGGATGCGTCCATCGCTTTAGATGCCCCTACTCGGCCTCCTGGGACTCTGGTTGATCCTCTTGGGAGAGGGATTAAGCTTCATCCACATCCTTCCCTGGTCCCAGTACGTCTTTCCGCTTTTCTGGTACGGTTACCTATTACTCCTTGACTCTGTCAACTGTCGGCTCAAAGTTCATTCCTTGATCGCGCACCGCAGGCGAGAGCTCGCGCTCATGCTTCCCGTCTCTGCCTTCTATTGGTATCTCTTCGAATGGTACAACTTGGTCATCCAGAACTGGGTTTATACCAACACCCCGCCCGAAAGGTGGATCGAGATACCGATGAAAATCATTTCCTTCGCCACGGTTATCCCGGCGCTCTACGAGACTACGGATCTCCTGGGGACCCTCCCATGGACCAGAAAGGCGCTGAAGACTCGACCCCTGATTCCCGCGAGTTGGCATACCCTCTCTCTGGTCCTAGGCCTTTTCCTCTCGTTCCTTCCTCTTCTTTTTCCCCGATTTTTCTTCTGGTCCGTATGGCTCGGCCTCTTTTTCTTGCTCGACCCGATCAATGACCGATCGGGCCGCCCTTCGATCCTGCGCGAATGGCGCGAGGGAGATTTGCGGAAAACGGTCGTCTGGCTTTCTTCGGGTTATATCTGCGGCTTTTTCTGGGAGTTCTGGAATTACTGGGCTTACACGAAGTGGATCTACACAGTCTCTGTCCCTGACATGCCCCATATATTTGAGATGCCGATCTTGGGGTTTTTAGGCTTTGGTCCATTTGCCCTTGAGACCTTCGCCTTCTGGACACTGGTGTGGGGAGGAAAAATAAGGATTCTTAGATGGCGCTGCGCTGATTCCTCAAGCTAGGATCGGAGTCACGGTGGCCCGGCCTCAGAGCAGATCGCGCCTCACGCGGCGCTCCCAGGTGCGCGCGTAGATCTGTTTCTCATCTTCATACGCCGTGAGTTCGGCCTGCAGCAGGAAATGGTCCGCGGTCGAGGAGAAGCGCGTGCGCGTCTCGACGCGGGTTTTCCATGCGCCGCGGCGAAACCGGGTCTTCTGTACGACCTCTGCCTGGGCCGACAGCGGATCCTCCTCGCCGATGCGAAAGCGCTTGAGGATCGTATGCCCGACGTCCAGGTCGATGGCCTCGACGCGTGCCGGCGCACTGCTGTCCAAGTCACCGCCATCGCTGAAAATAGTGTAGATCGCTTCGTTGGTGGCGAGGTCCCGCTCGATGGCCCGTTCAAGCAGAGCGGGCCGAAGCTCGGTTGGTTCCGCTGGCGGCGCATGCTCGGGCGGTTCGAACGGCCTGAGCTCGGCATCTCTCGGGTCCGGCGGTCGTACGGGAAAATCCACAAAACTCTCGCCGGTAAAGACGCCCACCGTCACCGGCTGCGGCGCCGGCCAGGCGACGGGCCAGTAGCTCGTGGAAATGGCCAGGCGCAGGGTGTGGCCCGCCGGAAACGCGTGCGCGATATCGTTCAATGCCACGCGTATCCGGTAATGTTTGCCTGGCTCCAGCGGTGCGGGATGCTCATGACCGCTCCGGTGCGTCAGGTTCAGTAGTCCGTAGGTCACCCGGGTGGAGGCGCCGTCCGGGGCGACGTCGTTCAAGCGGACGGCGATGAAGGCCACGGGCTGGTCGGCCGTAAGCTCGAGGGTCGCCACCGGCGCGCCCAGGATTTCCATCCGTTCGCGGAGCGGGTCCGAGTCGAACGTCAGCGAGCAACCGTCGTCACGGCGCTGGTCCAGAGGCGCTTCTCCCAGCGTGCCGAAGCCGCACCAGTCGCCGGCGCCGAGGCCCGTCGTCTGCGAGGAGCGAAAGTCGAGGCGGCTCTCGAGGGTCGCGGCGCTACTCAGCCGGCCTGGATTGAGCCAGTAACGTTTCTCCCCGATCCGGGGCGAGGGCCACTCCGTTTCCGCCACCCAGCGGCCCGGGCGCTCTTCATAAAAGGGTTTCGGCGGGACGCTTTCCTGCATCCAGACGCGGAGCATGGGCTCGTCCATGATCCCGGTGTCGATGCCTTTCAACCACTGATCCCACCAGCGCAATGCCTCCTGCAGAAACCCGATGGCCGGGCCGGGCACGCCGTCGTGCGGATAGACGTGTGCCCAGGGGCCGATGAGGCCTCTGCGCGGCACCTTGAGGCCGGCCAGCAGCCGCGGGATCGCGTTGGTGTAGGCATCGGCCCAGCCACCGGCGGCATAAACCGGGCAGGTGATGGCGCCGTAGTCCTCACACGCCGACCCATGCTTCCAGTAATCGTCGCGCCGGGGATGACGGAGCCACACTTCGGGAAAGAAGACGGCGTGCTCAAGACGGTCGAGCCACATAGCGCGCCACCGCTCTCCGACCAGCTCAGGATCCGGCGGATAGGCGTTGTAGCTCATCAGCACCGAGCCCCAGGTCAGGTTTTCGTTCAGCAGACAGCCGCCCATATAGTGCGCGTCGTCGGCGTAACGGTCGTCCGTGGAGCAGACGGTGATGATCGCCTTGAGCTCGGGCGGGCGGCGCGCCGCCACTTGCAACGAGTTAAATCCGCCCCAGGACTTGCCCATCATGCCGACGGTGCCGCTCGACCAGGGTTGCTCCGCGATCCAGCGGATCACTTCCAGGGCGTCGTCCTGTTCCTGTCTCAAGTATTCGTCCAGCAAAAGGCCGTCCGAATCGCCGGAACCCCTGACGTCCACGCGCACCGCTGCGTATCCATAACCGGCGAAGTAGTGGTGCATGGGTTCATCGCGGGCGCGCGTGAAGTCACGCTTGCGGTACGGAATGTATTCCAGGATCGCCGGCACGGGTTTCCTGAGCGCGTCCGCCGGCAGCCAGATGCGCGCGGCCAGACGGCAGCCGTCCGGCATCGGCACCCAGCAGTTTTCAATCACGGTGACGGCATGCGGAAACCAATCGACGATCTTCATCGATGCCCCGTGGGCTCTATGTTGTCCTCAATTTGTGAACTTGGCCCTGAGTTGGGCCCGGGTGCGCCAGCAGGGGCTGGGCTGACCGGAACATGAGCGCGAGTTGTTCACGGACCTCGAATCCCATTCCAAGATCCCAACCATCGACGATGGCGAGCCTGAAGCCGCCCGGCGGCATCGCGTGCATTTCCGCAGGTCGGTCGTCGTGGAACGTGATTTGGATGCTCGAAATGCCGGGCCGCCGCAGGAGTTCATCGACCGCGTGTTGGTCGAGCTTCTTATACTGGAGACCATGCTTTCCAAACAGCACCACGCTGTAGCCGGTCCGGCGCGCCTCGTCGCCAAAGCGCCAGCGCCCGTTCGCGTAGAGGTCGACCACGGCCTCGATCCAGCCCGGACCGTACAGGTCCGGCCACTGGTCGGCAAAGCGCAGGTGGGCCTCGATGATCCTGCCGCCAATGGTCTCAAAATTGATGCAGCCCGTATACCCTTTAAGGTTCCGGCGTAGCCAATCGCCGCAGTACCGTTCGATCTCAGGCCGCGATTCCGCCAGGATCACCCAGTAGTCGAACATGCCCTGCCCCAGGGGTTTGCCGGTGGTGTGGCGCCACCACACCGGCTCGCCGTCGATCACGGCGGCATCGGTGCTCATGTGCTCGCCGGTCAGAAGCGGCATCCACATGTGCCCGGGTCGCAGCTCGGACTTGAACTGCTCGGCCGATTCCATGATGTTGCCGCCACTGCCCATACCCCGGAGGTTGTAGATCGGCTTGCTAAAAACGGGAAACTGGCGCGGCATGATGTGATGCGGGGCATTTTCCAGCCCTTGCGTTTCACAGATAAGAAGCTTGTTGTAGATCCAGCGGTGCTTGGGATAGAGCTGGTAGGCAAGCTCGTCATCGGTAGGGATCACGACGTCGTCCGGGCAGGGAGCGCTGGTGAAGTACTGGGTGCGCCAGGGATCTGCTTCTACGATGGGCATCGTCATACCACCCGCCAGGCCGGCCTGGCGGGTGATATTTCCCTATAGGGTACCGGTTGCGCTAGGCGAAAGCAAGCAGCCTCTCTGGTATTTTTGGCCACTGCCGCACGGGCAAGGATCATTTGCACATGGCGAGAACCTCGCACTCCCGACAGTACCGGGGCAGGGCGGTCCACTTCTTAAGACCGAGCTCTCTCTGCTCCGGGCTCTCGAGCCAGGGCCTTTGCCACCTATGGAGATTATCTGGCCGAGGACCCGGCCTGCAGCTATGAGCCTGGGCAGCACCAAAGCCAGCCCATCATGTTGTCTTAGCAGACCGTTGAAATAGACCCACCGCCTATTACGGCACCCAATCGGCGATGAAGATATTAAACTCTCTTGGCCCCTTAGCATTTCTGACCGAGGCGAAGACCGGTTTCCCGCCATCAAGCCGTCAACGGGCTAAAAGCTGTACCGGATACGGACATAAAGGTTATCGTTGACATCAAGCTGGCCGAAAGGAGTGAAATCCTTCCTTCCGACAAAAAAGTTGCCTCCCAAGGCGACAGACCATTGGTCGGTGATCTTGTAAGAGACCTGAGGGTTAAAAAAGGCATCCTCGTCTGAGGGACTATAGAAGGTGACGAGGGAAAGCTCCACGGTCTGGTACTGAAGCAACTGGGTCAAGCGCAGGAAGAGGAGGTGACGAAGCTCCTTCTTCCTGGATGTTCCTGATGGGAGGGAAGCTCTGTAAGCTTGAAAATCCAGCATCTGCTCCAGAGAGTACTGGGCCCGAACGGTAAAATCGCTCCACACCTCCTGCTCGTAGCCAAAAAGGTATTTGAGTGAAGAGTTTTCGACCAGGGGATCCTTCCCCGATCGGTCCTCCCGGGAGTCGTAGTAGCCGAATTCAAGGCTCGCAATGCCTTGAAGGAGTGGACCCTGAAGGCTTGCGCCATAGGCCGAGAGCTTCGGGAAGAAGAGCACAGTTTTTGTGGGATCGATTCCTGCCGGCTCTTTGAAGAGGCCGCGAAATCCATAAAGGGCTCCCTCGTAGCTTCCGAAGGTGCGGTAGAGCCGAAGGGCCAGTTCGGTGTTCTCCAGACGTGTGGCAGGCTCCTTTATCGGGAGCCTCCGGTCCTTTGCGGTGAGCCCGGCAGTGAACGGATCGAAGGTGGAGAGCCTCTCTCCTGTGGGAACCTTGCTGGCTCTAAAGTGAGGGATGACAACCAGGTCTAAAGAAAATGGACCTGGGAAGAGGCCGAGTTTGACTGCGTCGCTACCGACCTTCAAGTAATCACGGCTTCTCCCGATGAAGAAAGAGACAAAGTCCTTGGGAAAAAGGTCATTGATGAAGATCAGATCCCCTGTCCCCCAGGTGATGACCTGCCGCCCCGCTCGGACGTCGAGGATACTCAGTGGGGAAAGATCGAGGTAGGCCTCTCGAAGGTCGATTTTTCCCTCTTCCCCGACGGCGTCTCCAATGGCATCGGCCTTAAAAAAAAGGCGGCTTCCCTTGGGCCCAGCGTAGGAAAATTCCAATTGAAGCCGGCCTTCTCCTAAGGTTGCGTCTCTGGGCTGGGAGGGATTGTCCACCACCCGGATGCCACCGGCTCCTTCGAGAAAGCCATGGAATGAAGTTTGGGCGAAGGCTTGAGTAGACAGGAGGAAGGCGAACAGGACAAACGCGGTCCATCTTCGCAGGGGCTTCATTGGACAAGTTCTCTAGGGGGCCTCCTTAAGGAGCGCTCGGTGAAGAGCTCATCGGAGAGCCGCGGATTGTATTTCACCTCCTCGAAAGTCACGACCGTCCGGTGGCCAGTCTGGACATTCTTCATCGTGCGCCTGACCGCCGTGAGAAAGTTCTGGATAGGCTTTACCTCGTCGGCAGTGAAGACCTTGTAGAGATCGCCGCGCCTGTCGTAATACTCCTCCTTCCAGAGGACGAAGCTCTTCTGGTCGATCCAGGAGAGCTTGGAGCCGAAATCGGCGCTTCGTTCATCTTTGGGGATGCTCTTGATCACGTAGATCTCTTTTCCGTCGAGTTGCTCCTCGCGCAAAAGCGCATGGTGGTCCTCCTCCACCTCTCTACCGGAGACGTCCTCGTAGCTGAAGTCGGAGCCGACGAAGCTAGACCGTTTATCGTTAGCCGCGATCCTCTTCACGAGATTAAGGGCCGGGATAAAAAGCCAGCGATCGTCATCTCTTTGAGGGTATTTCCAGACCATGAAGGCCATGTTTCTCACGTCCGCCGGCTTAAGGAAAAAGATGAAATATTTTTGCCCTCTTCCCTCCTTTAGATCCTTCCGCAACATGATAAGCTCCCGAATCCTCTCTCCTCCCTCTTTGCTGATAAGCCGCATGGTGACCTTAGTCTTCATGTCGTCGCCGCTGTAAAACTGGATCAGGGAGGAGCGCCGCATCATCTCCTCGGCGTTAGGCGCCTGGGCCAGGCCAGCCTGCGGGATTCCAGCGAAGAGGAGCCAGGAGGCGAGGATAACTGCAACAGGATGCAAACAATTTCTCATTGCACGACTCCCAGTCGCCACTGTTCACCTTGCACTTTTCACCGGGTTAATCAGCCACCACGAGAAGAGAAAGATTAGGGCCGGTAGATAGACGATAGTTGCGGCGGCGGAAAGCACCATGATGGCCGCCATGAAGACGCCTACGGTGATGTAAGGGGTGAGGGCCGCAAAGACCATGACGGCAAAGCCAGAGGCAAAGAGCACCGCATTCTTTACGATCCCGAGGCCAGGTCGCGCCGTCGTCCAGACCAGACTACTCTCGAGATCACCTGTCTCCCGATAGCGCTCTTGAAACCGACTCACGAAGTGGATGGCGAAGTCAATGGCCAGGCCCAAGGAGAGGGTGGAGAGGACCGAGATGGGCATGTCGAAGTCCTTTCCGATGAACCCAACCACCCCGTAGATGAGGACGACGGTGAAGAGCAAGGGGAGGAAGCTTATGATCCCCCACCGCAAAGAGCGGTAGTCCAGAACGAGGAGGATGAAAACGAGAATGCAGGAAGCGATGAATCCTTCCAGCATTCCCACGAGGACCTCGTCGTTCCAGGCCATGTTAAAGTAGGCGATCCCGGCCGGCTTCAGCTCCACTCCCGGGATGGGATTTGCCCGGAGATAACGCTTGACTTCCTGAATAAGCGCCTTCGTTTCCACAGCATCCCACGACTTGAGCTGGGTGATGACGTTGGCCTTCTGATAAGGGTAGTCGACGACGTTGTTGAGGTCCCGGGGTTTTGCCGCCATGCTGAAGAGGAGGAGATATTGGGCGATGGCTTCCCGGGAATCGGGAATGACCTCAGAGCTTGGATCATCGTCGTGGAGGACCCGATTGACCCTTTTTACATAGTCAGCGACCGAGATGGTCTTGCCCACAAGCTTCTGGCTCTCCAGCTCCCGCTGAAGTCTCTCTAAAGATCGCAGAACCCGGGGATCGGTCATGGCCCCCTCATATCTCGCATCGGCAACGAGATATAGGGTCGCCGTCCCGCCCAGATTCTCATTGAGGAAGCTATCGGCTGTTCGGACCTCGCTTCCTGGCTTGAACCATTGGATCATGTTGTTGTTGATCCGGATCTGCGCGATGCCGATGATCGACAGGGCAACAAGCACGAGCCCCACGAGAACAACCGTTCTCCTTCGTGAGATCGAAAGCCCGGCAAGCCGGGAAAGCCAGCGAGACGCAAGGCCCGCCTCGGAATCCTCCTTAAGCGTCAGCCGGTCGAGGCGCTCTTCTCTTGTGAGCGCCATCACCGCAGGGACTAGCGTGAAGCTCATGAAAAGGATGACGAGAGTCCCGATGGCGACCAAAAGGCCGAAGATCCTCACGGGGATGATGGGCCCTATGGCTAAAGAGGCAAAGCCTGCGGCGGTGGTGAGATCCGAGAAGAGAACGGGGGTTGCGGTGGTGTCCATGGTTTGGCGGATAGCCTCTTGCTTGTTCCGCACCTCTTTATGCCGGAAGTAGAACTCATTGAAGATGTGAACCGTATCGGTCGAGATGGCCATAAGGAAGACAGGACTCATGGAGGCCATGATGTGAATGGGGATTCCCAGGCCGATGAAGAGTCCCATGGCCCAGATGATGGAGAGCATGGCCACACCCATGTTGGCCAGGACCAGGCCGAGGTTCCGGAACATGAGATAGAGCACGAGGAACATGACCATGCCCGCAAGGGGGGAGAAGAAGGCCATCTGGCGGAACATCTCGATGCCGAAGGTGTCCCGCGCCACGGGATCACCGGCAAGGAAGAACCGCTCCGGCCCCCGCTCTCTGGCGAGGATGCCCTTGATCTGGTCAGCGATGGCCTTGCCGTTGGCGCCTTTCTCGATGGGGATGTAGAGTGCTGCCGTCTTCCCATCGCTGGAGACGAGCCGGTTAACCAGAATTGGGTTTGCAAGGATTTTTCCCTTCAGCGCATCGACCTCGTCTGGATCGGTGTGAACCCCGCTGAGGAGAGGCTCGACCCTGAGGATATCTCCATCTACGGTCACGTCATCGACAGTGGCAAAGCCCACCACGTCCCTCGCAACGACACCAGGGAGCTTCAGGATTCCCTCTGTGATCCGCTCGATCCGCCCGAGGGTCTCAGGGTTGAAGAGCCCCACGTCGTTTCGAATGCCCAGGGCGATCACATCGGGATGGAGGCCGAACCAGCCCTCTACCTGGTCGTTGTACTGCCGGACCGGAGAGGTCACAGGGAGCATATTCTTGGGGTCCGTGTCGATCTTGATCTTAGGAAGTTGAAAACCAAAGAAGACCGTGATGAGAAGGATCAACCCAACCACGACGCGGGGATGGAGCATCGATAGCTCGACGAGTTTGCGGCGAAGCTGGATTACTCTCTCAAGCATCTTACACCCACCCGTAGGGGATAGGGGTTCGATAGACTCTCCAGGCGAAGAAGGCCGAAAGAAGGATGAGCCCTATCGTTAGAGCAGGATTGAAGCGCGCAAAGACCTGTAGCCCTAAAAGGACGGTCACGATCACGAGAAAAAGGCAGGTTGCCGCCAGTCTTTTCCTGAGCCTTCTTAAGGGCGAGATCTTGGAAGTGATCTCCTCAGGGATCGTTTCCCCCTGGACTTGAGAGAGTAGTGCGTCGATCTTGGGTTGAATCCCGAAGTGGACCCAGGAGAGAAGCGCCATGAGGATGAACAAGAACAGTAGCTTCCCTAGCAGCACCCAGTTCGTCAAAAGCGCCCTCAGATAGTCTCCCCCGATGGGGATCAGGACGAGCCCTGTAACAAGGGCTGTCAGTTGAAAGACGTAGCAGCGGGTGGAATTCCCCCGAATGATGCTCTCAAAGTACCTGTCCACCGGTAGGGGGGCCTTTCCGAATCTCGCCCTTTCGTTCACCACGATGAGGTTGTACAGGGGGGCGGCCATGAACACCACCGTGAGAACGTGCAAAAACTTGATCACCTCGTACATGGTCCTCTCCTTTCGGGGCTTCAAAATGTGACCACTCTATCGCTCTCTTTAACCATTTTGTAAAGATCTTTCATCGTGGACAACGGGCACATCTCCGAACCCTGGGAGCCGCGGATCTTAAGACAGGTACCGCAGGCCAAGATCTTGCCGCCGTTATCCACAAAGGAGTGCATCTGCTCCGTAATCTTGAACTGCTCGGTATCCAGAGATTCGCATTCCACCCCTTTGGCCAGCAAGAAGGCTTTCACCTCGTCGCCCTCTTTCAGGGCAAAATTGCCCAAGCGGAAGGCGTTCCAGACGGTTTCAGAATCGGTCGAATAGATGATGATTCCTAACCTCATCATTTCTCCTGCGCTTTTTTACCATAATGGCTTGTAGTAGAGTTGTCCAAGATAATGTTCTGATCGTCTCCATCAGGTTTTTTTATGACCCTGCACCAACTGAAGATCTTTCTTGCGGTCGCCAAACAGAGAAGCTTTACGAATGCCGCCTACGAGCTCCACCTGAGCCAGCCGGATATCTCGCTCCACATTCGTGAGTTAGAGAAAGAGATCGGCCTGCCTCTTTTTGAGCGAGTGAGAAAGAAGGTTCACCTTGCGCAGGCCGGCGTGGTCTTAAGGGAGCAAGCCAACCGTATCTTTGCTCAACTCCGAGAGGCCGAGCAGGCCCTGGCGGAGCTTAAAGGTCTCCTGCGCGGCTCTCTCCTGATCGGCGCCAGCACCACGATCGGGATGTACCTTTTGCCGAAAGCCCTAAGCGATTTCCGCCGCCGCTATTCCGGTATTCAGATCCATATGAAGATCGCAAATACCCAAGAGATCGAGCGCATGGTCGAAGAAATGGAGGTCGATGTGGGCTTTACCGGAGGGGTTTTGGCTCCGTCGAAAGAGCTCAAAGTCGAGACCTATCTGAAAGACGAGTTGGTACTCATCCTCGCGCCAAAACATCCCCTCGCCAAGAAGAAAATAATCCATCTAGCGGATCTCGATAAGGAGAGTTTCATTCTGCGCGAATCGGGCTCGGCGACCCGAAAGGTTTTTGAGGGCACCGTCATGAATCAGTCAATTGAGATGAGGATCGCAATGGAGTTGGATAGCACAGAGGCGATCAAATGGGCTGTGGCCGAGGGGCTTGGGGTGTCGGTCGTCTCTAAACACGCTGTGGCCAAGGAGGCCAAGCAGGGGATCCTCCTCACTCGCAGAATCAGCGGGCTTCCCCTTCATCGCCCCCTCCTCATTGTCTATCACAGTCAGAGGCTGCTGCCACCAGCAGCGCGGGCTTTTTTAGAATTGCTGAGGTCCCAGACCGTCTAAGAACAGCGCGGACTGTTTAGCGGGGTAACTTCCCAAGACAGCATTTCTTGTACTTGCGGCCGCTGCCGCAAGGGCAGGGGACATTGCGACCGGCCTGGGGGAGGGCTTTTACCTCCTCCGCCTGGACTAGCTGCATCATCCGTTCGAGCGGCTGTCCGGCGCGCCACAGGGAGGCGAGCTTTAGCAGATACGGTCGGCTGTGGGTGAAGAACCGCTTAAAGCCCGCGCAGAGATAGTTCAGACCCTCTTCGCCGTCTGGGGTTCGGATAAAACGGTCCTTCGGGCATCCACCGTTACACATATCGAGGACCTCGCACTTCCGACAGTACCGGGGCAGGGCGGTCCACTTCTTAAGACCGAGCTCTCTCTGCTCCGGGCTCTCGAGCATCTCCACCAGCGGCGTCTCGCGGATATTCCCCAGGTGATGCTCTGGATCGACGAAGTGATCACAGGAAAAGAAGTCTCCGCTGTGCTCGATGACCGGGATATCGCCGCAGGTCTCGCGCAAGATGCAGAGCGCATGCTCCATACCGAGCGCCGGTCTCATGGCCTCATCGAATAGTTGGATGACGATGCGGTCGATATCTTGCCTTACCCATTGGTCAAAAATGGCGCAGAGGAACCTGCCATAGGCCTCAGAAGGAACCGTTTCCGGACTGACTCCACCATTCTCCTTGCGCTCCACCAGCGGAAGAAACTGCAGGTATTGGACACCGATCTCCTTGAAGAAGCGGTAAACCGTTGTGGGGTAACGAACATTCAGATCATGGACAACACACAGGATATCACAATGCACCCGGTGCTGCTGTAACAGCCGAAAGGCGCGCATCGCGTGCTTGTGGGTTGGCTTTTTCCCCTTGGTTACCCGGTAGCGGTCGTGGAATTCCTGCGGACCGTCCAGGCTGAGCCCCACGTAGAATCCCTCGGCGGCAAGAAAGCGGCACCATTCCTCATCGAGGAGTGTGCCGTTGGTCTGAATGCCATTGATGATTTTCCGGTCGGCGGGCTGATGCTTGCGCTGGAGCGCGACCAGCTTGCGAAAGTAGTTCAGCCCCAGAAGGGTAGGTTCTCCCCCATGCCAGGAGAAGCTGATGAGCGGTTTAGGGGAAGCTTCGATGTGCTGGACGATGTACTCTTCCAACAGGTCATCGGGCATGCGGAACGACTCGCCCTTGGGATAGAGACGCTGCTTTTTTAGGTAATAACAATAGCGGCAGTCGAGATTGCAGATGGCGCCGATCGGTTTCACGAATATCTGGAACTCGCGGGAGGCAGTGACCATGGTTATGCCCTTCATGCCTAGGGCGCCGTGCAGTCCTACTGGAAAATCTCACTGGAGGTCATCTTGGAGAGGAAGAGCTCAGTGCGCCGGCTAGCCTCCTGCTGATCCGATAAGGAGAAAGTGATTGCCTTTTGGGCGTATCGCTCGCAGTAGCCGCAGCGGTCGCACGAAACATAGCGGCAATCTATTTTCTTGATCCCATCGAGGAAGCCTTCTAGCTTTTGATTGTCGATGTAGATCTTCTCGGCGGCAAAGATAGCATCTCCCATCAGGCGGAGATTTTCCCTAATGCCTGGTTCCTTAGCCTCGAGGCTACGTGCGGCAAAGCGGTGCTCGGACCTCTTGGTGTGGAGGCAAATAATATCTGCCAGGTTCCCTGTATATTCTCTTTCGCTATACGCCTTGACCCTTTTAAGCAGCCCCCTGGATGTCAGGGAGCGATCAACGAGCTTGAACTTCGTAATCCCGATCTGTTCGTAGTGATGAAGATCCTCCGGGCGGATCCATCCCGATTTGATGATCTCCACAGGCCTTCTCACGCGGATGTTTTTACAATTCGCCAAACAGTATTCAAGATAAACACCCCCAGCTTCCTCATGCCGCTGCGCCCCGTGCGAGGTGAGGTTGGCATGATGGTTGGCGAACGGGCATCCCCTTAAGCAGGCTAAGTTTGTAAATACTTGAATCCCGCAGCGGAGATTCTCTCTCATGAGGCGCAGCATTTTGAAGTCGCGGTTCAAATTATCATCGGGGATGGTAATTTCGTCAGCACCGAGGTCTTCCCAGAATTTGGCCTTCTCCAGGGAGTCCACATTGGCATATTTGGAGACGCTGATCTTCAGAGGGGAAAACCGATTTTTTATGATCTGAGCTATAAAAGGTAATGTCACAGTGACCAAATCCGGGTTCTGCTCCGCCACCCATTCGATGTACTTGAGCATGGCTCGATGAAAGTCCCTGGTGTATTCCCGATTTCCTAGGCAAGAAGTGTTAATGAGGTAGTTAAATTGAAAGCCAAGCCGATGTGCTTGACGGATATGCTCGGCTGCGCCCTCCCGATTCACTGCCGGTAGCAGGGCAGCCTGCCGCCCGCTTCCAACGATCTCCGTGGGAAGGCTGCCGTAGAGCCAGCCAACCTCAGGATACTGTTTTAACTCCTCCAGATAGCTCTGTTCCCAAGTGGTGGGCACTGAAAGTATCATGAGTTTCTCCTTTCCGATCAGTGAGAGCCTCCGTCAGCTTCCGCATTGGTCGATCATGTGGGCTGTTGACTGGTAGGTCTCGAACTTCATGCGCACATAGGGTGCGGTGTAGCCGGTGCGGACCCGCTCGATGCGGTGGGGCCGGCTGAAGAACTCCCGATTGGCCCATGCGGTGAGGTCGCCGAGCTCCTTGCGCGAAAGATGGCGGGTCGGCATGACCGTATGGATGGCGTCCCAATTTTCCAGATCCAGGGTCTCGATGCGGTTTTGCTTGAGGGCCTGGCGCCACACCGGAGAGCCGGGCATGGGGGTCAGAAGCATCGGGACGCCGATATCGGGATCGATCTCGTCCACGACCCGAAAGCGGCTCTTGATTTTTTCTGCGTCATCCTCCCAGAATCCGTTCATGTAAGTCGCCACAGTGGAGATATCGTTCTTCCTGAGTAAGCGCACCAGTTCCTTGAGATCACAGATGGTGTAGGGCTCTTTGCTCTTGTGCAGTTGTGCCAGCTCCTCATCCGTCCCGACCTCAATGCCGAATAAGACCTGGTAGCAACCGGCCCTTCTCATTCTGGGGATGAGATCCGCATCGCGGATCAGGTTGCGCGCCCTGCCCATGAAAAACCATTGCACATCGAGGTCTCGTCTCTCCAGCTCGTCGATGAGATCGACCATTTTTTGCCGGTTGGAGTTAAAGTCATCATCCAAGAAGTTAAGGGCCTTGACCCCATAAGTTTTGTTGAGCAGATCGATTTCGTCAGCCACCAATTTTCCGCTGCGGGTTCGGTGCACAAAGAAGTCCCCGCCGCGCCGCGGGTCGATAAGACCCCACTCATAGCAAAAGCTGCACGCCCCTTCACAGCCCCGGCTGGTCACGGCTTCATTGTAGTGTTCGATCCGGGAAAAGCCGGTGTATTTATCCACGGGGAAAAGATCGTAGGCAGGCATCGGTAGTTGGTCGAGATCGGGGAGGAGCGGACGCGGTGGGGTAAGCTTTATTTTGGCCCCGTTCCTATAGGCAAGTCCGAGGACCTCGTTCAACCGGGGTTTTCCTGTTTTCAGCTCCTCTAGAAGCTGGACTAGCGTGAGCTCCCCATCCCCCAAAAGTACATAGTCTAACTGGGGGGCTAAGGCGAGAAGATCCCTGGCCATGGCTGACACGCCCAAGCCTCCCATGATCGTGATCAATGTGGGGAAAGATTCTTTGAGTGTCGCCATGGCTTCGAGGAAGCGTACGATGGGGGTCGCGCCGCCGTCGGTAATAAGCCGCGTACCCAGAAAAACGGCATCCGGTGCGTTCTCTTTGACCCGCTCGATCATCTCGGCTTCGCTGAGTTCTAATGCCCGGCAATCGAGCGCCGCAACCTCGGCCACACCTTTTTCCCGTACATAGGCGGCCAGTTGAGCATGGAGCGGGTTGCAAGCGACGTGCCTGGAACCCCAGCGTGACCAATTCTCCATGGGAGGAACGAGAAAGAGCAACTTCATTTCTTACCTCCAGAGTTCAACAATTAGGAAGAAGGGAAAAGTTCAAGACGAGAAAGTTGATATATAAAGCAATTCGTATGCCAGCGTACCGATACAATCGGTTAACTGCTTGCTCTAAATATGTTTTCGGGTAGGAGGGTGAGCGAGTGGGGAACAAGCAATCATATTAGAAATGAGAAAATCCGGGCCGAGTTTCCTATGAAATGGAAAAGCGGTCTCCTTTTGCCAGGGAATCCGAGCGAAGATCATGGCCTGGGATTTGCTGGTGTCACTCGGCGAAAATGGAATCCTCATGCAGTTCGGTGTAGCTCTCCCGCACTTCGGACCAGCCGCGAGTCCCGGAGCAATCGTTGAGGTGGCGCAAGAGGCGGAGAGATTGGCATTCGACTCTGTGTGGGTCCTGGATCGTCTTTTATGGCCGCTGAGACCGAGGTCGAGATATCCGGGGAATCCCCGAGGCGACATGCCCACAGCCATGCAGACTACCTACGATCCTTTCACCGTGCTTGCCTTCGTTGCTCCTCAGACGCGGAAAGTGCGACTGGGCACGAGTGTCGTGGTGGCCTCGTACCGGAGCCCGCTGGTGGTGGCCAAGATGGGAGCGACTTTGGATGTCATTTCAGGGGGCCGTTTGATCCTTGGGATCGGAGCGGGATGGAACTCAGATGAGTTTACAGCTTCCGGTCAGTCGCTGGATGATCGGCACGAGCAGGCCGATGAGTTTCTTTTGGTCCTTAAAGAGCTGTGGACCGCGGACCAACCGGAATTTACCGGCAAGTACTTTCGGGTCCCGCCGTCGATCTTTTTGCCCAAGCCGCTGCAAAAACCTCACCCGCCGATTTGGATCGGCGGAAATAGCAAGCGCGCCATCCGCCGGGCCGCGGAGTTGGGAGATGGTTGGCACCCGACGAGCCGCAT
>Ga0184634_10000026_pt1 | contig 32280 bp, 36 predicted proteins | sample PLM31_200_b1_FD_133016 | JGI IMG/M metagenome (GOLD analysis project Ga0184634, IMG submission 133016) | Groundwater sediment microbial communities from an aquifer in East River, Colorado, USA - PLM3-1_200_b1 | ecosystem: Environmental > Terrestrial > Soil > Riparian zone | place: USA: East... | reverse complement strand
GGGGCCAGGGCTATGACGCCATGCTGAGGGATCTGGCGCAGACGGCGATTCCGGTCGGACGCTTCGGCGCCCCCGAGGACGTGGCCTCTCTCGTGCTTTTTCTCGCCTCGGATAAGAGCGGCTTCATCACCGGTGTTGCGATCGAAGTCGATGGGGGATTGGGGAGGTGCCTTAAGATCGAGATCCAGTAACGCAGTAAAGAAAGAAGGAGGGAGGGAATATGAAAGAGCCTCTGCCCTGGCTCACCCGGACCACTGCGTGGTGGTAGGAAAGTGACCTCTTAAAGCATGAGTCCAAGGCTCCTCTGGCTCCCCTTACTTATTGGGCTCATCGCTTCTGCCTGTGGGCGCAGCGAAAGCTACAGTCACGTCCGCAACCTCGATTCTCAGGGGGAGCATGTGATCTGCTTCGGAGATAGTCTTACCGAAGGGGTAGGGGCCGGAGCGAGGGAGGACTACCCTTCTCTTCTGGCGCAGCAGCTCCAATACTCGGTGATCAATGCCGGGAAGAGCGGGGATACGTCAGCAGACGGCTTGGCCCGTTTGGAACGGGACGTGTTGGGACGCAATCCGCGTTTGGTGATTGTCCTGTTTGGCGGGAACGATTTCTTGCGTCAGGTTTCTCTAAGCGCAACCAGAAAGAACCTCGAGGAGATGATCCAGACGATCCAGGCGCGCGGGGCGATGGTGGCCCTCGTAGGTACGAGGCTGGGTTTTTTTACCGACGAGTATGGTCCCATCTACCAGGAGATTGCTCAACGATATGGGGCTCTTTTCATCCCGGAGATTCTCAAAGGGATACTCTCCGACCCGAAGCTGAAGAGCGATTCCATCCACCCCAATGGCGCCGGTTATCGCCTGATGGCGGAGAGGATTATCGAACGGATTAAGCCGCTCTTGGAGGAGGCGGACCGGCGGAGAGGCCAGGTCGCCCTGGATGTCAGCCAGCCGACGGGATCAGATGGGGATCTCGTCGACTAACTCCGCGGCCTTGTCCACGGAGTCATGCGCGACATCGCCCAAGACCGGCACGATGGTGGCCACGGCGCCGCCGACGCGCATGGGCATCGATACGATTCTGGTGAGGAGACAACCGCTCAGACCGGCAGCGAGCACCAAAAAGAGCGCGGCCTTGACAATCTTCATGGGCAACTCCTTTTGCCCTCTTGTCCTTGGCCATTGACAATCGAGGGCTGAAGATGGAAATCTTTTCTTATAGTACCTTAACGCAGACGAAATGTCGAATCTGATGCTGCCTTTCAGAGGGTGACACTCGAAGGCGTTTTTTTTAGCCGTCGGCATATGAGTCATGGCCAAGGCGCCAACTCAGGATGAGTAGAAAAGAGGGGAAGGCCGTGGGCCTGTTAAACGGCAAAGTGGCCCTCATCACCGGAGCGAGTCGAGGCATTGGCAAGGCTATCGCCCTGGCCTATGCGCGGGAAGGGGCGAAGGTTTTTATCTGTGCTCGCAAGGAGGCCGGTCTCCGGCAGGCGGCTCAGGAGATCCGCTCTGTGGGTGGAGACGCAGGCTGGTGCGCGGTTGACGTGGCCAGGGCAGGAGAGGCGAAGCGGCTGGTGCGCGCAGTGTGCGATGCCTACGGTGCCATTCACATCCTGGTGAACAATGCCAGCATCCTCGGCCCCCGCGAACCTATCAGCCGCTATCCGCTTTCTTCCTGGGAGGAGGTTCTCAAGGTGAACCTCACTGCCCTCTTTGTCGTGACCCAGGAGGTCCTGGGCGTCATGATCCCCCAGAGGGAAGGGTCGATCATCAACCTCTCCTCGGGAGTTGGCCGGGCTGGGAAAGGTGGGTGGGGGGCCTATGCCGCATCCAAGTTTGGAGTGGAGGGCTTTACCCAGGTTCTGGCGGATGAGGTAAAGGAATGGAATATCCGGGTCAATGCCGTGAACCCGGGCGCCACCAGGACCGAGATGCGCGCTCGGGCCTACCCCCAAGAGGACCCCCTGACCCTGCCGACGCCGGACGAGATCACCGGGGCCTTTCTCTATCTGGCCGCGCCCGACTCCCAGGGAGTGACGGGGAAGTCCTTCGACGCCCGGGACTGGCTCAAGAAATTCAATTGACGGGGATGCCATTTTCCTATAAAAGTGCGATAATTTATCACGTCTGAGAGGAAAGGGGGTTATGGGATGAAGAACAGCTATGTGGGTGCCATCGCGGTTTTGGCTCTGGTAGTCGGTGCTCTTGTAGGTTATGGCATGTGGGGCCAGCAGGCGACGAAGCTCCCGGAGCTGGAAAGCCAGCTGGGCTTGGTCAGGGCGCAGATGTCCGCATCCAAAAGAAAGGTCGAGGATCTCGAGGCCAACCTGGGCAAGGTGGCCAACGAGAAGATTAATTTAGAAAAGGAAGTTGCCGCGCTCAAGGAGAGCTTGGCAAAGGCGACTAAAAAGCGCCGTTAGCCTTGCCGGGCACGGAGTCCTCTCCAGACCCCTTATCGAGGTTTTTATGAGAGCGCACCGCAGGATCGCTCTGGCCATTGGGATGGTGGTGTCCCTGTCTGCTCTCCCTGGCCAGGCTCAAGAAATCAAAAAGATCAGGCTCGGCTATCCTGCTATCTCCTACAATCAGATTCATATCTGGGTGGCCAAAGAGGCCGGGCTCTTTCGCAGGCATGGGCTGGATGTGGAGTTGATCTTCTTTCGCGGCGGGCAGATGGCGACCCAGGCCCTGGTGGCCGGCGATCCGCCCATCGTCAATATCGGCACCGTGATCCAGGCCAATCTCCAGGGGCACGATGTGGTGCTGATCGGGTCCATAGAGAGCGCCTACAATTATTCTGTCGTGGCGCAGCCCGGGATCACGCGGGTCGAACAGCTCAGGGGGAAGAGGTTGGGAGTCAGCGGGTTTGGTTCGGCCTCCCACAATGCTGCGCTCATCTTGCTCCAGAAATTCAACCTTGAACCCAACAGAGACGTAGCGGTCCTTGTGGCCGGACCTACAACCGAGAGGCTGGCTGCCTTGGACGCGGGAAAGATTGACGCCACCGTGCTCACCCCTACGGAAGTTGTCATGGCAAAGAAGAGGGGCTATCGCGACATCTATGACATGCTGGAAATGGGAGTCGAGGTTCAAGGCAATGGCCTGGCCACCTCCCGGGCTTTTATTAAGAGCAACCGCGATACGGCCAAGGCGGTCTTGAAGGGGTATGTCGAGGCGATCCATTATATTTATCGCAACCAGGGAGAGACGAAGAAGGTCATTGCCCGATACCTGCGCAACCCGGATCCTGAGGTGCTCGAGGCCGCCTACCAGGGTTTCGTCAAGGGCGTTCCCAAAAAACCCTATCCCACCCTCAAGGGAATCCAGTTCCATCTCGATCAGCTCTCGGCCAAGTTGCCCCAGGCAAGGCAGGCCGGGCCCGAGCAGTTTGTCGATCTGAGTCTTCTGCAAGAATTGGAGCAGGCAGGCTTTTTTTCCGAGATGGCCAAGAGATATCCTTAGAAGGAGGGTCAAGCTATGAATCAGGCCATGGGCAAGCGTTTCCCTGATCTGGAACTGCCGGATCACGAGGGAAAGATGGCGCGGCTCTCTGAGGTGGCCGCGAAGTTTCCCCTGATCGTGGTCTTCTACCGCGGCTACTGGTGACCCAAGTGTCAGGTGCAGTTGCGCCTGCTGACAGAGTTTCACAAAGAGCTGGCAGTCAATTACTGCAAGCTCGCGGCGGTGAGCGTCGATCCGCCTGAGGTCAATGCGGCCTTCAGGGCCGGGTTGGGGGCTGCCTTTCCCTTTCTCAGCGACAGAGAGAGGGTCGCCATCAAGCAACTGGATATCGTCGAGATGTCCAAGTCCAGGGGCGAGACGGCTATCCCGTACACCTTTTCTTTACTGCCCGATCTCACGGTCCACAACATCTACTGCGGCTACTGGTATGTGGGCCGTCCGACGGTCGAGGAATTGCGCCAGGATCTCAGGGCCATGATGAAGAAGTGCCGGAGCGACTTCGATCCCCAGGCATGAGCCGGATAGGGTTCAGAAGTCAGGAGACTTGAAAGCTTTAGCCAAAGCGGGTATCCTTGGATGTCGTTTTTGATGTCTGAATCCTCCATCAAATCATGAGCCCCAACGAGGTCAAGACTACTTTGGAAAAGGCCCTGTCCGGGTCCACGGTCCAGGTTAAGGATCTGACCGGAGGGGGAGACCACTTTCAGGTGGTGGTTGTCTCTGCGGCTTTTGAGGGAAAGGGCCTGATCGATCGGCACCAGTTAGTCTATGCGGCTCTCAGGGAGTTATTGGGCAACGACCTCATTCACGCCCTGAGCTTAAAAACCTACACCCCCGACCAGTGGAAGCAGATGAAATCCAAATAGGATTTCCCCTTCAAGTATTCTAACCCGCTCATTGGCTAGCCAGAGCTATTTGATGGTCTTCGCTAAGGCTGCCGTCCAAGGAGCGCAGGCCCGTTGAAGCGTTGGCTCCGGCATCCGCATCGCCTTTTCCTCTGCCCGGCTGGCCTTGCTGGAAAACGGTCTTAGCCTTGCGAATCTCACCTCACGTCCTTCGACCTGAACGGCTCGTGCTATGGATTGCGCCTGGGTGTTAAACGCCTAACCTCAATCTGCACCCTGCGGTTGAGCGCCCGACCGCGAGCAGTGCGGCTGTGAGTAAACGGGCGCGAAGGCCCAAAGCTTACCACGACTATGTCTACGGGGGCTGTGAGGGACCAGGCAGCTAGGCGCTCCGTGAGATAATCCCGCACCGCCTCGGCTCGATATTGGCCGAGTGTATTTTCTCGTTCCGTCGCGCTTCCGCCGTCAGTATGGCCAGCGATGCGCAGCACCACGGTTTCATCTCCGAGACTATCCGCCCAGTTCTCTAAAAACGTCTCCAGATATTCCTGCGCCTCGGCGGTCAGCGTCGCATCATTGGCCGGAAAACCGTGCAGATTGGTCTGAAGGTCCCAGGCTGAGAGCGACGACGTATAGTAGTCCCCCGGCAGGTTCCCAAGGCTCTCTTCTACCGGTAGAGGAGTTACCCCGGCGATCAGATCCGTGGCCACGTCCTTCACGAAGTTCGTATAGGCGTCGGTGTTGTCCAGCGGCGTGATGCCGGGATAGTCAGGATCACTGCGATACGGCCCATCGGGCACGCCCGGCGCCTTGGCGTGCACTGCCTCGTGGATCAATATCTGCGTCAGGTAGTCGCCGCCGTTGGCCGACAGGTCGCCGCAAAACGAGGCATCGTGGCTGCCCAGATAGGCGTAGCCGGAGACCTGTCCGGTCTCGCAACCCGGGTCGGTGTCCGGGGTGCAATGATAGCTGATGCTCTCGGCCCGCAACTCGGCCAAGACCCCGGACAATTCTCTTTGTATCGCATCCAGGGTGCGGCGCTCCGTCGGCGTCGCGTAAAAATGAAACGCCAGTTCCGGAGCGATCTCATCGGGACGGCGCAGCCGGGCCAAGGCGCGCGCCAGCCAGTTGATGGCCTGCGCCTGAGCGCGCACGATGTTGCGGGACTCCGTCGCATCGCACGCGCTGATCACCGGCGTGCGCAGCACGCGCCGCCACAGTTCCGGCGCGCGCGCCTGCTGCACGATATGCGCCAATTCATGCGCGAGCAATTTATTGGGTGCGACGGACTCGCGCGCCCCCAAAACAATATCGCTCCCGAGGGTAAAGGCGCGCGCGTTGAGCGCCCGCGCGCTTGGCGCCGCCCTAGGGCCCGCGTGCACGCGCACCTGGCTGAAGTCGTGACCGAAGCGCGACTCCATAAAGGCACGGGTGGAGGGTTCAAGTGGCTGGCCCGGACCGAGGTCATGGAGAAAGTCGTCAGAGACAGACGTGGTTGATGTGTCAGTTGCCTGTTCTGTCTTACGTTGAACCAGGACTTTCTTCTCGTCTTCGCATTTCGGGCAGGGTGTACCGCCGGCTGAGCAGCTCGCACAGGCCCGCTGAAGCGTTGGCTCCGCCATGCGCATCACCTCGTCTGCTATCCGGTCTGCTTCCTGCTCGTAGACATCCCCCGGCTGGCTGATAGTCAGCTTGGGCTGGATCATTCCTGAGCGCAGCAATTGCAGGACAGCCTGGTTGCCGATGGCTCGCTGAAGTTGAAGGATCGGGTGGACTGGGGCATGCGTCGCCAACGGCGGTTTGACGGAGGTTCTAGTGCTCATCTGACGGTTTGCTTCAGTTGTTTTCGTTCGAGTCGCTCGTTGCTGCATGCTTTTACCTATTGCTACCTGTTCGCCTCGACCATTCTTTATCAAACACGGAAATACATCATCCCTGGTGCCTGGAGGATGCTGCTGATCACGGTGCACCGGGAGATGGGAAATAGTACCGCCTGCGCCCGTCGGGCAGATATTCACGCGCCCCCGGCAGATCGTCGTGATAGATAAAACGGTTGCCGGCGCGATCCTCGAACACCTCCTCGATGGTCGACCCTGGCGGTATCTCTTCGAAACCGGTTACAGGACGGATCAGCGTGGGATCGGTGACCGCTCCAGGCGGCACATACACGTAGATGCCCGTATGGAGCGGCGCGCAGGGAATGGTCGGTGGTGGCGGAACGGCATGGCCGGCCCGCTCGATCGCGAACCAGGTGTACGAGTAGGCGTTCTTAATCATATCGCTCGCCGGAATGGTGAAATCGTTATAGCAGGCATCCCGCCTCAAACAGAAGTTCTCAAGCCCAACCGTAATCGCCGCCCCATGAATAAAGGTTCCGCCGAGGCGATATTCCCGCGCCTCTGGACCGAACGAGGCCGGGCAGATCTCCAGCACGCCATCGTCCGGCGAAATCCGGCCTTTCACGAACTCGCTCTCCATACAGAAATCGGTCGTCGCGCTCACGCAGCGCACTTCCAGGGTCGGGATCACGGCCTCGATGTTAGCGAGAGATTCCATGATCTTCCGGATCTGCGAGCTCGAAGGGCAGTGAAAATGCCGATCTACCATCCGGATGGTGCTCGTGCTCATGCGCGGGAAGGCGGCGCGGGCGGTGCGCACCATGCTCAGCGCCTGCGCGCGCGCACGGTCCAGGCGAGCGTCAGCATCGTCGACTCCCGTAGTGCGCCTGTCGCAGCCGGGATAGGGCGTGCGCATCAGGCGCAAGGGCATCGCTTGCTGCTGCACTACATGCGTCAGCTCGTGTGCCAGCAGCGATCTTCCCCTGTTGGTCTCCGGCGCGTAGTGCCCGGCCTCGAATACGATATTCCGGCCTACCGTGTAGGCCAGCGCATTCACCGCACGAGCCGACTCAGCGGCCGGCGCATCCGTATGCACCCGCACTTGGCTGAAGTCGTAGCCGAAGCGCGGTTCAAAGAAGGCACGGGTGGCGGGCGGTAACGGCTGGCCCGAGCCAAGGTCGCGAATGAAGCTGTCCGACACAGATCCAGGTGCATCTGAAACGTGCTCGGCCTTGCGCTGAACCGAATCTTTTTTCTCCGCCGCACACTTGGGGCAGGGGGCGCCTGCTGTGCAAGCGTTACAGCTCCGCTGGACCGTGGGTGCTGGTATCCGCATAACCTGCTCCGCCACCCCGTCGGCTTCCTGTTCATACACATCCCCTGGCTGGCTGATCGCCAGCTTGGGTTGAAGGGCACCAGATCGCAGCAGGCGCAGGACGGCCTGGTTGCCGATAGCGCGCTGAAGTTGAAGGATCGGGTGGACGGGGGCAAGGGTTGACAACGACGGCTTGGTGGTAGATCCAGCGTTTCTCTGCTGGCTTGCCTTAGCCGTTTTTTCTTGGCTCACTCGTTGAAGCTGCATTAGGTTTGATCCTTTGCTGTCGCCACGATCGGTGCAAGACGGTGCTCTCTTTTATTCTCTCGTCTCCGCTATAGCACCGCATGGGGCAGAACACTAGCCAACAAATAATCGACCCCCTCCAAGCTAGGGATTTAAATTGGATCGATGTCCAGGTTCAATTTCGCTGTTATGGGCGTCGAAAAGCCAAGTGGTGCCACTCTTCGTTGCACGCACAACTACATGCCACTTGAATGTCTTTGGATCGTCCGTCTGCATGCCTCTGCTGTTTCTAATGCGAACGAACTCGGTGAAATTCCCGATCTGGGCATAACCTGTTGCCGACGGATTTCCTGTAGGATTTGAACGGGAACCGCTACCCGGCGAATCAATCGCATAGATGTAGGGCAGAAACGGTACAGTGATTTGGGGCGTTAAGCACTCGTCATCATTATGCCGGTCATCCATATGATTGGGGCCAATGGCTGCGCCAGGAATCTCAGTCCAGACGCCACCCACGTTCTGCCAGATTTTACCATGCAGCCACCGTTTGACGTCATACGTGTAAGAAGAATCATCATCAAGGATGAAAACTGTCATTTCTATGCCGTTCGAGAATCCACTCGAAGGGGAATTATCGAGCCCTAGCGCCATTGGGCATAAACTACAGCAGTTGTCAGAAGAAGTCCTGCCAGTGTTCTTATAATCCCAATCCGCTACACTTGGCATTCGAAAGAGAACCCGTGCAAGAGTGGCTTGGCGTTGCTGCATCACATGCGTCAGCTCGTGCGCCAACAGCCTTCTTCCCTCAACCGAACTCGGCACATACTGCCCGGCTTCAAATACCACGTCGCGCCCCACCGTGTAGGCCAGCGCGTTCACTGCCCGCGCCGATGCGGCCGCTTGAGTGTTGGTGTGGATGCGCACCTGGCTGAAGTCATAGCCAAAGCGCGGCTCAAAGTAGCTACGGGTGGCAGAGTCGAGGGGCTGGCCTGGACCGAGGTCGTTGACAAAGCTATCTGGCACAGTGGCAGTTGTGTCCGAGACATGCTTGGCTTTGCGCTGGACCGAGTCTTTCCTCTCTGCTGCACATTTTGGGCAAGGTAGTCCACCTGCGGCGCAAGGGGCACAAGTCCGCTGGAGGGTAGGGGAGGGCATGCGCATCACCTCGTCTGCTACCCGATCCGCCTCTCGCTCGTAGACATCACCCGGCTGGCTGATCGCCAACTTGGGTTGAAGAGCACCGGATCGCATCAGGCGCAGGACCGCCTGGTTGCCGATGGCGCGCTGGAGCTGCATGACTGGGTGGACTGGGGCACGAGTGGATAGCGATGGAGCGATGGACACTGCTCCGCTCCTCTGACGGCTCGCCTCAGCAGTTTTTGCTTGAGTCGCTTGTTGGTGCTGCACGCCCTCTATCCTTTGCTATTTCACACCCTCAATCTATCCAAGGAAACCGTTCCCTTGACTAGAATAATAACGATCTTCATATCCTTTTCTACTCCATTCACTTCCCCATATGTTCCCCTCAAAAAAATTCCCGATCCTCTTTTCCTCCCCCTGGTTCCTAGCGCACAGTCACCTGCAGGCTAACTTGATCCGCGTTAACCGTGACCCTCCAGCCCCAGCTGGATTCTCTCAGAGGTTGTGGCCGCTGGCTCTCCCAGCCGGCCACATATTTCGGCACCCCGGCACCCCAAGCGTAGATGCCCACCCGGGCATCCACCTTCCAATCCAGCCCTGCGGGCAGCGTGCCACTGTTCTGAATGACGCCGGGGGCGTCGTCGAAAGTCGTGGTGGGGATACTCACCGCGGCACCACGGTTGCTGCCGAAGCGCGGGTCCGCGTCCGGGGTATCGATGACCCAGTCGTTGAACAGCCAGGGTTGGCTCGCGCCGCGCCCGTACAGCCCCATGCTCGCCGGCCAGTAGGCCTTCTGGCCGTTGCGTGTCTCGTACAACTCGCCCTTGATCCACTGAATGATGGCGTAGTCGGCGGCATTCGCCGACGGGTCAAAGGTAGCGCGGAAGTTCTGGTGCAATTGGTAGCCGCTCAGCTTGCCGCTCGCTTGCTCCTGGAACAGGCTCATGGTGGCATTGCCGTCCTTCGCGATGGAGAGCACGCGCGCGCGAAGCTGTGCGGCGTGTGACGCCTGGCCGGCCGCCGGTGTGCCGGCAGCGGGCCCCGTGCCCGGATTCAGCAGGCCCAAGGCACGCGTGAAGTCTGCGCCGCTAAGCTCGCCGCGCAGCTCGGCCTCGAGGCTTTGGCCATAGAGGTTGCCATACACACGCTTGAGCTCGTCTCCCGCCTCCCGGTCGCCACCGAGCTGGCCGAGCCCCCTGAAGATCGCGGCCTCGTCCGTACCTAACCCGGACATAGCATCGTGCAGACGCCGGGCGATATCCACGAAATCGGGGATCGTGGCCTGCCGCCGGATGATCGCGGGTGCGCGGCTCGGCGTCGGCCCGGACGCACCGCCGCTGTCGCCACGTTGTTGCACTACGTGCGCCAGTTCGTGTGCCAGCAGTGTTCTTCCCCTGTTGGTCTCCGGCGCGTAGTGCCCGGCCTCGAATACGATATCCCGGTCTACTGTGAAGGCCAGCGCGTTCACCGCCCGCGCCGACTCAGCGGCCGGCGCATCCGTATGCACCCGCACGCGACTGAAGTCGTATCCAAATCTAGGTTCAAAGAAAGTACGGGTAGTAGGATCGAGGGGTTGGCCGGGGACGAGGTCATGGAGAAAGTCGTCAGAGACAGACGCGCTTGACGCATCAGCTACCTGTTCTGTCTTACGTTGAACCAGGACTTCCTTCTTGTCTTGACACTTGGGGCAGGGTGGCCCGCCAGCGGCGCAGGGGGCACAGGCCCGCTGAAGGGTAGGAGAGGGCATGCGCATCACCTGCTCAGCAACCCGGTCTGCTTCCTGCTCATAGACATCGCCCGGCTGGCTGATCGCCAGCTTGGGCTGAAGGGCACCAGATCGCATCAGGCGCAGGACCGCCTGGTTGCCAACACTGCGTTGAAGGTTCAGGAGGGGATGTATCGATGCGTGAGCGGGAAATGGCTGTCCGGTGGTCTTCTTGGGGTTCGGTTCAGACGTCTTTGTCAGGGCGACTCTTTGATCCTGCATGTCCTTAGAATCGATCTCCGTCCCCAGTATCAGAACTTTCTGGGGACCCCTGCGATCTCTGTCTTTACCGGGATGCCTTCCCACTCGCTCGGCACCTTGGCCAGGACCGGACTCTTGGCATCCTCAACCAGCACGATGATCTCATACTGGCCCGTGATTCCTGCGGAGACACCGGCCCCGATAAACCCGGGCTCGGCGGAGAGGAGCTTCACCAGAGCCTGTTTAGCCTTTTGAACCTGAGATGGCGGGCGCGGTGCGACGGGATATTCCTCCTTAAGTGGCGATGCGCACACCGAGGCGGCGCAGGATGCGGCCGATGGGGATGGCGAATGTTACCACATCGCTCCCGCCGAAGAGAAGAGCCACGACCCGACCCTGGGGATCTACGATGGCCGATCCCGAGTCCCCGGCTTTGCTGAAGGGAGCGGTTGCTCCCTGGATGACGATCACGTCGTCTATCCGCACCAGCCCCTGGTCGTAGCGCACGCCGACCACGTCGAAGTTCACCGCGCGGACGATGCCCTCTGTCAAAGCTGTCGTCCGGCCCGATTTGCGGACGAGAAGGCCGAGGCTAGGTCTGGCCGCGCCCAGCGGCGTTCCGATTGCGAGAATGCTTTTCACCGCTCGCGCCGGATCGTCAAAGCGCGCGATCGCGGCGTCCATCCAGTTCCTTCGGTTATCAAACTTCAGGGGAACATAGCGGGATAGCCGCGCCACCCGATCTGTGTTTTTCCCGCCGTCCAGGGTCCCCGGCTGCACGGCGCCGGCGCCGTTATTGACCCGGTTCTCATCTGCCAGGACATGGTTGTTGCTCAGGGCATAAAGGATTTGCGGGCTCTGTCGGTCGGCAACGACCACGCCCAAGGTCCCCGCGAAGCTGAAGTTAACGGCGTTGAAATCCAATCCCACGGAGACGCCGCCAGGGACCGGGCGATGGCGTTGGCGCTGGAGGATTTGAAACTTCCTGGGATACCCCACGCCCTCGATATCCGTCGGGATGCCGCCAATCGTGGCAGGGATCCGGTCGGAAGATCGGACCTTTCCCTTGGGGAACTTCTTTGCCACAAAGATTTTCACGCACATTTCGCCGACGGGCTTTCCCGAGGTTACCTTCTCGCCAATGCCGATGCCGACGAGGTTCACCCCGGGCGACGGATGAAAACGCCTCGCCCGGCGCAGCGCGAAGGCCTGAGGGGCGCTCTTTTCCGCGGAGAGAAAGAGGCGGTCGCGCAAAGTCTCCTTCGCCGCGACCAGATCGTCTGAGATCTTCCCGCACAACTGGTTCCTTAACACCGACGCTGACTTTCTCGCCATAGGTACCTCCTTAATTTATTGGCTTTAAACACTCATCCAAAAAAACAGGTTATGACGCTATCTGCCCCTCGATCTTTTTTTCGCGAGCTTCCCCCCCTTGATTTCTAACTCTTCTATCGACTGCGCTTTCACATCTTCACTTTCGACAACAATCCACTTGGCCTCGGCATTTGACTGCCGAGAGTTATCTTTAGTGTAATTTTCGTCAGGACGGTGCTCGACTTCCAGGATTTTGCCTGATTTATTGTAGTACAAGCGTATCTTAGCCATAGATTCACCTCTTACATAGCAACCATAATCATTACATGATCGTCCACCAACGCACCGGCGCTGTTCACAACGTTGATCTGGAGAAGCATAGATCCGCTACCTCTTCCTCTCACCGAATTGCCGCCCCAAGTCCATGCTACAAACGGACCGACGGCATTTGTTGCTACAGACCAATTGATGTCGTATTGCCCGACACCAATCCGGCTCACACTGGCTACGTTCAGACTGTTCATAATGGTTCCACTCCCGCCGACATAAGAGAGAAACGCTCTAAGCATGCCGCGCCCGGCGCCCGCATCAAGTTTGGCCAGTGTTACCGAGCCATTGGCCAACTCCGCAGTGCCCACGCTACCGTCAAGAATTTTGGCCGCGGTGATGGAGTTATCCTGGATGGTGCGGTTGGATACCGAACCCGTCGCCAGTTTGGGTTCAGTGACCGCGAGGTCGCGGATGTGGTTGGTCATTACCGCCCGGTTGGCATCCACGGTGGCATCTGCGCGCAGTTTGTTCGCGGAGACCGCATTGTTCGCGATCTTTATCTCGGGGACCGCGCTGTCAGGTAGTTTCGTTGTGCCCACGCTCCCGTCGAGGATCTTAGCTCCGGTAACCGCGTTATCGGCGATTTGAGTTGTGCCGACCGTGTTGGGTCCGAGGCTCGCGCTCAGTACCCCGCCTACTGCGAGGTTTCCCCCCACCTTCACGTCGCCCGTTACGCTCAAGCCGGTCCCGGGCGCCGTGATCGAGAGCGAGCCCTCCATCGTATCGCCGGCCTTGGCCACTTTGGTATCGACATACTGCTTCGGCGCCGCATGGAGATTTGCCGTGGGATTTGCTGGCAGGGTGACAGGGCCAGTTAGGGTGAGGTCACCGGCGATATCCACGGGAGAGCCGATCTCGAGCCTGCCTGCGACAGGCCCGTTCAGAATGCCAACTATGGTCACGGTGTCTGTAGGAGCATCTCCCAACTGAACATTCCCGCGCATCTCTTGGGTGTCCACAACGGTAGTTCTTCCCTGGACCGACAGGTTGCCTTCCACCGTAAGGTCCCTCTTCACCGCAAGGTCCCCCATCACGGTGGGCGCCGAGTAGGGCCGCTTATAATCTCCGTCGAGCGCCACGGGAGAGACCCCCGTGACCCTGGCCAGGACAACGTGCCTGGCCGAATCCACCGAGCCAGGCGGGACCGCGGCCAAGACCGCGATCTCCTCCCAGCGCGTGTTTCCGGTAATGCCGGTCTCGGAGGTCTCGTCCGTTTCTCTCTGGTCGTAGGAGATCACGATGTCCACCGGCGCGGCGGTGATCGGCAGGTTCTGCTGCGTCTCCAGAATAATCTCTTGTCCCTGGGGGTCGATCGCCATCCCGGGCGTCACCGTCACCGCGTTGGTCCCTGCGGTCACCTCCAGGCCATACGCTATCCCGGCAGTATGGAGGTGCTGATGATGGCGCCGACGCATGTCGAGGTGATATTTCTGCTCGTCGGTAAAATCAGGCTCCTTCAAAAACTGGCCGGTAAAATAATGCAGCCGCTTGATCGCCATATTTGTCTCCTCCTAGTAGACTCTCAGATCAGAGTGTCCATGCCCACTCTGGAACGATCCATTACCCCTACCTGCAGGGTCGGGCCGCGGAAGTTCAGTTTGTAAAACGTAAAGGCCGGCTTTTCGATCTCCAACACCGCTTCCACGGCCTTGGCTTTTTCCCGTAACTTTTCCGGATCCGGCTCGGTAAATGCGACATTGACGATAAAGAAATAGGGCGGGAAGCCCCCGACGATCGTATCCACTCCAACCGTAGAGCTCTCTTCAATCTGCAATACAGCCAGCTCGTCCTTAATGGTCACTCCCTCGCCGGCGTAGATCCGGAGGTATCCCTCCAGCCCTTCCCTGGTTCCTCGCTTGCGGTAAAGCGGAAGGATCCTCATCAGCACCTCCCGCTGTTGTCTCTCCTCCCAATCGGCTCGAAGCACCAGGGCGACCCAGGAGGCCAGCCAGGGCAAGAAGTCCTGGTCGGTTTTCAGGGGATCAAAGTGATCAGAGATCGTATCGAGCTTGGCTTCAAACCGGCCAAAGACCTCTTCGATAATCTCGAGCAGCCGTCCAACCAGGGCTGGCTGCGACGGCGCCGCGCCCTCCTGGAAAATCTCCGGGAGAAAACTCCCATAGCGGCTCGTTGAGGTCGGCTCCGTCGTCATGGGCTCACCTGGTTAACCGTGAGGGATTGCAGATCGGGGAGGTCCTGTACCGCGCTCTCTTTTGTCGTCGGGTCTCCATTGAGGACGATGCCCTCGACATGATCCACGCCCGCGATCTTCTCGACGCGGTGATAGAGCTCGAAGATCGAAACGGGGCGGCCGAAGGGCCAGCCCCGCTCGTCAGGGCCGCCGGTCAGGGGATGCAGATATCTCCGCACGTCATTTTCAACCTCTTGCTTGACATTCGCGGCAACCGTGTTTGGCCGAAGGGTCAGCTCCATGTCCAACGTCAGGCCCGTATAGATGGGACCGCGCACCAGCAACCGAGTTCCGACGAGCCTCCGCTCATCGAGGTGTTCATTGACCTGCTCTAGGAGGGCCCGGCTCGGTCTTCCGGCGCTCTCAGGGACGATCACCACCACCACCTTTCCCTCTACCGGGTTCGGCAGGATTCGGACCCGAGAGACCTCGCCGCTGGCCCGCTTCGCCTCGCGCTCGAAATCTCCGGCGGTTACGGCCCGATAAGGTTCGTGAAAAAATTCCAGGGCGCGGCGCTCGGCCGATTCCAGCGATTCGCTCCGATCCAAAGGCTCCCCCAGCAGGAGCGAGAAAAAGTTGACGTAGGTCTTTTCCGGTATCCGGTTGATCCGGTAGAGGATCGCTTCCGTGATCCACGCCAGCAGCTCCACGAGCGTCATGCCGGGATCGGACGGGTTGTGATTGGTCCACTCCGGCGCATACTGGGGGATCAACGACCGCATCTCCACTACCAAGTCGTCGAAACTCCGGGTATCAAGATTGGGCTGCGGCAGTGGCATGATTACCTCCCCACCGATCGGATGATGTGTTCTCCAGCGGAGGGCAACCCGTTCTTTGGGATTTCGATCTTCTCCCTCCCCGCCCCAAGACTGATCTCTCGCACACTATCGACGCCCTCCGTGCCCTGAATGACTGCGGCGATTTCAGAGAGGTAGACATTTTTCCCGAACTCCCAGCCTTTTCCCTCCGGACCTCCCTTGACCGGATGAAGAAATGCCCTCAGGTTCTCAAAGACTCGTTTTTCTACTACCTTGGCCTCCTCGATCCGCTTCGGGACTATCGTGGCCTCAACCGTGACGGGAGTATAGGCGGGACCGATCACATCGATCTGACGCGCCATCGTGACCAGGGCCCGTTGGGCCAGATAGTCCTTCACCGTCTGAATCAACCCTTCGGTCGGGGTGGGCTGATCTTCTTCTCCTTCAGGGACCACAATGAGAGTTACCCATCCCGGGCTATCGGGCTGCAGGCCGGCCGGTCCCACCCTGATCATGGGCAGGCATCGTGTCCTGGCGATGTCACCGGAGGCATGATAGGCCAGCCACTCAAAATCTTCGATGGTAATCGCCAGATCCCGGCTCTTGATATGACGCGGCCCGCGGATCATGGCGGCTTCGAGATCCTCCTGGTCCAGTCCGCCGGCTGATGCCTGGTGATTGACCACGGCATCAACGAAGGGAATGGTCGTCTTAAGCTCGGTGATGGCGCCTGCCGGATGGTTGCCGATCTTGCCGCCTCCCGAACGATACTTGGCGGCACGGATATTATCCTTACCCGGAGGCGGGATAAGCCCTCTGACCCCGTCCCCAAACAACAGCAGGCCCTTGACCCGGTCGATCACATAGTGCCGGTCAGAAGGCCTGGAGAGGTTCAAGGCATCCACCGGGTGCCATCGGACCCAGACCTCGGTGATATTACCGGCGCCATCCCTTACCTCACGGATGGCGTCCTCTCCTTCTTCGGCAATGAGCCGTCGCCTCTCTGCCTCCGAGGGCAGGGCAGGCTCTCTGATTTCAATCACCTCGCCGCTTAAGACTGGGGTCTTGGCGAAGTTGAGCGATTGGTCGGGCTCGCCGCTGCTCGAGCCGAGGATCTGATCCATGAGCGTGACGCCGTGAATCGCCCAGACCGTGTTGGGGTGGATGCCCTGGAGGCTGGGGGTGCGCGCGTACCAGCCCTTTTCTACACTGGCCTTGATCCAGTGAAGCCGCTCGCCAAAGAGGTGGCGCCCGCTGGCACCGTAAGGACCGACAAACCGCGCCCGCCCGCCTTCGGTAAAATCGTGAGTCTCATCTTCGAGCGGAAGGAGGGACCATCCCTTCTTCCCGTCCCAGTAGCGCCAGACCACGACCGGCGGCGATCCTATCGGGGTGGCAACCCCGGCGTTTTGCTCTTTCCCGTAGCGTGGCTGAATCACCTGAAAGTAGAGGCTCAGCGGACTCCCCTTAAAAGGCTTCGCCTCATCGAAGCCAAGATAGAGGGTAGGATATTTTTCCTGCGAGAGGACAAAAGGCTTGAAAGGAACGGCACTGCTCACCTCCTGATAAACAAAATCGTTGACCGTAATGATGGTGAGATCAGACTGCGCGGCTTCGGTGTATGAATAAGCCGCCGTCAGCGATTTCAGCGACGGGGGCTTGAAGGTCGCAGGGATGTATCGGAAGCTGTCTAAGAGGCCCTGCTGATTGAGCAGGTTAATAATGCTCTGCTGTTTGGCGGAGTCGGTTTCAATCCTTCGCAGCTCGGTTTCGAGCTCGGTGCTCGCCGTCTTCTGGTATTCCGCCTCCCGGCCGTAGTCGCCGGCCACGATCCGAACACGTGTCCAGTAGTTATCCTCGCCATTCCAAGTTGCCGGCTTAATTGGGGGACACCTGAATTTGATCTGCCCATCTTTAGTGAAGGCGTTCGTCGTGTCGGTGAACTGGTACGGGTCGTTTGTTGCCGTCGGAATCCCGTCCTGAGTCGTCTGAGCCAACGTGACCCATTTCTCTCCATCCCGGTACTCCCAGATCAGGGTAATACTCTTCGTGTCCGGTCTGGGAGGAGTGTCCGAGAGTTTCACGTCGATCGTGATCTGCGCACCTGCCTTCGAGAAGGCCTCGTGGCCGGCGATGGAGAAAATATCATTGAATTTTGGCCGCTCGCCGAAGGGAAAAAAGTCCTTGCTGAGGTCAATGGGAAGATTGTTGAAAAAGGCCAGGTCGGGCAGGAGACCACTCTTGCTGATATTCACCTCGGCCGTGATCGCAGAGGCTGTGGGTAGTTGCGTGGGATCCGCCGAGAGGGGCTGCGCTGCTTTTGCGCGGATCCAGTAGCTGGATCTCTTGATCAGATTTCCTTGCCTGTCATAGCCTTCGACCACTGACTCTTGGATTCCGGAGAGGTTGAGCGTCACGGTTAGATCGTTGGTGGGCGTAGACGGGGCCGGCGTCCAGCCGCCTTTGCCGGAGTATTCCCACAGCAGCGGCCCTAAGCCTTCATCGGGCGAGGCTATCGTGATGGTGACCGGCACCCCCGCGGTCTCCGCCAGGGTGAAGAGTCGGGCGTGTCCCAGGTAAAAGAGATGCTCGATCAACGGCCACGCCGGAACCGGATCGGGGTCACGAAAGATCGCTTTGCCGTCCGCACTGGCGCCCCTAAGCAGCTCCCCGAGATCCGCATACCGATCCTGCTCCGGGCTCAGAGAGTAAACGCGCTTGAGCGAGGCGCGTGACACGACCAGGTCCTCTTCGGTCTCGAAGATGACGTCATCGAGATTCTTGACTCCTACCTTGGTCCCTTTGGGGACAAGGCCGTCATCGGGGGCCTTCTCCGCTAGAACAAAGGTGAGCGGTGCGCGGGCGCCCTTGGGAGGTAAAAGGTCGATTCCCACCAGATCCAGGAAGGCGAGAAAATTTTTTTCCGGCACCCGGTTGAGCTGTTCGATGATGACCTCGCCCATCCGGGCGGCGAGCTTGAGCAAACCCATTCCGAAGTCTTGCGGGTCGTCGGCGAGATCTATAACTTGATGCCGTCCCGCAGGAATCTCCGCTGCTTCTTTCCACTCTTGGGAGTGGAGAGGAATGCTCCGGATCAGGTCGTGGAGCAGCTCGTCCACTCGCCGGGGATCTATCTTGGGTGTCGGCATGGCACGCATCACTTACTCCCCAGGTAAAACGGATAAACCAGGTTGTGCTCGGTGTTGGTCGAGATAATCCTGTAATCGATAGTGATGAGAAGCGTATTGGCCTCGTCTCCATCCGGATCGGCATCCACGTTGAGCAGCTCGATCCGCGGTTCCCACCTCCTCAGCGCCTCCTGGACATAAAAGATTGCCAGCCCGGCAGTGGAGGTGTTGTTGGGGGAGAAGACCAGCCGCTTCAGGTCGGCACCGAAGTCCGGCCGCATGACCCGCTCTCCTCTGGACGTGCCCAGGATGATGCGGATCGATTCCTCTATCGATCCGACATACCTGGAGATAGCGACCCGGTTTTTCCCATCGTCGCCCTTTTCGACCTGGACGGGAAACTTCCAACCCACTCCCAAGAAGGCCTGTTCTGCCATCTCTCTCCTCACCCGATAGAGACGGTTCCGACAGCGATGACCGTCCCCACCGGAAGGTCGGACGGATCGTTGCAGGTCTCCGCCGTGTCGCCGTTACGGGCCGCTTTTTTTCCGTTGATCTTTACCGTCGGACTTCCCAGCTTTATCGTCGCCTTGTTCGCGGGAGGCTTCTGGAATGCCGTGCCCGGGGGCGTCGGGATGTGGGGCGGCGTATTGTCCGCGGTGCTATCCACTGTCGCCGCCGGCATGCCCATGACGTTGACGTCACCGCTCAGATCGCCGCTGATGATGCCGGTGAACGGATGGGGCAGGGGTGTAGGCACTGGTCCGCCCGGACTGGGCACCATTACAATGTGCGTATCTGTCGCCATGATCTGATCTCCCTGTTTGGCTGCCGGTTGCCCCATCGAGACCTCCCGCTTGCTTGCTAATTGATGTCGACCGTAGCCCCCTTCACGGTCATCGCCGCACTCGCCTGGAGCGTCATCTCCGACCCGGCCTCGACCTTCGTGGCCGCCGTCGATGTGACTTCAATCTCCTTACTGCTCAGGCTGATCTTCCCCTGAGGGGCCTTGAGAACGATATCTTTGTCTGCCGTGATCGTGATGGTGTTCTCCTTGGTGTCGATCACGATCGAGTTCTTTCCGTCCTTGTCGATCACCTCGATCTTTTCGCTGCCCTCGGTGTCGTCGAGCTTGATCAAATGGCCGCTCCGGGACTTGATCAGCCTGAGGTTATTCTTGCCATCGTTGGCGAACTCCTTGGGGGGCGTGTCGACTCCGTTCCATAGGGCGCCGATGATGTACGGCCGCTGCATGTCGCCCTGCTCAAAGGCCACCAGGACCTCGTCGTCCACCTCGGGCAGGAATAAGGTCCCTCGGTCCTTTCCGCCCATCAGGGTGGCCACCCGAGCCCACTGGCTCTCATCTTCTTCGGAAAACCACGGAAACTTCACCCGCACCCGCCCGAGATCATCCGGGTCTTTGTTGTTGGTGACGATGCCGATGGCGACGCCGATGACCTTGCCCACGAGGGTTTCCTGCTCCCCGTCTCCGGCCCAACGGTACAGGCTCATACAGCTATCCGCCTTACCTTGAACCTGGTTCTGTAGCCGTCCGAGCCTAAGCTGTGGGTGGACGAAACCACATAATAAATTCCTGAGAAGGGGTTACCGATTCCGGCGATCTCGACGGTCTTCCCGGCCCGCAGCTCGGGAATGCCGAGACACTCTCCGTCCGCCTCCACAAAATCGCGCTGCTGGCGGTTGTAGCAGGCCTTGGCGATCTGCTGGGCCTCATCGGCGTCCGCCACGGCCCGGTCCGTGATGGTCCTTGTCGAGGGGGCAAAAGCCGCTGCCGAGAGCTCGGCGCCGCTTTTCGCCCCGCCCATTTTTGAAGCCTCATCCCCAGAACCCGCGGTCCCGATGATCGGCTTCTTGGCCTTGACATCCCAACCTCGCACCTCCACCTTCCCGCCTTCCGGAACGGCACGCAATCGAGGAATAAAATGGATCAGGTCGCGCCGATACGCCAGCTTCATCTCCGGACCCTCTGTGGCTCGGGTTTTTCTGAAGCGCAAGGTCTCGTCCTCGACCGCCACCTCGTAGTTGTTCTGCCGCGCGCGCTCCAACAGGAAAATAAGGTTGTTGACGTTGTTCTGGGTGATGTGGGGGTACTTCACGGCCGTTTTCTCCACATCGGCTTTCAGTCCAACCTCATCGGCGATCGACGAAGCGATATCGCTATCCGTCATATCCTTAAAAGTCCTTTGATGGGTCCCAAACCGCAGCCGATGCAATCGATTATAAGCCTGGACTTGCAGGGTCTCTCCCTCCGTATCCCCACCGAAGGATGGCTCCAATCCGGCGACCTCCCCGGCAAAGATCGGCAAGGTCCGGTCGAGTCCAAGGGAGACCTCCACCGAAGTCCCAAGCTGAAACTGCTCGAAGTAGGCATCCTTCAACCTCTGCCGGGTCCGGTCCCATAAACTCAGCGTCAACGCAAGCATAGCCGGGAGGTCCACTTCGTCTCTGAGCTCAACGGAGACGATATCCCCCCTGGCGTCCGGCGAGAGATCGGTTTTGTCGACCGCGATATCCAGTCGGGGAGTCCCAACCGCCGGAATTGTGGGTGCCGTGGCCATCGTCAGGGAATCAGCAGCAAACGTCCGATATCTTTTTTGGGATCTGGAAACCGGAGCGGATCATCGATACCGTTGGCCTCAGCGATGGGCCGCCAGAGGCGCGGATCGCCATAAACCTCTGCCGCAATCAGCGGTAGCCGGTCCCCGGCCCCGACCGTGCGCACCTTAACCTTCTTCATGAATTATCCCCAAGTCCCATCCGCTTTGGATTCCTGCCAACATCGTCTACAGCTCGCCTGGCCATGGTCTCAGCGTGAGGGTCAGCACCGACCGGACCGGTGTTCCATCGGCCAGGAAAAGGGTAAACTCCTCTTTAATGCTCTTCATCACGCCCTTGTATACGATCCTCCCCCAATGGAAGAGGCAGCCCTTCGGTCGTTGATCTTCAGATTGTTCCTCTTGACGTGACCGATAAGAGCCGAGAAGGAGGGATCGGATCCTCCCTGTCCGGCTTGTCACATCCTCTTTCTTTTCGTAGGTGTCAAAATGGAGGGTGAGGATGAAATCAGCCGGGGTTATGGCATTCCACTGCAGGGTGTTTCCCTCCTCGCTCCAGGCCAGGTCCCATGACTTGGAATATTTCTCCGGATTGAATTGCAGGTCGATCGAGGCACCTGTTGGCTGGCCTTGCAGATCCAGGACCAAGAGCTTAGCCTTGTTTTCCATGGTCAGAACACCCCCCGCCGCTCACGCTCGATGACCCATCGCCGCTCCAGGAGACGATAGACCTTCTCCGCCACCTCCGGCACGGAAAGCGGGCGTGACTGCACCGCAGACCGGCTCTCGCCATGCATCAGCCTCGTTGGTGCCTCCCCGGTCCGGACAGGGGATTGCCGGGCCGCAGAAATTGCAGCGGAAGTCTCAGGCATCGGAGAGACCGAAGCCTTAGAGAGATGGAGCGTCAAATCCACTGATGGTGCCCATAACTCAGTTGCCGGCCTTTTATCCGGGATCGGGGGAAGAGACGAGATTTCCCTCTCAAGAACCAGCCTTTGGCCAGGAGTTGGGAAATTCATTCCCTCGCCCCGCGCGAAGGATCCTGTTGTTTGCAAGGCCAGAGTCGACTCTGCCCTCGGCCCCACGGATGGGTCTGACTGAAAGACTTCGGATGTCAGCGATAAAGGTAACATCAACGTGGTCCATGGGGAGCTAACGAAATTTTTTCCCGCGGCCACGTTCGAGCCCTTCTCAGGGCCGCCCGGGCCGAGCGCCCTGGTCGACGACGCCCAAGCCACCCGCCTTTGAGATACCGGAGTCGTGAATCGGCTAGACTGTGCGGGATAAGTCCTGAGCGTCGACCCGACAGGAGCCCCGAAGGCATGATGGGTCAATCTCATGGATGGCTCCGAGGGCTTTAAGAAGGGCGTATCGTCCAAGATGCCGGCAGAAGGGGAGTCTTCTCTGACAGAGAAGGCTTGGCTCCCTTCGCCTTTACCCGAAAAGGTTGCGTTGGTTTTTTCCCGTGCAACAGGTTTCCGGAAACCATGAGAGGGGAAGATCCCTTGATGTCCTGGAGGTACCCCGTGAATGGGCCCAGAAGGCCAGGTGAGGCTTCTCTCCGCTCCCATCGTCGAGACAGTTTCTCTCATTGGAGACGATGAGGGGGAAGACTCGGTCGCTGCCGGCGCAAGCTGGACGGCCGGGGCCTTGAAGAGTGATGAGGTTCCATGGTCGGAAACGCTGGCGGGACTTTCGTGTCCATCGGAGGCCAAGATCCCCTGACGCCCTGAAGCCAACCTGTGCACCGGCCACGAGGGAAGGGTCGTGTTTTTCCGTTCCCTTGTGACCATTGCTCCTGAGCTGCTTCCTCTTGTGTGAAATACGCCTGCGGCAGCCGATCCACCAGCCCGGCGCTGAATCATCCTTTGGGCTCGCGCCGAAACTGGGCTCATTGCTGAGACATTAGAGAGAGCCAGTTCGGCCGACGGTTGCCGCCGGGTCTCTCCCTCTCGATGAATGCCTTCAGGGCCCAGTTGCCCAATCTTCTTGGACTCTCTCCACGGCCCTTCGAGTCTATGGAAAGCTAGCACCGGAAAGTCGATTTTTCCACGGCGAAAGCTCGTGTGCTTGGCCAGAATCATCTGGGCGAAATCCAGCCCGGCAGTCCCAATCGAGTGCCGGTCCCACAGACGCTGCGCAAATATTTGGGCCTTTGGCACCGGAGCTCGATCCCGCCTCATCATAGGAGTCCTGCTGCGCCCCGGATGGCGGAGAGCAACTGGCTGGTCTTGGGCTTGGTGAGCCCATGGTGGGCCAACGTCACGGACTCAAACGCCACGGTGCCTCCGGATGCGTTGAAAGCCGGCCCGGACCACTTGATGGGATAGGCCTCGACAAAATCCCACCACATTGCCGGAAGCCCTTGCGCGTCTAACAGATAGATGCTCCCGTTCTTCCGACTGACTTTTCCAGCCACGACGTCGGCATACCAGTTCCAAAGCAGATCCAGATCGGTCTGTCCCTTCTTGAGAGTCAGGTCGCTCTGCGTCGTCGCTTTGGGCAATTTATGAACGCGATCGTTGAGACCGCCCTCGCGGATCTCTTCCACTCCGGTCGTGACTTCGAGTCCAGAGACCTCAGTGAACCCGCCGGCGATGATCCCTTCGATTTCCACCAGGAAGTTAAACGCGCCGTAGGGATCAAGCCTGACCCCTAAGGCCTTCCCTGCCAATGCGATCCCGACATTGATTCCAACCGACGGCATTCCTTACCTCCGTTCTGCTGGTTCATTCAGACGCTGGTTGATCTTCGAGACCTCTTCGCACCAGCGTCTCCGCTCCCGGTGCTCCATCTGCATGATCTCCTCGTAGGACCAGTGAAAGTGGTAGGCGAGAAAGGCTACCTCCTCGTGAAGCCGGCCGAGGGGGTAGCCAACTATTCCCCCACCGCCGCCACCTCCACATCAAATTTCTGCTCGCACTTGGGGCAGGTCGCCTTGATCGCATTCGATCCGTTCCCGTTGATCCGCTGATAGAATTCCTGCAGGTAGGCGAGGTCGGTCGCGTAGAGACTCTCGATCACACGCGTGTTGACCATCTTGAGATCGCCCAACCGGGTCACCACCCGCGAGAGGAGAATGACCGTCAGATAGGCGGGATTCTGCTGCACCCGCGCGTCCTTCATCGGGAGGATCTCATCGGCCGCGGTGGCGAGCCGCATTACTCCCGTCTTGTGTACCGCCCCCTCCTCGTCGAGGTAGCCTTTGGGGAGGGCGAATTCAAACTCTGTCTGAAAACCCATGGTTCACCTCCTCTGTGACTGTGACTGTGACTTTGACCTACTGAACCCGGGTCACTTCCTCACAGACCAGGTCGAGACTCTCGATCATGACCTCGTTTCCCTTCGCTGCAAAATCGGTGCAGTCGTACTTGGTCGGCCAGGCCTCCATGACATTCCACCGCGCCTTGTCGTTCCCCTCTTCGTCGACCAGGACTAACGAGAGGTTTTTTCTCGCTCCGAGGGCGCCCTTCTCCACGACCTGTTTGCGCCAGTTGTAAAGCTCCATCGAGTCGGTCAGCCCCCACTTCAGGCTGATATTGCCATACTTGGTCTGTGCGGTCAGCTTCCTGGAGTGGGTGGGATCGGTTCCCTCCCGATAGTCAACCGGATCCGTGGTCGAGTCAGGGATCGTGGCATCGCTGAAGCCCGCCTGGGTGATCCCGTCGATCTCTACGCGAAAGCGAAAACCGCGATAGGGGTCTATGCGCGCCATAATTCATTTCCTCCTTTTTGATTAAGCTGCTTTGCCCAAGGCTTTCTGACTGATGCGGATGATGACGAACTCCGCCGGTTTGACCGGGGCGACGCCGACCTCAATGATGAGTTGTCCGGCGTCGATCACCTCCGACGGATTGTTCTCCGCATCCACCTTGACGAAGAAGGCCTCATCGGCAGTGGCTCCGAAGAGCGCCCCGTCTCTCCAGACCCTGGTCAGGAAGGCGGTGATGTTCCGTTTCACCTTGCCCCAGAGGATCGGTGAGTTGGGCTCAAAGACCACCCACTGCGTCCCTTCATCGATCGATTCTTCGATGAAGAGCAAGAGGCGCCGGACATTGATGTATCTCCATTCCGGGTCAGCCGATAATGTCCTGGCCCCCCAGATGACGATCCCGCTGCCCGGAAAGGAGCGGATGACGTTCACCCCGATGGGGTTCAAGGTGTCGTGCTCTCCTTTGGTCGTAAACCACTCGACGTCGGCCGCGGAGTTGAGGTACCCCTCTTCGATGCCGGCCGGGGCCTTGTGCACGCCGCGCACGACATCGGTGTGAGAGTAAGTCCCCACGACCGCCCCTGAAGGGGGAACCAGCTTCGTTCCTCCCGTGAGGGGGTCAGAGACCTTGATCCACGGCCAATACAGAGCGCCGAAAGATGAGTTGAAGCCGTTGTCCTTGCGAAATTTTAAGACATCCTGCGGACCCTGCTGTTTTAGAGAGTCAGCGACGAAAAAGCAGTCTTTGCGATTCTGGCAATAGGTGTAGGCGTCCCGGGTGACCTGCGGGTCACCGGCGGCATCGGGTATGGCCACGATGTTGATGTCGTCGACGGCGTCGAACTCGTAAATGAAACCGCTGGCGCCGGCCCAATCAGGGGGCGCAAGTGCCGCGCCGTCGGCTCCTCCATCGAGGTCGTAGCTGTCATTCGGCGGACGGGTGTTCCCGGTATCGACCACCTCGATGAATTTGGCGGCGATCCGCTTGGCTACGTGTTCCGGCTTGGTCTCATCCAGGGTGACGTTGTCGAACGATTCCACCTCTTCTTCTTTCTTCCCTTTTTCCTGATACAGCACGCTCAGCTTGAAGTAATCCGCCCGGGCGGAGGCGCCAGGGGCGGGCGTCTCGTCGGCAATCTTGACCGTGATGCCGCTGACCTTGGCGCCAGTCTCTTTCACGACATTGGCCCACGCGCCCTCGGAGCTGGCCCTGACGGTCAGGGAGTCATTGACGAGCTTCTCCGCTTTCTTGAGCGGTTTATCTGCGGTCCCTTTTGCCGCCCTGACGACATAGCACTTGGTGCCGCCTTCGTTGAAGAACTGAAAGACGGCATAGGCGAGGTAGGCGTTGTCGATAAAGCCGCCGAAGGTGTTTCTGAACTGGGTCCAGTTCGTAGCCAGGACCGACTTTTTCACCGGTCCCCGCTCGGCCTTTCCGACAAACGCGCCGGTGGATGTTCCCACCCCCTCGATCGGTTTGATCCCTGATGAGACTTCCTCAACATAAACTCCTGGCGAAAGATATTCGGGCATAGCTTCCTCCTCCTTTTGTTTGGGATTTTCCTAATCGTGCGACCGCCGTGATCGGGGAGGCTCTGGCCTTTTACCTCCCTCCAACACTGCGATATCTCCTTTCTTTATCATCGACTGCAGGTGCGGCGACTCTAGATCGCTATCGCTCACCTCGGCCTCCTCTCGGGTCTGAAGGTAGAGCGTCTTTTTGTCTTCGAGCAAGATGGTCAACGGCTGAAACAGCCGGTTTTTGATCTTCGGCATGTGGTCCTCCTTTTCTTAAAATCAACTCACGATATTGAGTGGGTAACTTTTTTCAGCTCTGCTTCCTTTACTGTCGGTCACTGTCAGGGTCACGTTGCTTTGGCCCGCCACGGTTGGAGTCCCTGTGATCGTTCCACTCCTCGGGTCCAGGATCAGTCCGGCCGGTAATGCGGTACTGCTGAAGCGCAACGGGGCTTTTCCCCCGCTCACGGTCACTACCTGTCTGTACGCCTGTCCCACTTTTCCCTGCGCCAGCGCGGTCGACGTGATCTTCAACAGCGGGGTCAATGGCACCTCTACCAGCGGGCGGAGTGGTGGCAGCGTGTCGAGATTCACCACGCGCTGCCCGTCCTTATACCACCTGGCATCCCAGACCAGGGTCTGCCTGCCCCGGGGAAGGTCCAAAAAGAGCCAATAACCCAGGCGATGAGGGATTGGCAGCCCAGGGCGGTTCTTGACGCTGAGCTGGACTTCGCTGGTGATCGGTCCGGTCTGCGCCGAGGCATCGAGCAGCAAGACCATCAGCGACAGGCGCGTCGTCCTTTCTTCGAGCAGTTTCATGTCCCCGCTCCTATGCGAGAGACTCTGGTGACCTTTTCCACCACACGGGTGATCGGGATGATCCGTGACGACGGGATTTGCAGCGGAGTCGCCAAATAGGCCACGGATAGGCGATAAGGCTTGTTGGGAAAGATCCCCCAAAGCCGATTCGTGTCTTCCAGCGAGAGCGAGTGGGGGAGGACCCGCACCGCCTCATTCCCTGCCTCCGCCAGGGTCGTCGAGAGCAGCGGTGGCTTCAGGACAGGCTGGTCATAGAAGGCTAGCATCACGGCTTCCAGGTGCCCCAGTGCGGTCTCAGGCTCTTGGACCAGTGGCGTCACCAGATAGAAAAGGTCAAGGGTGAGTGGGGAGGGCCGCAGCTCATTCTCACGGATCGTTCCGGCCTCTCGATTGCGCAAATGCGGATTTTCCTGCACCTGATAGAGAAAGAGAGAAATCTTGCCCGTTGGATCCGCTTCGATGGGCGACTTCAAGACTATATCTCCTTCCACAAACCCGGCCTTGGCCTTAAGAAGCTCCACCAGCGCTTTCCCAAGAGAAGAGATGATGGTCCCCGCTAGCTCCGGCATCTTATCCCTCTCTCCTCTCAGGCGCCGACTCTTTCATGACATCGTAGTAAGGGCCGAAGTCAGCCTTGCTGCATAGCCGCCCCATCTTCTGAAGCTCCCGTTTTGTGGCCCGGATGAGATGCGTCATGCCGATCGCTCCGCATTCTTCGGCGGCCAGAAAGGCGGCATGGAGAGCGATATTTTTGATATTGCCGCCGGTCAATTTAAATTGGCGGGCCAGGAAGGCAAAATCGATGTCGGACCCCAGCGGCGCTTCCTTGGGGAAGATGCCCTCGAAGATCCGGCGCCGGTAATCCTCTTCGGGAAAGGGAAAATCGACCGTGCCTTGCATCCTCCGGACGAACGCCTCGTCCATGTTATTCCGGAGATTCGTGGCCAGGATGACAATGCCGTCGTACTCGTCCATCTTTTGGAGCAGGTAGGCGATCTCGATGTTGGCGTATCGATCGTGGGCGTCCTTCACCTCGGAACGCTTGCCAAATAGGGCATCCGCTTCGTCAAAGAAGAGAACGGCGTTCGAGTGCTGGGCCTCCTGAAAGATGCGGCTTAAGTTCTTCTCGGTTTCCCCGATGTATTTGCTCACGACCGCGGAGAGGTCGATCTTGTAGAGATCGAGTCCCAGCTCGCCTGCCAGGATCTCGGCGGCCATGGTCTTGCCTGTGCCCGAGGATCCGGAGAAGAGGATGTTCAGGCCCTTGCCCAGGGACAGCTTCCGGTCGAAACCCCACTCACCATAGACGAGGTGGCGGTATTTCACGTAGTTCAGGAGCTCGCGGAGCAGGGTCATCTGCTCGTTGGGAAGGACAATATCGGCCCAGCCATATTTGGGAGTTGTCCTATGGGCCAGGGTGCTCAACTTCCGGTTTGATTGGGCCCGGCAGGCGCTATAGAGGTCATCACTCGTGGGGCGCCTGTTTGCGGGATCCCGCCACAGCGCCAGGTTCCTGGCCGCGGCGACGGCATTGTGGATCTGTCCGGCGCTGAGGCGGAACTTGTTGGCCAAGACCTCAACGTCGAGACCGCAAGGGGCGGCGCCGTTGAGAGACGACTTCCAAAGCTCCTTGCGGAGAGGAAAAGAAAGGAAGGGAAAGTCGACGTGGACGAAGTTCCGGTGGCGGAACAGGCTGCCCGGCTCCCACGCGGCGCCTCCTGCGAGAAAGATCAGTCCCGGTAACCGCTCCAGCTCCTCCATCACGGTCTTACGACCGGAGATCGCCTTGTCGCTCTCAGCCAGCAGGAGGTCAAAGTGATCGAAGTAAAGAGCCGCCTGTTGCAACAAGGCCTCGCGGAAGAGGAGGCGCGTCGCAGTCTCGAGGTTGAGGTCACCGTGGAGCAGCCGGGCCGTGTCGATTACCAGCAGGGGGATACCCAGTTTGCGACAGAGGGCGCCTGCGGTTGTCTGTTTTCCAAACCCGGCAGGCCCTTGGAAGTAGAAAATCAAGTCTTCAGGTCTGTCATGGGGTTTGGAGGTGTCAATGCTGGCACCCAAATACTCTCTTGCAAGTTTCTCCAGGCGCTCTTTAATGCCTTCCACCAGGATCAGGTCCTGCCAAGTCACCGGGAAGTCTGGCTGGTGGACAAAAGACAGCAGCCTGGCCTCTATTTGATCTGAACCAAGCAGGTACTGGACAATCCGATCGTCGACATTCAGGTGATAGGCCAGAAGTGGTGGGGTTCGTTCTGGGATCTCTTCGGACACGGTAAGAAAGCGATGCCGCATCAAGGGGGCCGTTGGGACGAAACGCTGGCGGTGGGCAAGTTTGCTCTCGAAGTCGGGACAGAGGAGCTCTAAGACCAGATCCACACTGGGTCGCTTTTTAGTCAGATTGTCCTGGAGGTAAGCGTAGAGCCTCTCGTATTTGAGATCCAGCTCCGGGGCCAGGCAGATGAGAAGCGCGTCGAGATCAAAGGTGGAGAGTCGGAACAGCTTTCCCAGCCGTTCCAGTCGCATCATTCTTCCCTCTCGAAAACTTTCGATTTTTTTGTCGGAGATTTTCGATTCCAGGGAGGCAAGTTGGTCTTGAAGGGTTTTAAGCCGCGAAGGTTCCTTCCCTTGCTTTCCATCGAAGGAGTCTTCTCCGGCTAAGATGGCATCTATCTCCTCCTCCTTGATGCAGAAGTCCCTGAATTCGTTGAGGGCGCCACGCCCCTTCATTCTGAACCTTATGACCTGGAGATAAACGATCAGCTCAATCCGTCTGAGCTCCTCCAGCAGGTGCTCCAGGTTGTCTTTGTAACCTGCCATTTTTAGCTCTGTTTATATGCCCGTCTCTCTCAAAAAATTCTTTATCTCCGCTATATGGAGTTTATTCACTCCGTAGACGGTCTCTTCGCGGCTGATCTCCCTCTTGGTCAACCAACCTTTTGAAGCTAAGGCATCCACCGCATCCCGAACTGCCTGCTTCTCCCACTCGACCTTGCTTTCCGGCCGCCACCACTTGACAATCCCTTCTACTGTGTCCTTTGCGTCAGGATGCTCGATAAGGTAGCGCAGGATTCCCCGGATCAATTTCTCGCGCCTTCCGGGTAGATCCTTTTCGTTCAAGTGGGTTATCCTTTTTACGTCATAACCGTTTTGCGCCTTTTATTGGTTAGCAAGTGGAATGCCAGAACAGGCCGGCTCTAATCCCGCAATTTATCAGCGATTTGGTTTTGTGAGGGCGTGCGATGCGGCAATCTTGCCGCAGCGCTTAGAAGAGAATCTGGAAAAATCTCCTTAAGATCCCAGGAAGTGGGGGATGCGGCAAATAAACCGCAGAGGTGCGGCTTTTCTGCCGCAGGGAAAATTAAAAGGGATCTTTTAGGAAGGTGAAAGTGATTGGATGAGATCAGATCTGAAAAGAGCGCCGGTCCAGACTATATTTTCGCAGCAGCCGCTGGAACGCCCGTCGCTCTTTACCGGCGGCCTTTGCTGCGTGGGTGATGTTTCCCCGGTGGGCCGCCAGGAGATTCGCCAGATAGCTCTGTTCGAATCCCCTGAGCGTCTGGATCTTCGCCTCACGAAGAGAGCGCGCCTCCGATGCGCCTCCAGGATGAGTTAAGGGGAGCTCGATATCTTCCGGCTGGAGGGTCGGAGAATCACTGAGGATCAGGGCCCTTTGAATCACACTTTCCAGCTCTCGGACGTTCCCCGGCCAGGGATAGACCAGCAGCTTTTGCCGGGCGCCAGGGGAGAGACGGAGAGGGCCGCGCCCGTACTGCCTCCTGTGCCGGACCAGGAAGTGGGTGGTGAGGAGCGGGATGTCGCTCACCCGCTCACGCAGAGGCGGGAGAGAGAGGGAGAGGACATTCAGACGATGATAGAGGTCCTCACGGAAGAGCTTGGCCTCGACCCGTTGCCTGAGATCGGTATTGGTGGCGGCAATGATCCGGGCATCGGCAATCAGAGTCCTGGAGGAGCCCAGAGACCGGTATTCCCCATTTTGCAAGAAGCGCAACAGCTTGACTTGGGCTGAAGGACTCAAGGCATCCACTTCATCCAGAAAGAGGGTCCCTCCCTCCGCTTCGGCGATCAGCCCCTGTTCTGCGGAGGAGGCGTCCGTGAAGGCCCCCTTGGTATGGCCGAAAAGCTCGTTCTCGAAGAGGTGGTCCGGCAGGGCGCCGCAGTTGACCGGGATAAATGGTTTGCCTTGCCTCGGTCCATGATAGTGGATCGCCCGGGCGAAGAGCTCTTTTCCAGTCCCGGTCTCTCCCGCAATCAGCACCGTCGCGTGGGAGTGGGCCAGGGGCGGGATCTTCTCGATGATTCTGAGAAAAGATTCGCTCTCGCCCACCAGGGACTCGAGATGCAGAGTTTCTTTGATCGCCTTAGCGCGCGCACTGTTCAGGGTTGCGCCCTTTTCTGGGAGCAAACGCCGGATGCGCAGGAGGAGGTCGATCTCCTTGAACGGGCAGGAGAGAAAATCATCCATGCCCTGGAGCAGTGAAGGAGGGACTCCTTTGGGGTCGTCCCAACCGACGCAGAAAAGGGCCAGGATGGACGACCGCTGCCACCTTTTTCTGAAGGAGCAGGTGGTCTCTTCAGGAGACTCCTTTAAGGAAGGTCGAAAAAGGATGAGGTCCGGTGGCGCGGAGATGAAATCGGGCGGGAGGTTTTTACTCCTTTGAAGGCGTACCTGTCCGATAGGCAGAAGAGCTTGAATCAGTCTCGGCACTTCCCCGCACTTGTCTGCCGGACAGGGAATGGGGTTGAGATCAAGCAAGAGAATGTTATGGTTTGTGCCTACATCCACGGCTATAACGCAGGCTTCGCAAGCGCCATGCCATTTCAACAGGACAGGTTTCCATTCAGTAATCTTATTGATCTGGCAGGAGAACTATTGGCCGGGGGACAGGGTTAAACGGCGCAGAAAAGGGCCGAGCGTATCTTTTAAGATACAACCGGTGGAGAAAGTCATACTGACAGGATGTTTCATTCTCCTTCGCCGAATGCCCCGTAGCTTCCGGCCTTCGTAGCCGAAGTAGCTACTTCGGCGGAGTAGGCTGCTGCGGGGATGAAGGCGAGGAGAACCCTCCGTAGCCTTGGCGAAGGAGGGTAGCGGCTTCGGAGAATTT
>Ga0184634_10000024_pt1 | contig 35114 bp, 36 predicted proteins | sample PLM31_200_b1_FD_133016 | JGI IMG/M metagenome (GOLD analysis project Ga0184634, IMG submission 133016) | Groundwater sediment microbial communities from an aquifer in East River, Colorado, USA - PLM3-1_200_b1 | ecosystem: Environmental > Terrestrial > Soil > Riparian zone | place: USA: East... | reverse complement strand
GCGCTTCGGGCGAAAGGCGGTCTCGAGCGAACTATCTATAGCTCCATGTCCGAGAGGCCTCACTGCCGGGACAAACTCTCTATCAATAAAATTGAAAACAGAAAAAAATTCCGCGTTCTATCGGGCGGAAAATTTTCTAAGGCGTCGTCGTTCCGAGCACCGGGCGGGCTACAACATGGTCAATTACATAAACCGCCCCACTTTCGAGACATCCGTAGCTCTTTCCAATTGAGCCATCATTTCGGCGCCTGCCGATAAATCGGTACGCGGCAACCATCCAATTAAGTCAAAATTTCGGCGCGTGCCGATAGGTCGGCACTCGCCCATCGTCACGCCATGAACGCCTCGGCTCCGAAGACGCTAAAACTTACGGTTTCTGGACCACTTGTCGCGCCGTCCAACATCGCGCTGGTTTGGCACATGCCTTGCCATAGCTACTTATCAAGAGAAAAGAAAAACATGGTGTACGTCATGAAGATCGAAATTCCAATTCTGGCCGCTTTACTTCTTCTCGGGAGCGAATTGATGGCGCGTGCCGCGGTTCAAGGCGTCGAGCAGGCGCTGGTATCGACGGTGATCGAGTGGTCGATGAGCCGAGTTAAGTCAGCGGGGAAGATCCTCCGTTAACTGCGCGGGAACGGATCGGTAAGATCGAAATGAGAACTGAGGAGAACCTCAATGCTGTTCGAAAACCGCACATGGTTTTACCCCGCAGCGGCGCCGGTGGAGCTGCCGATCGGCCTTAACCACTTGGATTCGGATTTCTGTTGGTGCGATCCGGTCGTCGAGATCGACGACGAGGACGGCGGGGAAATTGTCCTGCACAGGCAAGTCACTTGGAACTGAAGTTTTAAGTTCATCGGGGAGGGAACGCGCAATGTCACTCAAGAATAAGATCCTGCTGGCGATCGGTTATTTCTTTGGCTTTGTCGCCGAATTAGTTTTTCTCGGTTGGATCGCGAATGCGACCGTACTAGCGGCCGAAAGCGCCAAAGAGCCAAAGATCACGATCCAATCCCTCGGCCTGCCGCAACGGTCGTTGAATCTGATTTCGCTGTCCCCAGTGGTTGCTGACGGCAAAACGGTGGGCGCGCTCGCTGCATATGATGACCCGGCCACGCAGAGGTCGGAGGATTATCTTGAATTGTACGACAGCGACGGCGAGCTGGTAGCCATCGGTTGGGTCGATCAATTCGGTATCCAGAGGATCGCCATAGATCGCGCGCTCCTTGAGGGCAGGGATGATCTCCACGGAGTTTTTGTGACCGTCGTGGATGGCGAGCCAATATAAACGTTTATTCTTTTGCTCATGCTGAAAATCACGACCGATACAGACGCGGGGCGAACGATATTCAAACTAGAAGGACGGCTTACCGGACCCTGGGTCGAGGAACTTAAAACTTGCTGGCAGAAAGCTGTCGCCGAAAAACAGCAGGTCGGGGTCGCGTTAAATGAAGTAACTTTCATTGATGTAGCAGGCAGAAAACTCCTGGCCGACATGCATCGGCAAGGAGTGGAGCTGACGGCCACGGGATGCATGACCAAAGCGATCATCGAACGGATCATACTAGGAGAAGATTCATGAACAGTCACATCGAAGAGGTCAACGACGACAATTTCGCACAGGTCGTCTTGGATTCTGAGCGTCCTGTGTTGGTGGACTTCTGGGCCCAATGGTGCGGTCCGTGCCGCGCGCTTGCGCCCATCGTTGAAGCGGTGGCCGAACAATACGCAGGCAGCGCGCAGGTTGTGAAGCTAAACGTCGATGACAATCCCTCCGTCGTCGAAAAATATCGGATTCAAGCGATACCGACTTTGATCGTGTTCCGCGACGGCGAGGAGAAGAAACGGATCTTGGGCGCGGTCAGTCGGGAAGAGATCGCACGAGCGATCGACGCTAACGCGTCGGCAAATTAAGGAGATAAAACGATGGAACCTGGACAAAACAGATCTACATACACACGCGACGATGCCGGCCTCGGGATCGATGAGAAAATCGCTTCGCTGTTTCAGCCGGATACGCTGGTCGCGGCGCAATATTTTGACAATCTTCGCAGGAATACCCACTTCGAGCCTGAGAAAAGGCTCATCTGGGCGATCTTGGAAGATGCCATTCACTCTTTTCAGGACAATGTGTGGTCACAAGGCCGGCGGGGGAAAAGGCTATTCGAGGACGCTGAAGAGTGGATCACTAAGACTGATCGCGATTGGATTTTTTCTTTTGAAAATGTCTGTGAGACTTTGGGCTTTAACCCCGAATACGTGCGCCAGGGTTTGCTCCGCTGGAAGGAGAAAAATCGCCAGCAGCAATCTCATCGCAGCGTTTGGGAAGGCCAGAAGCTAGCCGGCTAGTTGGCCGGCGTAGGTCGTGGCGACGCAGAGATCACAGTCATATGCAGGAGAGGAGATGGCAATGAATTCGTGGGAATTGATTTTTCAACAAAGCAAGGTGAACGACGGCCGTTATGATGGAGATCGTCTGCCGTTGCAAAATTGGGACTGGCCGCGCGGAACCTGGTTTCAAGAGCGCCTGCGTCGTCTGCGCACCGGCATCGGCAGATATTCCAAAGAATTAACTGAGGAGAATTTGCTGCAACTTCACTAATGTAGAAAGCGATATGAAGATTGCGGAAATAGATTGGCATCTTTTCTGGCATGCGTTTAGCCAGCAGGACGTGGAAAGTCGCGATCGTTGGCTTGGGCGCTGGGTCTTCGCGGACGCCGGCGTGAAGTTGTCGATGCGCCCAATGCCATTGGAGGCGAGCAGTTCAAGCCCTAGTTATGACGACGAAGCTCCGGGGCAGAATGTTTTTCCGACCGTTTCCGCGTCGCTGCAGTCCAATCTCGATCCCATCAGTTAGGATTCGGTGAAAATCATGAACTGTCAAAGATGTTTGAGAGAGGTAAAAGCGCAATACCGCGCTTACAGCGATGCGATCAGTGTCGACGTCTGCTCGGCGTGCGCCTCTGAAGCATGGAGGATAGGGCTGAGTATCGCCGCCCTTGAAGGCGCGCAGCAAAGCAAAGCCGATGGGAGGAGCCCCTATTTGGTCAATGATTCGGCTCGTTAACCCGTTAACCGTGGTTACGCCGTAGCGTGATCGTTGAATTCGCGCGCTATTTGCACCGGCGATCTTAATTGCAGTAATTCGGATGAAGAACGTCATTGGTCGTTCGAACTCGTCAAATTCGGGCAATCCGCGCTCATGAAAAAATCTAAAAGCGCGCGCGTCACGCGCACTCGTCCAGCACCTCCAAACTCACCGCTTAGCTGTCGTCAAATCTCGATCTGACCTTCGCTTGTGAAAAGCTTTGTTGTTTATAAGCGGTGATGGTACGATAATCCTATCGTTCTGTCTAAATCTTTGCTGCGCACGTATATAATGAAGTACTCAATAACGGCGTGATATGGTCCTCGAAGAAGGCCTGACCTATTCGATGTATTTGGAGGTTTATCTCCAGGCCGCGGTGGTTCGCGGCGCGCTCGCGACCAATCAAGATCGCTTGAGTAATTTTCTGATCGTTCGGCAAGGCGAGGAGGTTTTCGGGCTGAAGGATGCCACATTGGAAAGTTTCAATCGAAAGCCGGTGTCGGTCGAAGCGGATGAATACTTGATCTACATGCAGGAGGTGTTTTTGATCGCTGACTTGAATTCCGAAGGCCGGACGCGACGATCGGGTATCGACAGCCTATACGTCCAAAAAGATCGATCGAAAGCCTTATTCAGCGTCGGACCCTACTTGCTGCATGGCAACGTACATTTATTGCCGGGAAACGCGCTGCACGATCTACTGATGGAGAAGAGCCAATTTCTGCCGGTTACCGAAGCGATGTTGGTCGATCGACAGGACGTCGAGCCGCGCACCTATCTGGTGAATCGGGCCAAGATCGGCTTCATGACCGCGATTGGCGATGGCCTGGTCGAGCTCTAATCGAAGCCAATGTCAGCATTTCCCACCGAGATCAATCATGTCAAATCCCGCGGTATCATACGCATCACGTGGGACGACGGACATGTGGGAGAGTACGAGCAGGAGTATATGCGCGGATATTGTCCTTGCGCGCTATGCCAAGGACATGGGGCGCAACGGCGATTTGTTGCCGTTCCGGGCGCGACATTAGTTGAGATTCGCGCTGTCGGTAATTACGCCGTCGAACTGCGCTGGCATGACGGTCACAGTACTGGAATTTACACTTACGACTACCTGAGATCTTTGTGTCCCTGTAATGATTGCCAAACTCGGCGTTCGGACAAGCCGTAGTCGCCGCGAGTTGATCTTGCCATTTTAAATCGTCGCGCCTCTGCTGAGTCATGAGTCCAGGAGAACTCGTTCGGAACGTCTCGGCCATCGTTCTTGTCGGCGGCAAGAGCTCCCGCATGGGGCGCCCGAAATCCTTGCTTCCCTTCGATGGCGAGCCGTTGATCGCGCATATCCTTCGGAAGTTAAAAAATGAATTCGCTGAAGTCATCGTCGTCGCCGCGCCGGATCAGGAATTGCCGCCATTGCCGGTTAAATTGATACGGGATGAGTTGCCGTTCCAGGGACCGGTTGGTGGAATGTACTACGGTTTGCAAGCGACGTCGGCCGAAATCGGCTTCGTCACTTCGTGCGACGCGCCATTTTTGAATGCGCGGCTCATTGAGTCAATTGTCGCAGCTCTCGGCGATGCCGACGTCGCCGTGCCGTTCTGGGAAGGCCGCCTGCAACCGCTACATGCGGCATATCGAAGGACGGTAATTTCATATTTAAAGCAGCAGCTCGATGATGGAGTGTTACGTCCGACCTCTTTGTACGAAAAGGTTACAACCAGAATTATTTCTGAACAAGAAGTGCGCCAAATCGATCCGGAAGGGCTGAGTTTTATCAATCTCAACACTCCGGACGAGTATCAACGCGCGTTACGCCGGTGGCGAATGCGATAAATTCCATCACGCAATTTTTCAGCGAATCGAATAGATTTCAGTTGCCCGTTTTTGCCCCTTCTAACGCTTGACATACCACGGGGTAATTTCTACTCTCCATTTCGAGTCGGAAGAGGAATAGCCTGAAAGGCAGATTTCCTTTCAAGCCCGTGTCGCGCGAGAGTGGCGGAACTGGCAGACGCACTAGACTTAGGATCTAGCGGGCAACCGTGGGGGTTCGACTCCCCCCTCTCGCACCAGAGTTCTTTCGACCAGGTGATCATGTGAATTGTTCCGCAAGAAAGGTTGGCTGTTTGGGCGTCGCTCGCTGTCGCAACGAGATTTGACACGGAGTGAACGTGCCTGTGGTAAGTTGCTGTTATGAAGATTGACATCGATGAGTTGAGTCCCGTGCAGCGTAAAGTTCGCGTGGAACTTCCGGCCGAGACGGTTGCCAGCGAGTTTTCCCGCGCTTACAAAAATCTCGGTCAACGAGTCCGCGTAAAAGGATTTCGCAGCGGCAAGATTCCGCGAACTGTTTTACAGGGAATCTATGGAGACGAGGTGAAAGGCGAAGTCAGATCGCATCTCGTCGAAGAATCGCTGGGCGAAGTCATCAAGGAACGCGGTTTGGAGATCGTCTCGCGGCCGGAGGTGGAGGCCAACGAACTCAACGAGAGCGGCACATTCTCGTTTTCGGCAATTTTCGAAGTGAAACCGGAAATCCACGCCAAAGATTATCTCGGAGTTGAGCTCGCGAAAGTGAAGCTTTCGATCCCTGACGCTCAGATAGAAGAAACGCTGCGACGGCTACAGGAAAGCCACGCGCAATTGGAGCCGATAGAAGGCCGAGAGATCATGCAAAAGGGCGACTTTGTAACGCTTGATTTCGAGGGCATGATCGCGGGTAAGCCGTTTTCGGGTGGCAAGGGTGAAAATTATCTGCTCGAAGTCGGCTCGGGCCGTGCTTTGCCGCAATTCGAAGATGCCGTTATCGGACTAAAAGTGGGTGAGCGGCAGACGGTCCAAGTGATTTATCCCGAAGATTACACTAATAAGGAAATTGCCGGGAAAACCGTCGATTTTTCGGTGGTGGTGCGCGAGCTCAAGCAAAAAGTGTTGCCTTCACTCGATGATGAATTCGCCAAGGATCATGGTGAATGCGCATCGCTGGACGAATTAAAAGCGAATGTTCGCGCGCGATTGGAAGATGAGCTGAAGCATTATCAAAACGAGGAACTCAAGGAGAAAATTGTCAGCCGCCTGATCGAGTCGCATTCATTTACAGCGCCGCCGTCGATGATCGAGCGACAAACGCGTTACTTGATGGAACGCTATCAGAATCAGAGCGCGGGTCAGGCCGGTTCAGATGCTGGAGCGGCGCCGCCGATGGAAGAGGCCCGGAAAAATCTCGAAGCGCGGGCCATGCGGCAAGTCCAGGCGACTCTGCTGGTAGAAAAGATCGCGCAACTCGAAAAAATTGAGATTTCAGATAAAGATGTTCAAGATCGAGTCGACAGTGCGGCGCGGGCGGCAGGCGAGCGCGCAAAAACCGTGCGCGAGTTCTATTCGCGAGCGGATGCCCGAGACGATTTGCGGGCGCAGATCGCGTTCGATCGAACCCTCGCTTTCTTGCTCGATCGGGCGCAGATAAAAGAAGTGGATCCGCCTGTTTCTACGGTTGATGAGGAAGCCCAAAAAAGCTAAAATGCTTTTCGTGGCTAAGGGGTTTACCTACATATGAACTTCATCCCCATCGTCGTTGAGCAAACGGGCCGTGGCGAACGAGCTTATGACATTTATTCGCGTCTCCTCAAAGATCGAATCGTGTTCCTTGGTTCCGTCGTAACCGACGAGGTCGCCAATGTCATTACCGCCCAATTTCTCTTTCTCGAATCTGAAGACCCCGAGCGCGATATCTTCTTCTATATTAATAGTCCCGGCGGTTCGGTGACGTCCGGCCTGGCGATCTATGACACGATGCAATACATACGGCCGCAGATTTCGACCGTATGTGTGGGACAAGCCGCAAGTATGGGCGCCGTTTTGTTGGCAGCCGGGACAAAGGGCAAGCGGTTTGCCTTGCCTCATTCACGCATCATGATTCATCAGCCCTTGGGCGGTTTCCAGGGTCAGGCCGCGGACATCGATATCCAAGCCCGGGAAATTCTTCGCATGCGCGAAGATTTGAATAATATACTGATGAAACATACGGGGCAGAGTCTGAAGAAGATCGAGAAAGACACGGATCGCGATATGTTTTTGTCCGGTAAGCAAGCTCAAGAATATGGGCTAGTTGACGAGGTCATCGCCTCGCGGCCGGAAGGAAGTCTCAAGAAGTAGTCGGCAGTTTAATCGGGGGTGCCATGGCAAAGCACGGTGAACACGGATCGGGAAATCTTGTCTGCTCATTCTGCGGGAAGAGTCAGGACGAGGTTCGTAAACTGATCGCCGGTCCGACCGTTTACATCTGTGACGAATGCATTGATCTTTGCAACGATATTATCGCTGAAGAATGCGATCACGACGAGAATATCAGCTCTTCGTCGAATGTGCCGAAACCCGTAGAGATCAAACGGGTGCTCGACCAGTACGTGATCGGCCAAGAGCGGGCCAAAAAGATCTTAGCCGTCGCGGTCCATAATCACTATAAACGCATCGACAACCAATTGGTGACGGGCGATGTCGAACTCCAAAAGAGTAATATCTTGCTGCTCGGTCCGACCGGTTCGGGCAAGACTCTATTGGCCCAAACCCTGGCCAGATTTCTCCAAGTGCCTTTTACCATCGCCGACGCTACGAGCTTGACCGAGGCCGGTTATGTCGGCGAAGACGTCGAGAATATTATCCTCAATCTCCTGCAAGCCGCTGATTACGACGTTGAAAAAGCGCAGCGTGGCATCGTCTATATAGATGAGATCGATAAAATCTCGCGCAAATCGGATAATCCGTCGATTACGCGCGACGTGTCCGGCGAAGGCGTACAGCAGGCGCTTTTGAAGATCATCGAAGGAACGATGGCCAGTGTTCCGCCGAAAGGGGGGCGGAAACACCCGCAGCAGGAATTTCTTCAGGTGGACACGACCAATATACTGTTCATCTGCGGCGGTGCTTTTGTCGGATTAGATGACATCATTCGCAAGCGCACGGGTCGCAAACGTATGGGATTTGGCGGGCAATTAGACGAAAAGGATGGTCGCCGGGCGACCGACCTGCTCCATAACGTGCAAACTGAGGACCTCTTAAAGTTCGGGCTGATCCCGGAATTCATCGGGCGCTTGCCGGTGATCGCGACGTTGGACGAATTGGACGACTCGGCCCTGGTGCGTATCCTTAAGGAGCCAAAAAATGCTCTAACCAAGCAGTATTCGAAACTATTTGAAATGGAATCCGTGCATCTGAAATTTACCGAAGAAGCGCTGCGTGCGATCGCGCGCGACGCTATGAAACGGAAATCCGGTGCACGAGGACTACGAGCGATCATGGAAAATATCATGTTGGATATCATGTACGATATGCCCTCGCAGCCGAACATCAAAGAGGTGCTCGTATCCGAGGATGTCGTCGAGAAACATGAACCTCCGATCGTCGTATACACCAAGGCCGCGGAGAGCGCATAGGAGGGGACCTTTATGTTATTTCGGAACGACAAAAAAGACGACAAAGAGCAGCCGTCCGGGCCGGCAAGAGTGCCCCTGCTCCCGCTCAGGGACATTATTGTTTTCCCTCATATGGTCGTGCCGCTTTTTGTCGGCAGACAGCGATCGATCAAGGCACTCGAGGAAGCTACGCAGAAACAGAGCTTGATTTTTCTTTCCTCGCAAAAAGACGCCAAAACGAATGATCCGAGCGAAGACGACATCTATAAAATCGGAACTTTGGGCTCGGTCGTCCAGATGCTCAAGCTTCCCGATGGCACGGTCAAGGTCCTGATCGAGGGAAAGAGAAGGGCTAGGGTAGCGAAATTCGTTGCCAATCCAGAATTTTTCTTGGTTGACATCGAAGAGGCTCCGGAAGTTGTCGAGCGCAACACCGAAATCGAGGCGCTCGTGCGCGAAGTTCATAGCACATTCGAAAATTATGTTAAGTTGAAGAAAAAAATCCCGCCTGAAATGGTCATGTCCGTTTCATCCATCGACGAACCGGGTCGGCTCGCCGATACCATCGTCGCTCATCTCGGCATTAAACTTGAAGATCGGCAAAACCTGCTTGAGACCTTCAACGCGGCCGAACGACTGGAGAAAGTGCTCGGCCACATGCGCGCGGAAATCGAAATACTCGAAGTGGAACGGCGGATTCGTTCCCGCGTCAAGAAGCAGATGGAGCGCTCGCAGAAAGAATACTACTTAAATGAGCAGATGCGGGCGATTCAGAAAGAGCTCGGTGAAAAAGACGAGTTCAAGAATGAGATTCAAGAAATCGAAGACAAGCTTAAACAGAAGAAACTCTCCGCCGAAGCCAAAGATAAAGTAGAGAAAGAGCTTAAGAAGCTTAAGATGATGTCGCCCATGTCGGCCGAAGCCACCGTGGTGCGAAATTATATCGATTGGATCCTCAGCCTGCCTTGGAATGAGTTTACCGATGACAAGCTCGATATCAACGAGGCGGAGCGAGTGCTTGAAGACGATCACTACGGACTCGAAAAAGTTAAGGAGCGCATTCTCGAATACCTGGCGGTTCAAAGCTTGGTTGGGAAAATCAAGGGACCGATTCTTTGTTTGGTTGGTCCTCCGGGAGTGGGCAAGACTTCGCTCGGCCGGTCGATTGCGCGGGCGACGGGACGAAAATTCATCAGGGTTTCTCTCGGCGGCGTCCGCGACGAGGCGGAGATACGTGGTCACCGGCGTACATATATAGGCGCTTTGCCGGGAAAAATCATCCAATCGATGAAAAAGGCCGGATCGAGTAATCCGGTGTTTTTGATGGATGAAATCGACAAAATGTCTACCGATTTTCGCGGCGATCCGTCGTCGGCCCTACTGGAGGTATTAGACCCGGAGCAAAACGCCGCTTTTAACGATCACTATCTCGATCTGGATTACGACCTTTCGAAGGTGATGTTCATTACGACGGCAAATACGCTTGATCGTATTCCCCGTCCTTTGCAGGACCGCATGGAAATCATCCGCATCGCCGGCTATACGGAGCTCGAAAAACTCAGCATCGCTAAGAAATACCTCTTAGAGAAGCAGAAAGAGGCCAACGGACTGTCGACAGATAATCTGATTTTCACAGATAATGCGATCCTGGGAGTCATCCGCCATTACACGAAAGAGGCCGGCGTCCGTAATCTTGAGCGTGAAATTGCGGCAATTTGCCGCAAAGTCGCCGTGGAAGTGGTGCGCAAGGATCGCAACGCCCACATTCAAGTCGGGTCCAAGAGCCTGCACAAATATCTCGGCACGCTTAAGTTTCGCTATGGCAAAGTGGAAACCGATGTCAAAATCGGGGTTACCACCGGATTGGCGTGGACCGAATTGGGAGGCGAGCTGCTCGCAACCGAAGTGACGATCATGCCGGGAAAAGGTCAGCTGATCATTACCGGAAAGCTCGGTGATGTCATGCAAGAGTCTGCGCAAGCGGCGATGAGCTACGTTCGTTCGCGCGCTGCGGAGTTGGGTCTGGAGAAAGATTTTTATCAAAAACTCGATGTCCATATTCACGTCCCCGAAGGTGCGATTCCAAAGGATGGCCCTTCGGCGGGAATCACGATGGCGACCTCCTTGGTTTCAGCGTTGATGAGGATCCCGGTTCATAACGATTTGGCGATGACTGGTGAAATCACTCTACGCGGAACGGTTCTACCGATCGGTGGATTGAAGGAAAAGGTTCTGGCGGCGCATCGCGCCGGAATCAAGAAAGTCTTGATACCGGCGGAAAACGAAAAAGATATTGAAGAGATCCCCGCAAGCGTTCTCAAAACGGTAGAGCTGGAAATGGTTGCTCACATGGATCAGGTCCTGAAAAAGGCGCTGGTAATCAATGATCCGGACAGCTTATTCAGGCCTGTGCCGATCGAAAGTCAGCCAAAGGACGATGCCCCGCCGTTCTCAGAGAAGGTTGACGACGTTCCAGCTTCGGAAATTCTGCCCCAATAATTTGCCAAATAAATTCCAGGAATGCCGGGTGGTTTGACACCCGGCATTCCTGCTGTTATAAAATTTCCTTACGCTGTTTTCGACTACTTTTGTGAGTGCACGGAATCAGAGCGAAGCGCGTTCGATTAGACTCAACCGTCATCCGTCCTCGGCAGTCTAAGGCTAAAACGGAAGAAGAAATTGAAAAGCATTTTTGAAGGCTTTGTTTTCGGCGAAAATTGGAGAGAATGGGCAGTCCCCGTTTCAGCTCGTTTCGAGTTGCGCATAACGAGGCAAAGACGTCCGCAGGTGGAATTAGATAGGCGCAAAGTGCTCCTTCTGGATGACAACGTTTGAGGCCGGTAAAGAACTTGGAAGCTCTCTCAGCCAGAGATATTCGTGCCAAGCAATGACGGAAATGCGCAAGGCCGCTTTTGGGAGAATCACTCGGCCACATGTCGTTCGGTTATCGACGCGGAGGGGGCGGTTAGCTCAGCGGGAGAGCATCGGCCTTACAAGCCGGGGGTCACAGGTTCAAATCCTGTACCGCCCACCAGGAGAGGCCATTGGGAGATTGATGTCGGGGTCGTAGTTCAGTTGGTTAGAACGCCGGCCTGTCAAGCCGGAGGTCGCGAGTTCGAGTCTCGTCGGCCCCGCCATTCCAACGAAGCTGTGCAAAATTTTGTTTAGTGGAGATCGCGGCAATGAAAAAGCAAGAAGCGCTGGCCCAGCGAAGCTGGTACGTCATCGACGCTCAAGGGAAAATTCTTGGGCGGATGGCCACGGAGATCGCCAAGATTCTACGGGGGAAAAACAAGCCGATTTTCACGCCGAACCAGGACGCGGGTGATTTCGTTATAGTCGTCAACGCGCGCGGTATAAAACTCACCGGCACCAAACTGGAAAAGAAAATCTACTATCGGCACACGGATTACCCCGGTGGCATTCGCGAGAGAACTGCGGCACAGATGCTGGAAGAAAAACCAGAGGAACTCGTGAAACTAGCGGTAAAGGGTATGTTACCGAAGAACCGTCTGAGCCGCAAATTGGTCACCAAACTTAAAGTATACGCGGGTCCGGAACATCCACACGAGGCGCAAAAGCCACAGCCCTTGGCGATCGTAGCGTAGGAGTACAATATCGATGGCGGAAAAAGTTTTTACAGCGACGGGACGAAGAAAAACTTCTGTAGCGCGGGTCTTCCTAAAACCCGGCAAAGGCAAAATTACGATCAACGAAAGATCTTTACAAGAGTATTTTGGCCGTGAAACGGCGCGCATGATCGTGCTCCAACCGTTCGATTTGACACAGACGGCAGGAAGCTTTGACATCGACGTGAATGTCTGCGGAGGGGGAAACTCCGGGCAAGCCGGCGCGATACGTCATGGAATCACCCGGGCCTTGATGCAGGTAAATGGAGATTTTCGCTCGCCACTAAAGAAGGCCGGATTCGTCACCCGCGATCCGCGCGCGGTCGAACGAAAGAAATACGGCCGGCACAAGGCGCGCAAACGTCCACAATACTCCAAACGTTAAATACTCTGTACGATTCTGTTCTCATTCATTCGCTCCAACGATAGCCGGTGCGCGAGGGACGCGAGGGTCGGTCTTAGATGACTCGATCCACGGCGATACTTCCTGGTAGTTGTTACGGATAGTTCATCTTTTGCCGTGATTTATGAATCGCGTCCAGCGGTTAAAATTCGATTCACGCTAAGACACAGCGAATTATTTCCTTACCGAAAATTTGAAGTTCTCTTGAAACTAAATCAGCCCTAGCTCAAACGAAGAATTGATGCATCCCCGAATAAACCGGCGCATGAGGCTCGTGTTTTACTCCTCGGCGGTAAAAAAGAACAGACCAATCAATGAAAAAATGGCGTTCGGTGTCCACGCAGAAATCCATGACAATAGAGCCCCGCTATGACCGAGGGAAACACAAAACGCGGTCAGCACCCAATAGCCAAAACCGATGATCATGGCGATAGCGAAACTGAGCGAAATGCTCCCACTCATCTGTCGCTTGAGCGCGAACGGGATCGCCAGAAGAACCATTAGCGGTGAGATGAACGGAAGGGCGAGCTTTAGCTGTAAATCGACCTCGTAGGCCGTGGTATCGATCCCCTTGCTTTTCATGTCGGCGATTTGCTTTTGCAAGTCAAAGTACGTAAATTCCTCGGGGTCCCGGGCCAAGAGCTTGAGCTCCTCAGGGGTTTCGGTTAGCGGTAGTGCCTCCTTGGTTTCTCGGCGAACCATTTTCCCGTCTGCGAATAAATTCCACTCCGTTGCTTCGGTTGTTTGCCAGCCCTTGTTTGTCCATTGAGCTCTTGGAATCTCTACGAGGGCGCGCAGACTGAAGTCCCGATCGAGAAGGAACACCGTGACGTTCTCTAAAACGTTTGTGCGGGTGTCGAAGTGATCCACGTTGATGAAGCTGCCGTCACCGCGAATCCAGATGTCATGGGTGCCGAGAAGGCTTTGTTGCTGTTTATTCTTGATCTCCGTCTTATAGATATTTTGCGCGTTATGCGCGAAAACAGGGACGAGCGTTTCATTCCAAACAAAACTGAAACCGCAAATAACGACTGAAAGGAGCACAAGTGGCAGGGCGATTCGCTGCACCGTGATACCGCTGGAACGGATCGCCGTAATCTCGTGCGTCCGCGCCAGCATGCCAAGACAAAAAAGAGTGGAAAAAAGCGTGGCAAACCCGATCACGCGGGAAATAAAGAGAGGAGCTTTATAAAAGAAGTAGCGCACGATGATCGTCATTGGCGCCCCGCCGTCAAGCAGAGTGCCGACGCGGTCGAAAAATTCGACCGTAACGTAGAGCAAGGTAATGACGGCCAAGCTTAAGAAAAATATTCGGAGAAATCCCGCCGCCAAATAACGATCGAGAATACTGCCGACCGGGAGAAAGCCAACTTGGAGTCTCTGCGCCATGCCTGGTTTCACTTATGCTTTCTATGTTTGAGCTTGCTCAAGGTCTCGCCGGCTTGGACGACGACCTGCTCGAGTAGCTTCGGCAGAACAAGCGGCGACTCGCGTTGGGCGTGTCTCAAAAAATGGACACCTATTGCGCCAACGACCAGGTTGGGAAGCCAGAGGGCGACGACGGGATGGAGAATGCTCTTGTCACCAAGCGCCTTGCCGAGGGAGAGCAACGCATAATAAATTATGAGCCAAACTGTGCAGAGCATGAACCCCCACGATCGATTCGCTCTAGATGTGCGTGGCAAGAGAGTCAGCGAAACTCCCAATAGACAGAATATCAGAGGAACAAACCCGAATGAAATCCGCTGATGTAATTCCATACGTTCGGCAATTGCTTTGCTTCCCCCGCTTTGTTTCGCTTTGATTGAATTCAGCAAATCGGGCAGCGGCAGCTCCTTAGGGCCGGCGTCTCTTTGTCGTACCGGGCCCATCAGATCATCAAGGTCGAGTTTAAAATCATATATGTTAAATCGAGTTTGACTAAAACCCGGGCGATTTTTTTCGCGTTCGTAGATGGACCCGTCGAAAAGCCGGAGTCCCAGAGTATTCGATTCCTCGTCGGTGGTAATGCGAGCAACCTTGCCCAAGATGATATCCTCGCGCACCTTGTCTCGCTTGTCGACAATGAGTACACCCTGGGCCGTGTTTCCCGGCGGAACTATTTCTTCGACATAAATCAGGATCTTGGGAAAGTCGTCATTGAAGACTTTTTCCCTCAGAGCGGTTCCGACGCGGCTCTTGGCGATATTGTAAAGCTCTTTTTTTAGTGCGAAGTTCGCTGCCGGACGGGCGAACATAGTTAAAGCTAAAGTCAGGAGGGCAATGATCGCCGCCAACAGTGCGATGGGCCAAAGAACTTGTTGCGGGCTGACTCCTGATGCTTTCATCGCCAAAAGTTCCTGGTCGTTGGACATTCTGCCGAGGCCCAAAAGGATCGCCAACAAAAACGCCATCGGCACGGTCAGCTCCAAAAAAGTCGGAAGAATTAGCGAGAAGAGTTTTCCGATTTGGAGAAGTGGAACGCCGCGGGTCACGACTAGCTCGATGAGCTTCAACAACCGTGCAATCAATAAGATAAACGTGAATGCCAAAAGGCCGAAAAAGAAAGGCGGAAGAACTTCGGCGACGAGATAACGGAAAAGGGTTTTTCGCTTCACGGTGTGGGCATGTTAGCTGGTGGTTTATTTTTTGTAAAACCCTATGATGAAAATGAAGCAGCATCGATCAATGCCGGCAAACCCGGACATAATCTTTGGCGTCAACCCGGTTTTGGAAAAACTCAAAGCGTCATCCGATGATATTCTGGAGATATTCATCTCTGAGGGTTCGGACCGAAGTCCCCTGCGTTTCATTCGCCAAGAAGCGCAGCGATTTGGATTGCGCGTCCTATCCATTGACGGTAAAAATCTCGACCGATTGGTGGGCGGACATGGGCATCAAGGCGTAGCCGCGAGAGTCAGACCTTACCGCTACTTGGCATTCGAAGAGTTGCTTCAGCGGATCTCGAAAGCAAATAACCAGGAATGGATCTTGATCCTGGATGGTTTAACGGATCCAAGAAACTTCGGCGCTCTGTTGCGAACCGCTGAGGCGGTCGGAGTTCGATATGTTGTAATTCCAAAGGATCGCTCGGTGGAAGTAACCCCGACCGTCGTAAAAGCTTCAGCCGGAGCAGCTCAGCATCTTACGATCGCGAAAGTCACCAATATTAGGCGGGCCATAGCACAGCTCAAACAATACGGCTTCTGGATTGTCGGGCTCGACCCGCAAAGCCGAGAATCGGTTTATGACCGAACATTCCCGTCAAGACTGGCTATAGTGCTCGGGAGCGAGGGGAAGGGAGTTCGCCCGGTCAATTTGCGAGAATGCGATTTTTCGGTTTCGATTCCTATGCTAGGCAAAGTCGGTTCGCTCAATGTTGGGGTGGCCGGGGCGGTTTTTTTATATGAGTTATTACGTCAAAGCCGATCGAGTATTGGGACAGAATAGTCGGTATCCAACAGCGTCTGAGAGGATTCTAACTGATTTGCCGTCTTAGCTGTTGACATGGTTGGCTGAAGATGGTTTAAATATCCGTTTACAATAGGGGAAAAGGCGCCTTGGTGTCGTCGTTAGCCTTCCTTAGCGGCGAGGGTCTCTAGCTTACGAGATTATAAATAATTGTAAGTGCTCTTTTTCGCTGCCGATTCTACGGTGGCGTGGCGACATTTGCGCCGGCGCGAAGAGATTAGATCGGTGGGGAACAAGCTGGCGTAGCTCAACGGCAGAGCAGCTGATTTGTAATCAGCAGGTTGTAGGTTCAAGTCCTATCGCCAGCTCCAGCCATGAAATCTCGATTGTCGAGCAAGCTGGAGAGGCGTAGGGCAGTTCGAGTTATCCGTTTTTTTATTGGGGTGTAGGGAAACAAGGAGAGGTTCCCGAGTGGCCAAAGGGAGCAGACTGTAAATCTGCCGGCGATGCCTTCGAAGGTTCGAATCCTTCCCTCTCCACCAGATTTTGTGCGGGAATAGCTCAGTTGGTAGAGCGCAAGCCTTCCAAGCTTGGGGTCGCGGGTTCGAGTCCCGTTTCCCGCTCCATATTGCGTACCGCTGATGGCTTATAGCACGTGGGGGTCTGATACCGATGACACTAAGAGTTCAGCCGTATGCTATGAGCCATCGACTGATTTGCCCAGGTAGCTCAGTCGGTAGAGCACGTCCTTGGTAAGGACGAGGTCGGCGGTTCAATCCCGCTCCTGGGCTTTGTCCCAAATGTGGCATTGAGGCTTGGAAAAGTCTTTTGGCATCTTGTGAATTGAGCGGCAATTCAATTAGGAGGATGAGATGAGCAAGCAAAAGTTTGAGCGTAAGAAACCACACCTTAATATCGGCACGATCGGACATGTCGACCATGGCAAGACAACATTGACCGCGGCGATCACCAAGGTTTTGGAAAAGCAGGGCAAAGCCAAATTCCTCGCCTACGACCAAATCGACAAAGCGCCGGAAGAAAGAGAGCGCGGCGTGACAATTAATATTGCCCACGTCGAATACGAAACCGATAAACGCCATTACGCCCATGTCGACTGCCCCGGCCACGCCGACTACATCAAAAACATGATCACCGGCGCGGCGCAGATGGATGGCGCGATCCTCGTTGTCTCTGCCGCGGATGGCCCGATGCCTCAGACCCGTGAGCATATCTTGTTGGCGCGCCAAGTCGGCGTTCCGGCGATCGTGGTCTTTCTTAACAAAGCCGACATGGTTGACGATAAAGAGCTATTGGAGCTCGTTGAGCTCGAAGTTCGCGAGCTACTCTCCAAGTACAAATTTCCGGGCGACGACACGCCGGTCGTCGTCGGTAGCGCGTTGAAGGCTCTCGAAGGCGATACCTCCGAGCTGGGCGAGGGAGCCATCTTAAAGCTCATGGACGCAATCGATTCCTTCGTTCAGGAACCGGTTCGTGAGGTTGATAAGCCTTTCATTATGCCCGTCGAAGATGTTTTTACGATTAGCGGTCGCGGCACCGTCGTTACCGGTCGTGTCGAGCGCGGCATCGTCAAAGTCGGCGAGGAAATTGAAATCGTCGGTTTTAAAGCTACTCAAAAGACGGTCGCGACGGGCGTCGAAATGTTCCGCAAGCTGCTTGATGAAGGGCAGGCCGGCGACAATATCGGAGTCCTCCTGCGCGGCACCAAACGCGAGGACGTCGAACGCGGACAGGTGCTGGCCAAGCCGGGAAGCATTACGCCGCATACCAAGTTCAACGCCGAGGCCTATGTGCTCACCAAGGAAGAGGGTGGACGCCACACGCCGTTTTTTAACGGCTATCGGCCCCAATTCTACTTTCGTACAACCGATGTGACCGGCGTCGTGAAATTGCCGGAAGGTACGGAAATGGTCATGCCGGGTGACAATATTAACGTCGAGATTGAGTTAATCACGCCCGTCGCCATGGATAACGGTTTAAAGTTTGCGATCCGCGAAGGCGGCCGGACTGTCGGCGCGGGAGTGGTTACTAAAATCAACCAGTAACTTGACGCCGGCCCAAGGGAGGTTGCCGCCATGCGAGAACTCATAGGATTTGCTTGCGACACGTGTAAGCGTAAGAATTATACTTCGACAAAAAACCGGAAGAAGACCACCGAGAAATTATCTCTCAAGAAGTTTTGTGCCTCTTGCCGGACCCATACCCTGCATCGCGAGGTTAAAGTCTAACGGAGATACAGGGGGTCAGTAGCTCCAATTGGTAGAGCGCCGGACTCCAAATCCGGTTGTTGCAGGTTCGAGCCCTGCCTGACCCGCCATCTCATTGCGTTGGGGAACTTTTCATGGGGGATTGGATCCAAAAGGTTCAGGATGCGGTGCGGCATGGGAGCGAGTTTTTCCAGGAGTCTTGGCAAGAACTTAAAAAGGTCCATTGGCCCTCACGCAAAGAAACTTACACGGCGACGCTGGTTGTGATCGTTGTCGTCATTTTAATATCTGTCTACTTGGCGGCGGTTGATTTTGTTCTGACCAAGGCCATTCAAGCGGTTATCGGCTGATCTTCTTAGGTTTTGCTCTATGGCGAGACACTGGTACATCGTTCACACCTTTTCAGGCTATGAACAGAAGGCGAAGGCGGCGCTTGAGGAGCGGATTAAGACTCACGGCAAGCAGGAATTTTTTGGCGAGATCCTGGTGCCGGTGGAAAAGGTTGTGGAACTGGTCAAGGGAAAGAAAAAGACGTCTTCGCGAAAGTTTTTTCCCGGCTACATCTTGGTCCAGATGGAGTTGAACGATGAGACCTGGCACGTGGTCAAGGAGACTCCTAAGGTGACCGGGTTCGTCGGCGGCAGCACCAATCCTCCGTCGGTAAGCGATGAAGAGGTTAGAGCCATCACCCAGCAGATGGAAGAAGGCGCGATCAAGCCCAAGCCACGGTTCCTGTTCTCCGTGGGCGAGAACGTCAAAGTGGTCGATGGCCCGTTCGCCGACTTCAATGGCGTGGTCGAAGAGGTCAAACCGGATAAGGGTAAGTTGAGAGTGTTGATCAGCATTTTTGGACGAGCGACTCCGGTGGAGCTCGAATTCGTCCAAGTCGAGCGTAACTAAATAAAGGGATCGAACGATGGCTAAGAAAGTGATCGGAGAAATAAAGCTGCAGATACCAGCCGGTCAGGCGAATCCCAGCCCGCCTGTGGGTCCAGCGCTGGGCCAGCGCGGCGTCAACATTATGGAATTCTGCAAAGCTTTTAACGCCGCGACGCAAGCTCAGCAGGGGATGATAACGCCGGTGATTATCACCGTGTACGCTGATCGTTCGTTTACGTTTGTCACTAAGACTCCACCGGCGTCGGTGTTGCTCAAGAAAGCCGCCGGACTTGAAAAGGCCTCGTCCGAACCGGGAAAAACCACAGTCGGAAAAGTCACGCGGGCGCAAATCCGCCAGATTGCCGAACTCAAGCTCAAGGACCTGACCGCAAAGGATGTTGCCGCCGCGGAGAGGTCCGTCGAAGGCACCGCCCGAAGTTTGGGTTTGGAAGTGGAAGGCTAATTTTTTCGTTAATCGGTGCGCTCGTATCGGGCAGAAAACACAAGCATCTATTCTCCTTTAGAGGAATGTCATGAGTGGAAATGGCAAAAACTATCGTGCCTCATTGGCGAAAGTGGACCGCGGCCAGCGCTATCAATTGGAAGACAGTCTGCGCTTGGTGAAAGATACCGCGCGGGCCAAGTTCGATGAAACCGTGGAGATGGCGATTCGCTTGGGCGTCGATCCGCGCCAGGCCGATCAGAATGTTCGTGGCACGGTGACCTTGCCACACGGCATGGGAAAAGCTGTGCGCGTTCTGGCATTCGCAAAGGGTGAGAAAGAAAAAGAAGCGCAAGAAGCCGGCGCCGATTTTGTCGGTAGCGACGATCTCGTGAAAAAGATCAGCGAGGGCTGGCTCGATTTCGATAAGACCGTGGCCACGCCTGACATGATGGGAGCCGTCGGTCGAATTGGCAAGATTTTGGGTCCGCGCGGCCTTATGCCCAATCCACGGACCGGAACCGTCACGGTCGATATCGGCAAGGCCGTGAAGGAAATCAAGGCGGGCAAGTTGGACTACCGCGTGGACAAGGCTGGTATCGTTCACGTGCCCGTAGGCAAGGCTTCATTCGGCGCCGAGCAATTGATCGACAATGCCAAGGCCGTTTTGCTGTCGATTCTTCGCGCCAAGCCGGCATCCGCGAAAGGCAACTACGTCAAAGGTGTGACCGTTGCCACGACTATGGGGCCGGGAATCAAGATCGATCTGGCGCAAATCAGAGCCATGGCCGCCTGAGGAGAAATAGATTTTGCACGATTGAATTGAGTCGGATGGAGATTAGGGAGCAGAGCATGTCGGAATCGCAAGTCGTCCGTGCGAGTCACGGCGAAAAGGCCGAAACGGTTGGCGCCGTTCATCAGCGGCTCAAGTCAGCCAAGTTGGCGATCGTTACGGAATATCGCGGATTGAGCGTTGCCCAAATGACGCGGCTGCGCCGGGAAATTCGCGAAGCAGCCGGCGAGTATCAGGTGATCAAGAACACCCTGGTGCGCCGGGCGCTGAAGGATACCGCGTTTGGCGATCTTGAAAAATTGCTCGAAGGACCGAATGGCTGGGTATTCGCCTACGATGATCCGGTGATGTTGTCCAAGGCGATCATCAAGTTCGCCGACGACACGGACAAGCTGCGGATCAAAGGCGGGATGTTTGAAGGGCGATTCATGGATCCGGCCGGCGTCAAAGTCCTGTCGCAGATGCCCAGCAAGCCGCAGCTTCAGGCCAAGTTGCTAGCGATGATCAACGCGCCGGCAACACAGTTGGTTCGCCTGATACAAGAACCGGGCGCAAGGGTGGTGAGATTGCTCGACTCGGTCCGTAAAACGAGATCTGAGTGAAACAGATTTTTCGCAGAAATAGTTAAAGGGGGAACACTCTCATGGAAGGCGTATCAAAAGAACAAGTCAAAGAATTCATCAAAAACATGACCTTGATGGATGCAGCGGCGCTCGTTAAGGAACTCGAAGAAGAATTGGGTGTGAGCGCCGCAGCTCCGGTCGCCGCAGCTGCGGCAGCAGCCGGTCCGGCGGCCGCGGTCGAAGAGAAGACGGAGTTCGACGTCGTACTTGCGGAAGTCGGCGAGAAAAAGATTCAGGTCATCAAAGTCGTGCGTGAACTCACCGGGCTGGGTTTGAAGGAAGCCAAGGATCTCGTCGACGGCGCGCCCAAGTCGGTCAAGGAAGGCGTTGCTAAAGCAGAAGCTGAGTCCATCAAAAAGAAACTCGAAGAGCAGGGCGCGAAGGTGGAGATCAAATAGGCCGCCTGTATTCATGTTCGCTGTTGAATTTTCACTGATGGATTGTCGTTCGCTATTTCAACACAGGAGTACGCATGGCATTTCAAGTCGCCAATAACTTACGCTTTCGACGGAGTTTTGGGCGGATCAGAAAGATTATCGATCTACCCTATTTAATTGAAATCCAAAAAAACTCGTACGATCTCTTCCTGCAAAAGGAGGTCGCTCCGATGGAGCGCCAAGGTCTTGGTTTGCAGGAAGTATTCAAGTCGGTTTTTCCGATCAAGGATTTTAACGAAACAGCGTCTTTGGAGTTCGTCAGCTACTCCCTCGGTGAACCCAAGTACGACGTTGAAGAATGTCATCAGCGCGGTATGACCTATGCAGCTCCTCTAAAAGTCACCGTGCAGTTGGTGCTGTGGGACGTCGATCAGCAGACCGGCGCGCGCAGCATCAAAAACGTCAAAGAGCAGGAGGTCTATTTCGGCGAGATCCCGCTGATGACCACCAACGGTACGTTTATGGTGAACGGTACCGAGCGGGTGATCGTCAGCCAATTGCATCGGTCACCGGGGGTTTTCTTCGAGCATGACAAGGGCAAGACCCACGCGAGCGGTAAGCTGCTATATTCCGCGCGCGTGATTCCGTACCGCGGCTCATGGGTTGATCTGGAATTCGACCCGCGTGACATACTTTACGTGCGCATCGATCGGCGGCGCAAATTCCACGCCACCGTACTATTGCGGGCGCTGGGAATGACGACCGAGGATTTGCTCAATTATTATTATAGGAGCGACACCGTGGTTTTCGACGGGCGCAAGCCGGCTTTGACTTTTAACCCCCATCACTTGTTGGGCGCCAAAGTAAGCGCGGATGTGCGCGACCCCAAGAGCAATGACATCATCGTCAAAGAAGGCAAGAAGTTCACGCGTCCCGTGCTGCGTCAAATGGAAGCCGCCAAAATCAAGCAGGTACCCACGGTCTGGGAAGATATTTTGGGCCGTGTCGCAGCCCACGACGTTGTCGACCCGCAGTCCAAGGAAGTGTTGGTCGAATGCAATCACGAGATCACCCAGGACAAGCTCGACCTGATTCGCGAACGCGGCATTCATCAAATCGAAGTTCTGTTCATCGACGAATCCATCGTCGGTCCGTACTTGCGCAACACCTTGCTCCAGGACCGAATTCGCTCGCCCCAGGATGCGATCCTGGAAATTTACCGGCGTTTGCGGCCGGGGGATCCACCGACCGTCGAGTCGGCGACCAACTTTTTCAACAACCTGTTCTTTAATCCCGATCGCTACGATCTTTCCAAAGTGGGCCGCCTCAAGCTCAACCATCGGCTCAAGCTCAACGTGCCGCTCGAACAAGGAACCCTGCGCAAGGAGGATATTCTAGAGGTTGTGCGCTACCTCATGGAGCTCAAGAACGGCAACGGCTCAGTCGATGATATCGACCATCTCGGAAACCGCAGGGTGCGCGCCGTTGGCGAGCTGGTCGAGAATCATTTCCGTGTCGGACTGGTGCGCATGGAGCGGGCGATCAAGGAAAAAATGAGCCTGCAAGACATCGAAACTTTGATGCCGCAGGAGCTGATCAATTACAAACCCGTCTCCGCAGCGCTCAAGGAATTTTTCGGGTCGAGCCAGCTATCTCAATTCATGGATCAAACCAACCCGCTTTCCGAAATTACTCACAAACGGCGCCTTTCGGCGCTTGGCCCCGGTGGTTTGACGCGCGAGCGGGCGGGTTTCGAAGTCCGCGATGTGCATCCGACGCACTACGGCCGGGTTTGTCCAATCGAGACGCCCGAAGGTCCGAATATCGGGTTAATCGCGTCGCTGACGACCTACGCTCGCGTCAATGATTTCGGATTTATCGAAACTCCTTATCGGGAAGTGGAAAACGGCCGGGTGAGCGATCGTATCCGTTACCTTTCCGCGTTGGAAGAAGAAGATCACGTCATCGCCCAGGCCAACGCGCCGATCGATGGTCGTGGCAATTTTTCCGTCGACTTGGTGTCGGCCCGCAAGGGCGGTGAATTCGTGATGGCGCGTCCGGAGGAAATCAATTTCATGGACGTTTCGCCGAATCAGCTCGTAAGCGTGGCTGCCTCGTTGATCCCGTTCTTGGAAAACGACGACGCCAACCGCGCGCTGATGGGCTCCAACATGCAGCGTCAGGCCGTTCCTTTGCTCAGAACCGAGGCGCCCTTTGTCGGCACCGGCATGGAAAAAATTGTCGCGCGCGATTCCGGCGTCACGATTGTCGCGCGGCGCGATGGCGTAGTGGAGAGCGTCGATTCGACTCGTATCGTCATCAAAGCCGACAAGACTTCCGGTGCGCGGGACACCGGTGTCGATATTTACAATCTGGTTAAGTATCAACGCTCGAATCAAAATACCTGCATCAATCAGCGGCCGATCATCGTCGTCGGCGATCAAGTGAAAGCCGGGGACGTCGTCGCGGACGGACCATCGACCGAAATGGGCGAGCTCGCGCTGGGCCGAAACGTGGTGGTGGCGCTGATGCCGTGGGGCGGATACAACTTCGAGGATTCGATCCTGATAAGCGAGCGGGTGGTCAAGGAGGACATTTATACTTCGATTCACATCGAAGAGTTCGAGTGCGTTTCGCGCGACACCAAGCTCGGTCCCGAAGAGATAACCCGGGACATTCCCAACGTCGGCGACGAGGCGCTCACGGACCTTGACGAGAGCGGAATTATTCGCATCGGCGCCGAGGTCAAGCCCGGTCATATTTTGGTCGGAAAGATCACGCCTAAGGGCGAAACGCAATTGTCGCCGGAAGAGAAGCTGCTGCGGGCGATTTTCGGCGAAAAGGCCGGCGAAGTGCGTGATACTTCGTTGCGGGTCCCGCCCGGCGTCGAAGGCACGGTCATCAACGTGCGAATCTTCTCGCGCAAGGGTTTGGGCAAAGACGAGCGCAGCAAGGCGATTGAAGACGAAGAGGTGACGCGGCTGCGAAAAGACCAGCATGATGAGATCCGTATCCTCCAAGATGGCGCGCTCAGACGGCTCAAAAAGCTTCTCGCCGGTCGTAGATTAGCCGGCAGGATCAGCGACGACAGCCGAAAAGTTTTGCTCAACAAGGGTCAAGAGCTGACCGAGGAAGACCTCGATCAGTTGGCGATGTCCTATTGGGGCGAGATTCGGATCGATAATGAATCGGTGGAGAATGAGCTCGGCCGCATTATCGAGAGCACGACCAGTCAAGTCAATCTGAACAAGCGCGCTTTTGAAGACAAGATTGAAAAGCTCAAAGGCGGCGACGAGCTTCCGCCCGGTGTTATCAAGATGGTGAAGGTCTTTGTCGCGATCAAGCGCAAGCTTCAGGTTGGCGATAAAATGGCCGGCCGCCACGGTAACAAGGGCGTTATCTCTCGTATCCTGCCCGAGGAGGATATGCCTTATCTCGAGGACGGAACACCCGTCGATGTCGTGTTGAATCCCCTCGGCGTTCCATCGCGTATGAACGTGGGGCAGATTCTCGAAGCGCATCTCGGCTGGGCGGCGCGCAGTCTTGGCCACCAAATCGATGAGTTGATGCGGTTGCACCGCCAGGACGGCGACGCGTTGCGGCGCCGGTTGAAAGAGTATCTCAACACCAAAGAGGCAAGCGAATTGATCGAAGGCGCGAAAGAGTCGGAGGTTTTTAAGCTCGCCGAGAAATACCGCGACGGTGTGCGAATCGCTTCGCCGGTCTTCGACGGCGCTGCGGAAGAGGAAATTTTCAATCTGCTGAAGAAGGCGGGATTACCGGCCACCGGCCAGGTAACTCTGTGCGATGGCCGAACCGGCGAGCCTTTCGACGGCAAAGTGACCGTCGGCGTCATGTACATCATGAAGCTGCATCACTTGGTTGACGACAAGATTCACGCGCGCTCCACCGGGCCATACTCACTCGTGACCCAGCAACCGCTTGGCGGCAAGGCGCAGTTCGGCGGTCAGCGCTTGGGCGAAATGGAAGTTTGGGCGTTAGAAGCCTACGGCGCGGCCTACACGCTCCAAGAAATGCTCACGGTTAAATCGGACGATGTCGTCGGCAGGACGCGCATGTATGAAGCTATCGTTAAAGGCGACAATCTGCTCGAGCCCGGATTGCCCGAGTCGTTCAACGTGATGGTCAAGGAATTACAGAGTTTGGGCCTCGACGTAGAATTGGTCGAAGAAAAAAAGTAGGGAACCCCAGTCAGGCTGTGCCGCTCAAACCGGAGGTGATCTCTTTATGGAAGATCTGTTCAACTTATTCGAAAAACCGAAGAATCCACTAAGTTTTAACGCGATTAAAATTTCCGTCGCGTCGCCCGACAAGATCCGTTCCTGGTCGCATGGCGAAGTGAAGAAGCCCGAAACGATCAATTATCGTACCTTCAAGCCGGAGCGCGACGGCTTATTCTGCGCCAAAATTTTTGGTCCGACCAAGGATTACGAATGCAATTGCGGTAAATACAAACGCATGCGCCACCGCGGCGTGGTCTGCGAAAAATGCGGTGTCGAGGTTATTCAATCCAAAGTGCGCCGCGAACGCATGGGTCATATCGAGCTGGCGACTCCGGTAGTTCATATCTGGTTTCTCAAGAGCTTGCCGAGCCGCATCGGCGCCCTGCTCGATATGTCGCTCAAGGAAATCGAGAAAGTACTCTATTTCGAATCCTACATTGTCATCGATCCGGGCGAGACGCCGCTGCAGTACAAGGAGTTATTGAGCGAAGCGCGCTACCGCAAAGCGGTCGAAGAGCATGGCGGCAAATTCGTCGCTGGGATGGGCGCAGAGGCTGTGCGAAAGCTGCTCAAGGCCATCGACGTAAACAAACTGGCCGACGAACTGCGCCAAGAAATGCGCGATGCCAATTCCGAAGTGCGGCGCAAAAAAATGGCCAAGCGGTTAAAGGTTATTAGCGCATTCAAAACCTCCGGTAATCGGCCGGAATGGATGGTTATGGAAGTGATCCCGGTGATTCCACCGGATCTTCGGCCATTGGTGCCGCTCGATGGCGGGCGGTTTGCGACTTCCGATTTGAACGATCTCTATCGCCGGGTGATCAACCGCAACAACCGTCTCAAACGGCTGATGGAGTTGAGCGCGCCGGACATGATTATCCGCAACGAAAAGCGCATGCTGCAAGAAGCGGTCGATGCTCTGTTCGACAACGGTCGGCGCGGTCGCGCCATCACCGGCCAAAATCGCCGGCCGCTTAAATCCTTGAGCGATATGCTCAAAGGCAAGACCGGCCGATTTCGTCAGAACTTGCTCGGCAAGCGCGTCGATTACTCGGGCCGCTCGGTGATCGTGGTCGGACCGGAGCTGCGGCTGCATCAATGCGGCCTGCCTAAGAAAATGGCTTTGGAATTATTCAAACCATTTATTTACAACAAGCTCGAAGAGCGCGGTCACGTAACGACCATCAAAAGCGCCAAGAAAATGGTCGAGCGCGAGCTGCCGGAAGTTTGGGATATTCTCGATGAAGTGATCCGTGAACACCCGGTGCTGCTCAACCGCGCGCCGACGCTGCATCGTCTTGGTATCCAAGCGTTCGAGCCGATCTTGATCGAAGGCAAAGCGATTCAACTCCATCCGCTCGTGTGCGCGGCCTATAACGCGGATTTCGACGGTGACCAGATGGCGGTGCATGTGCCGCTCTCCGTCGAAGCGCAAGTCGAAGCCCGGGCGCTGATGATGTCGACGAACAATATTCTGTCCCCGGCCAACGGCAAGCCGATCATCGTGCCGACCCAGGACATCGTCTTGGGGCTCTATTACATGACACGCGATCGTTTGCATGCCAAAGGGAGCGGTCGTCTCTTCAGCAATCCGAACGAAGCGCGAATTGCCTACGATCAGGGCGAAGTCGCTCTGCAAGCGCCGGTCACCGTGAGAATCAACGGCGAGCGTGTGGATACCACGGTCGGGCGCGTGTTGCTCTATGAGATCGTGCCAACGGTTATCCCGTTCAAGGAAGTCAACCGGGTGATGAAAAAGAAAGAGCTCGCCAACCTGATCGATGTGAGCTACCGCTTGGCCGGCAATAAGGCGACCGTTATCCTCGCCGATCGCTTAAAGGACATCGGTTTCCAGAACGCCACCAAGGCGGGAATCTCCATTTCCATTAAAGACATGCTCATCCCACCGAGCAAAGAAGCGCTGCTCAAAAAAGCCCACGATGACGTGCGCGAGATCGAAGAACAGTACAAAAACGGGCTGATTACCGACGGTGAACGTTACAATAAGGTCGTCGACATCTGGGCGGAAGTAACGGACCGAATCGCGGACGAAATGCTGCGGGACCTGGGTACGGAGATGGTCACCGATGACAAAGGCCACGAAGTTTCGGTGCCGAGCTTTAATCCAATTTTCATGATGGCCGACTCCGGCGCCCGCGGCAGCGCACAGCAGATTCGCCAGTTGGCCGGCATGCGCGGCTTAATGGCCAAACCCTCGGGCGAAATCATCGAGACGCCGATTACCGCGAATTTCCGCGAGGGGCTCACCGTGTTGCAATATTTCATCTCGACCCACGGCGCGCGCAAGGGTCTCGCCGATACCGCGCTAAAAACCGCAAATTCCGGCTATCTAACGCGTCGGTTGGTGGACGTCGCGCAAGATGCGGTGATCGCCGAACAGGATTGCGGCACCATGGACGGTATCGAAATCACGCCGTTGATGGAAGGCGGCGAGATCATCGAGCCGCTGGGTGATCGCGTGCTCGGGCGTGCCGCGTTGGAAGATGTCAAAGACCCATTCACCGGGGACGTGATCGTCAAAGCGAACCAGGAAATCAATGAAGAATTGGTCCAGCGGATCGAAGACGCCGGCTTGGAGCGGCTCAAGATCCGCTCGGTGTTGACCTGCGCTACTCGCCGCGGCGTTTGCGTGATGTGCTACGGCCGCGATCTCGGCCGTGGACATATGATCAACCTAGGCGAGGCGGTCGGCGTGATCGCGGCGCAGTCCATCGGCGAACCGGGAACTCAGCTGACGATGCGCACCTTCCACATCGGCGGCACCGCCAGCCGGCGCGCCGAGCAGACTACTTTGGAGTCGCGCAACGACGGTTTTATCAAGTTCATCAATGTCAACACCGTCGCCAACAAAGACGGCGATCTGGTGGTGATGAACCGCAACGGCGAAGTTGCCATCGTCGACTACCCGGAGGGTGAAAAAGGCCGTGAGCGTGAACGTGAACGCTATCCGGTGGTCTACGGTGCCAAGTTCAAAAAGAAAAACGGGGCGCGCGTCAAAGCAGGCGAGCTCTTGGCCCAATGGGATCCATATACGCTTCCAATTCTCACGGAAGTGAGCGGCGAGATCAAATTCGGTGACGTCATCGAAGGGGTCACAATGGAAGAAAAGGTCGACGAGCGAACCGGCCTTTCGACCAAGGTTATCACCGATTCCAAAGATGTCGACAAACGACCGCGTATCTCGATCAAGAATGTTGAGGGACAGACCGCGCGGCTGTCGGCTACATCGGAAGCGCGTTATCTCATTCCGGTGGGCGCGCACATCAACGTCCAGGAGGGACAGAAGGTTTTTGCCGGCGACGTCTTGGCGAAGATTCCGCGCGAGACGACCAAGACCAAGGATATCACGGGTGGTCTACCTCGCGTTGCCGAGCTTTTTGAGGCGCGCAAGCCGAAAGAATTTGCCGTTATCACCGAAATCGACGGCGCGGTGTCTTTCGGCAAGGACACCAAGGGGAAACGTAAAGTAATCGTCACACCCGAAGTCGGTGAGCCTCGGGAATATCTGATCCCCAAGGGTAAGCATATCAGCGTTCACGACGGCGATCGCGTTCGGGCCGGCGAGGCATTGATGGATGGCTCGTCCAACCCGCATGATATCCTGAACATTCTGGGCGAAAAAGCGCTAGCAAAGTACTTGGTCGACGAGGTGCAAGAGATTTATCGCCTGCAAGGTGTACGCATCAATGATAAGCACATCGAGGTTATCGTCCGGCAAATGCTCCGGCGCGTGCGCATCAAGGAGGTGGGCGACACCGATTTCCTGGTCGGCGATCAAGTCGAGAAATGGCGCTTCGACGAGGAAAATCAAAAGTCGATCGTCAAACGGGGCAAACCCGCGGTCGCAGAACCGCTGCTACTTGGAATCACTAAGGCGTCACTCTCGACAGAGAGTTTCATCTCGGCGGCGTCATTCCAGGAAACGACTAAGGTGCTCACGGAAGCAGCCATCCACGGCAAGGTCGATCTTCTTTGCGGTCTGAAAGAAAACGTAATTATGGGCCGTTTGATTCCCGCCGGGACGGGCGTGAGCAGATATGCCAAAGCGGAAATTGAAATCGATGAACCGGAGGGTCCGAGCGCGGGAATTGCGGAAGCCGTCGAGGGATGAGCTTTGACAATGAGAATTTATTTTGTTATTAACAGGATTTTCCTAGGGGAGATTGCAGAGCAAAGTCCTCCCCAGATTCCGAATCCAATTTACGACGGGAAATATGCCAACGATTAGCCAATTAGTGCGTCAAAGCCGCGAGAAGCAACGGCCGAAAAATACCGCTCCCGCGCTGCAAGGTTGCCCGCAAAAACGAGGCGTCTGTACGCGCGTCTATACCTCGACGCCAAAAAAGCCCAACTCAGCACTGCGTAAAGTGGCGCGCGTTCGCCTGACCAACGGTATAGAAGTAACTTCCTACATTCCGGGCGTCGGGCATAATTTGCAGGAACACTCGGTGGTGCTTATTCGCGGCGGGCGCGTGAAGGACCTACCCGGCGTCCGCTACCATATCGTGCGTGGAACGTTGGATTCGATCGGGGTTCAAGAAAGACGACAAAGCCGCTCCAAGTACGGCGCCAAGAGGCCGAAGTAAAGTTTTATGCCGCGCAAAGGTGAAGTCCGAAAACGGGAAATTCTGCCGGACCCCAAATACGGGGACAAGGTCGTGGCGAAGTTCGTCAATACGATCATGAACCGCGGCAAGAAGAGCGTCGCCGAGTCGATCTTATATCGCTCGTTGGATATCGTCGCGGCAAAAACCAAAGAGGATTCTCTCGGTGTGTTCAAGCGGGCCATCGAGAATACGCGCCCAACGGTCGAAGTCCGCTCGCGTCGCGTGGGCGGGGCCACCTATCAGGTTCCGGTCGAAGTCCGGCCGCAACGCCGCTTGTCACTCAGTATGCGATGGCTTATCGACGCGGCTCGCGAGCGGGCGGAAAAATCAATGGAGGAAAAATTGGCGGCGGAAATGATCGATGCTGCCAATAACCGCGGTACGGCAATTAAAAAGAAGGAAGATACCCATCGAATGGCGGAGGCCAATCGGGCATTCGCGCATTATCGTTGGTAGAGTAAGAACGAAATTGATGTCGAGGTAAAGGAGGCGGTTGCACCGCCTCCTTTTTTTCCGACAAGAAAAAAAATGGCGCGAACTGTTCCACTGGAGAAAACTCGGAATATCGGCATTATGGCACATATCGATGCCGGTAAGACGACAACGACCGAGCGGATTCTCTATTACACCGGGATCAATTATAAGATCGGCGAAGTGCACGAGGGAACGGCGACGATGGATTGGATGGTACAGGAGCAAGAGCGCGGTATCACGATTACCTCCGCGGCTACGACTTGCTCTTGGCGGGATCACCGCGTGAATATCATCGACACGCCGGGTCACGTCGATTTTACCATCGAAGTAGAACGTTCGCTGCGGGTGCTCGATGGCGCGGTGGCAGTTTTTTGTTCGGTCGGTGGCGTCGAGCCGCAAACTGAAACGGTTTGGCGGCAGGCCGATAAATATCGCGTGCCCCGCTTGGCTTTCGTCAATAAAATGGACCGGCTTGGCGCGGACTTCTTTCGCGTCGTCAAAATGATCGAAGATCGTCTGGGCGCCCGCCCGGCTGTGCTGCAGCTGCCGGTCGGCGCGGAAGACAAATTCGTCGGCATCGTCGATCTAGTGACCATGAAGGCGGTTGTCTGGGAGGACGAGAGTCTGGGCGCCAAGTTTCGTGAGGCGCCGATACCGGTCGAGCTCAAAGCGCAAGCCGAAGAATATCGGGAGAAGCTGATCGAAGCCGCCGCCGACTGCGACGAAGCGATCATGGAGAAATATCTCGAAGGTAAAGAAATCGGCGAAGCGGAGCTGCGCAGGGCGATTCGCGCGGGGACTCTTTCGCTGAAGATCGTACCGATTCTATGCGGCTCGGCCTTTCGCAACAAGGGTGTGCAGCCCATGCTCGACGCGGTTGTCGATTATCTCCCTTCGCCGCTCGATATTCCGCCGGTTAAAGGTGTTGAGCCGGGCACCGACAAGCTTGCCGAGCGACCGGCCAGCGACGATGCGCCGTTTTCCGCCCTGGCGTTTAAGATCATGACCGATCCCTTCGTCGGTACGTTGACGTTTTTCAGAGTATATTGCGGAGCCATCAATTCCGGTGCTAGCGTCTACAATTCAACGAAAACGAAAAGAGAACGAATCGGTCGCTTGCTTAAGATGCACGCGAACAAACGCGAGGAAATCAAAGAAGTCTACGCCGGCGACATCGCCGCCGCGGTCGGCTTGAAGACTGCCACCACCGGCGATACGTTGTGCGACGAAAACAAACCGATCGTTCTGGAATCGATCGACTTTCCCGACCCGGTTATTTCGATTGCCATAGAGCCGAAAAGCAAAACGGACCAGGAAAGGCTCGGCTTATCTTTACAGAAGCTCGCCACCGAAGACCCGTCCTTCAAGGTTCGAACCGACGAGGAAACCGGACAAACGATTATTTCCGGCATGGGCGAGCTGCATTTGGAAATCATCGTCGATCGTCTGCTGCGTGAATTCAACGTCGGTGCCAACGTCGGCAAACCTCAAGTCGCTTACAAAGAAACCATTCGCAAGAAAGTAGAACAGCAAGGTCGGTTCGTTCGCCAGACCGGTGGTCGCGGCCAGTACGGCGATGTTTGGATCACCCTCGAGCCGCAGCAGCCGGGCGCCGGTTTTGAATTCGTCGATGCTGTCAAAGGCGGCTCGATTCCGCGGGAATATATTCCTGCAGTCGAAAAGGGGATAAAGGAGGCCACGGAAAACGGCCCGCTTGCCGGTTATCCGGTGGTGGATGTCAAAGCGACGCTTTTCGACGGCGGCTATCATGACGTCGACTCCTCGGAGATCGCGTTCAAGATCGCCGGCTCGATGGCATTCAAAGCAGCGACGCGCAAAGCCAGTCCGGTCTTACTGGAGCCGATCATGTCGGTGGAGGTGGTGGTGCCCGAAGTTTTTATGGGAGACGTAATCGGTGATATCAGTTCACGGCGCGGCAAGGTTTTGGGCATGGACACGCGGCCAGCGGCGCAGGCGATCGACGCGCGCGTTCCGTTGGCGCAGATGTTCGGCTACGCCACGGACCTCCGCTCGATGACCCAAGGACGAGCCACCTACACCATGCAGTTCTCCCACTACGAGCCGGTGCCGGCCGCGGTTGCGGAAGGAATTATCGCAAAATTGGACGGCAAGTCGGATGAAGACGTATGAACGAGAAGATTAGAATTCGGCTGAAAGCCTACGACCATCGCGTGCTCGACCAGTCGGTGGGTGAAATTGTCGAAACCGTCAGGCGCACCGGTGGCAGAGTAGCGGGACCGATTCCGCTGCCGACGAGAATCGAACGATTCACAGTCAACCGTTCGCCCCATGTTGACAAGAAATCGCGCGACCAATACGAAATCCGCACCCATAAGCGGCTCCTCGATATTCTCGAGCCGACCCAACAAACCATCGATGCATTGGGCAAACTCGATATAGCGGCAGGAGTGGACGTGGAGATCAAGCTCCAATAGCCGAGCAGAAATGGACCAGCCGCCAAGTTAATCAGTATGGAACGCTAATATGACGGGGATTATCGGAAGAAAAATCGGCATGACACAGATCTATAACGCGGAGGGAAATGTTATTCCCGTCACCGTCGTTCAGACCGGTCCTTGTGTCGTTGTCCAAAAAAAACTGACTGCGACCGATGGTTATAACGCGCTTCAAGTTGGTTTTGGCGCGAAAAAAGCGCAGCGAGTCAACAAGGCGGCGCAAGGCCACATGGCAAAGGCCGGTAAGGGAGCCTTCGAAGTGCTCAAAGAGTTTCGCCTCGATGACGTGTCGCAGTATGAAATCGGTCAGGAGATCAAGGTCGGCGATATGTTTAAAGCAGGCGACCGCGTCGATGTTTCCGGTATCTCCAAGGGGCATGGCTTTACGGGTGTCATCAAGCGCTGGTCGTTTGCCGGTTTTCCCGGCTCCCACGGCACCCATGAATATTTCCGGCACGGCGGATCGATCGGTAACCGTTCGTTTCCCGGGCGCGTGCGCAAAGGCAAAAAAATGGCCGGACACTGGGGCAACGAACAAGTTTCGACGCAAAACTTGGAAGTGGTAGAAATCCGCGCAGAAGAAAATTTGATGTTGGTACGCGGCGCGGTGCCCGGCGCCAAGCGAGGAGTCGTGATTTTGCACCCGGCGGTAAAAAGGTAAGAGCGATGGAAGTCCACGTTATTCAGCCTACGCTCAATGAAGCGATATTCGGAGCCAAGACGCGTGCTCATTTACTCCATCAAGCGGTTCTGATGCAACTGGCCAATCGCCGAGCCGGCACGGCGGCGACGAAATCAAAGGGATTCGTCCGCGGCGGCGGCAAAAAACCTTGGCGCCAGAAGGGCACGGGGCGGGCGCGCGCCGGCAGTATTCGCTCGCCGATCTGGGTCGGCGGCGGTACCACGTTCGGTCCGCAGCCGCGCGATTATTCTTATCGCATGCCGAGAACGGCCCGACGCGAGGCCTTGCTTTCCGCCCTCAGCCTGAAAAATCGCGACGGCAAGATCGTCGTCGTCGATAGGTTTGAGCTCGACCAAGCCAAAACCAAGCTCATGGTCCAAGCGCTCGCGGAATTGAAAGTTGAAAGCGCCCTGATCATCATCGCTCAATCCGACGCCAAAATTGAGCGTTCCGCGCGCAATTTACCTAAGGTAAAAGTGCTGCGTGTCGAAGGCTTGAACGTTTACGATCTGTTGCGTTATGAGCACCTAATTCTGACGGATGGAGCGCTCAAGCTGCTCGAAGGAAGGTTGGCGGCATGAAGAGTCCGCGAGATGTGATTCAAGCCCCGCTGATCTCGGAGAAGGGAACACAGCTGACCGAGAGCTTTAATCAAGTGCTGTTTAAGGTGCGCCCGGACGCCAACAAGATCGAAGTCAAGCATGCAGTCGAAACCTTGTTCAAAGTGAAAGTCGTACAGGTACGCATGGCGCGTTATTTAGGCAAGATACGCCGTATCGGAAGAAATATGGGGCGGCGCTCCGACTGGAAAAAAGCTTACGTTACCCTAAAAGAAGGCGACAAGATCGATTTCTTCGGCGGCGCGTAAAACAAGACCGTGAGAATGACAGATGGGGATTAAAACATACCAACCCACTTCCGCGGGTATCCGCTTTCGCACCGGGCTTACGTTTGAAGAGGTGACTAAAACCAGCCCGGAAAAAGGTTTGCGCGAGCGGCTCAATCGCAGCGGCGGGCGAAATAATACCGGACGCATCACCGCGGATCACCGCGGCGGCGGACACAAGCGAGTCTACCGCTTGATCGACTTCAAGCGTGATAAACGCAATGTGCCGGCGAAGGTCGAGGCGATCGAATACGATCCCAACCGCTCGGCGCGCATAGCACTGCTCTGTTATGCCGACGGTGAGCGGCGCTACATTCTCGCGCCCGAACGCTTGCGGGTGGGCGCCTCGGTTGTGTCCGGCGATGACAACGTCGACATTCAACCGGGCAATTCCTTACCGCTTAAATTCATTCCCGTCGGCACGGTGGTGCACAATATCGAGCTCAAATTGGGCAAAGG
>Ga0184634_10000023_pt1 | contig 35354 bp, 28 predicted proteins | sample PLM31_200_b1_FD_133016 | JGI IMG/M metagenome (GOLD analysis project Ga0184634, IMG submission 133016) | Groundwater sediment microbial communities from an aquifer in East River, Colorado, USA - PLM3-1_200_b1 | ecosystem: Environmental > Terrestrial > Soil > Riparian zone | place: USA: East... | reverse complement strand
CCATGGACTGAAAGTATTTCTCCCCGCACTGCTGGCAAATGCCTGCGGGGACATTTTCGATAACCTTGAGCTTTCGCCCCCAGTGAAAATCGACCTTAACTTTTTGTTGAACTACCTTACCCTTGCAAAAGTAACATTCCGTGATCATGGCCTCGCCTCATCTTCCGCGTTTTCCAATCGCTCTCCGATTATTTCCCCCGACCCTTTTCCCGCGGATGGTAGCGGCGATGGACCTCTTTGAGGTGGGTCGGGCGGAGATGGGTGTAGATCTGCGTGGTGGAGATGTCCGCATGGCCCAGCATGCTCTGGATCGAGCGCAGGTCCGCGCCGCCTTCGAGGAGATGCGTGGCAAAGGAATGGCGCAGGGTGTGGGGAGTCACCCTCTTCTCGATGCCCGCGGCCAGGGCATAGTGCCGGAGTAGCTTCCAGAAGCCCTGCCGCGTCAGGCTCTTGCCCGAGCGGTTGAGAAAGAGGAAGGGGCTGGCCCTTCCCTTGAGCAGCCCAGGCCGCGCCTCCTTCAGATAGCGCATGAGCTTCTCTTTGGCCCAGCGCCCGAACGGCACGACGCGCACCTTGGACCCTTTTCCGCGGACCTTCAGGTAATCTCCCTCAAGATCGATCTCATGCGTCTTCAGTGAGACCAGCTCCGAGACCCTGAGCCCGGTGGCATAGAGGATCTCGATCATCGCCTGATCGCGCAGCCCCAGCGGCGTCTCGGGGTCTGGCTGGATCAGCAACCTCCGCACCTCGTCCTGATCCAGGATGTGGGGCAGCCTTCTCGCCCCCCGAGGCAGAAAGAAGGAGAGGACCGGGCTCTCTTCCAGCACCTTTTCCTTCTCCAAAAACCGGTAGAAGTGGCGCAGGGCCGCGACGTTGCGCGCGATCGATCTCAGGCTCAACCCGCGCCCGCGCAGCCAGGCGAGATAGGGGCGCAGGTGGGCGCCCGGGCTCTCGCCCCACGACTGGACCCCGCGCGCCTTTAAAAAATCTGCCAGCCGATTGAGGTCGCGGCTGTAGGCCTCCAGGGTGTTTTGGGCCAGCCCCTTCTCAACCGTGAGCATGTTGAGAAAGGAGTCAATGTGCGGGCTGAGCGATTCGTTCATTCTCCGGCGTCAAGCGGTGATAGAGCGTCTGGCGGAGCCGCTCCAGCTTTTCTTGGTCCAGGATCTTCCTCGCGTGCTCGTCGGCCACGTAGAAGACATCCGCCGCCTGATCCACGTTGGTCGATATCTTGGCCAGGTGAATCGATAGCCCGAGCTGGTACAGGGCGTAGGTGATGGCGAAGAGGACTCCGAGGCGGTCCTGCGTGTAGACCTCGATGATGGTGAAATCTTCAGAGGCCTGGTTGTCGATCTGAATTACCGTCGGGACCTTGGGCGCCCGTTTTTGGAAAAGCGCGGGGCGCCTGGACTCCTCCACCAGCCGGCCGACATCGATGGCCCCGGTGAGGACCCGTTCCAGGGTCGCGCACACCCTGGTCCACCTCTCGGGCTGCATCACCACTTCCGACCGCCCCGCGTGCGAGATGCGGAAGACATCCAGGATCAGGCCGTCCGCACGGGTCGTGATGCGGGCGCTGAGGATGTCCAACCCCAGGGCGGCAAAGACCCCGGTGATGCAGGCAAAGAGTCCCGGGCGGTCCTGAGCGCAGATCACCATCTCGCTGTATTCTTTCTCGGGAAGATGGCGCACGGTGCTGAGATAGGCCTGGTCGCCGAAACGCCCTATCAGCTCCAGATGGCAGGGCACCTCCTCCTCAGGCGTGGCGAGGAAATACCTCTCCGGCATGGATTGGAGGAAGTGGCGGATTTTCTCCGGGGCGTATTGGCGCGAGAGGCGCCGGCGCAGGCGGGCCTTGATCCGGCGCGCCTTCGAACGGCGATCCTCCCTCTCGAACTCGCCCTTTTCCAGCCCTTCCAGGATCTTCAGGGACTGGAGGTAGAGGTCCGCGAGCAGAGAACCCTTCCAGTTGTTCCACACCTCCGGACCTACGGCCCGGGTATCGGCATAGGTCAGCAGGTAGAGCATCTTCAGGTTGCTGACGGTGCCCACGGAGCGGGCAAAGTCGATGACCAGTTTTTCATCCTCGATGTCGCGGCGGAAGGCAGTGTGGGCCAGGAGGAGGTGGTGCCGGACCAGGAACTCGAGCTGCACCGCGTCATCCACGTTGAGCCGCATCCTGCGGGCGATGGCCCGCGCCGTCTCCGCGCCGATCTCGGAGTGGCCGCCGCCGTGCCCTTTGCCGATGTCGTGAAAGAGGATGCCGAGGTAGAGGATCTCGATCTTCTCCGCCTCCCGTGCGAGCTGGGTCAGCAGGGGCAGGACCTCCCGGAACTCTCCGGCCTTGAGGCGCTCGAGCTCCTTGACCGCCCGCAGCGAGTGCTGGTCTACGGTATAGATGTGGTAGAGATCATGCTGGGCCATGCACAGGAGCCGGCCAAATTCCGGGATGAAGGCGCCCAGCACGCCTGAGCGGTGCATCTCGAGCAGGGTCTCGTAGACCCGCTCCTTCCATTTCAGGATCCCAGAGAACGCCGCGGTATTGGCCGCCGAGCGGCGGAAGCGGTCGTCGATGAGGCTTAAGCGTTCACGGATGAGCTCGCGCGTGGCGTGGCCCAGCTCTGCCCGGCACCTCTGGGCATCGGCGAATAGACCCAGGAGGTTCTCTGGCTGGCGGCTCAGGATCTCAGGGTCGGAGATCCAGAGCACGCCTCTGGAGACGCGAATGCCCTCCCGGATCACTCTGCCGGCAGGGCGTCTCGCTGCGGAGTGCGAATCCTGAGGCTCCGTCAGCCGGTGGATGATGAGCGAGGTGAGGCGGCTTACCTGAGAGGCGTGGAGGTAATAGCTGTGCAGGAAGGCCTCCACCCCCTTGATCGAGCCATCGTCTTTGAAGCCGAGCGCCAGGGCGACCTTTTCCTGTTCCTCGAAGGTGAGCTGATCCTGGTGCTTGCCGGAGGCGAAGTGGAGCTCGTTTCTCACGCGCCAGAGAAAATCCTGCGCCGCCTTCAGCTCCTGGAGGTCCTTGGGGGAGATGATCCGCTGCTGCGCCAGGCCGTCCAGCTCTTTGACCCCGGGTTTTACCTTGGCGATCCACAGCGCCGTGTGGATGTCCCTCAATCCTCCCTCGCCTTCCTTGACATCTGGCTCCAGGAGATAGACCGAACCTCCATAGCGATCATGCCGGAGACGGCTCTCCGCCAGCTTTTCGCGGATGAAGCGCTCCTGGTGTCTTCCCAGCAGATGCCGTTCTATGGCCCGGACGAAATCTCCGTAGAGCGCTTGATCGCCGCCGAGGTAGCGGGCGTCGATCAAGGAGGTTTTGACCTTCATGTCCTTGTGGGCCAGGCGCATGGACTCGGCAATGCTGCGAATGGCATGGCCGACCTGGAGGCCGGTGTCCCAGAGGACATAGAGGATTTTCTCGGCCACGGACTCCACATAGGGAGTGACCTTCCGGGTGTGGAGAAAGAGGAGATCGATGTCTGAGTGCGGGTTCAATTCCCCCCGGCCATAACCGCCGTGGGCGACGAGCGTGCAGCGCGGCTTCAGGGCCGAGTAGCGCCGGAGGTATTCCCGGCTGGCGGCGTCAAAGAGGTAGCGGATCAGATGGTCCATCATCTTGGTATAGGCCGAGACGATCTCGTGACCCCCGGCGCCTCCCCGGTGCTGCTCCAGCAGGAGAATTCTGACCTTCCCGAGGTAGGCGCGCGTCCCGCGCGTGAGGTCGGATTCACTTAAGCTCTCTTCCAGGAGAGAGCGGGAGATGGCTGCGGCATCCATGACTCGATCCGTGGCTTAAAGGTTCTTGGCTACGAGCGTGCTCTCGTGGTACTTTTTGATCCCCTGATACAGGGCCTCCACGATGGTCTCCTGGTATGCCTTCCGCTCCAGTTGGCGCGCCTCCGTCTGGTTGGTGATGAATAAGATCTCGGCCAGGGCGCTGGCCATGTGCGCCCCCACCAGGACGTGGAACAGGGCCTTCTTGATCCCGAGGTCCTTGACCTCGCCGTGTCTCTTCCCGATGAGCGCGACCATCGAGGTGTGGAGGTGATGCGCGAGGCTGATGGAATCCTCGAGCTTGGAGCTCTGGGTCAGGTCGCTCAAGATGAACTGGAGGTCCGAGAGGCTCCGGCGCGAGGTCCCGTTCTCTCTCTCCGCCAGGCGCATCGAGGCCTCGTCGTCCGTGTTGTTCAGGTAGTAGGTCTCGATCCCGCGCGTGCGGGGGTTCGGGCTCGCATTGGTGTGAATGGAGATGAAGAGGTCCGCGTTCTCCGCGTTGGCGATGGCTGCCCTGTCTTCCAGGAGGAGCGAGGAATCATTCTCACGCGTGAGGACGACTTTGACCCCCATCTCCTTTCTGAGCTTGTGGGCCAGCCTCTTGGCGATGCTCAGGACGATATCCTTTTCGGCTATGCCTCCTGGTCCGATGGCCCCCGGGTCTTTTCCGCCGTGGCCCGGATCCAAGACGATTTTGCGCACGCCCTTGGGGGGCTCCTTGCCCTTGGCCGAAGGGGTTAGGGTCTTGTCCTTTTGCCCCCGGATATCGATCACCAGCCGGTAGGGATCTGCCAGCAGGAAGGCCCTGTATTCGCTCAGGCTCCTCATATCCAGGACCACGCGCACCACGTTTTGACTGAACTGACCCACGCGCACCTGGCGCAGGAGACCATCCTGGCTCGCCATCGGACGGCTGGCATCCATGGCCAGGCGGGTGCCGAAGAGATCCACATAGATCCGGGGCGGGAGGCCTTTCGCCGGATTCGCCTTGAGCACCTGGGCCTCATATTGAATCTCGGCCGAGAGCTCCATGACCACCCTGGTATAGCTCTGGGAGGAGGTGTGGCGAAGGCCTTTGAGCAGGGCGGCGTTCGCCCAACTTGCATCCGGCAGGAGGAGGCAGACGAGCGCTATCAGGGTAGTCCAAACAACCTTCCCCACCATAATCCTTACCCCCTCTCCTTCCTCGCCTTCTCTGCCAGGGCATGGAGCGCATTCAGGGCCTCAATCGGCGTGAGGAGCGAGACGTCGATTTTTTTAAGCTCCTCGCGCAGCCTGTAATCCTGCGGGCCAAAGAGGGTCATCTGCCCGGGGTCGTCCAGGCGGGAGCCGCGGGCAAGCCTGGGCCGGCCCCCCTCGTCCAGCTCCCCGCCCTCGAGGTTCTTGAGGATCTCCTTGGCCCGCTCGACGACTGAAGGCGGCATGCCGGCCAGGCGGGCGACGTGGATCCCGTAACTCCGGCTCGAGGCCCCTTCCACCAGGCTGCGCAGGAAGATGACTTCTCCTTTCCACTCTTTGACGGCGAAGGTAAAGTTCTTTACCCGCTCCTTGGTCAGGGCCAGATCGGTAAGCTCGTGGTAATGCGTAGCGCAGAGCGTGCGCGGATGGCAGGGCGCGTCGTGCAGATACTCGGCGACGGACCAGGCGATGGAGATGCCGTCAAAGGTGCTGGTCCCGCGGCCCACCTCGTCCAGGAGGATCAGGCTGCGGGGAGAGGCGTGGCGCAGGATATGGGCCGTCTCTTTCATCTCCACCATAAAGGTCGATTCGCCCCGGGCCAGATAGTCCGCGGCGCCGATGCGGGTAAAGATGCGGTCCACCAGGCCGACGCGGGCCTCGCTGGCGGGGACGAAGCTCCCCATCTGCGCCAGGATGACGATCAGGGCCACCTGGCGCATGTAGGTCGATTTGCCCGCCATATTCGGCCCGGTGAGGATCAGGATCTGCTGCGCCTCGGGATCCAGATGGCAATCATTGGGGACGAAGGCGCCGCGGCCCAGGGCTGCTTCCACCACCGGATGGCGCCCCTCGCGGATGGAGAGGGCGCTCCCGGAATCGACCTTGGGACGCACGAAGTGGCGCGATTGAGCCGCCTCCGCCAGGGAGGCGAGGACATCGAGCGTGGCCAGGGCCAGGCTCGTCTGTTTCATCTTTTCATAACTGGAGGCCACTCTCTCCCGCACCTCTTCAAAGAGGGAAAGCTCCAGCTTCAAGATCTCCTCATCGGAGGTCAGCACACGCGCCTCATACTCCTTCAGTTCCGGCGTCACGTAGCGCTCGCCGTTCACCAGGGTCTGCTTGCGGATGTAATCCGATGGGACCAGCTTCAGATTGGCCCTGGTCACCTCGATGTAGTAGCCGAAGACCCTATTATATCTTACCTTAAGAGAATGAATCCCGGTACGCTTTCGCTCTCTGCTCTCCAATCTGGCAATCCAGTCTTTGGCCTCGCTACGCGCCTGGCGGATCTCATCCAGCTCGCCATGAAACCCCGGCCGGATAAAACCACCCTCCTTCAATGTGGCAGGTGGATCATCCACGATGGCCCGTCCCACGAGCTCCGCGATCTCAGGGAGGTCCCACAGATCCTTCCGGATCGAGGAGAAGATCTCGGCCTGCCAATCCCTCAGCCGCTCTCGGATAGGGGTCAAGGCGCTGAGGCTCTCCTTCACCGCCACCAGGTCCCTGGCATTGGCCCTGCCAGCCACGATTCTTCCGCTCAGCCGCTCCAGATCCTGCACCCGTTTCAGTCTCTCTCTCAGCTCCTGACGCCCTTGATAGTTCTCCCCCAGCTCCTCGACCCCGTCCTGGCGCTCCACAATAGCCCGCTCATCCAAAAGCGGATAGAGGATCCATTGGCGCAGACGCCTGGCCCCCATAGGCGTGACGGTACAGTCCAGGATCCCCAGTAGGGAGCCTTTCCTTTCTCCCTGAAAATCAAGCAGGAGCTCAAGGTTGCGCCTGGTGGTCTCATCGAGAATGAGATAGTGCGATGCCCGGTAGGGCTCCAGGCTCCGAAGGCACTTGAGGGCCTCAGGCAGGTTCTCCTCCAGATAGGAGACGATGGCTGAGGCGGCACAGATCCCCTGATCCCACTCTTCATCTTCTTCTCCAGACCAGAGTTGCAGGGACTTGAGATGCTCTCTGGCTGTGGGCGAAAAAAAGATCTCCTTTACGGGACTGAAGTGGATGGCGGGAAAATCGCCGCGGAGCTGTTCTAAGAGGTGGCCATCGCTTTCAGAGAGGAGGATCTCTGCGGGACGGATGCGGCCGATCTCGACAACCAGCTCGGGGTAGTCGGCAAGCTGGGTGAAGCGGAGCTCGCCTGTGGTAACATCGGTGAGCGCCAGACCATAATCGCCCCTTCCTTTGGATAAGGCCACGAGGAAGTTGTTGTCCCGGGCCTCCAGGGACTCCCCCTCCATGACCGTCCCTGGAGTGATGACCCGGACCACCTTCCTATCTACCACTCCTTTGGCGGTCTTGGGGTCCTCGACCTGTTCACAGATGGCGACCTTGTAGCCGGCATCCAGCAGCTTTCCGATGTAGGGCGTCGCCGCATGATAGGGGATGCCGCACAGGGGGACTGGAGATTCGTCGTTCCGATTGCGCGCGGTGAGGGCGATGTCCAGGATCTTTGCGGCCTTCTCCGCATCCTCAAAAAACATCTCGTAGAAATCTCCCAGGCGGAAAAAGAGAATCGCGTCCCGGTACCGCTCCTTGATCTGGAGGTACTGCCGGATCATAGGGGTGAGTCTGGTCTCTTCCATAAGGCTACGCGGATCTCCCCTTTACCCGAGAGAGAAAACCAAAGCGAAAACGAAGAGGTTTTTATGAAAATAAAGGTGGTGGTGGAGAATGTCAAGGAGAGAAAAAGGGAACATTATCTCCGTCAGCGAGGAACCTTACTCCCTCACACCCAAGAAGACAAGAGCATGTGCTCGTTCATAACGCAGCCTTTATTAAACCTGGCGAATTGGCCCTAAAGATTTTCTACGCCGAGATCCAAGACCAGACCCTCCTTCCTGCTACGTTGTTGAGCCTGCCTTCCGAGCCAACTGCCAATGCTGGTATCCGGTAATGGCGCATGCCACAGTGCCCCCGACGAAGAGCCAGCTACGCGCCAACAGGGTACATAAAAGGAATAATAGCGCAAAGCTGAATAATTCGACCGCCGAGAGCTTAAACGTTAACCAGCGGGAATATTCCACTTGCCCTTTGACCCCCTCCGTGTCGCGGGCATATCGAAAAAGAACAATGTTGCGGATATGCCGCATGTGAATGGCTGCTTCCCGCAGCAGCAACGCGCCGACTAAAAACAAGAAGAAGGCCGGCTGATTCAGCCAACGTATGCTCAACCACCATACCGACACGATGCCACCAACCAATAAAAGTAAAGCCAACCCAAAGCGGGGGCTCCACCGGCGAAGCTGATCCACATCGGTTTGGTAGTAGGGCGTAAGTTCTAAGCTGCCCCCAAAGCTAAAATGCATCTTGGCCTTTGCCTGATAGAGCCGAGCAGTATAGAGAGTCAGGTAGTAGTCTGAAATGTAAGTACCTCCGCAGATAACGGCGGCTAGCCAAACCTGTTGGATCAATAATTGCTCAATCAAAGCGCTATCTTCCTCGTGTGAACGATTGAAGCGAACTGCTGCGCCCAACGCTCCGGTTCAGCGGCGACGCGCAGCGCCGGCCACCTAAAAATAATACCACGAAATCAGCATGGTGTCCCCGGATTTCCATATAGGTGTCAGCTGCCCCTTCTGGCCGGCGGTGGGTGTCGGCGCCGGCTCGGGGCCAAGTGGCAGTTGCGGGCGACACTCGGCAACGCAAATCTTTCCAGTTGGGAGGTGCAGAGAATATCGAGAGTCTTGGCGCCACTGCATTTGAAGAAGGATCGCGTTGCCGAGGGGGAAACCCCGTAGAGCAGAGGCCAGCCGTCGTTTTGAGTGGGGGAGGAGCCGAAGATGATGCGGCGGAGCTGAAGGCGGGGTTGGCCCAGGAGGACCGTCGGTAGCGTTATGGGGCTGGGGTAGTCGACCTGCACCTCAAACTCGAGCTGCTGCTCCGGCAGTGGCCCTTCATTGGCCAGGGAGCAGCCGGATAGCAGCTCTTCGAGATCGCTGCGGAGCTGCCGCGCAAAGGCAGGCTCGATGGGCACGTTGGCGCCTTGAAAGACGACTGCCACGGTGGCAGGGGGGCTGGTGACCGAGCTGTCGGGCATCGGTGCGCACAGAGAAAGCATGATCGCGGCAGTCATGGGCATCAGCCGGGGCGGGTAACTATTGAGTACGCTGGTCAGCATAATTCTACTATGGCTGCGACGGGCCGATCTCTTGTCAATGCGTTTGCCAGGCTATGGAGCCAAGGCGTCAACTACGGCCTACCGCGCGAGTTCAATTGGCTCCGACTCTCAGGCCGACCTACGTTTTTGGTGGGCGCGTTCGAAAGCTGGAGAATGTGCCTCGATCTCTCGCATTGCATCGCGATCGTAGACCCTCTCACCGCAGTCTGGACACTCGTAGTATTCCAAGTTAGGAACCGTGCATTTCCTGCCCTTGAAGCTTCCAGTCCAGTTACGGCGAACCTTTTTGATCTTGCTGCTGCCGCAGGAAGGACACGTCGTGATCTTAAGCATTGTCATTTCTCTTGCTCCAGTGCTCTCTTGGAGGAAACCAGGAAGTAATAGCTCTCCTGGTTGGCTTCCTTCACGAGCTTGCCTTTCGTATAAACAGGCAGTCCTGTCAGATGGGTCGACGCCACCCCAGGTCGAAAATAGGGGTCACAGTGCATTTTCGTTGGGGATCAATTCCACGATGACCCATAAAATAGTTCTCTCACCCCAATTTCTCCAGTCAGAGATGAGCCAAGAGCAGACTTGACCCCTCGTCCGCGGGTTAGGCCCTACGGGACCCTTTGTGTTTTGCGATCAGTTCCCGGATCGTTGGCACCAGCTCTCTAGGTACTTCCATGACAGTTTGAGTCGCGTCCTCGAAAGCCGCCTCGTCTTCAGCAACCGCCTGTTCGTCCGTCTGTTGCTCGTAATGTTCGAGCACTCGACGGACTCTTTGCTCGTCCCAACCGGGTGGAAATTTGCTCTGTTTCATCTCCTTCCTTTCCTCCGTAGCCGTCGCCGATACGCGAACAAAGGTTTTCCTCGTAGCTCGTACGCTGTGATTACAAATACACTGTTGGGTTCAGGATCGGGAACATAAATGACTCGAAGATAGCGCCCCGCTCGGGTCTTGCCAATGACCACCCGAGACCCTTCTCGACCCGGACGATCCTCTACTGGATTTGCGAGCACATCGACAACCTCACCTTCGTCAACGCCGTGCTTATGAATATGGGGAGCTTCAGTTTCGGGATCAACATAGAAACGAAGGTTCATTCCATCAAATTATAGCACTACCACCCAAGAAAAGCCTAACGAGGCTGTAGAAAAAGCCTCTTTCGAAAAATTCGAACCTTGAAAATAAAGGACTTTTTCACGCGAAAATTCAAAATTCCGGGGTTTTCCTACAGCCTCAACGACCGAGTTAACCGGTCGGCGGCATAGACGCGAAGCGGCTATGGCGACGGTCCGGGTTGAGCGAAATGTTAGGGTTCATGGTCACCACTTGGCGACATTTACTTTTACAGCTTCAACGAAGTTTGTGAAGACGCTGGCTAAACTGATGCGACCCAATACTTCCTTGTCGTACTCGGCGACCTTGCCGTCATCAAAAGAGGCGCCTACGTACAGCCCTTCGACTGAAAAGGACGTTATTGCGGCAATCGTCATTTTGGTCGGGTGGCTAAACTTGTGAAAGAAGGTTTGAGCATTTTTCAACACTTCGACACCGTCTTTCCGAAGGCCCAGCTTTTCATAGTGCCTTAAGAGATCGGGAACTGCGTCATTTGAGGAATACTCGTCCTCGATGAAGCGCTTCAACACCGTTAACTGCTTCGAAGAACAAAGAAGCGCAAGCGCTACAGCCTCCACTACCTGGCGCGAAAGATTGCCAGCGGCGATAGGATAACCGGAAAGAAACAACCGCATTGACTGAATGTGAAGAGTGATGGCGCAATAAACCAGAGCGGATACATAAGCTCGCGCCTTTTCTTTCTCCGATCCTGCATCCAAATCTCGCCACGCGAGGACAGCAGCGGCCATCCCTGCCGCAAAATCTTCAACTTGCTTCGAGTATCGCTTCAGATAAGAACCACGAACGTCCGGTTCGTCAGACGTGATCTCGGCGATGATTTTCTTTTTGGATTCGGAGAATGATTCCACTGGTGAACCCTAACGCTCCCGCTCACCTGCGGTCAGCCGACAGGTGAAGCGGGTTGGTTAGGCCGAGCCTCATAGCGGCTTACAGTCCGACTTGATGACGTAGCCGATCGCCTTTATGACATTCTGAAGAGCCGTGTCATCCAATATCCCCAGCGGGCCCGCCGCCAAGTCAATCTGTGCCTGATCGATGGAGAGTATGTTCTCGCATTGCGCAACACAGTCTACGGTGAACCCGAAATTCCCCGCTCGGAACGGCACGCAGTTCGACAACTTGCTGCGCACAGCGAACCGCGCCGACGTGCAGACGACGGCCAAGGCATAGCGCCCTCGATTCAGCTCCTCCCGTGACACCACGATCACCGGGTGCGGACCCGCTGGGCCGAAGTCGGCCATGTAGACCTCGCCAGGTTGGATCATGGAGTGTCGTCTATACGGCCAGCCGCGTTGCGCAGCGCTACCGCGTGAATAGCCTGTTGACGACGCTCGTCTTCCAGAAGTTCCCGGATGGATTCATAGTCCACCTCTGGAACAAGGATATAAGTCGTGTTGGTGCGGGGATCGATGACACGCGGCGGACTGTCCTCTTGGGTGTCCAGGGCCTGTTGTTGCTGTGCAGTCAGTTGGATACTCATAGCAACCTCCTTCCGAAGCATTGTACTCGCCTGGAAGGGCACACTCAACCGGAGAGACGCAGCCGGGTCGACGGCCTAACGCAGAGCTAACCGGCGCGCTGCTTTTGCGCGTCCGGGTTGAGCGTCTTGTTAAGCGCCTTCCGTAGCCCAAAGCCAACAAAAGATCCTATAAGTGCAGGGATTGTAAAGGGGACAAGAAACATCAGGCCTAGCGGGAAAAAGAAATTGACTCCCCCACCACTGTAGAAAAATAGGCTTTTCACGAAACTCCCTGTGCCGTACAGAACCTCTCCCAAAAAGATGCCCAAAGGCCATAGCATTGGATTTCCTTTGCCGAGAATACCAAAAATAATTCCCAGTCCCGCCATACCGATCCAACCATAGAGCGAGTCCCATGGTTCGGTTTCAGACACCGCGAACAGAAGCGTTCCGGCAATGACGGAGATCAAAAAAAGCAACTTGTCTGGGATAGCAACTTTCATGGCGCTTAACTATGAATCTCTTGTTCCGTGTAGTACGGCCTTACTTCTGTATAGCGCGTTCTGGATGCGTGCCCAATGTGACGATTTCTATAATGGTTACGCTGAATTGTAAAGAGTCACTCACTTGCGGATAACGACAAAGGCTGAAACCTACTTCCGTATATGTCGTCTTGCCGACTTAGGAGCCCATGCCTAAACCTAGGCTATCGACGGGGCTCTGCACACCCCTACCGCCGCGATTGAGTACATGGGTATAGATCATCGTGGTGCTGACGTCCCTTTTCCGATTAGATAGCGATCCCCCCATGGAGAACGCTATGCCTGATTCCTCCGGGTAATACCCTTATGCCAGGGCAGGAGTGAGTGGTAAACGAGCAAGAAGAGGTGGTTGAGGAGATAGCCCAGCAGGGCTAAGGAGAGCATACCGGCATACATCTGGGTTACCTTAAATCTCCTCTGGGAATCCAGAATGAAATAGCCGATGCCGTCGGTGCTTCCCGCCATCTCGGAGATGACCACCAGGATCAGGGTGATGGCCAGGCTGATCCTCAAACCGGTCATGATCTGGGGCGAGGCGGCTGGCAGGATGACGCGGAGTGCTGCCCGCAGCCGGATGGCCCGACGATCGATGCGAGCTTTCCTCCGCCTACCTGGAGAGAGATCTCCTGAAGGGCCGGAGTCGATCCTCCGCCCAACTGGTGATAGCTCTTGGAGAGTCCCTCCACCTCCAGAAGGGACATGTCAGCCCCGATCCGATTTTCATGACTTTCCACGATAAGTTAAGCGCTGTTGAATTGCTGATCGGATCGGGGTCAGATCCTGGACGCCAGGTCGCTGTTCACCTCTCTACCTCAGAAGCCATCGGGCGAACCAGGAGCGGGGCCGAGGGGTTCCACCCTCCAGCCAGGTGTCGAATTCGGCGGGCGACTCGATCACCAGCGTGTTTCCCCTGCGCCGCGATTTCACGGTCTGAGGGAGATGCGTCTGGTACTCGCCGACCTCCCAGTGCTGGATGTCACCGGATAATTCGATCAGGAGGCGTCCCTTTTCACGCGCCATCCTGGCCTTTTTCATTCCGAAGAGGAGGTCGTGCCAGTCGCGGCGGCCGGGATCGTATATCTTTTCCAGCGGTTCGGTCGGGAAGAACTCGGGGAGCGGCCGCCCGGCGCGCTCGTAAAGCCCGGCCATCGCCTGGCGCGCGAGATAGAGCTCGTCGTCGCTGGCGTGATCACCCTGCTCCATGCACGTGAAGTAGACAGAGGAGAACCAGCGAAAGAGCGGGTTTTCGACCTCGAAGATGCGCGCGAGCCGCTCTTTATTGCGCTCGCTGGGGGCAAAGTGGACATCGAAGTCTATGCGCTTCACCCGGGACTTGGCCCACTCTTTGAGAGTGCGGACGTTGGAGGAGAAGATGAGCTGAGGCTGGACGTAGCCGCTTTTCCACCAGACCTCCCAGTAGGACTTCAATGCCTCCTCGATGTTTGGGCCGCTATGCAGCGCCGCCACATCGTCGAACAGCAGGGGAAAAGAGGTGCCAAGGGTCGTGGCCTGAAGGAGCTTCGTCTTGGTGAACTGGTTCCCCGTGAGAGACTGGATTTGCCGTCCGGTCAATAGCTTCAGGGCGAAGCGCAGGAAGGTGGATTTGCCGTTCTGCGAGGGACCGTAGATGTAGAGGAAGCGAGGGCCGCGGATGTCCACGCTCCCGTAGGCGCTCCGCCTCCTCTTCAGGTACTCGATGGCAAAGGGCGCGAAGAGCACGTAGAGGAGCGCCTCGAACATGGCCATCTTGGCAAACTTTGGATCGGTGGTCTGCCCGCAATCCACGGTGTTCAGATAGTCCTCGATATGCCGGAGCGCTCCATCGAGCGCGGCGGCCTCCGGCAGCGCTTCTGTCATCACGATCCGGGAGCCGTTCAGCCCCAAGATCACACACCTCTGTTCCCGATCCACGTGGAGCAGCGGCAGCCCGTGATTCTCTTCTACATAACGGATCCAGGCAGGCCCATGGACGCGCAGCTCTCCCGGCCCGCCTGCCTGCTTCACCGGGGCAAGGGCCCGTTCCACCTGCCGGCGCGCAGCCGGCGCATCCGGCAGGCGCACGGTGATCAGAGGCTCTTTTTTATCCTCAGCCTGTTCCAGGGCGCCGACCGATAACTCCTGGAACACCCGCCGGGTCTCGGCCTCCTGATCCACGCTGACCGTTCCCCTCAACCACGCCTCCACCACCTCCCTTCGCGGGGTCTCCTTCTGTTCACGGAAAAGCTCACAGAGGTCTCCCATAAACAGCGTCGCACCGGCGCGGTGCGCGTCGTAGTCCTTGAACACCCGCTCCAGAAAGGGATGGCTGGAGTCGAGATCGGCAAACCAGGCATAGTTGACCTGTCTGGCCTGCCGGGCCGACTCCGTCAGGTTCGCGCTGCTGCTGATGACGCGGGTGATGCCCTCGCGCTCCAGGAGATAGAGCTTGGTATGGATGGTCCGGTCCGGGACCAGGATGCTTAGGGATCCGTTTTCGACTCGCTCCGCGAGACGCCCGGTGACCTCGAGCCCTCTCCGCTCCAACTCTTGGCGCCAGACAGAGGGAAGCTGAACCGGCGCCAGGCTTTCGCCGACAATGATCTCTACCCGCGCATATCCGCGGCTATCCAGGAGCTCCAGAAGGAGATCGGGTGAGGCCACATAGGTGACGGCGCGCATCTTCGAGAACCCCTCGAAGAGACCCTCGAAGTCCCTGCGTCGGGAGATGACCCGTGTCTGGAGCACCGGCGTCGCCGCGAAGAGGGTTTCCTGCTTCATGGGTTTCTCTAGATCTCTCTGATGAGCTGCCAGAATTCCTCATTACCCTAAGGTAGAGGAAATGTCCAACTCCGTCTTAAGGGGAGTAAGGGTTAAGGCCCGACTTTCTTGACAAAGATTGTTGAGATATCCAGACCCAACCCCGACGATCCCGAGACACCCCGAGGCATCGGTCCCGTCGGGCTCAGTGTCAATCGACAATGACCAACCGAAAGTGCCGTATGCTTTGAAGCAGCATGAAGTCTTCCCGGTTTCTGGTATACAGAGTGGCTCCAGTAGCACGCGCACTGAGAGCCAAAAGGCAGTCGTTGACGAGACTTGGCAACTTACCCTTTAGATCTGGCCGGAGGTCCGTGAGTTGGGCCAAGACATTGCCAGCGTCCTTCCACTGTCTGTGGCTGGGAGTCGCAATCCGCCCCGTTCGTTCAAATGGAGTTAAAAGGGTCTCAACATGCCTTCTGCTGATTGGCGAACGAGCCCCTGTCAGGAGCTCCTGAGCAACAACCGAACTGAAATAGAGCCCAGGGGTCTCCTTCTCGTAAAGCTCTCGGATAATGGGAAGGGTCTTTCCCGTCCGAATAAGATCAATGTAGAGGTCAGTATCTATCAGGTGCTTTGCCACTAGAAAATCTTTTCCACCCCACCCCTGCCGGCAACCTTTTCCAGGGACTTCAGGATATCCCTGCGGAAAGCGATGAGATCCAAAGCGGAGTTTATAGCCTCAGTCTCAGTCCTTGCGCCAAGAATCTTTTTAACCCTTCGGATCTTTCGCTCATCGAGATAGTAATTTTTTCTCTTGAGATTATTTTTCATAGATGCTCCTATACGTATCTGGCTCTATCTTATACGTATAGTATCTCATGTCAAGCTGACCCGATGGAAAACGGCTCTAAAAACAGGGCAAATTCAAGACTGGCGTCAAGGGGAGAGGGAAGGAAGCGCTGAGATGAAATTGGGATTAAATTGCAGGTCAGGACTTCATGGCGGCGTGGATGGCGCGGGTGGTGGTGATGCGGGCGATGTGGGAGCGGTATTCTTTGGAGGCATTGACGTCTTCGGTCACGTCGATGCCGCGGGTAACTTCGACTGCGGCCTGTTCGATGAGCCTGGTCTCAGGTTTCTTGCCGTTAAGCGCCTTCTCCACACCTTGGGCACGATAGGCCCGGTCGGTAACTCCGGTCACGCCAATCGCGATCTCCTTGCAGTTCCGGTCCTGATCGAGTTGCAAACAGACCGCGATGCCGGCGACGGCGAAGGCCGATGCCTTTGAGGCGGCCTTGAGGTAGGCTGTCCTGGCCCTCTCCAAGACAGGGATTCTGACCTCGGTCAGGATCTCGTCGGGGGAGAGGGCGGTCGTGAAGATGGCGACGAAGAACTCTTCTGCCTTCATCCACCTCTCTCCCTTAGGGCCAACCGCCTTTAACTCTGCCCTCAAAGCCAAGATGGCCGCCGGCATGTCGGCGGCGGGATCTGCGTGGGTCAAGCTCCCACCGATGGTCCCCTGGTTGCGCACCTGGACGTCGCCGATCGTGACGGCAGTCTGGGGCAGAAGGGGAGAGCGCTTTTTAAGCAATTCTGAATTTTCTATCTGCGCATGGGTGGTGAGGGCGCCCAAGACGATTTTATCTCCCTCTTCACGGATGAAGTTGAGTTCCGAGAGCCGGCCCAGGTCGATCAAATATTTCGGCCGGGCCAGGCGAAGCTTCATGAGCGGGACGAGGCTCTGGCCTCCGGCGATGAGTCTGGCCTCTTCCCCGTGGCGGGAGAGAAAATCCACTGCCTCTGTGACAGAGCGAGGCGAGAGATATTCAAAGGGTGCAGGTATCATTTGCTAAGTTAGCTATCAGCTCCCAGACCCACTATCGGCTTTCTTTGGCTGATCGCTGACTGCTGAAGGCCGCTCAGATTTTTTGCCGCTGCCTTGACGGCTTCGACGATCTGCACGTAGCCAGTGCACATGCAGAGGTTGCCAGCCAATGCCTTGCGGATCTCTTCCTCGCTAGGATCAGGGTTATGGGAGAGAAGGTAGAAGCTTGAGAGGATCATTCCCGGCGTGCAGTAGCCGCACTGGAGGGCATAGCCCTGCACAAAGGCTTCTTGGACCGGGTGGAGATTGCCGTTCTGCGCCAGTCCCTCTACGGTCAAGATCTCCTTCCCATCCACCTGGACGGCGAAGAGCAGGCACGACTTCACCGGTTTGCCGTCGAGCAGGATAGTGCAGGCGCCGCATTCGCCAATCACGCATCCGATGTGCGTCCCGGTCAAGCCTACGGTCTCGCGCAGAAAATAAGAGAGGAGCTGGCGCGGCTCCGCCTCCTCTTCATAGAGCCGCCCGTTGATCTTTACCCGCACTGTTTGTTTCATAGAGTCCAACAATACTTTTTGCCCTCCAGCGCGTCAAGGTCCTCCAGAACGAGTTCCTTGACAGTCGAAGAAACGCAGGTGTAGAGTCTTTGCGTGCGAGGCAAACCACCCTCATTTCGATCTTGGGGAGATAGTACGTGGCCACAAAGGAGCATTTGACAGAGCAGATAAAACACTGCACCGATTCGCAGTCGGAGGAATCGTGGCTGCGGTTGTCCTGGCCGGGATCATACAACGTTTAGACAACAGAATTAGAGAGCTGGTTGACGAACTGAAGGAGGCATAGCCGTGCTTGAAGTCACTGCTGCCATTATGGGTTTAGCTGTTATAGCTGTTATTGTCTATACAGCCTGGAAGATCGGCACCAATCCGAAATAAGCACACCTTCCGGAAGCGTCCTTTATGAACGGAAGGGGTGTTTTAAGAACCATCCAAGCGCTCGCGGTGATTGGGTTGTTTTGGGCGGCGGCGGTTTGGGGTGCGGATCGCGTGAGCCTCAGCGTGACCAACCTCACCGCCTTCGAGTGGGACCTGCTGGTGGCTCAAGATCGGAAATTCTTTGAGCGCGAAGGTCTCGACGTAAAGATCACCTACATGGCCCCACCCCTGGTCATCAACGCCCTCATCGCCGGCGAGGTGAACATTGCCAAGTCCGGCACCCATTTTGGCGTCATCGCCGCCTCCCGCGGCGCGGACGTGAAGATTATCGCCGCCGGCCTCTACGGCTTTCCCTACGATCTCATCAGTCGGCCCGAATTCAAATCCCTCGCTGACCTTAAAGGGCAGAAGATCATCGGCGCCACCCTGGCCAGCGTCATTACGGTTATCTTTAAAGACGCCATGGCGCGCCAGGGCATCGGGCCATCGGATTACACGATGCTGTTTGTGGGCGGCAGCGCCGAGAGATACCAGGCCCTCAAGTCAGGGCAGGTTGCGGCCAGCGTGGCCGAGGCCCCGCCATTCAACTTCCACGCCATCGATGGCGGAGAAAGGGCCCTCTTGCGCTACAGCCATGTGATCAAGAACCTCCAGTATCTCTCCTATTTCACCACCGGCAAGCTCGCGACCACCCAAGGCCTCGTGCTCGCCAGGTTCGTCGGCGCCGTGTCTCAGGCCCAGCGCTGGCTGAACGAGCCAGGAAACGAGGCCCAGGCCATACAGATTCTCGCCAGTCATCTCAAGATCGATGAGCGCACGGCGGTGCGGACCTACCGCTACCTCATCGCCGAGGACAAGGCTTACAGAGGAGCGGGAAAAATCGATGGGGCAGGTCTAGCCGAGGTGATCCGGCTCCTGGCGGACTACGAGATGATCGCCAAGAGGGAACGTTGGGAGAGCTTGGTCGGCTCCTCTTTTTTGCCCTGAGGAGGCATTTACGCTCTGCTAGCTCCTCTAGGCCAGCCTCTGCATAGCTTCCTGGGCGGCGCGGCGCACCAGCACCTTGACCAGCTCGCGCTTGTAGTCAGCCGAGCCGCGCACGTCGTCGATGGGATCTACCTCTGTGGCGGCGACCTCTGCCATCTCGCGTATTAATGGATCGGTCACCTTCTGCCCGCGCAGGACAGTCTCCGCCCGCCTGGCCCGGAGGATCGTCGGCGCGACCGAATTCAACCCCAGCCGCACATCTGTGCAGACGCCGGCCTGACCGCGCAGCGTGAGCGCGACGCCGACAGTGGCGAAGTCCTCCTGGCTGCGCGGCAGGAACTTGATGTGCGCCCAGCCCAGTGGCGCCGCCGAAGGTGGAACGCGGATCTCGCTCAGGATCTCGCCGGGTTGGAGCGCCGTCTGGTAATAATCGACAAAGAATTCGTCCAGCCTGAGCGTTCGCTTCCCGCCACTCTTGACCAGAGTGACCTCGGCGTCGAGCGCGATCAGGCTCGCGCCCGGATCGGTCATGGGATCACCCTGGCACAGGTTGCCGCCAATCGTCGCCATGCTGCGAATCCTTGGCTGGGCTACCTTGCGGAAGGTCTCATGCAGGAGGGGATAGTGGGCTTGGACCGCCGGAGAAAGCTCGATGTCGCGGTGGCGCGCCCCGGCGCCGATCCTGAGGCCTTCCTTGGCATCGCAGCGCACGTAGTCGAAGTCAGGTATCCTGGCCAGGCTGATTACGACCCGCGGGTTAATGAGCCTCTGGCGCATCCAGATGAGGAGCGCGGTCCCGCCGGCGATGAGCCTGGCCTCGTCGCCGTAACGCTCCAGCAGCGCCGCGGCCTCTTCCAGACTCTCCGGCTCCAGATAATCAAACTTGACCATCTCTTTTTTTCTCTTTTTCCCTTAGCGCCCGGAGGACCTTTTCCGGCGTGATCGGAAGCGTCTTGATGCGCACGCCCACGGCGTCGAAGATCGCATTGCCGATGGCCGCTGCGGTCGGATCCATCCCCAGCTCCCCAAGCCCCTTGGCGCCAAAGGGGCCGGTCGGCTCGTAGGAATCGGCAAAGACATGATCGAGTCGGGGCATGTCGCGCATCGAGGGGATCCTGTAGTCGGAGAAGTTGGGATTGATGGGCCGGCCTTCCTCCATCTTGAGCCCTTCGATCAGGGCGTAGCCGAGCCCCTGGGCCACCGAGCCTTCCACCTGGCCTTCCGCGCCGATCGGATTGATGACGGTGCCGCAGTCGGAAGCGGCCACGTAGGAGAGCACCTTCACCTGGCCGGTCTCCGGGTCGACCTCGACCTCGACCGCCTGGCAGCCGAAGTTGTAGGCGCCGGATTCGTTGCCGTAGTGCGTGGCATCTTGCAGGACAGAGTCGGCGTCGAAGCTTCCGGAGGCGACGATCGGGGCCCCGCCACGGCGAAAGAGCCGCGCCCGGGCCACATCCGCCGCGGTCACAGATTTCATCTCCGCCCCGCGAACGAAGACCTTCCCGTTCTCTATGACCAGATCCTCTGGATTGGCCTCGAGCATCTCTGCCGCGCCCTCCACGATCTGCTGCCTGACGCCGGCGGCGGCGTTGCGCACCGCATTGCCGCCGATGTAGGTCACCCGGCTGCCAAAGGCCCCGAGGCAGAAGGTCGTGAGGTCGGTGTCGGCTACGGAGATCTCGACGTCCTCCAGCGGCAAACCGAGCGCCTCGGCCGCGATCTGGCACATCGCCGTGGCCGCCCCCTGACCCACTTCGCCCTCGCCGCAGAGGATGAGCGCCTTGCCATCCTCGTTGAGCTTGATCGTGGCCGAGCCGCCATCGTAGTCGCCGAAGTGGCGCTTGCCGCTCACGTGGACCGTGCACGCCAGCCCCAGGCCGCGGTTGGGGAGCCTCTGCGCGCGCCGCTTTTTCCAATCCATCATCTTTTCGACGAGATCGATCGACTGCTTGAGCTCGCAGCTCCCCACCCGATTGCCGTGGGGCGAGACATAGCCGGGCTCGGCGGCGTTGAGGCGCGCCAGGTCGAGAGGATCGATGCCGAGCCGGTGCGCCGCCTGGTCGATCACCTGCTCCACGGCCCATTCTGCGGAGGGATTGCCGAAGCCGCGGAAGGCGCCGGTGGGGATCTTGTTGGTGTAGACGAGATAGGCCCGGGTCTTGACGTCGGAATATTTATAGCAGGTGTCATGGCGCAAGGCGGCCACGCCCGTGATCGCCGGGGCCTTGGCCGAATAGGCGCCGTTGTCGGCGATGATGTGGAGCTGCTTGGCGCGGATGCGGCCGTCTTTCTTGAACCCCATCTTGACCCATATCTTCATCGGCACGCGCGGACGGCTGCCGGCGAGAAACTCCTCTTCCCGGCTGTTGATGAGCTTGACCGGCTTGCGCGCCTTGCGCGCCAGGAGAGCGGCGATGATGGCGTTGTTGTCGTCGCACGATTTGCCGCCGAATCCCCCGCCCACCGCGCTTTGAATGACGCGCACATCGGTCTCCCGCACGCCCAGGGCCGACGCGATCCGGTAGCGCGCCATGAAGAGGGTCTGGGTGTTCATAGAGATCGTGTATTTTCCGCTGGGCGCGTACTCGGCCACGCTGCCGATGGTCTCGATGGCACAGTGCCACTGCGGCGTGCTCTGGAAGGTGTCCTCGAGGATCAGGTCCGATTCGCCAAAGGCGCGCTCGGTATCGCCGCGCTCGACGTCGATCTTAAAAGCGATGTTGCGCTCCTTGCCCTCATGGATGAGCGGCGCCCCTTCCTGCATCGCCTCTTCGGGGTCGAAGAGCGCGGGCAGCTCCTCCCACTCGACCTCGATCAGCCCGAGCGCCTCTTCCGCGATGTCCGGGTCGATGGCCGCCACCGCCGCGACCTCCTCGCCCACGTATCTTACCTTGCCGACTGAGAGCGGATATTGATCCGGGATAAAGGCGCCCCAACCCCGCTTGATCGTATCCTCGGCGGTGACCACGGCGCGCACCCCGCGCAGCTTTTCCGCCTTGCCGGTATCGATCCTTAAGATTTTCGCATGAGGGTAGGGGCTTCGGAGAACTCGCCCAGTGAGCGTTCCGGGAAGAGCGATATCCGCGACGTAGCGGGCCTCTCCGGTGACCTTCTCATATCCCTCAACGCGGGTGACGCGCCGGCCGACCACGGAAAATTTTTCTGCCTGGGCCATTTTATTTCTGTGCGAGGCTGTGTATAGCTTCTTGAAAGGTGGCAAACTCCTGGAATCCTTCTATAATCTTAAGAACTTTTATCTTTGAATCGTTCGATTCTGTAAATCCCAGGAAAAAGGTAGGAGTGCCTTTGATCCCAGCTTTCTGCCCCTCGGCTATGTCTTTATGAATTTTCATTGCCTGTTTTCCGCTATCAAGACACTGCCGGAATTCTTTCAGATCTAACTTAAGCGCCTGGGCATTCGGTTCCAGGTCCTCCAGGCGTAACTTTTGATGGATAAGGAGCCGATCATGCATCTCCCAGTATTTACCTTGTTCCTCTGCACACCTGGCCGCCTCAGCCGCTTTAAATGCCTCTCTGCGGAGAGTGGTCACTGGAAAGTCGCGAAAGACGTATTTGAGCTTGCCCTTCGAGATGTACTCGCTTTCGATCAGAGGTAGGGTCTCACGAAAATGGCGTGCACAGAAAAGACATTGGTAATCGGAGAATTCAATTAACGTCAACTTGGCATTTTTATCGCCCTTAAATGGAGCATCCTCGACACTTAAGATCATTTCTTGGCTTTGAGGTTTTTGAGGTTGAGCATGAGGCTGTCTACCTTGGAGAAGATTCTTGATCTCCTCGACCTCCTTTTCAACCTTTATCTGGCCCTTTTTCACCCCTTCAATGTCCAATCTCAGCAGCTTTATCAATTCTCCCAGATACTTTACTCTTTTCTCAAGGCTTCTGTCTCACTCATAGGCTGGGCGAACCCAACTGAAATATTGAAAACGCCTAGGAAAATTAGCCAAAAAAGTTTTCTTAGCGAGCTCTTCACCATGGGCCTATTTTGCCTTTGTTCGCGATGACCTATCTCTGCCTATATTTCTCAATTTAATCGGCTGGGTTATTGCCTTCTGCATATCGGCTTCACTAATGGCCCCGTTTCTAAACATTGTCTCAACGATACGATTCCTTCTTGCTAGCAACTCTTTCGGCCGTTTAACCGCCTCCTCCTCGATACCATGAAAGCTCTCAAGGGCTAAAATCAAGGCGGTCTCGGATGTCGTTAATTCATCTATCTTCTTTCCAAAAATCTTGAGCGAGCCATTGTTTACACCTTCGACTCCTGCGAGCACCGGCAGCAGTCGTCCAGCCTCCAAAATGATCTGATCAGAGGTCCAATTGCGTGACAGCCAAACTGCAGCAGAAAAATCTTTGATATGGCGAATTAGCTTCCCCTCGGCGGTGTCCTGCTCGGGGAAATGCCTCAAAGCCACGTAATCTGCGATTCGGTAGCCGGGAGCCAGGTATCCGTCCATTCTAATCAAAGAATAAAGGACATCCCAGGAGTGGATGGGTTTCACTTTAGTCGGTCCTTGTTCACGGAAAGTAGCCCAAATCGCAGCCCTTGCCAAAACAGGCAAAGGTTCCTGTTGCGGCGGTGGCGGTAGTACATGGATCAGAGAAAGACCATACAAATAAATTCCTTCAATGAGCATAAGGGGAGCAACAAAAAACAGCGCAAGGGTGAAAGTCACCCCGTAGAACAATCTCTTTCTTGCAAAACCCAACAGCGCTAGCCTCCTAACGTCCTTTCTGTTGCGCTCGTAACTTTCTTAGATCTCTCGCCAGGGCACCGGGGCGCAAGTAGGGCCAAGAACTAAGATCCTTGAAAGGACCGACGCCCCTGAGAGTATTAGCAACGAAACCGGCGCACCAGAAGCCGCGCGGGTCTCCTTGTTCCCGGGCCCTTCGAGCAATCTCGGCCTCTTCCTCCGGTGTTGTATTAAAAACTATCGTTTCCACGGTGCTGCCTTTACCCTCGTGCCGCTTGATATATGGGACAATATCAGCTTGGGCACCGTCAAACGTACCACCGGCGGTACGTACCGAGAATAATGGCTTGTAATTTCCCGAGGGATCATAGAGCACGGGATCTGCTCGATTATCCACGTGCACTGCTGTGTGGCTACCATAACTCATGCTATAATATTTGTCATGAGTGATTATTATGGTTGTATACAGACCAAACGGATCAAGATAAGTTGTCGGGTTATTGCCTACAGCACGGTAAAAATTGGTACCACCGCTAAAGCCGATTGGATCCTCCTGCATAAACCTCCCAGTTGATGGATCGTAAGAACGTATGCGGTAATGATAAAAGCCGGCCTCGGCATCCAACTCCCTTGCAGTAAATGTGTAGGGTTGGACAACGTTGGGGTCTAACTGGGATTCAATCTTGCCAAAGGAGGAGTAGGTATAGCGCCGTTTAACTGCTCCGGTAGCGTCGGTAATCTCGCTGATACTGCCGAGGCCATCAGCGTGGTAGAAGAAAGATTGGCCACCCCGCTCCATGACTAATGGTTCATCAATACCAGGGCCATGCGTATACCTGGCAACGATGTTGTTTGAGCCATCTAGTTCTAACAAGATGTCTTCGTTGTCATAGATGTAGCGGGTCACATTGGTGACCGGCCCTTGGGTGACCTGCTTCTCAACCCTCCTTCCCAGGCCGTCATATTTGTAATCGGCTACCGTCCCATTGCTGACCACTCTGACCAGCTTATTTTCTGCGTCGTACTCATAAGTGGTAACGGCTCCTGTGACCCTGTGGGTCTTAAGAACTAAGTTTCCATTGTTGTCGTAGAAATAACGGAAGGTGTTGTCTTCGAAGAGCTGGTTTCCCTGATTGAAGAAGGAAGTGCCGTTTTGATTTGAATCGATCCGGTTGCCTACGGCGTCATAAGTGTAAGTCTCTAGGGGATTCGAGAGTAGGGGGTTTTCAGCCCGGACGAGTCTGTTCAACTTGTCGTAGATGTAGTTATAGGTTCCATTACGGTCCACCTTGGTTAGTCTGTTCCCTACCTTGTCGTAAGTATAGCTGAAGGAGTTGATGATGGCTGCGCCAAGTTTATGGGTCACTTGGGTCAGTTGGGATGCTGCATCATACTCGTAAGTGGTCACCACTCCATTGGCATGGGTCATAGAGGTCCGCCTACCCAAGACATCATAGGTAAACGTAATCGTTAAGCCTCGATTATTGGTAATGGAAGTGAGCCGATTAAGAGCGTCGTAGGTATAAGTGGTAAGACCAGTGGGATCGATCATGGAAGTGCGGTTGCCATTGGTATCATAGGTGTAGATAGGGTCAAAGTCTGGACTACTCCTTTCTGCTGGAGGGATTGGACAGAAATTGACATCTTCAGGCGACTCATCAATGGCCGATGGAGCCGGACTAGATGCAAGAAGGACTGGAGGGAGATAGATAGGGAGAAAAAAAAGAGATAAAGCTAGGAGGCGTATTTTACTTAGGAAGCTTTTCATAGAAGTTTCCTCTCTGGCGGTTAACTAAAGAAAGACGTTTGTACTAAGTCTTGTAAACGCCGAGGCTCTGTATTTTGGCGCTCTTTTTTTCTTGCGCCTCGTGAAGACCCGTGCCGACTTTGTTATGGACCACCGCCATGACCGATTCCAGGATCTTGTAGTAGCCGGTGCAGCGGCAGAGGTTCCCCGCCATCCATTCCTTCACCTCTTCCTCCGTGGGATTCGGATTCTGATCCAATAGCGCCTTTGCCGCGATGATCTGCCCCGGGGTGCAGATCCCGCACTGGAAGCCGCCATATTCGAGAAACGCCTGCTGCAGGGGGTGGAGCTTGCCATCTCTGGCCAGCCCCTCGATGGTCATGATCTCTTTACCCTGGCACGCAACGGCGAGGGCCAGGCAGGCACTTACCAACCGGCCGTCCACAATCACGCTGCAGGCGCCGCACACGCCGATGCCGCAGCCCTCCTTGGTGCCGGTCAGGCCGAGGTCCTCGCGCAGGGCGTAGAGCAGGAGGCGATTGGGCTCGGCCTCGATCTCGTATTCCTCTCCGTTGACCTTGAGGATCATGCGTCGCTTCATAAGCCTACTCGGCCCTTCCCGAATGGCTGCGGCCCCACTTCGCTCTCATCGAGGCCAGGGTCTCGCCGGCGCCGACCTCGACCCTGGTACCTCTGAGTTTTTCTCCTACCTTACCGTATTCCCCTGCCGCCGCGAGACGCGCCTCCTCTTCCAGCTCCTCGGGCCACAGCCCTAAGAAATAGCCATGCCACGGCTCTTGGGGCTCAAGCCTGGGCAGGCCCAGCTCCTCCCAGATCTTGCGCGCCCTCTCCATGTACTCCCTCTTCGGCAGCGACAGGGGGGGGAAGTCGGCCTTGCGGGTCGCGTCGATGAGCAGCGACGACTCCATCCGGTCGTAGCGGCTCGACGGATGGGAGAGCACCATGCCGATCGGCGTGGCGCCGAAAGGTCGGTCACCGACAACTTTGGTATCCTTATGAGGTTGAGACCTGTGGGTGACGGCCCACAAGACCGCCACCGGGTCGTGCGGATTGATGTCCTCATCCACGGCGATGACCAGTTTGCCCACCCGGTCGCCATAATCGAGAATCGCCTCCATCGCGCGCCACGGCTCCCGATCGTCGCCCTTTTTCATTCTGAGGACAACATAGGGGCGCAGGTTGACCAGCGGCTCGAGCAGAGAGACCTCGAGCACGCCCTCCAGCCCTCTCTGTTGGAGAAAGCGGTGGATCAGCGTCGCCATCCCCATCGCCTTGATCTTAGAGCTCTCGCTCGGAGTCACCTGACTGAGGATCGATACCCAGATGGGATTTTTTCTGTGCGTGACGCAGGTGAGCTCAAAGACCGGGCTGAGCGTGCGCGGATCCACATGGCCCATCGATTCGCCGAAGGGTCCTTCCTCTTCCAGATAGCGCGTCGGGATGATCCCTTCAAAGACGATCTCCGCGGTAGCCGGGACCTCGAGATCCACAGTCTGACACTTGACCAGGGGGATCGGTTCTCCGATGAGCCCTCCTGCGAGCGCCAGCTCATCCATCGTCGGCGGCACCTTCTGCGTGGCGGCGTAGGAGACCGCCGGCACCGCGCCTATGGCGATCGCCGCCTCCAGGGGGATCCCCTTCTGGCGGCATTTTTCCCAGTGGCGCGAGAGGTCCTGCGGCGTGCCCGACATGATGCCGCTCAGCCCCGGCCCTTTGATCAGTCCCCGGTAGTTGCCCATGTTTCTCCTGCCGCTCTCCGGATCCTTGGTGATCCAGTGGCCGGCGGTGATGTAAGGGCCGTTGTCAAAGCCCGGGGTCGAGATCGGTATGGGAAACTCCTCGAAGCCGCCGTGTCGGAGAAAATCAGCGCCGCTGTGGATCTCTTCCATGACCGGGCCGCGGCGCACGATCTCAGGCTCCAGCGGGTGGTCCATGGCGCGCAGCCATCGGTCGGCCACCTCTTCGGGTTTACACTTCAGTCCCAGGCAGTAGATGGCGGCCGAGCCTGCCAGGCCGCCGACCAGGACCGGGCTCCGGTACTTCCTCTTTTTCGCGTCCGTGACCTTCTCGAAGAGAAACGCCCGGCGCTGCTCCTCTTTGAGGCCGCGGAACTGCCAGCGGACCAGCGGATGGAGCTCGGTGTCCTTGTTGATCGCGCGCCGGATGCGCAGGAGCCTTCCCTCTTCTTCCAGCGCGGCGATGAACTCGCGCAGGTCCTTATAATAAGGTCGGGCAGACTTCATCCTCGACTTGGGCGCTGCTCTAGGTCTTTTGGGTTTTTTGCGCACGGGACTGGGAAAGCTCAAATCGAGACCTCTTTGCCGATCCCCTTGGCCCGGGCCAGATCATAGGCCCAGGAGGCCATCGCCGGGTCCCAGATGGAGGAGGCCGGCACAAGACAGGTGATGATCTCGTCGGCGCTGGCGCGGCCAGGGATCGCGCCGGTGACCGCCTCGTGCAGTTCATGACATTTTTCCTCGAACTCGCGGAGCCGGCCCTGAGCCGCGAGGCCCTTGAAAGGCTCGCGCGGTGGTTGGTCATGCAGGGCCTGCTCTTTCCAGGTAGAGAAGAGGCGTCCCCGCTCCAGGGTCTTCACATCGACTTCGCCAGGGGCCAGAGAGATCACCAGCACTCCAGGCTCCAGCCAGTCGCCGTCATAGACCGGGCGGTGGGCATTGGTGGCGGTGATGAGGATCTGGGCGCCGGCCACCACGGAGCGGGGGGTTTCCCGCGGTTCCACCTCCACGTTGAGGAGCCGGCTCATCTCCCGGGCATAGGAGAGCCGGTGCTCCGGATTTGGACTATACACTTTGATGCGGCGGAGCTTACGCACGCAGGCGACCGCCTCCGCGGCCCTGCGGGCGATCCTTCCAGAGCCGATGACCCCCACGGTATCGATCTCCGAGCGGGCCAGATATTTCGCCGCCACGCCCGCCGGCGCTCCGGTGCGGATGTAGTGGAGCCAGGTGTCGTTGATGATCGCCTTAAGCGTCATCTCCTCGAAGCTGAAGAGGACCAGGATGGCGCTCGTCTCCTTCTTTGTCCCCGGTCCGATCGCGTAGGTGCGAAAGCCGGCGGCATTGAAGGCCGGCACGATGGCCGGAAGGACGCGCAGGGTCCGGCCGCCAAAACCTTCCCGCCGATCTGAGACGCCGCTGGGAGGGTAGGGCAGGTGGACCCGCGGGTGGTTGGTGACCGTGCCTTCAGCCTGGAGATGGCAGCAGCGCTCGATGACCTCGATCGCGCCCTGCATGGGCGGATTGAGAGCCTTGACATCAGCGTCATTGAGAATCAGTACCATGAGATTTACCTCGCGCCTCTTCTCTATCCAACTCTGGTGCAGCGGTCAAGAAAGAAAAAACTTGCAAATCGGTCATGGGGACGTAAAATGGAGAAAACGGCGTTTTATGGGCCTCAAAATTTACAATACTCTGTCAGGAAGCAAGGACGAATTTTCGCCTTTAAAAAAAGGCGAGGTGCGCATGTACGTCTGCGGGGTGACGGTCTATGACCAGTGCCACGTGGGTCATGCGCGCGCCCTTTTTACCTTTGACATGGTTTTTCGCTTTCTCAAGTCGCTCGGTTATAACGTCATCTTTGTGCGCAACTTCACCGACCTGGATGATAAGATCATTCAGAGAGCCAGAGCGGAGGGCACCAACGCTGAGGCCATTGCCGAAAAGTACATTCAGGAGTTCTACCGCGACAGCGCTGCCTTGGGACTTCTTCCACCCACCCACGAGCCCAGGGCAACCGAGCACATCCCCGAGATCATCGCCCTGATTCGCCAGCTCGAGGAAAAAGGCCTGGCCTACCGGGTCGACGGCGATCTCTTTTTCCCCGTCGATCGCCTTCCTGGTTATGGAAGGCTCGCGCACAGAAAGCTCGAGGAGCTGGAGGCCGGCGCTAGAGTGGAGGTGGACGAGCGCAAGAGACACCCCATGGACTTTGCCCTATGGAAGGCGAGTAAAGAGGGAGAGCCGTCCTGGGAAAGCCCCTGGGGCAGGGGCAGACCGGGATGGCATATCGAGTGCTCGGCGATGAGCACCAAATATCTGGGCCAGCCTTTTGACATTCATGGCGCAGGAATGGATCTGATCTTTCCCCATCATGAGAACGAGATCGCTCAGTCCGAGGGTGCTTACGGCCGGCCACTTGCGCGCTACTGGATACATAATGGGTTTGTTAATCTAAACCATGTCAAGATGTCTAAATCATTAGGAAATATTTTAACCATAAATGGGGTCCTCGAGCGCTACGAAGCCACCGCACTGCGCCACTATTTCCTCACCAGTCACTATCGCAGCCCGATCGATTTCTCGTACCAGGGGCTGGAAGAGGCGGAGAAGGCTATGGAGAGGGTCTATGAGACCCTGGACCGGTTGGACAGGTTCCTCCCCGGGGCGCGCTTGAGCGAGCCTGAACCGGCGCTCCTTGATGAATTCCGACAGGAAATGTATGATGATTTTAATACGCCTAAGGCGCTAGCGCTTATCTTTGAAGAGAGCCGCTCGCTCAACCGCCTTTTGGATGAGCGCAGGACCCAAGGGCTCGAACCTCGACGGGCTGCCCTGCGGACCATGGGAGAGATTTTAGGCTTGTTTCAAGAGCGACCCGAGACATTTTTTGAGAAGAAGAAAGAACGTTGGGTGCGAAGGCAGGGACTCTCTGCCGCGGCGATTGAGGAGTTGATCAGAGCGAGGAATAGGGCCCGACAGGACAAGCGCTGGCAGGAGGCAGATAGGATCCGCTCCGAGCTCAAGGATAAAGGGATCCTCCTTGAGGATACTCCCACAGGTACTGTCTGGAAGGTTCGACCTTGAGGCTCACCTCGAAAGGTGCGTTAGATTCATGCGTCTGAAAGAGACCATGAGCTTGGTTTTTGCCCTCCCTTTGGTGCTCTCCCTCGCATTTCTAAGCCACGCCCAAGAGAAGGCCCCGGAGCCCGGCGGCCAGGGAGAAGAGGGACAATTAAGGCTGCGTAAGACCGTGACCACGCGGGAATATCGCGGGAGAACCATTGAAGGCGAGGAGCGGGTCATCGGTAGGGGGGATACCCTTTGGAAGATTCTGATCCGGGAAAAGGGCCTTTCCGGAAAACGCTTTGGTCGTTATCTGGTCCTCATCCGGACGCTCAACCCGCAGTTCAAGAAACCTGAGACCCTGCGGGTAGGCGATACCGTCTTTATCCCTATTCGACCCGACGAGTTGCTGGGCATAGAGATCGCAGCGCCCGGCAGGAAGACGAGGGTCTATCGGGTTAAGCGCGGAGACCATCTCTATCAGCTCCTGCGGCAGCAGTTGGGGATTAAATCCAATAAGGAGATCGCCGGTACCCTGAAGCGGGTGAAGGGACTCAATCCACGCAAGAAAGACTGGAATGCCCTGGTGGTCGGAGAGGTGATTGTCTTTCCCGGCTCCCAAATCGTCCCATCAGGCCCGTCGGGCCCTGCGGCAGTGGCCGGCGCTGCTCCCGCGCGAGCGGCGGTGCAGGTCGTCGGTTTAGACTACGGGCTGAAGCTTCCGGTGAGAGATAACCTGGATCTCCTGGAGCATGTGGTTGGGATCATGGGGAACGAGATCAGCCGCGAGGGGGAAGAGGTGTTCCCTCTCAGGGAAGGAGCCATCCGCCTCGACCGCCGGCATTTTCCAGTGATCCACAATCCCAGACTGGGAAGGAAGGTGATTTTGGACCTGGAGGAGAAGATCACCCCTCCGATGCGCACGCAGCTCCACTCTCTGAATCCAGGGACAAGCGTCGTTTCGATCAAAAAGGACGGCTCCCTTCATGAGGCCGTGCTGCGCCTCTTCTCTCAGCTCGGGTTACAGGTCCTTCCGTCCAACCGGCCGGTGACCGTCCAGGATGAGGGCGTAGGGCTTCAGGTGTTGGGGGAGTGGATGGTCGCCGCCCCTGAGGATACCCGGGCTGGCCAGGAGATGTGGATCATCAGTTTCACCGATCTGCCGGGGAGGACGCCTGCCTACCTCAGGGCCTACCTCTCTTTTAAGGGGATGAATCTCAAGGAAGTCACTCTTCCCTCGCCCGCTCTCGCGCTGGACCCTTTCCCATCCGGGAACAAAGAGCAAGAGGGGGATAAAAGGATTGAAACGTGGCCGGCTGACAAGACTGAGCTCGTGGATGCGTTTCTCAAAAGCTACGAGATCCCTTTTTCGGCCGAGCGCCAGCTCTTTTTGACATTGCGGGAAGGAATGCAGCTCGACACCAAGATCAACCGGACCTTCGAGTACGCCGGCAAAAAATTCGGTCTCCTTTTCCGCAGCGCGGGAAAAGACGTGAAAAGGGCGTTGGAAGAGAGAGAAGGCATAAAGGCCATCGAGATCGATCTCAGGACCCTCTCTTCCCGCGACCTGATCGCCCGCCTTTTGGAAGTCATCGGAGAGCGCGTGCGCTATCGAGAGCACCGCTTCCCCGCGGTTCATGATGGGGTAAAGGACAAGCTGGTCCTCACCGTTTCCGGATTTTTCCTGCCCCACCGCTCGCTGCTTCTCACGGACCACCGCGTCCCCCAGGGACTCCAGCGCTTTTTCTCAGAGAAGGGGCTGCGCATCGTCCACTTCCAGTAGCGGGCGGACCCCTGTCCAGTGCCGCCCGAGCTCCGCCCCATAGACGGTTGAGGTGTCGCGTGATATATCCTCAGGGCACTTCCTGCGCGCCCGTAGCTCAGCTGGATAGAGCGGCAGGCTTCGAACCTGTAGGTCGGGGGTTCGACTCCCTCCGGGCGCGCCAGATACTTTCTCCCCATAGGTGTGGAGAACTTGGAACCTATCGGATGGCGGTCTGGTTGGCTGAAAGACGGCTGGTTCACCTGCTAAGATTGTGGCTTTCTAAGCCTGTTTTTGGTATTGCCATCCTCAGATTCCGTAGTAGAATCGGCCCATTTCGCACCTTCGTCCTAACATGGGTCTTCACACGCGTGAAATGCGCAGTTTCTGAACATTAACGATGTGCCTGTACGATGGATGTCGTTATCTCCAAGGCCGGAGTTCCAATTCGACTCACCAAAGAAAGATGGTTTCATATTGTTGAGAACCATGATGATCTGGCCGGGTATTATGATGAGGTGTTGGACACAATAGAAAACCCCGATTGGATTCTTCAAGGGTATGGTGGGGCGCTAATCGCAGTAAAGGGACTGGCTAGAAGGAAATACCTGGCCGTGGTATATAGAGAAGTAAGCCGCCGCGACGGATTTGTCATCACGGCATATTTCACGTCCCGAGTTGCGAGGAGGTCAATCCGATGGCGAAGAGGACAGCAACAGCGAGAGCGATAGAAGAGATCTCAGGTGCATTGCCGCATCTGATTCGCTTGCCGAACGGGAAGGCTTGGATCGACTATGACGAAGAAGCCGATGTCCTTTACGTGAGTGTCAAGCGACCCCAAAAAGCGACCGATACCGAATTCCTCCCAGACAAAGGCATTCTCCTCCGCTACCGGGATAAAGAGTTGGTAGGGGTTACGATATTGGATGCCTCAAAGCCCAGGAGGAAAAAGAGAAAATAGTTTTCGACACTTCGGGAATTCCCGAAACGTGGAAGGGTCCGCCAACTCAAAACTCAACACTCAAAACTAAAAACTACCCCCAAAGTGGCCCTTTCCTCCGAAGCGAAATTGGCTCTTGTCAATCCGCCGTATGATCGCGTAAAATCCGTGGAAAATTAACTTACTTCGGGTCAGAGCGGCTTAAGTTCACGCACCTTTGATTCTTCCCATACAGCTCCGCTACCCTGCGAGGAGCTTTCATGGCTCGGGTGAGGAGGAATAAACAAAAGAATTCTTAGGCAGAGTATGGCTCGTCCTACCCCAAGCGTAACAGGCAGCGAACTCTTCATCGTCGATAACAGCGACGAAGACTGGAAGGTTCGGCAATATCTTCATGACTGGTGCCAGCTTTCCCAGGCCATCGATATAGCGACGGGCTACTTCGAGATTGGGTCGCTTTTGGCCCTGGACAACGAGTGGCAGAAAGTCGATCAGATCCGGATATTGATGGGGGATGAGGTTTCGCGCCGGACGAAAAAAGCGTTCGTCGAAGGGTTAGAACAAGTTAAACGCCGCCTGGACTCAAGCCTGGAGGCTGAAAAGGAAAAGAACGATTTCCTAGTGGGAGTCCCGGCAATAGTTGAGGCTATCCGCTCCGGCAAGATTAACTGCCGCGTTTACCGTAAAGAAAAGTTTCACGCCAAGACATACATCACTCGTGCCCGCCAAGCAGTGGTCGGGTCATTTGCGCTCGTCGGCTCGTCGAACTTTACCTATCCCGGTCTCTCGGAGAACGTCGAATTAAACGTGCAGATTTCAGGCCGCCAAGTCACTGCCCTCCAAGAATGGTACGAAAATCATTGGAATCAGGCCGAGGATGTAACGCCAGAGATTCTTCGCACCATTGAGCGCCACACCGCCGAACATTTGCCGTTCGTGATCTATGCCAAGTCTCTTCAAGAGTTTTTCCGTGGCCATGAGATGACTGTTGGTGAATGGGAACTCGCAGGGCCAAGCAACGGCGGTTCGCGAATGTATCCTACCTTAGACAAGTACCAGAGAGATGGCTACCAATCGCTGATGAAGATCGCCCATCAGCATGGCGGCGCTTTTCTGTGCGACGGTGTCGGCTTGGGCAAGACGTTCATTGGCTTGATGCTTATTGAACGCCTAGTCGAAAAAGACCGCCAGCGCGTGGCATTGCTTGTTCCGAAGGCCGCTCGCGGCCCTGTTTGGGAAGCAAAGCTTCGACAGTACCTCCCGAACATTGGCGGTGACTTCAGCAACCTCGCGATCTACAACCACACCGACCTACTGCGCGGTGGAGAATTTCAAGCAAAACTCAACCACGTAGCCGAGAGGGCCGACGTAATCGTGATCGATGAAGCTCATCATTTTCGCAATCCCGGTCTCAAGGGCGAGGAAGGCGACCGTAAATCCCGCTATTGGCGGCTCTCTGATATTGCGCAGGGCAAAAAGATGTTTCTCCTCACCGCAACGCCTGTCAACAATCGCCTGATAGATCTTCAGCATATGATCGAGCTTTTCACGCAGCGGAGAGCCGACTTTTTCAAAGAAGCGCCCCTGGGAATCCACTCCCTTCCAGGCCACTTCCGCAGAATGGAGAAAGAACTTGAACGGCTGCTTTACAAAGCCGAAGGCTCCGAGGTTAACGGCCTTCCCGAAACGAACGAACTGGAAGCAGAGAAGCTTATGGAAAACGATGCGCTCTTCCATGCATTGGTTGTGCAGCGCAGCCGATCCTACGTCACGCAAAGCCAGCAGCAGCACGGCGGGGCCCAGACCCTTTTCCCGGAGCGGGAACCTCCCAAGGTCGCGGAATACTCCATCAAAAAAACTTACGGACGCCTCCTGGAGATAGTCGAGAGGGCATTCTCCAAGGAAAAGCCGCTCTTCTCCTTGGCGGTTTATTATTCCTTGGCCTACTACACTGGCCCGGACGCCACTGGAGAGGATTTCGCCTGGAGGGCAAACCGCCAGAAACAACTGGTACGGTTGATCCGTATCCAATTTCTCAAGCGATTTGAGAGCTCGGCGCGCGCCTTCGAGATGTCTTGCGAGACGCTGTTTTTGAAATTACTCGCATGGGTCACAAAACACAGCCAGAAGGACTCAGAGGCCAAACTCCTCGATCGCTGGGAGCGCCAGCACGCAGAATTGATTGAGCGCGTCCAACAGCACCAGCAGGAGTTTTCCGGGGACGAGGCTGAGGAGCTTGATGAGGATATTATCACCGAGGAAATGCTCGAAGACGTCGAAGAGCTGCCCCGCAAAGACTACAAAGTCGACGAAATCCTCGCGGAAACATACCTCGACCTCGATCAAATCGCCGAATTTCTCAACGAGCTAAAGAAGTTCAAACCATCTAACGACGACAAGCTCAACGCCTTAGTCAAGCTGCTCAAGTCGGACTCCGTCCTCAAGAAGCATAAGGTGCTGATCTTTTCCGAGTTCATGGCCACGGCCCGCTACCTCAAGAAGCAACTTGCCGAAGCAAGCATCAATGGGGTCGACGAGGTTGATAGCGCGGATAGGCGCGACCGCGGCGAAGTCATCAAGCGTTTCGCCCCGTACTACAATGACTCTTCTAGTGACCAGCTTGCCAAGAAAGGCGAGAATGAGATCCGTGTTCTCGTTTCCACCGATGTACT
>Ga0184634_10000021_pt1 | contig 37568 bp, 53 predicted proteins | sample PLM31_200_b1_FD_133016 | JGI IMG/M metagenome (GOLD analysis project Ga0184634, IMG submission 133016) | Groundwater sediment microbial communities from an aquifer in East River, Colorado, USA - PLM3-1_200_b1 | ecosystem: Environmental > Terrestrial > Soil > Riparian zone | place: USA: East... | reverse complement strand
GTCCCGGCCCTGGCCCCGGCCCCGGCGGCGAAAACTCGCCCTGGTAGAGGAGTGATCGATGCTGCGCTACGTCTACGACCACCCCGAGATCGTCGCGCCCTTCGTGGCGGCGCTGATCCCCGACTGCCACGGCCGCGGCCTGCCGAAGGCCGCGGCCGCGATCGGCGTGATCGACGAGCAAGGTCACCTGATCGCCGGCCTGGTCTATCACGGCTTCCAGCCCGAGGCGGGCGTGATCGAGATCAGTGGCGCAGCACTGCCCGGCCGCTACTGGATGACGCGCGAGACGCTGCGGCAGATGTACGGCTACCCGTTCCTGCAGCTGCGCTGCCAGATGGTGGTCAACCGCGTGCCGGCCGACGACGAGCGGCAGCTCTACATGATGTCGCGTTTCGGCTACAGCCTGATCCCGGTGCCGCGCATGCTCGGACGCGATCGCGACGGTGTGATCGGCACGCTGACGATCGAGGACTGGGTCGCAAATCGATTTAATCAACGGCATCGCAGCGCCGCTCCGGTGCAGCTGTCGCTCCCCCTGGAGGCTGCCTGATGTCCGCCGCATACCTCAACCCTGCCCAGAACAGCCAGCGCAACGGCATCGCAAGCGCGCTGATGAACATCGCGCAGCCGCAGCCGCAGACCCAGATCCCGCAGCTGCCGCAGCAGCCCATGCAGCAGATGGGCACGCCGCAAATGCCGCCGCCAGGCGCGCCGCCGCAAGGCGCGCCAGTCGGCGGCGGGATGCCGCCAGCCGCGATGCCACTCTCGCCTGGGGTGCCGCCACAACCTCCCATGCAAGGCATGGCGCAGCCGGGCGCGCAGGCGATGGGCGCCATGGGGGCGGCGCCGCAGATGCCACAGCAGCCGATGCCCCAGCAGCAAGCGCCAATGCCGCAAGGTTATTGAGGAGATACGCCTTTGAAACCGGATGCTCCAACGCCTCCTAATCCCTACCAGACCGCGGCCGCGCAGACCGGCACCAACGTCTCGACGGGGGTGGCGAACGCGTTCCTCAACAACGTCAACCAGAACACGCCGGACGGCAGCCTGCGCTATGACGTCACCGGCAATTACGGCTGGACCGATCCGTCGACCGGGCAGACCTACCAGATCCCGACCTTTACGAGCACGCAGTCGCTGTCGCCGCAGAGCCAGGCGATCCGCTCGCAGACCGACGCCGCCAAGATGAACCTGGCCGGCCTGGCTAATTCACAGTCGGCCAGCATCTCCAGTCTGCTTAACACCGCGTTCCAGCCTGGCGCCGGCGCGCCTGGCGCCGGCAACGCCGCCGGCATCATGGGTGTGCCCGGGGCTGCGACCAGCTACGACACCGGCGGGCCAATCCAGTCGAGCCTCGGCGACTACGGGCAGGCGCAAAGCACGTTCGGCGACGCCGGCGACATCACGCGCAGTTATGGACCGGAGGACAACTTCTCCGCCGATCGCCAGCGCGTTGAAGATAGCCTGATGGCGCGGATGAACCCGCAGCTGGCGCGCGAGCGCACCAACATCGAGCAGCGCCTTGCGGATCAAGGCATTCGCTACGGCAGCCAGGCCTATACCAGCGCGATGGACGACTATAACCGCCAGGCCACCGACACGCGGTTCGGCGCCATCAGCCAGGCCGGCCAAGAGCAGGCGCGCATGAACGACATGGCCGCCAAACAGGCGGGTTTCCAGAATGCCGCGCAGATGCAGGCCTACCAGCAGGCGCAGGGCCGCGGCGAGTTCGCCAACCAGGCGCAGCTGCAAAACTACAGCCAGATGCTCGGTGCCGGCTCGTTCGCCAACGCCGCGCAGCAGCAGCAAAACTCGCAGAACGCGGCCCTGGCCGGCTTCGGCAATGCCGGCCTGGCGCAGCAGCTGGCGCAGCAGCAGAGCGGCTTCAACGCGCAGAACGCGGCGCGCAATCAGTACATGCAGGAGCAGTACCAGCAGCGCAACCAGCCGCTGAACGAGATCTCGGCGCTGATGAGCGGCAGCCAGGTGCAGAACCCGAACTGGCTCAACTCGCCGCAGAGCCAGATCGCCACCACCGACATCGGCGGGCTGATCAACCAGAATTTTGCGCAACAGAGCCAGAATTATCAGGCCGCCAACTCGAATTGGCAGTCGACGATGGGCGGACTGCTCGGCCTCGGCGGCAAGCTCGGCGGTGCGGCGATCATGTCGGACGTGCGCGTCAAGGACGTCGGACCGAAGATGGGCACGGTGTTCGCGGCCGGCCACGACGGCGAGCCGAAGGAGCTGCCGATCTATCAGTACGCCTACAAGGACGACCCGGCCTCAACCACGCATGTCGGGCCGATGGCGCAGGACGTCGAAAAGATCGAGCCGCGCGCGGTCACGACGCGCAAGGGCGTCAAGCACATTTATCCGGCTAAGGTGATGGGCAGCATATTGAGGGCAGCGTGATGGCTTTGACCGACTGGACGGCCGGGTTGGGTTCGGGCCTGCTCGATACAGGCAGTGGCGGCACCGGCGCGTTCAGCGCGCTCGACATGCGCCGTCGCATCGCGCTGGCGATGCTGATGAAGAAGGCTACCGCGCCCAAAACACTCGGTGAGGGGCTGTACTCGATCGGCGACAGCCTGGGCGACGCGTTTACCGCGCAGGCCGCCGTGCGGCAAGCCGCCGCCGAGAGTGCGGCCAGCGACAAGATTATCAAGGGCATGGATCAGCCGGCTGCGGCTGCGACGGGCCCGCGCGCCGAAGCCGACGCGCCAGAACCGGTCGCCGCTGCGCCCTCGGCGGTACCCGCTCTGGCGTCGGCTGCCTCCGGCGTTACCCAGCTGGGCGGTTTCCGCCCGCCGCCGGCCTACCTCTCCGCCTCGCTGGAGCGGCTGGTGCCGGATCCCGAGCGGCGCGCCTATCTCGGTCACCTCGCCGGGCGCGAGGCGCAGAGCCCGACCGAGGTTTCCTCAACCGGCGCGGCGGGGCCGTTCCAGTTCACCCGCGGCACCGGCGCGCAATACGGCATTCCAGGCGACGCCCGCTTCGACGTCGACAAGTCGATCGTGGCGGCGAACCGCCTGACCGACGACAACGCCGCCGTGCTGGAGAAGGCACTCGGCCGGCCGCCGAACCCCTCCGAGCTGGCGCTCGCGCACCAGCAGGGTGCAGGCACTGCGGCCAAGATGCTGACCGGGGCCGGCAACGCGCCGGCCTATAATCTCGCGGTCAACAATGCTGGAGGTCTGGGTCCGCAGGCCGCCGCGCAAAAGATCATGGGTTTCTATGGCATGCCTGGCGCGGGCGGCGGGATTCGCGACCAGATCGCGGCGGCCTCGATGCCGCGCACCGCGGCCACGCCGCCGACGTCAGCGGACGCCACGCAGGAGGCGCGGCTATCTGAGGTCACCGGCATGACCCGCCCGGCCGCGCCACCGGCCTTTGCGCCGACCGCCAGCCGCACCGGCGACATCCAGAGCGACGCGCCACCGATCACGGGCGCGTTGACCGGGCCCGCCGGCGCATCGGTCGCCGACAGTGTGCAGCAACGCACGCTCCAACCTCCCCAACCCTTCGTGCCGCCACCGCAGCCTGGGCCGCAAGTAGCGCAAGCCGCGCCGCCGAGCCCATTTCCGCCGGTCGCCAGCGACGTCAAGCCGATCCTGCCCGGCGGCGGCTTCCCGCAGGTCGCGCCACAGATCCAGCCCGCACCGCAGCCGCCGCAAGTGCGCGCCCGGCCGCCTGAGGAGTATGTACCGCGCGATCGGCCGATGCCTGAGCCACCAGTCAAGCCGACGATGGGGCCGGTCGAGGTGGATATGAACCGGCGTTTTATGAATGCCGACATCGATCCGCGCATCAAGGCGGCGGCGCAGCAGCGCATCGACGCCGAGCGGGCGCGGCTCGGTTCGGACTACGAAAACAGGTTGAAGGACTATGAGATCAGGAAGCAAAACTGGCTGAAGGAGCAGGAGCAGGAAACCAAGTATAGAATGGACCTGCCGCAGCAACGTGCCACCACCGATAAAACCCTGCTCGAAGCCGAACGTGAACGGCTGGGGCTGCCCAAGGTCAGCGCCGAGGCTGAGACTGCGGCGCTCACCAACAAGTTCTATCAACGAACGGGGCGCGAGCGCGAGCCGTTCCTGAAAGAGTTCGCCGCCGAGAAAGAGCAGGTCAACAAGATTGCCCCCATGCTCCGCGATGTCTCAATCGCCAGGGAGGCCCTCGACAGCGGTGCCGTTGTTTCCGGCTTTGGCGCCGACGCCAAGCTCAATGCGGCGAGGATTGCGGCCAAGATCGGCAGCCAGGACGCGCAAAAGATCGCCAACGAAAGCGAGAAGTACCAGAAGGCAATGGACCGCACGATCAGCTACGGCATCATGCTGGTCAACGGCAAGGATCCGCGTGTGTCGGAGGGTGACGTGGCGCAGGCGAAAGGCCTGCAGGGCACGCCGGATATGCAGGAGGCCTCCAAACGCCGGATCATCGCGGTGATGCAGGAGGATCTGCACGGCAAGGTCGGCAACTACGAGGCGCTGCGCGAGCAGTATCTGCGCGGCGACCCGCAGCATCGCTTCTTCAAGGTCGACACGCCGGAGATCGGCACGCCCGAGCTACGGAAAGTGCTGATCGACCACCAGAACCGGCCGGATGTCATTGCCGAGTTCGACCGCCTGAACGGACCGGGTGCCGCGAAACTGGAGCTGGCGCGCCACAAGCGCCGGATGGAGCGCCCCGATGACTGACGACACGGATCTCAGCGCCGCCGAGCTGTTCCGCCGCGCCGGCGCAAATAGCCAACCCGCCACGGTTAACGACAACCCATTTGTTGGCGTGCCCGGCTACACGCCGCCACCGGCGCCGCGCGAGCCGACCAGGCCATATCAGGGCGCCATTCTGCCGTTCAGCAAGGACGAGACGGGTAACGTCACGTTTGACCCCAACGCCGGGCTGCTGGGCGCGTTCAAGAAGCCGTTCGATTTCACCTACGATGTCCGCACCGGCAGGATCCCGGCCGACCCCCGCAACCCCGACTACATTGGCGGCGGGCTGGGGGCGGCCTTTACTTACGGACCGGGTGCCGTCGCAAGCCGGGTCGGCAGAGGAGGCATCCAGGCGCCGAGTGCCGAAGCACTCGATACCGCCTCCGCCGCCGGCTTCGATGCCTATCGCAACAGCGGACAGATGTACGGCGGCGACCAGTACCGCACCATGCTGCAGGACGCCGCGCAGAACCTGCTGCGGCAGGGTTTTCATGACGTTCCCGAGAGCGCGCAGCTGCAGCACAGGGTCATACAGCAGGAGCTGGACCGGGTGCGCAATGCGCCGTTCGTAACGTCGCAGGACGTCGATGCCTTGCGCGTACAACTGAGCGGTCAGGGGCTGCGCGGGCCAACTGCGGCGGCCAACCAGGCACTGCGCAATGACGTGTTTGGCTTCGTCGAGCAGAACCTGCCACCGAACGCGCCCGAGAGCGTCCGCGGCGCTGTCGGCAACTACCGCCAGGCGCGACACTCGGAAGCGGTCACCGGCAAGGACGAGGCGACCGCCGAGCTGAACATCGCCAAGGCCAGGGGACCAGATCTGTCCGCGGAGCAGCAGCGCACCAACATCGCGCGTCTGATCAACAAAATCGAGGCGGGCAAAGGCGAGGGACGCGGCTTCAGTGATACCGAAGCCAATATCCTGCGGTCGGCCAATCGCGCCACGCCCGGCATCGATCGCGCGCAGAGCATCGGCAACGCGCTGTCGCCGAGCGTGGGCGGCGGTGGGTTGCTGGGCGGCTTCGGTGCTGCCGGTACGGCGATCGCCACCGGTCACCCCGCACTGGCGACGGGCCTGGCGGCGGCGGCGGCCGTACCCGCTGTAGCCGGCGCTGCGGCGCGGTCCTATGCCAACCGCGGCGCGCGGAATATTGCCGCCGAGGCCGACAACGCCATTCGCATGCAGTCGCCCCTGGCGCAGCAGAGCCTCGATACCCTGCCGAAAAACTTCACCGCCAATCCCTTCGCGAGGCCGATCGGTACGCCAAGTGGCGGCATGATCGAGGCGGCGATGGAGGCGCGCCGCCGCGAGCTCGAGCAGCGGCAGGCTATCCCGTCGACGTACCGCGTGCTGCCTGACGGCACTGTAGAGGAGTTGTCCTAATGCCCCGTGACGGTTCAGGTATCTACGTCAAGCCGTTCCCCGACGTCGTCGAGGGCACGACGATCGAGAGCACCGTGCACAACGGAGAGATCTCCGACATCGAGCTCGACCTCAACACGCCGCGCCCCATCGTGGCCGGTGGCACAGGCGCGAACAACGCGCACGATGCGATGATCGCACTGTCGGGCGAGATCGCCAAGCAGGGGCCGGTCACCAACTTCGACAGCTTCGCGTTCATGCCGGGGTCGTTCTATTCGGCGGCGGGGGCAACCAGCGCGCCAGTGGCGGACCACGCCTTTACTGGCATTTGCTACTCCTATGTGGACCCGGCCTACATGGTGATCGAGGCGCGTGATCTGTTTGAGGCTTCTCCGGGTCATCGTTACGTCCGCCAAAAAACGGCAGGCGTGTGGGGCGCGTGGGCACAGCAGGCAGGCTCCACCGCCGACCTCGATGCCGCCTACGTCAATGTGACGGGCGACGCGATGTCGGGCAACCTACAGATCACGCGCGCCGCCGGAATGGCGTTGTATGTGCAGGGCAAGGAAAACGCGCCCTCGCTCGCCCCCACCGACGCCTACGCTTTCTTTTCCAGTGCAAATGGCGGCTACGGCGCGCTGTCGATTGGCGGCAGGCCCGCCTCGCCCTACAGCGCGTGGCTACAGTCGAACAATTCCGCCGGGACGGCGCTGCCGCTGGAAATCAACCCGGTCGCGGGCGAGGTGATGATCGGGAGCGCAGGCTCTGCCATCACGGTCAAAGGGTCGATAACGGCGAACGCAGTGCTCCCGCACATGATTGGCACTATCGGAGGCTTAAACGCCGACTTCAACCCCATGACGACGGCTAACGCCTCCATCGTCACCTACGGCGGCGGGGCCAACTGGGCGGGCTATGGCGCTGACGGCAACGGCGCGCTGTGGTTCCGCACCGGCACCAGCGGCACGCCACTTTCAACCTTGATCCTTCACAACGACCAGACGGTGCGTATTCCATCCGCCGCCGCCTCCACCTCTCCTACCACGGGCGCGTTGACGGTTGCGGGCGGGGTGGGGATTGGAGGAAACATAAATGTCAATGCAATTGCCGCTACTGGGGGCGTTACGGCGCAAGGTATCACGTCGACCGCTCACTTGATGGCGCAAAATGGTTATGTTTATCTTAACGCTGCTGCTACTAAATATTTTGGTTATGATGGATCTAATTTTAATTTTACTGGCGGCTCGCTGATCGTCAACGGCAACGGGATGACCGTTGGTGGTACCGCCACAGTCAACGGCACGGTACAAGCCACCGGCTATAACACTAGACCGGGCATCAGCGGGGGCCTTGGCTCCAACGCCTTCAACCTTTTCTACCCCGGTGTCCAACTGTGGATCGACAATACCAACGTGGGCAACATCGCGATTGCCTCCGACTATCGTATCAAGAAGGACATCATCGATCTGCCCGGCATGTGGGAGACGGTAAAGGCGCTGCGCCCGATCAAATACACGCAGGCACAATTCACGCCGCCGAGCCACGTCAAGTTCGTCGCGGGGGAAGTCCTGAAGGCGCGCAAGGAAGCGGAAGGAAACCCCGACGCAAAACCGCGCGAGGTCAATACCGGCCCGTTGGTCGAGGCTGACGACATCGAGCGGTGGGGCTTCATCGCGCATGAACTTCAGGCAACGCTGACGCCCAGTGCGGCATCCGGCGAGAAGGACAGCCCCGACACCATTCAGTCGCCGAACCCCTTCACCGTGATCGCCGCCCTGACCAAGGCGTTGCAGGAAGCAATGGTACGGATCGAGGCGCTGGAGGCGCGATGATCCTGTTGGTGATGATCATCCTGCACTCAGCGACCGGGACACCGATTGATCTGAACACGGCGACAATCACCAACCTGCGCAACCCGGAGCCGACCAACAATGCGTTTGCCAAGGGCGTGCAGTGTCAGGTCAACATGACCGACGGCAAGTACGTCACGGTCAAAGAGACGTGCGCGGAAGTACGCAAGCTGATGGAGACAACCAAGTAGGAGGCCGACATGAGTGCAGGCATCTGGTTCTGGCTGTTGTGGGTGATCACGCTTATCTTCGGCGGCTGGGGCATGAACCCGTGGCGGCCCGCCAACGCGCCGTGGGCACCGTTCGGCAGCTGGCTGGTGCTGTTCATCCTGATCGGCCTGTTGGGCCTGCATGTGTTCGGCTCGCCAGTCCGTTAGGTCATGTATGTTGCCCATTGGTGGCTGGCGCTATTTGCGGTTATCGTGGTGACCCTGCTCGCGCTTGGCGCGCAGATCATCTGGGGGTAACCATGTGGAAGGCTTCACTGTTACTGCCGCTGCTCTTGACCGGCTGCCTCACCACCGAGGAGGCGCTCTACATCAACAGCAATTTCGACCGGGTGCCGTCGCGCGCCGAGATCGAGGCGCGCAACGCCGAGATTGCCTGCAAGAACATGGCGCGCACGCTGGTGCAGATTGCGCGCTGCGACGTGCGGCGCTAGTCCATTCTACAGCATTCGAAGCTGCCGTCCTTCTGGCGGATCAGCACCCAGCCGTGGTCGTAGATCATGATCAGCTCGTCGCGCAGCATCATGGCGGCGCGGGGCTTATGGGTTGGATCGCCCGGATACTTGATGCCGCCGTCCTTGCGCAGCACGAACCCCTTGAACGGCCGCCAGCCGCCGCCGTGGGCATAGTGCTCGTTGAGCTGTTCGCGCGCCGGCCGCGGGTCGTCCTTGTCGAGCCACATCGGGATCAACCCAACCGTATCCGGCGTGCCGCCGTTCAACAGAACCACGCTAACCATTGTATCCTAGCCTTCCTCGCGCTACCTTGAGCGCGATCATGTGATGGTGATCAGTTACCTATAGCGCCCGGTCAGGCCCCCCGACCGGGCGCTTTCTTTTCGCGGCGGGCCTCGCGTTCTTCCCAGATCGCCTTGGCCTTGACCGCCTTTTCCCGTGTTTTGATGTTGGCCTGCACCACCATCTCGAAATTGGTGCCTTCCCAGCGCACCACCTCGTAGTCGCCGGTGCGCTGGTCCTTCCAGATCGAGTATTTGCCGCTCATCCGGCCCTCCATTCCGAGATGATGGCCGCGTAGATCGTGATCAGGATCACGACCGTGATGGTGGCGGCGAGGATGTAGGTCAGGTCGTAATTCACTTTCATAGTTCCTTTAGCCAGATGTTCTTGCCGGGGATGGTGACACGCGTGGCCTCGCCGCTGGCGATCGCGGCGCGGATCTCTTTATGGAAAGGGAAGTTGGTCTGGTGGATGTTGCGGTCGGGGTACTTCTTGCCCTTCCACATGACGTGCTTCCGTGCGTGCGTTACGCCGACCTTGGTGAAGCCGGTGGCCGAGTAGATCACGCCGGTGTGTCCGTGCGCCGGGTCGGCGTAGCTTAGAATGCGCTTGATGCCCTCGCGCTTGAGGTCGCGAAGCATCATCCCCAAGACCCGGCTCTCGCTGTTGCGCGGCAGCCTGTCCTCCAGCACGAAGCGACGCAGCTCCAGTAATGGCTCGCCTTTGTCGTATTTACGGCTCACGTTGAAGGCCGCTGGCTTGCCGAAGATGGCACCGCCGACGATGTCGCCACAGTCCACTACAGCGTAGCATAGCGTCGTGGTCACGCCGAAAATGGAATGCGAGTAATGCACGCGTTCCATCACCTCCTGTATGTCGGAGACAAAGCACTGGGAGATATACAGGTCGCGCAGGACCGTGTTTTCACTGCGGGTGTCAAGCATGTTTCGCCACCAAGTGCTTCTGCGTCGGTACTATTATCGCGTCCATGGTTTCCTCGACCACAGGAAAGTCGGAGACGGCTTCAACAATGCCGTAGTTCATGATGCGTCTGCGCGCCGCCACGGCGGACGCGGCCCCATCCACTCTGACCACGGTTGTTATCGTTCTTTTTACTGTCACCAAATATGTCACCGGCGTGTCTCCGCCTCGATGGGGCAACGGTCGAGATCCGCGCGCAGGCGGCTCCAGTAGTCGTCATGGGCCTTGTAGGCGGCTTCCTCGATCGGACAGGCCACCTTCGGAGTAGCCGGTTCCTTCATCGCCGCGTTGATGGCGTCGGCGAGCAGCTCGACCTTGGCCGGGTCGTTCGGGTTCAGGTAGATGCTGATCTGCATCGGGCCGTACTTGGTGTCGACGGTCAGGATCAGCGGCGTGTCGAGCGACGCCAGCGCCGCGGCCCGCAGGCCGGTGACGTCGTGCAGGGAGAGGTAGGTGGTCGGGATGTCCATGGGGGTGATGCTCCAGTTACTTGTTGTGGCTGAAGGCGTGGTTCAGCAAACTTAGAATATTGCCGGGGTGGTTGGATGTCTTTTTGAGATGCCACATATCTCCGCACTTCTCGCAGGTCACTAGCCACTTGTCTTTCTGGCGCGGTGCCTCCTCGACGGTGAAGTACTTCCTGATGGCTTGCATTGGGTCAGACACGTCAAAACTCCTGTTGTGATGGACACCCATCTTATCACACTAATGGATGAAAGTCAATTGACATATTGAGCAACATCCATTAAAACGACGTCATGGTAAAACTCCACCCCACCGCAGCCAAGCTGCTGGCCGACATCGAGGCGTACCGCCAACGTGTCGGCATCGATCGCACCAACTTCGGCAAGGAAGCCGCCGGGGACGGGCATTTCATTCCCAGAGTAGAGGGGGGCAAGATCCCGAGAATACCCACCATCGACCGTGTCTACCGCTACATGGACAGCAAGACCAAAGCGGTTCGAACTCCATCACAACGATAGAAAGATCCCAATGAAACACCTGTGGATAATTCCGTTCCTGCTGGCCGCACCTGCGGCCGCGCAGGAACCCGACGACCAGACCGCGTACTTCTTCCCTAGCACTCCATCGGAGGAGCAGAAGAAGGCCGCGCTGCTGCTGGCCTACAAGATCAACGGCAACAGCATGGTTGGTAACAACGTCATGATCGACCTGACGCAGCCGATCCCGATCGAGGCGGTGCGCGTGCCCGTCACCGAAGTCCAGAAGGCCATGCCGGTCCGGGTCGCCGAGGTCGACGACGTCTGCACGCGCCACGGCAAGCGCAAGGTGACCATTCGCGGCGGCAAATCATGGAGGTGCAAATGAACACCGAACAGACGATCGCAGCCGAGGAGGCGCTGGCGCAGCTGGCGGCGCAGGTGCCGCCGAAGAAGTACGGCCCGCCGCCGCTCAAGTTCGTCTTCACCGAGATCGGCGAGCAGATCGCGGCTTCCCTGATCAAGGCCGCGGACGAGCAGGTCGAGGAGGCTCACAAGCTGCGCGATCGCGTCATGGAGCTGGCGGAGAACATCGGCGTCGAGCTGGAGGCGCACGCCAAGATGCTTAACGACATGAACGAGCGCACGCGCGCGTTCGGGCAGGTGGTGGTCGACGCCCACAACAAGTACCTGCTCAACAACGGCAAGCATGAGAACCCCTCGCCATGACCACGGACAGGCAATTCACGCATCCCGACTTCGGCAATCAGGCGCGCGTCGAGGTGTGGGGCAAGGAAGTGCGACTGATTTTCGTCGCCCACAACAGAGCTAAAGCGAACGACTTTGCCGATTACCTCGTTAGCCAACTCAAGCAAGGATCGATCAACATCACCATGATGGGCAAGCCGACCAGCATCGTCGAGGAGGATCTCGATGGCAAAAACCGAGCGTAAGCTGATGTTCACGCTGGAGGACATCCAAGCGGCGGAGGACGACCAAGCAGGGTTCTGCCTCGCCTGCGGCAACATGCAGTACAACTGCGAACCGGACGCCAGAAACTACAAATGCGAGGCTTGTGGAGAACGACAAGTGTTCGGCGCGGCTGAGCTGGTGTTCATGGGGCGGGTGAAATGAGCGGCAAAGGCAAGGGCAACGCCAACCTCTGGACCGCCGCCATGATCAAGCGGTTCCGCGAGCTGCACAAAAGACACGACGCGTCGTTCACCTCGATCGCCGCGCAGATGTCGCAGGAGTTCGGCATCGAACTGACGCGCAACGCCTGCATCGGCAAGGCGCACCGGCTCGATCTGCCGCTGCGTCTGTTTCCGAACAACACCCGTAAAGCCTTGCTCAAGACGAAGGTCATCAAGATGAAGCAGCTCAAGCCCGATGCGCCGATACCGCCTCCCCAGATCGTGCGCGACCCCGTGCCGTTCACGCTCCTGATCACCGATCTGGAGCACGGCGACTGCAAATGGCCTTCCGGCGAGGCGTGGCAGCACCCGCCCTTCTTCTACTGCGGCGCGCCGTCGCTCGTCGGCCGCCCCTATTGTCTGGCGCACACCAAGCGATCGGTCAGCAATTGGGTGAAGCGGTGAAGGTATTCCTGCTCGTGATGGCGACGCTGGGGCCGCTCTACAGCGGCGACCAGATCGTGCCTACTACGGTGCAAGAGATGCCGGGCATGCAGGCGTGCGAGGCAGTCGCCAAGGCCGCGCGCGAGGCGGCGAAGAACCGCGTCGTGGTGCGCTGCGTGGTAGCCGAGAAGGACTTCGATTAGGCAGCCTTGTTTCGCTTCTGCCTACCGCGCAGGTAGGCTTCAAACGCCTCCTGCGCGGACATCTTGTGGTAAACGCGGTCCAGTTTCAGCTCATCCACAGTATTGCGGGCGACGCAGACGCGGACCATGACTTGCTTGGTCTGGCCTGACCTGTTGATGCGAGCAATGGTTTGTTCCCAATGCTCCGGCGACCACGTCGGCGCCATCCACGCCATGTCCGAGCCGCCATGTTGCAGGTTCAGGCCGTGGCCGCCGCTGGCGGGGTGCAGCGCCATGAACGGCAGCAGGCCGCGGTTCCACAGCGCGATGGCTTCTCCGCTGTCCTTGTCGCTGGCACCCGCGCCGAGGTAGTGCAGATCCGGCACCAGCTCCTGCATCAGCTTGAGATCCTCAATGAACTCATAGACCAGCAGCGTCGGGCCGGTCGCCGTTTCGATGATGTCCCCCAGCCAGTCCCGTTTTGCGTCGTGCATACGCTGCGCCGTCCGCTGCGCCGTCTTGCCTTCGTCGTACACGAAGCCGTTGGCGATCTGCGCCAGCTTTCCGGTGGCGATCGCGGCGCTGTAGGCGATTATCGTTTCTTCGCCGGGGTCGACCGTCATCATTCGTTCCATGCGATCGTAGCTTGCCCGTGCCGCTGGTGGCAGCTCGACATGGTCGAACACGATCGTCGGCTCAGCTTGGATCAGTTCGCCGTCCGCTACCGTGGCGATGTAGGGCGCGATCTCGGCGTTGAGCTTGTCCTCGGCGCCCGGCAGCGGCGCCCAGTTATATTGCTGAAAATCGGTCGGGTAGAAGTGTTCCTTCTGCCACTTGTAGAACGACCGCCCCCACAGCTTGCCACGGGTGACGACACGCGCCGGCATGAACAGGTCCATCGCCGAATTAGGGCGTAATGTACCCGTCAGGCCCCAGATCAATTTGAAGCGGTACGCCTGCTTGGCCAGCGCCGCCGCGCGCTTGCTCTTGGGGTTACGCAGGCGCGAGATCTCGTCAATCACCAGCAGGTCGAATAGCGGACTGTCATCTGGCTTGTCCGCCAGCTGCTCGCAAAGCCACTGCGCGATGTCGAGGCCGACGATGGTGATGTCGCGGCAGCTGACACCAACCTGCCTCAGCTCGAACGTGCGCTCGATCGGCGCGCCGTCCAGCACGGTGTAGCGCAGCTTGGTGGTGTGCTTCCACAGCTCGATCTCGTCCGGCCAGACTACGCGCGCGACGCGCTTAGGAGCTATGACCAAGGCGTGGCGGATCACCTTGCCGCGGATCAGCTCCTCGATCGCGGTCAGCGCGGTGACCGTCTTGCCGCCGCCGGGCCGCAGCACGGCCAGGGCCGCGTCGTGCTGATACAGATGAGTGCAGATCCTGTCTTGATACGGTCTAAGCTCTGACTTCTGTCTCACCGAACGGATCCTTTCCTCGTTTGATGCGGGAATACAGCGTCGTGCGGTGGATGCCACTGCGCTCGGACGCCTCACCTAGCGGCATGCGCCCCCACGGCGTGTCAATCAAGTGCGTGCGACAGGTGTTTAGTGCCTGCGCCTTTCGCGTGCGCCATGTGCAGTTGCCCGGCTCGTAACCGCGTTCGTTGTCGTCGCGATCGAGTGTCAGACCGGGTCGCCATCCTGCACCCATGTCGCGGTAGAATGCCACAAAGCTGCGCCAGTCAGGATGCACGGTAATGCCGCGACCGCCGTAACGGTGAAAGTCGTGTCGATTTGAATGTATGCAGCGGCTCACCATAGCTGCCCACTGTCGATATATTGGCGTCTCGCTCATCCCGTGCTTGGTGTTAGCCCGTTTCAGTTTCAGCTTGTTATCTGGTGTCATCACGATGCCTTCAATGTGTCGTCGATGTCGATGTCGTCAGCAATGGTCATCAGCGCCGCCAGCGCGTTGTGGCCGAGCTGGGTGTAGCGGATGTAGTCGTTGTCGCCGTGCTTCATCCGCTCGATAAGTCCGAGGCGCTCGCACTCGTCGATGCAGTCGTCGTAGGACTTGCTTGGAGACAGCACGAACGCCTGCGGTGCGTTACTCATCGCTTGCCTTTCGAGGCGTTGCAGGACCGGCACAGGATCTGGTAGGTGGCGTGGCCGGCGTGAAACTCGATCCAATGCGCCGCGAGGTCGCGATCCCTGATCGTGTCTACGCCGCCCGGCGGACCCTTCTCGATGTCGATCGTCCCGGACTGCGCGATGAACATCGACGCGATCTCGTCGAACGGCAGGCCAACATGGTCTACCTGAAGATTGTTCGGCCCGTTGCACTTCGCGTTTCCAGTGGGGTTAGGGCATACCCTGACGTTCAAGGCGGCCTTGACCTCCGCAATGATCGGATCGATCTCGACGCGGAGCGTCTTGTGCAGTTCGGTCTTAGGGTTTGGCGCTCTGATCCTGTTGGTCCACGAAACACCGTCCCAGCCATCGGGTCCGCGCACCTGAACGTACCGGGGGTCGGACGGATAAGTGGGGTTAGGCATGTGACGCGCGGCCAGCGCATCGACACCGGTCAGCTCGTTGAACTCCGCCAGATCGGCGGCGGTGAACTCACACCCGAAGGGGGTGCGATCGATCAACGCCCGGCACCGGGCAAATTTGGATTTGAGCGTTTCAGCCTTCATAGCCCGTGGCTCCCTTCATGCTTGGTGTAGTAGTACGCGATCGTCTCCTCGCTCATGACCGGCAGGCCCTTGCTCCAGTCAAAGCCGCGCTGCATCTGCTCGCGCAGTATCTCGCTGACACGCTCGGCGAGGCCGAAGTCGCACTCCATCAGGATCTCGTCATGGGTATGCAGGCGCACCGTAGGGGCGTTGCCGCGGTGCTCCAGCCGCACCAGCGTGCCGCGCAGGAAGTCCGCTGCGGTCGCCTGCGTCACGTTCTCGACAAAGATCCCCGGCCACAGCTTCATGCGGCCATACGATCGCGCGAACGTCAGCTCCAGCTTCTGGTCGATGACGTTGTCGTCCTCGTCGAGCACGTCGAGCATTTCCCATCGCAACGCACGATACGTCAGCATGCGGCCGGACGGCAGGCGGCAGAGCAGCGAGCCGCCCAGAAGGTGAGGCAGGAAGATGAAGCCGACGCGGCCAGCCTGGATGAAGTGGTTCGGCGCGCGGTGCGCGGTGAGCGCGGCTTCCCACAGCTCCTGCGAGAAGTTCATCGCCCACGGATTGGCGGCGCGCCAGCGGTCGACGATGTCCTTGGCCTCGGCGTCCTCAAGGTGGAGGCCGTAACCCGCCGCCATGGCCTGCAGCGCGCCGACGCCGCCGCAAAAACCCAGCGCCAGCTCCGCGACTTTACCTCGCTGCCGGATGGCCTTGGTGACCTGCTCGATCGGAATATGCGACAGCACGGCCGCGGTCCGGGTGTAGATGTCCGGTACGGAGGGGTCTTTATCGACCTGACGGAAGATCGACAGCCGTGTCGCGCTGCCTGCGTAGTGATCGCACAGCCACGGCAGCACTCTGGCCTCAATCTGCGACCAGTCGCTCCAGACGAACACGTTGTCGCCGCGCGGCACGAATGTCGGCCGGATCAGCAGCGACAGCTTCCGGGCGACCGGCGCGCCGTCGCCGAGGCGCAGAATATCGTCGTATTTTGCGCCCCCCAGCACGGCATCGAGCGCCTCCTGCTCGTAAGGCAATGGATCTCTTGCCAAATTGTGGATCTGGACGCCGCGGGAGGACGCGCGGCCGGTCTGCGCCGCGCCGTTAAAGACGTACTGCCCGAACAAGACGCCGTCGACGTGACTGGCGAGCATCTTTGAGAATTTTGCGGGTGTCTTGGAGCCGCCATAGAGCCGGATCTGGAGCACGCGCAGGACATCCGGCAGGTCGCACTTGGCCTCGACGTAGACGATCAGCCGCTCGACCTGCTTGCGGGTCAGTGCGTGCTTGGCTGGCCGCGTCACCACGCCGAACTCGTCCTTTTCCTCGGCGCGCTTTTGCAGGATGTCTCGCCCTTCCGGGGGTAACCGTTCCAGCAGCCATTTGGTGATACGCGCCACCTCGTCCACGCTGCGGATCTCGGCGTTGGACAGCTCCGCCAGCTCGGCCTTGGATTGCGTCCGGTCAATGTCGGCCAATTTAGCGGCCGCTTTTGCCAGCTTGAGATCGACGCCGACGCCGCGCTCGTTGATGGTTTCCATCGCCCAGTATTCGGTCCATTCCCGCATTGGCAGCTGGCGGGTTGACAGGAAAACATCGCGCATGGCGTCGATGTCGGAGGTGGCGTATTCGCTGGTGAACTGCGTCCACTCCACCGGCGACAGCAGCGGCGTGGAGGCGGTCTTGTGGCCGGGGATGCAGAACATCGGGATCAGGCTCTTGCCCGAAACGTCCTTTTTATTGCGGCCTATTATCTTGGACGCTGCGGCCAGATCCGGCGGCAGGCCGTTGGCGGTGGCCTGCGCCATGACGTCGATGATGTGGTGCGGTTTCAGCTCGGGGAAGCGCAGCGTGGCGTAGTTCCAGATCGCGCGGTCGAAGCCACTGTTCCAAGCGGCCCAGATCGCCTCGCCGCGCTTTACGCGTTCGTGATGGTTAAGCACGCGAGCAGGCATATCGGTCCAGCGCAGCGGCACGCTGTCGAAGTCGTACACCGCGCGGCTGTCGGCGGGTTCGTCGCCGATCGCGAAGGCCAGCACGATGGCGTCGGCCTCGGTGGCGTAGCGGTAGGCTCCAGATTTGATGTCGGTGGCCGATCGCGTCTCGAAATCGATCCAGCCGATGTCCTCGATGGCAAAAGTCGCGCCTGTGGCGTCGTGCATTTGAAATGGCCTATTTCAACGTCCTTGACAGGCTTAATTGCCGGTCGACGGTAGAATGGTAGGTATGGACAAAACCCTCCCCGATTAGGGAAGGGTTTCGTCCATACGCGTCAGCGGGCCGCCGGGCGGCGGCGCTGGCCGGTGTGGATCTGCGCGGTCGGCAACGGGTCGGACTGCGCCGCCTCCACCTGCGCGGACGACAGAGGCTCTTTGCGCTTGCGTGGCGGCGGAGGCGCGGGTTCCTCGACTGGCTCCTCCAGCGCCGCCGCAGGCCCGGCGGAGGCCAGATTGCCGTTCATGTCGGCCCAGTCGACGATGTTGAAGATGGGCTTGTAGGTCCGGCCGCCGTAGGTGGTATTTGCGTAGGAGCTGCTCTCCAGCGTCACCACCGGGCACGGGTGTGTGCGGTCGTGGGCGAAGTTGCGCTTGAAGGCGTCAATAAGGGCCGCCATCGCCTCGGTGCCGCCCATCGACGATCCCTTGTAGAGCGCCTCGGTGCCCTCGTCGTCGCCCTCCATGCACTTCAGGACGCAGCTGTACTGCTTGGCCCACGGGTGCTTGCCCTCCGCCAGCGGCGGCTCGGCGGGGAAGTCCTCGACCATCGAGCACATCAGCTCGCCTGCCTTGCGGCCCTTGACGCCCTGCGATGCCTGCACCCAGCAGACCCAGCCATGCCCGAACAGCGTCGGGTTGACGATCCAGCGCGAGCCCTCCTGCACCAGCTCGTTCTGCTGGCCGTAGTTCCAGTGACCGTCCATGCGGTCCATCTTCATCAGCATCGCGCCGCCGCCGCCGGTGGACATGGTGGCGCGGCTGGCGGCGACGCCCGCCATCAGCTTCTGCGCGTAATCGTCGGGGATGGTCGGCAGGTTCTTGTTTTTCTGGTCCATGTCTATGTCGTCCTCTATGTCGGCCCTAGAGCGGCGGGGCAGTCGCCGTAACCGGCGGTAGCCGGAATTACTTCAATTGCAGCAGCGCCTCGCGCACGGCGGCGGCGGCTTCGACGCGGTCGATCACCGGTGCGGGGGCGTCGGTGGTCGCGAGCGTGGTTTCCGTGGAGGGCGGTGCGACGCGCAGCTCGTCGGGGATCTTGACACCCAGCTTCTTGGCGGTCGCCTCGACCTGCTGGAAGGTCCGCAACTTGTCCTCGAATATGTCTTCGTAGTCGAAACCAAGCGACAGCAGTTTATCCTGCACGACATCGCGATCGACCCACTGCCGGTTCTTGGCCTTCATCTTGAGCCGCCAGCCGGGAATGCTGCCGCCCGCCTCCAGATAAGAATGCATCTGCTCGTCGACTTCCTTCTTGAGCATGGCGACGGTTTCCACCAGCGCCTTGGCCTTGGCGAGATACGCGCCGTAAGGCGACGACAGGTCGGTCGTCGTTTCGCGCTTCACCGGCATCAGCGCGGCCAGCTCCAGCAGCGGTCCGGTCCACAGCGGGCAGTTGATCTTGCAAGGCGCGAAGCGGCACCACTCGCCTTTTTGCCGCGGCGGGTCGCGCTCGATCGCCTTGATGACGGCGTTCCGGAGATCCTCGATGAACCACTTCACCTCCTTGCGCGACACGGCCACATGCGTGAGAGGTTCGCTGCTACGCGGTTGAATGATGGCAAGCCCGAGCGTCTTGATGCCGCTGTACCATCCCTTGAGGCTGCCGGTCATCGCGCCAGCCGTGTAGAACAGCAACTGCGCATTCACCGTCTCGCCGTGCTCGTCGCGGTACACCGCCTTGACACCGACGCCTTGGCCGAACTTCCAATCGACGTGCAGCATGGTCTTGGCGTTGCGGAGAATTAGATCGCAGGTGCCGTGCGCGCCGGGGATGCCCGGAAAATCCACGCTCTGCTCGACCGCGAGCACCCCGAACCCACCGCCGTACCGCGCCTCAAGATCCGCCAGTGCGTCAAGCGCAGGCATGATCATGGTGTCGAGATGTTCTTGCGTCAGGATGCGATCGTAGAACTTGGTGCCGACCAGCTTGTTCGCGGTAGCGTGCAGATCGAACGTGGCGTCGCGCACCTTCATGAGGTGCGTCATCACCTCATGCATCGCCGTGCCTTCATCGGCGAACTCGGACGATCGATTGGCGGAGGGCGGCAGCGCCATGGTGGCGGACCATGAGGCGGGGCAGTTCAGGATGCGGCCCGCGGTCGAGCCGCCGACCAATGATGAATGTTGCGCCATTGCTTTTCCTGTATGTCTATGTCGTCAAGCCACCAGATTGAGACAGGTCCATTGCAATGTCAAGGCCGCTCCCGAAAGAGGACAGTGTCGAGGAGGAGCTGGTGCGCAGGGTCAGGGCACTAGGCGGCCGCTGCGAGAAGATGGCGATGCAAGGTAGGCGCGGCTTCCCTGATCGATTAGTGGTGCTGCCGGGCGGGCGGATGTATCTGGTCGAATGCAAGCGGCCGGTCGGCGGGCGGCTATCGCCACACCAGATCTCGTTGCATGCGGCGTACGAGGTACTAGGGGTGCGAATTGCCATCTGCCGAAATTCGGCGGATATTGATCGCCTTCTGTCGCCCTGACAAAAGAAGGGCCGCGGCGCTGATCACGCCGCGACCCGATCTGTTCCCATCCTGTGCATAGGAGCCAGACAATGTCTGAACATACCCACCCGTCTTCCAAAAAGCAAACCACGGGGTTTGACTTTCACCCAGTGACAGATCCTGACCGCGATAACAATGAAAGTCGTAGCGACGGCGACGTCTTGTTGTGCCCGAGCTGCGGCAACGTAAACCTGCACCAAGAGCGGCCTCGCATAGCAAACGACAATGTCGTTCGTATACGCTTCACTTGCGAACACTGCCCCGCCGGGCACGGCGCGACACTACAAATCAAACAACACGAAGGCACCACCTGTGTGCGGTGGTTCCGATGAACGACACGACATCACTGCGTCTGCAACTACTCGCCCGCGGCTACCATATCATCCCCTGCCATGGCAAAGTTCCGGCAATCACCGGCTGGAACGCAACAGACTACGTCGCCAGCCAGATCTCGGACGGGCCACGCGGCACACAGAAACAACGCGTGACCAGCTGGGAGAAACGGTTCTCGCGGGCGGCGTCGACTGGCGTTCGCATCGAGAACGGGCTGCTCGTCATCGACATCGACGTGGATGACATCGGCGTGGTGGCCGAATTGATCGCGGCGCTGGAGACCATCGCGCCGCTGGCGTGGGCGCTGGCCCCGGCGCGCTACGGCGGGGGCGAAAAGATAGCCCTGTTCTGCCGGGTGGACGGGGAGACGTTTACCCGCATCTGGGCACACAAATACCACCGGGCAAACGACCCGCCGGAGAAGTACCACACCGTAGAGATATTTGGCGGCAAGCCCTTTAGAAGCGGCGTTTGCTCGCGGCAATTTGCTTGCTACGGACCGCGGGCCTACAACGAGAACGGCGCGGTAAACAGCTCCTATGTATGGGCCGAAGGCGCGCCCGCTTTGCATGAGATAGACTTGGCCGACCTGCCGCCCGTGTCGAAGGCGCAGGGCTACGCGCTGTTAAACCACTTTGAGCAGCTTGCGGAGGCGAGAGGATGGGTCCGCATCACCGGCTTCGACGAGGGCGACGGAGAAGGAAGCGACGTCTATGACATCGATCGTGTAACGTCGCGGTTCGAGGTGCTCGGCGGCGAGCAGGTATCCTACGACGAACTCGAACTGCTCGCGCAGACCGTTCCCGACTTACGCTGCACAGCTAACTTCATCGCGGGCGAACAATCGTCGACGCCAGACCGTTGCTCGGTGTTCTGGTCGCGGCGATACGACTGCGCCGTAGTCAAGGACTGGAAGACGGCGGCCCGGCATTACCCGGCGGATGTGACGACAAGCCCGGACACCGAGGACGTGGCCGAGGCGATCCGGGGCGCTGCCGCGGACGCGGGTGTCGACATCGACGTGGCGGCGCTGTTCCCGGCGCAGCCCACGGTGGACGATTTTTATGCCTTCCTGCCCTCCCACCAGTACATCTGTCGCCACGACGGGGCGATGTGGCTGCAATCAGGCGTCAATACCACGGTGGCAAGGGTAGCGGTCGGCGCGGATGAGGACGGCGTGGAAATCACCATACCGGCCTACCTGTGGCTCGATCGCAACAGGGGTGTCTGGCAGATGACATGGGTGCCCGGCAAGCCGCAGCTTATCCACGGACTGCTGGCGGCGGACGGCGGCTGGATAGAAAAGGAAGGCGTGGCCGTGTTCAACAAATACCGCGCGCCGGTGCGCGGGTTGGGCGACGCCTCCAAAGCCGCTCCGTGGCTGCGCCTGATCGGCCGGATCTATCCTGACCATGTCGACCACATTCTGGCGTTCTGCGCGCACCGCATCCAGCGGCCAGCCGAAAAGATCAACCATGCCTTGGTGCTGACCGGCTGCCCCGGCATCGGCAAGGACACGTTGCTCGAACCCTTGAAGCGGGGCGTCGGCGAGTGGAACTTCCGCGAGATCTCGCCGCAGGACGTCACCGGAAACAACAACGATTTCATGCAGTCGGTGGTCTTGCGCGTGTCGGAGACGCGGGATCTCGGCGAAACCAACCGCTACTCGTTCTACGAGGCGACCAAGACCATGATCGCCGCCCCGCCCGACATGGTGCGGGTCAACGTCAAGTACCTGCCGCAATTCTACGTCCCGAACGTCACGGCGGTGGTGTTCACGACCAACTACCCGGCGGACGGGCTGTACCTGCCGCCGGACGACCGCAGGCACTACGTCTGCGGCTCGGAGGCCACACAGGCGTCGTTCGAGGAGGGCTACTTCGCCGGGATCTGGGACTGGTACGCAGGCGGAGGGGTCGACGACGTCGTGGCCTTTCTGGCGGGCTATGACCTCAGTTTGTTCGATGCCAAGGCACCACCGGAAAAGACGCCTGCCTTCTGGCGGATGGTGGACACCGGGCGGCCGGCCGAGGAGCCGGGGTTCAGGGATGCCCTCGCGGCGCTGGGCAACCCGGATGCGCTCACCATCCCGCTATTGATGACCAAGGTGGACGTCGAATTATCCGAGTGGATGCGTGACCTGAAGAACCGGCGGAACGTGCCGAGGCGGCTGGATGACTGTGGTTATGTGCCGGTCAGGAACGTCGACGCGACAGACGGGAGGTGGAAGATCAACGGCAAGGGACAGATGATCTATGTGAAAAAGACATTGGACTACGGACAACGTTACGCCGCCGCCACCGCCGTGAAAAAGCGCGAGGAAGAAATTTCAGGCCAAAAATGGTAACAGTTTACCTGTATCGCCCGTGCCGCCCGTGTCGCCCGTGGTTTTATACTTCTCGTCAAGGTAATGGATAAAGAGCAATTAGGGTGGATATATGGGACAATAGCGGACCACGGGCGTCACGGGCGGCACGGGCGGCAAGCCATGCAAAAAAGCCGCGGCTCTCGCCGCGCCTTTTCAGTGTAAGGGTGGGGGTCAGGCTTAAAAGCCCGCCCAGCTGGCGCTGAACCCGACCTTGCCCGCGCACTCCGGCCCGAAGCCGCTCTCGATCGAGGACGGCACGGTCAGCTTGCGATTGCACCGTGCGCAGCGGCCTTCGTGCCAGATCTCCAGCGTGGCGGGCAGGACGTCGTTCCGAACGAGGCTCCATACCCGGTCGAACGCCTTGGAGGAGGGCGCGTCGGGGCCGACGTCACCGGGCTTGGGTGTGCGGCGACCGGCCCAGAAGCGGCCGAAGGGGTCGATGCGGCCGAGGTAGGAATAGTCGCTCTCGTTGTCCGGGCCGGACAGCAGCGAGACGAAGAACACATCGCCCTCGTCATTGGCGCGGATCTTGTAGGTGAAGCGGGTGCCGGTCTTGGTCGAAACCAAGGTGACCGTGGCGTTGCCGCCGAGCAGGAAGGCGCGGGCGGCGGCGACGGTGGTGAACTTGGCGGTGTCGCTCATGCCTGCACCGGGCGGCTATCGACCTTGACGAGGTTCCCGGCGGCGTCGTGCCAGTAGTGGCAGGCGAAGCGGACGCCGTTGATCTCGACGATCTGCTCGCGGGTGATGCGGGGACCGCGGGCGAAGGCGACGGGGTGGAGGATCTGGCGGTCGGAGATGATGGTCATGTGATGGTTCCTAGTGGGTTGGGAGGGGGTCAGGCGGGCCAGAGCGGCCGCCTGTGGGGGTTTCAGCGCCGGACGGGGAAGCGCTTCAGTTCGGCCTGAAAGCGCTCCAGCGCCTCGTCCACGGTCGATGCCGGCTTGGCGTTCTTGATCCTGAAGCTGGCGTTGGCCAGCTCGGGGATGGCGCGCAGCACCTCGCGCAGCTCGCTGGCTTCCTCGCGGGTGGCCACGGTTTCGGCGTTGGTTATGGTGACGCGCAGGCGGCCTATCATGGTGGGGTAGGTAATCTCGACGTCGAACATGGTTGGGTTCCTTCAGGTGTGAGGGGTCAGGCGGCGAGGTTCTTGCCGGTCGGCAGGCCGACCAGATGGCGGCGCACCAGCGTCGGCACGGTGTGCGCGGCAACATACTGATGCGAAAGTGTCGCACGGTAGTCCGCCTCGGCCTGCTTGAGCACGGCCTTGATCTCGGCGCCGAGCTTGTCGTCGGGCTTGGTCCCGGCCACGTCCGAGATCGTCAGCCGGTAATCCGCGCTCTCGTAGGCACCGGCCTTGAGGTCGGCCAGCGCGGCTTCCAGTTCCTTCTTGCGGAGTTCGAGGCGGCCGATCTCGGACTTCAGTGCGGCGTAGGCGTCGATCGTGGCGGTGAGGTTGGTCATCGTGATGGCTCCTGCCCGGTTAATTCCGGTAACGCATACATAGCCGGACCATTGGTCCGCGTCAATGGGTGTTCTTCAATTATTTTTTGTTGACACGGAGCCGGACCGATGGTCCCCTTGGAATTTCAAACGTCCATCACCGTTCAAAAGGGGAAGTCCATGAGTTGGCAGCACACCCGCAGCATGACGTCCGAGCAGCTCGCGAGCGCCATCAGGGCGCTCGGCATGAAGCCCGCGGCGGCAGCCAGATACCTCGGGATGTCGGCGCGGTCGATGCGCCGCCACCTGCGTGGCGAGCGCGAGATCCCGGTGCCGGTCGTCCTGCTGCTCGGCTGCATGATCGCGCACCGGACCAAACCACTGGTGCCACGTCCAAGGCCCAGATCCTACTAGGGCTAGACAGGCAAAACCAAAAGCGCGTATGTTCCGGCATACGAAACCACTGGTGCCACGTCCAAGGCCCAGATCCTACTAGGGCTAGACGGTCAAAACCAAAAGCGCGTATGTTCCGGCATACGCGCTTTTTTGCGTTCGGGGGTCGTCATGTGAGCGGCATGAAAATCGAGGCGTTGATCGCAGCTCGCCAAGCCGAGGTGCGGGCCGAACTGGAGCGCGACCTGATGGCGATGATCGCAGCGATCGACGCCGAGCTAGAGCCGCTGGAGGAGCGTGTCTGGCGGCTGGAACAGGGAGGGGTACCCCCGTCTACATGACTACACCCAAACGAAAAAGCGTTAATGACCTCGATCTGGGTTCGCTGGCGCGTAGCTACACAGCCAAGAGCGTGCAAACGCTCGGCGCGTGGGCCACGGCGCAGCCTGACGCGGACGGCAAGAGCACTGTCGATCCCGAGATCCAGATCCGCGCGATTGGCATGATCCTTGACCGCGGCTGGGGCAAGCCCAATCAGCCGACCGAAAATAAAATCGAGGGCGAGGTGAACATCATCTTGCGCGACATGATGGCAGAGCGAGCGAAAAAGAAATGAGGACGAGTGATGCCGTTCACGCGTGAGCAACTTGTCGATCGTGCGCGCGCAGCGCAGCGCGACGATCGCCTATCAACTGGCGCGTTGTACGGGCAGCTCGCCGATCGTATCGAGGAGCTGGAGAACACGCGCTGTCAGTGCGAGGCGTGCAAGACCGCCGAGCACGCGTCGTATTGCGCCGTGCATAACGCTCCGGCGCTGCCGATCGGCAAGTGTAACTGCGGCGTGGAGCAACGATGAACGCGCGCGTTAACATCAAGCTGCCTGCAGATGGATGGGAAGCGCGCCCTCATCAAGAAAAGCTTTGGGACTATTTAGTCGGCGGCGGCAAACGCGCGGTCGCGGTCTGGCACCGACGCGCCGGCAAGGATGAAGTGCTGTTGCATTACAGCGCCTACGCCGCGATGCGGCGCCGCGCGAATTACTGGCATATGTTGCCGGAGTTCGGCATGGCCCGCCGCGCGATATGGGACAGCGTCAATCCACACACCGGAAGGAAGCGCATCGATGAGGCTTTTCCACAAGCCATTCGCGCCAGCACGCGCGATAACGACATGCAGATCAAGTTCATCAATGGAAGTACCTGGTCCTGCGTTGGAAGCGACAGCGTCACCCACGGCGGCGGCATCGGCTCAAGCACCGCCGGCATCGTCTTCAGTGAGTACGCCCTCGCCAATCCGTCGGCCTGGGGCTACTACAGGCCGATCCTTGAGGAGAACGATGGCTGGGCGTGCTTCATCTCTACTCCCCGCGGACGCAATCATTTACTCACGACGTTTCAGCATGCGCAGCGAACCCCAGGATGGTTCGCCGAGATCCTCACCGCCGGAGATACTGGTGCTCTCTCACACGCGGCTCTTGCCGAAGCCTTGAGCGAGTACATCGCGCTATACGGCGAGGACGCCGGCCGCGCGATGTACGAGAGCGAGCTGATGTGCAGCTTCACCGCAAGCGTACTCGGCAGTTTCTACGCGATCGAGATGAGGCACGTGCGCGAGGAGGGACGTATCAGTGAGGAAGTCGTGGCTGATCCCGCCCGGCCGGTCGATCGCTATTGGGATCTTGGTATCGGTGACGACACATCAATATGGTTCGCGCAAAGCAACGGCGCGCAGCTTTACGTTCTTGACCATGTCGCGACGTCGGGGCGCAGCCTTGAAGGCTGGCGCGACGAGATCGAGCGCCGCCACAACGAGCACGGCTGGAAGCACGGCACCGACTGGGTGCCGCACGACGCCAAGGTGAAGGAGCTCGGAAGCGGGAGGACGCGTGTCGAAACCATGCTGGCGCTCGGCCTCAAGCCGCAAATGGTGCCCTGGGCGACGATCGATGACGGCATCAACGCCGTGCGTCGCATGCTGCCGCTGTGCGCCTTCCATCCACGCTGCGAGGAGGGCGGCATCTCCGCGCTCGAGCAGTACAGGCGCGAGTGGGACGATGACAAGAAAGCCTTCCGCGCGAGCGCGGTGCATGACTGGACGTCACACCCCGCTGACGCTGCACGCTATATGGCAATGAGCTGGCGGCCGGCGCCGCTGCGCGTCGTCAAGGCGCCGAAGCTGGACGGTTGGCGGATCCCGCCGCCTGGTGAGGTGCGGCAGCGACGGGGGATTATCTTATGACAGGCAAGCAGCAAGCCGCGGAGTTGCGCAAGATGGCCGATGCGGCGCACCGCGAGGGCCGCGTCACGCATGCGGATACGCTGCGCGCGCTCGCTAACATCCTAGACAAGGGCGGGGCCAAGGCATGACCAAGGCGCAGATCGACCTCGCGCACAAGATGATCGGCGACCTCGGTCACTGCGTCCGCGCGATGGAGCAGTATGGCAACGGCCGCATCGCCGACGTCATGCGCAACACGGCGTCGCTGCTGCAGGCGATGGTCGACGAGTACGAGGAAGCCGAACACGCGGAGAAAGCCGATGGCTGAGTTCGACAAGCCAGACGAGGCCGACCTGCGTTCCGAGGATGCGGAATATAATCCTGGTGTCGAGCCCAAGAGCTCGAAGGCCTGGCTCAACCTCCTGCTCGAGAGCGAGGACGCCTTCGAGAGCTGGCAGGATCACTGCGACAAGATCGACAAGCTCTACGCCAATCTCGAGCAGCTGTCCTCCAGTCAGGAAGGCCGCATCGGCCGCGATCGCCAGTTCCAGATGTTTTGGGCCAATTGCGAGGTGTTGAAGCCGAGCATCTACGCCAAGCCGCCCATCCCTGTTGTCGTGCCTAAATTTAAGGACCGCCGGCCGGTCTATCAGCAAGCTAGCGAAGTGATGGAGCGGTGCTGCAACGTCGCGTTCGACTTAACTCGCATCAATGATCTGATGCTGCTGGTGCGCGATGATCTCAGCATGACCAGCCGCGGCGTCGCCTGGTGCCGCTACGAGAGCGGCAAGGACCGCGAGGCCTACTACGACAGCGAGCGCGTCTGCGTCGACTTCAAGGGCCGTCGCGACTTCCTGCACTCGATCTCGCGCAACTGGCGCGAGGTGACGTGGGTCGCCGGCGCCAGCTACCTGACGCGTACCGAGGCCCGCGATCGCTTTCACAAGCACTCAGGCAACGCCTATCAGGACGCCGAGTACAAGGTCGACAAGGACAGCAAGGAGGTCGGCGGTGCCGATGCGCGCGAGCGTGCGAAGTTTTGGGAGATCTGGTCGAAGGGCGATCGCCGCGTCTTATGGGTCGCGCACGGCTGCGAGGACATCCTCGACGAGAGCGACCCGCATCTCGAGCTGCAAAACTTTTTCCCGTGCCCCAAGCCTGCCTACGGCACGGTGCAGCGGGGCTCGTTGATCCCTGTCCCAGACGTGATGCAGTACCGCGATCAGCTCGACGAGATCAATCTGCTGACGGGGCGCATCCACGCACTGTCCGATGCGGTGGAAGTGAAAGGCTTCTACCCCGCCGGCGGCGCCGAGGTTGCGGAGGCGATGCAGACCGCGATTTCGATCAAGTCGCCAGGCGTGACCATGGTGCCGATCAGTAATTGGGCCGCCTTCGGCGGCTCGAAGGAAATCATCATATGGATGCCGATCGACCAAATAGCGACCACGATCGTGCAGCTGGTCACCTTAAGAAAACAAATCATCGAGGACATTTACCAGATCATGGGATTGTCCGACATCATGCGCGGCGCCACCGATCCAAATGAGACACTGGGCGCGCAGCAGCTCAAGACGCAGTACGGCTCGACCAGGATCCGCGACAAGCAGCAGGAGATGGTCCGCCTGGCGCGCGACCTCGTCGAGATAACTAGCGAGATCATCACCGAGAAGTTCGCCGACGAAACCATTATCGAGATGAGCCAGACGCAGCTGCCGACCAAGAAGGCGCTGGAGCAGCAGGCCGCCCAGGTGCTCGAGCAGGCCAAGCAGTCCGCGCAGCAGATCATGCAACAGTCGCAGAGCGCGCCACCGTCGCAAGACCCTGCGCAGCCGCCGCCGGACCCGCAGGCGCAGTTGCAGCAGCTGCAGCAGGCCGTCACCCAGCAGCTGCAGCAGATCAAGGATCAGCCCACGATCGACCAGGTGCTGAAATTCTTAAAAGACAGCCGTGCCAAGAGTTTCGTTCTCGATATCGAAACCGACAGCACCATCATGGCGGACGAGAACGCCGAGAAGCAGCGCCGCACCGAGTTCGTCACCATGCTCGGCGGGCTGTTGCCGCAGCTGGCGCAGATGATCACCGCGGATCCCGCGACTGCGCCGTTCTGCGGCGAGATGCTCAAGTTCAGCGTGGCGCCGTTCCGCGCCGGCCGCTCACTCGATGGCACCATCGACGAGCTGGTCGAGCAGATGAAGCAAAAGGGCGCCGCCGGCAAGGGTGACGATCCTACCACCGCGATGGGTAAGATCCAGCTGCAGATCGAGCAGATGAAGCAGGACACCGCCAAGCAGAAGAACGAGGCGGACATTGCGATGAAGCAGGCCGAGCTGAAGCAAAAGGACCAGCACAAGCAGTGGGAGCTGATGAACGCGCAGGCGATCGAGAAGATGAAGCTTGGCGCCAAGCAGGGTGAGCAGCAGGTCGAGGCGCAGCGTACCAACCAGGAGGCGATGCACGATCGCGAGCTGCACCAGTCCAAGATGATCCAGAGCCAGCAGGACATGCAGCTCGAGCGCCAGAAGGCCGACATGCTGATGGCGCAGCACGCCATGAAGCAGTCCGACATGGCCAACCGAACGCGCGAGCGCCAGGCCGCGCAGCAGTTCAAGATGTCCCAGCCGCGACCGAACGGAGGGCCGGTGTGATGGCTGACAAAACGCGCTGGGAGGAGGCGATGGGCAATCTGTTCGATGTCAGTGCCTATGCGCCTGCGCCAGCGCGCGAGCCGACGGGTGCCGACCTGCGCCTGCCTGAGATCTCTATCGAGAACCGCGGCGTCGGCCGGCCGGCATTCGAGGCCGGTTACGGCTACGGCGATCTCGAGGCGCGTGGCAGCTACCAGCGCCGCGAGCCGATGTCGCCGGCGGAGTGGAAGGCGATGCTCTATTACCGGAGGTCATTCTGATGCCGCGTCTCGGTGATCTCGCCAATTCCGACTACGGCTACAGCGATCTCGGCGTGCCGATCGGCGTGCCACCCGCAGCCGTCGACCCGCGCACCGCGCTGCCATTATGGGCGGCACAGGCCGATGTGATGCCGCGCACGCCAGAGCCGTTGGTCGGCTCCTGGCCGGCCTACAAGCCGCCGAAAGAGCTACCCGACGTCGGCGCGCCTGCGATACCCAGCGGCCCCAGCTGGCAGGGCAACCCCACCGCCAACCGCGCCGCGGACGTGATGGGCAACCTCGCCATGACCGCAGTAGTGCCACAGGATTTAACCGACGTCGGGCTAATGCTGGCGACGGGACCGGGTCGTATCGGCTATAAGATTGCAGCGGGCGCGCTAGGTACGGTACTTGATCCCAGTGAGGTTGAAGCTGGTGCAGGAAGTAAGCTGTTGAAGGGCATAAAGGCCTATCACTCCAGCCCGCACGACTTCGACAAGTTCGACCTGTCGAAGATCGGCACCGGCGAGGGCGCGCAGGTCTATGGACACGGGCTGTACTTCGCCGAGAACCCCGCAGTGAGCGGGCAAGGCGGGCAGTATTGGCGACAATTTACCGAGCATCCGCAATTCAAGGGTAACGACGCCGAGACGCTAGCAACGATCGCGCTCAAGAACAGCAACGCAGACCGAGCGAGGGCTTTGGAGTATCTGCACAAGGATCGCGAAGGGTATTGGAAGGCTAATTTCCCGCGTCAGTTTGAGGGGGCTGTCGATCTATTGAAGAGCGACAAGCCTGTCGGCCCACGCACCTACGAGGTCAACATCAAGGCCGACCCGGCGCAGATGCTGGACTGGGACAAGCGAGTGCTGCCGCATCAGGCGGAGGCTATCAACGACACGCTTGAGCTACGCATGATGCAAAATCATCCCGACTGGCGCACTTACATGCAGATGCAGAAAGACATCCCGCAAGCTACTGGCAAGGAAGCGTGGCAACTGTTGACCAGCCCCGAGGTGGCGCGGATGAAGCCACCAGAGGCGTCGCAATTTCTTCAGCAGCATGACATCCCCGGCGTCAAGTATCTCGACGAGGGGTCGCGGATGAATGCGACGTCCACGTTTCCACAGCTCAGAGAAGCACCGCGCACCAGCAACTACGTCGTGTTCGACCCCTCCATCGTCGACATCATGAAGAAGTACGGCATTGCGGGTGCGGCTCCCGCAGGCATAGGTGCACTGGCCGCACAGGACTACTACCGCAACCCCTAAAGGGAGACCCTCATGGCACAATCCGCGATCACCGTGACCACGCCCAACCCGACGCCGCCGACCAATATGTCGTTCACCGGCGCGACGTCGCCGAACCCGCCGAACTTCACCAAGCTGACTTACGCGGATTGGCTCGACAATACCAAGTTCGACACCAACCCGCCGCCCTACTTCGACGATGGTGCTGCGGGAAACCCGCTGGTGTTTGCGACCAATACCGCAGCACTCGCCTCCGGCAGCGGCGCGACCGCCGGCGGCACCGAGGGCAGCTATCCCGGTGCGACTGCAGGCGCTGTCCCGGCCTCGACCAGTGTGGCGCATGAGGCGGCCGGCACCGAGACGTCGTCGACCGGGGCGGGCAACATCACCTATAGCTATCCTGGCGGCGGCACACTCGACACCAACAAGATGGTCGGCGTTGGACCTGCGCTAACCGCGGCCTCGATCGCGGCCGGCCCCAACGCCAGCCACGCCTCGACCTTGTCGCCGACGACCGCGCCGACGCTAACCTCGGCATCCGGCGCCAGCAACGTCTCCGGTGCCGGCACCACGCTGTTGACGGCGACCGGCACTGGCTTCAACCGGCAGAGTGTCATCTGGTCGAACGGCATTGCGTATCCGACCACGTTCGTGTCGGCGACGTCGCTGACCTGCACCGCGCCGAAGAAGGCCACCGCCGGCACGCTGCCGGTCAAGGTGGTAACCGGCGGCGCGATCGAGACGGCGACGGTCAACTGGACGTTTACCTGACCTCGCGCGTTGATGTGGCACGGCGATCCCGCCGCGCCCACAAGGAGAGCGTTCATGACGACCAAGGAACACGAAGTCCCGGCCAAGACCAAGCCGATGGATACGCAGCCTGATGATGCTGCGGTCGAGAAGATGCGACGCGAAGATCCGCTGTTCCTCGAAAAAACCAGGCCGGAGGATCCCAGCGGCCGGCCTGGCCAGCTGACGCGCGACAACGTCAACCCGCACATCCCGAGCGGCAAGCGCGGCGACCCTCCCGGGCCGATCGTCGACCCCGCCAGCCTCGGTATGGAGCAGGGCGGCATCAGCGCCGCCCCGCGCACCGGCAAAGAGACAACGCCTCAAGCCTTCCCCTTCACCGCCAGCATCAACGAGCCGCAGACGGTGGCGCTGCCGCTGCCTGCGGGTATCGAGGTACCCAAGCCGTCGATCAGCTCGATCACGCCGACCGAGATCACGATCGGCGACGACAGCACCACGCTGTATGTGACCGGCGAGAATTTCTTCGCCGACAGTGTGATCGTGTTTGCCGGGCAAGACGAGCCGACGACGTTTGCCGATGGCAAGCTGTCGACCGGCATCAACATGGACGTCTGGCACGGGCCAGATGTCGTGAAGGTTTCGGTCAAGAACGGGCCGGAGCAGTCGAACGAGGTTGACTTCACGTTCAATGAGGCCCCCGCGACGCGAAGCAAGAAGGGGAAGTAGCATGGCTATCGCTGTGATCACGGTCGCCTCCGGCGGCCTGCCGGTGATCGATGTCACGGCAACCACACCCAAGCTCGGCCTGCCCGTCACGGAAGCTGTGGCGGTCGGCACAGTCAAGTACGGCCGGGCGGTCACCAAGGTGACCGCCTACGGCCTTCCCGTGACCTTTGTGGTGCCGCCGCCATGACCGTCGAGTTGATCGAGGTCGAGCCAGGAAAGTGGCGTGTCAAGCGCGCAAATACGCATGCGGATTTGCGTTCCGATTTGCCGATGCCGCACGTCATCTCCGACCAGATGCCGCCGGTCGAGCAGGTCGATGGGCGGTTCTATGACAGCAAGAGCGCCTTCCGCGCGGTAGGCCGAGCCAACGGCCTGGTCGAGGTCGGCACAGAGAAGCTGACGGCTAAACGGGTGCGGACCTCGGGCACTCGCGCCGCGGCCGAGGCGCGCCGCACCGCGGTCAAGACCGCCCTCGAAAAAGTACGGACAGCCAGTCCGCAATAACTCAAGGAGACAGCATCATGTCCGACGTCGCCATTACGCCTTCCAACGTGCCCACCAATCAGCCCAGCTCCACACCGCATACTACAAATGCCCCGTCTCAGGTTCCTGTTGATGCCGATCGCAGCAGCACCCCGCACCCGCTAGGTCCCCAGGCGCCGAGTGTGCCGGAGGGCGAGAAGCGCACGCCGAGCCGCCGCGAGGCGATCGAAGCCGCCTTCGACCGCGCCAACAAGCCCAAGGCGGCCGAGGCCAAGCCCCAGCGCGAGCAGCCGAAGCCGGCCGAGGCCAAGGCCGGCCACAACCAGCCGCCGGAGGAGACGCCGAAGCTTAACCTCAAGAAGCGGCCGGATGACCAGGGCCAGCCACAGCCGCGCAGTGATCGCGGCCAGTTTGCGCCGCGCCAGCCGGTTAACGAGCAGCAGGGCGAGGTCCGTAAAGGGCACTTCGATCAGCAGGCGGGGGTACGATCGGACGGGCAGCCGGGCGGGCCGGTTCGTACCCTTCCCGAGAACAGCCCGTTCCGCGACCCGCCGCCGCGGATGGCCGAGCACGCCAAGCGCGACTGGGCGGCCGCACCCGAGAGCGTGCGCGGCGAGATCCACCGCATGCACGAGGAGTTTGGCCGGGCCTACAATTTCTACCGCGCCGACCACGAGGCCTTTAAGCCGCTGCGCCAGTTCCACCAGCTCGCGCAATCCCAAGGCACCACGCTCGATCGGGCGCTGAACAACTACGTCAGCATGGAGCAGAAGCTGCGCACCGATCTCCTCGGCGGGCTCGACCTGATCGTGCACAATATGGGCCTGCAGGACCCTCAGACCGGCCGGCGCCTGGACCTGCGCGACGTCGCCTACACGGTGCTGAGCCAGTCGCCGGAACAGCTCCAGCAGATGAAGCAGGGCAATGCCCAGAACGCTGCATCTCAGCAAATTGGCGCCCTGCACCAGGAAATTAACGGCTTGAAAGGCCACCTTCAACAGTTGCATACTGAGCGCCAGTTCCAGTACACGCGGTCGCAGATCGATCATTTCGCAGATGACGGCCGGCACCCGCGCTTCGATGAACTTGGCGACCTGATCAAGAACGAGATCAACCTCGGTTTTGATCTGGAGAGTGCATACCGCCGCGCGGAGTTACTTCGCCCGGCGTCCCAGGCGGCTCAGACCCGCAACCCGTCGGCTCAGACCCGAACCACGACCGATCGTTCGATCTACAGCGCCCCCTCCGATGTGACCGCCTCAAACGCGGCATCGCGGCGACCCAAGACCCCGAGCGGATCCGTATCTGACGCCGTGAGTAAGGCCTTCCGGTCTTTCAACGGCGCCGCGTCGTAACGTCTGAACCCCGATGGAGAACCTATGCCCAACGTAACATCCGCAGCTGCCTACCAGCAGGTGCTGTCTATGGCGCTCGAGGATCGCTCGAGCGGCTACCAAGATCTCGTCAGCAACAACAACGCGCTGCTGGCCGTCATGAAGCGGAAGGGTCTTTGGAAGACCTATTCCGGCCCCAAGGTCCGCGAGACGCTGCAAATCGGAAAACAATCCGCGCAGTGGTACTCCGGCTACGATCAGCTCCTGAACCCGGCGATCGATTTATTCAATGACGCCTTCTGGGATCCCAAAATGTGTGTGGTTCCAGTGGTGCTATCGTACCAGGAGATCCTTAACAACCAGGGCGACGCCCAGATCATGGACGTCTTCGAGAGCTACATCTCGGCCGCCGAGCGTGCCCTCGAGGACGCGATGGACGCCGGCATCTACTCCGACGGCACCGCCAACGGCAACAAGCAGATCACGGGCCTCGCCACCGCCATCCCGGTGACGACGACGAGCGGCGTCTATGGTGGCATCGATCGTGCCAACGCCACGATCTGGCGCACCACCACGTTCGACCCGCACGGCACCGCCGGCACCGTCACGCTTGCGCCGTTCGGCACGCAGGTGACGAGCGCGACCATCCGCCCGATGCTCAACTACGCCATGATGAAGCAGTCCCGCGGGCGCGATTACGCGGATCTGTTGATCATGTCCCCCGAACACTACGCGGCTTACGATGCTGCGACGGTCGCGATCCAACGCCAGCAAAATTCCACCTCGCTCGGCCAACTCGGCTTCAGCGCGCTGGAATACATCGGCGGCGGCAAGCGCGCCGAGATCGTGCTCGACGGTGGCATCGGGAGTAATATGCCGGCGAATACAACGTTCGGCATCAACACCGATACGCTCCGCATGCGCTATCACCCGCAACGCAACTTCGACAAACTGTTCGACGGTGACGGGATGATGCCGATCGACAAAGACGCGATTGCGCAATTTATCGGTTGGATGGGCGAGCTGACGATGGTCAATCCGCTTTTCAACTGGCGCCTCTACGATAGTAACCCGGCAGCCTAACGTCTTTGCCAGCTGCCGAGCCAACCGGGGTCGCCGACGTGTAGGTCCAAGCCTTCCTTCCGCGGAAAGCGGCCCCGGCCAATTCAACCTAGGAGGGAAGGACCCCTATGCCCCGACAAGACCCTGATGATTTACTGGTTGCTGTTTTCAAATTGATCCCGCTGCAGAACCCGGGCAAGACCCTGGCCGAGGGCCGCCCGATCTTCGACGACGTCGAGCATTGTGAGATCCGCTCGCCTGGCTCGCGCGACGTCAAGGTGTTTCCGGCAACCGAAGTGTCACGTTGGATCAATGATCCCGAAACCGGCGAGCAGACCAAGCAGACCTACGCGGAGCGGTTCTCGCACCAGTACCAGCAATTCAAGGCCAAGGCGCAACAGACCAAGTCCGGCACGCCCTTAGCGCAGGTGCCGTTCCTCAGTGAAGGCAAGCGTGCCGAGCTGCGCGCGCAAAACATCTACACCGTCGAGGCGCTAGCGGCGATCGAGGGCGCCGAGCTGAAGAACCTCGGCCAAGGCGGCCGCGAATGGAAAAACTCGGCCCAGGCCTACCTCGAAGAAAGCAAGCGCGGTGCGCCGAACCTGCAGATGCAGGCCGAGCTCGAGGCGCTGAAAGCCCGCAACGCCATCCTCGAGGAGGACCTGGTGCTGAAGAAATCGCGCGAAGCGCAGGCCGCCTCCGAGTTCAAAAACATGAGCGCCGAGCAGCTGCGCGAGTATATTGCGACCAACTCCGGCCAGGCGCCGCTCGGCACGTTGAACAAAGCGGTCCTGATCCGCATGGCGCAAGACTGCAGCCCGAAGGCGGCGTGACATGGCTCTGTTGCAGGTGATCAAGGACGTCTGCTCGACCGTTGGCGTAGCTTTGCCGCAGTCGGTGTTCTCCAACCTCACCGGCAACAGGACCATGCAGGAGATGCTGTCGCTCGCCAACGAGATGGCGCAGCGCATCGCCTACGACAGCCGCGACTGGACCAAGCTGCGGACGCTGGCAACGCTGAGCGGCGACGGCGTCACCACGGCGTTCAACCTGCCGGCCAACTTCAAGCGCATGCTGCTGACCAGCAACGTCTGGCGCTCGACCTCGACGCAGACGCCGATGCGCTTCATCCCAGACACCGAGGAGTGGATGCATCGCCGCGCATCCAACGCCAGCGACAACGCCTGGGGTGAGTGGACCATCATGGGCGGCAAGATCCACGTCTGGCCGGTGATGACCGTGTCGGTGATGGCCTACTTCTCCTACCTCGACAAAAACTGCATCGACCTCGCAAGCGGCGGCCGCGGCGATCAATTCATGTCGGATACCGACAGCTTTACGCTCGACGAGCGGGTATTAAAACTGGCGATGATCTGGCAGTGGAAGGCGCAGAAGGGTTCGCCCTACGCCGAGGACATGGGCACTTACGGCGACGCGTTGACGATGGCGATGGGCCACGACAGCCCGGCGCCGATCATTTTGGGGCGACAGCCGATCTCGGCCAGCGCCAGGGTCGCCTATCCGTGGGCGTTACCGACATGAGCAAGCATGAGGCGTTTCGCAGGGCTGCGGTGCCGCAGCAGGTGGCGCAGCAGCTGCAGACCATCACCATCCCCGCGCCGACGCGCGGCATCATCCAGAACGAGAACGAAGCCTATATGCAGCCGGGTGGTGCAGTTGTTTGCGACAACTGGAAGCCGACCATGCGCGGCGTCAGCCTGCGCGGCGGCTGTATCGTGTGGTGTACGCTGCCGGAGACGACGCCGGTGATCTCGGCGTTTCAGTACGCCAGCGGCAACATTCAAAAGATGTTCGCGGGCAACGCCACCAAGCTGTACGAAGTCACCACCACCACGCCGGTGCTGATCAAGAGCGGGCAGACATCGGGCAACTACGCCGCCTCGCAACTGGCTAACGCCACTGGTGACTGGATGATCGTCGTCAATGACGCCGGCAACCCGCCACTACGTTATGGGCCGTCCTCCGGCGGTGGCCTGACCTGGGAAACCCTGTCGACAGGCTACACGCCACCTGCCGGCAAGCCGTCAATGATTACAGGTATTCCGGCGGCGGGCTTGAGCTACGTCTGCAAGTATCGCAACCGCTACTTCTTCATCGAAACCGGATCGATGAACGCGTGGTATTTGCCGCTCAACGCCGTCGGCGGCGCGCTGGCGATGATCCCGCTATCGGGTGCGGCGACCAAGGGCGGCAAATTGCTTTCGTGTTTCTCCTGGTCGATCGACGCCGGCGACGGCATCGACGACAAGATCGTGTTCATGACCGACCTCGGCGAGTTGCTTATCTTCACCGGCAGCGATCCCAGCGTCATCACCAGCTGGCGCCAGGAAGGCCGATACGAAGTCTCGCCGCCGCTCGGCATGAACGCGCATCTGGCGATCG
>Ga0184634_10000020_pt1 | contig 39572 bp, 41 predicted proteins | sample PLM31_200_b1_FD_133016 | JGI IMG/M metagenome (GOLD analysis project Ga0184634, IMG submission 133016) | Groundwater sediment microbial communities from an aquifer in East River, Colorado, USA - PLM3-1_200_b1 | ecosystem: Environmental > Terrestrial > Soil > Riparian zone | place: USA: East... | reverse complement strand
CATGAATACCTTTGAGATCATGATCAAGAATTCCGACCAGTTGGGTCGCGTCCTGAGGAATATCTCGAAGGTGAACGGGGTCTACAAGGCGGAGAGGGCAAGGGGATAAAAAATAGGGATAAAAGGTTTAAGGGTTACAGGGTTAAAGGGTCAGGCGACCTTTTCCACCCGGCCGGAATGGATGCATTGGGTACAGACCAGGACGTGGCGCACCTGGCCGTCAACCCGGGCCCTCACCTTTTGCAGATTGGGTCTCCAGAGCCTTTTGGTCCTGTTGTTGGCGTGGCTGACGTTGTATCCTACGGATCGTCTTTTGCCGCAGATGGAGCAGATCCTTGCCATGATTGTCCCTCGCAAATCTTTTTAATCATCCGAGTGGTGGAATAGCCTTCGAGATAGGGAATGACGGCCACCTTTCCGCCATACCCTTCGACGAAGTCCCCGCCGACGACCTTATCCTCAGACCAGTCCCCGCCCTTCACCAGCACATCGGGCCTCAACTCCTTGATGAGCGCGTGTGGGTCGGGCTCGGAAAAGAGCGTGACGTAGTCTACCATCTCCAATGCCGCAATCAACTCGGCCCTTTCCGTCTCCGGCAGGATCGGCCGCTCGGGGCCTTTGAGCCGCCGTACCGACAGGTCGGTGTTGAGGGCGACGACCAGGAGGTCCCCCAGCCTTTTCGCCTCTCTCAGGAGGTGCAGATGGCCGCGGTGCAGCAGGTCGAAACAGCCGTTGGTGAAGACCACGACCCGGCCTTCCCGCTGGGCTTGACGAACGGTCTCCTTGAGCTCCTCAACCCCTTTGACCTTGCCCTGCATGTCCGATGGGTAACATGTCCTTAGACCGATTTCAACGATGTGGCTACGGCTTCCTTGCAAAATCATGAAGGGTATGGGATAAGTGCTCTCCGTGGCCCAGGGAGGAGATGAGTTATGCTAGCCACGCGCGTTCGTCAGAAAGAGGGGCTATTCTACCAGGTCGCCTACAAGGCGGTGGATCTGTTGGAGCGGGTGCAGTTTGCCAGCCGCTATTACCTTGAGGGGGAGGAGATCGAGGCGACTCCCCCTGGTGATGACGAGGTGGCCCGGTTCATCGCCGGGATCGAGAGGAGCGAAAAGGCCTTCCAGCGCCTCCTCAACCGCCAGAAGGTGCGCCAGATCATCAACTTCTACGAGACAGTGGTGAGCCAGCCGCTGATTCCGGGCACCATCCTCCTCTTTACCGATGAGGAGCTGCGGTTTGATCCGGCCGGGGCCACGAAGTCTACGGGGAACCTGGCCGAGCCCCGGGGCAAATTCCTCATCATCGATGGGCAGCATCGCCTGGCGGCGCTCTACTTCTTCAAGCAGAGGAATCCCGGCCAGATCGATCAGGTGGAGGTCCCGTGCATTGTCTTCGACGGCAAGAGCGCGGACTTTGCCACCGAGATGTTCGTCATCATCAACTCCACCCACACCCGGATCAACAAGTCGCATCTGGTCGATCTCTATGAGAAGGTCTCCTGGGAGAGCCCGGAGAAGAAGTTCGCCGCCAAGATTGTCAACCGTCTCTACGAAGAGGCCGATTCCCCGCTCCGCTACAAGATCAACCGCCTGGGTGGCCGCAGCCGGCAGCAGAAGTGGATCCTCCAGTCGGAGCTCTTCAACGAGATCCACAAGGTCGTCCAGGCCCACTGGAAGTTTTTCGGTCAGCGGTTCCAACTGAGGGCGGAGCGCGCCTATGAGCTCGTCCGGGATTATCTCAAGGCGGTGCGCGAGGTTATGGGCGAGGTGTGGGGCGAGAACGACAAGTTCATGTTCACCCGGGACGTTACCTTGAAGGCATTGATCCGCGTCTTCGGCGATCTCCTAAAGGGGGAGAAGATCAGGAATGCCTGGGAGGAGGAGCGCTCGTCTAAGGCGTTCCTCAGCCTTCTCGGCCCCTGGGCAGGGCTGGCCAAGGAATTTCGCAGCGAAGGGTTCTATGAGCGCTTTCCGGCCAAGGGACAGGTGGAGCGGGTGCGGAAGATCCATATGAGGCTGATGGAGACCTTGCAGCGGTGAGAGTCGTACCCGCGCTCTCGTTGACCCTGGACCAAAATTTCGTTAAGGTTAAGGATATTTCCCGCTTTGTAGATGATGAGGAGGCATTATGGAATCCCGCGACTTAAGAGATTGGATGCGCCAGGCGGAGTCCTTGGGGGAGCTTAAGACCCTGAAGGGCTGCGACTGGAACCTGGAGATCGGCGCGATCACCGAGCTGGTGCACCACCGGGAGGACGGCCCGGCGGTGCTCTTTGACGAGATTAAGGATTACCCCAAAGGCTACCGGGTGTTGTCCAACTCCTTGAGCTCCAGAAAGAGGCTGGCCCTTACCCTGGGTCTCCCCCCGGGCGAGACCAAGATGGATTTTGTCCGCATCTGGAAGGATAGCTATAAGAAGATCAAGCCAATCCCGCCTAAGATCGTCAAGGACAGCCCCCTGTTGGAGAACGTCCGCAAAGAAAAGGATATCGATCTCCTCAAATTTCCCACCCCTAAGTGGCATGAGCATGACGGGGGCCGCTACATCGGGACGGGAAGCATCGATGTCACCCGCGACCCTGATGAAGGCTGGGTCAACTGGGGCACCTACCGGGTCATGATCCATGACGCGAATACCGTCGGCTTTTATATCTCGCCGGGAAAGCATGGGCGCATCCAGAGAGAGAAGTATTCCAGCACCGGCAGACCATGCAAGGTCGCCATGTCCTTCGGCCATGATCCGCTGGTTTTCCTGGCCGCCAGCATCGAGGTGCCCTACGGCGTCCCGGAGTGTGAATTTATCGGCGGCGTCAGAGGGGAACCGCTGGAGGTGATCGAGGGTGAATATAGCGGCCTTCCCATTCCGGCGCACGCGGAGATCGTGATCGAGGGCGATGCGATCTTCGATCAGCCGCGCGTCGAGGGGCCTTTTGGGGAGTGGACTGGTTATTATGCCAGCGCCGAGCGGCCAGAACCCATCGTCAAGGTCAAACGGCTCTATTATCGGAATGATCCCATCATCCTGGGCTCTCCTCCGGGAAGGCCCCCGGCAGAGTTGGGCTGGTATCGCTCCTATCTCCGCTCCGCGTTGATCTGGGATGAGATGGAGAAGGCCGGGGTGCCGGACGTCAAAGGGGTCTGGCTCACCGTTTCCGGCGGCAGTCGGCTGATCCTGGTGGTGTCCATCAAGCAGCGCTACCCCGGACATGCCCGTCAAGCCGCCCTGGTCGCCTCGCAGTGCCATGCCGGCGCCTACCTCGGTCGCTACGTGATCGTCGTGGATGATGATATCGACCCGACCAACACCGACGATGTCCTCTGGGCCATGTCGACCCGCTCCGACCCGGAAGCGGATATCGACATCATCCGCCGCTGCTGGAGTGGGCCGCTGGATCCCATCATCCATCCGACCAAGAAGGGGTTTAACTCGCGGGCGATCATCGATGCCTGTAGACCGTTTGAGTGGATGAAAGACTTTCCCGTCGTGGCGGAGTCCAGCAAAGAGGTCCTGGAAGCGACGGCGAAGAAGTGGGGCAGGGCGCTCTTCGGCAGCGACGGTCGGCTCTGATCCTCTATTATCAGGAAGGCAGCTCTAGGACTACGGTGGAGGTCTTGCCTTTGCGCAAGACCTCCATTTTTATCTGGGCCGGTCCCTTCACGCCCTTGAAAAGAGATTCCAGGTCGGCGGTCTTGGAGACGGTCTTCTCATCGACCTTGAGGATGATGTCACCTCGTTGAAGGCCCGCCTCGAAAGCCGCGCTGCCCAAATCGACATCGGCGACCAGGACCCCCCTTTTAATCTGCAGGTCAAAGAGGCCGGCCAATTCCGGCGTCAGATCCTGCATGTGAATGCCGAGAGTTTTGCGCCCCCCCTCCACCCGGAGCGAGGGATCGGGCAGGGATCGGACCTGGGCCAGGACCGCCGGGGAGACGTAGATGGGGGCCTTCATCCTCAGGGCCACGGCGATGGCATCGCTGGGCCGGGAGTCGATCTCAAACTCCTGGTCTTTGAGCTTCACGGTGAGTTTGGCGAAGTAAGTGTTGTTTCTCAGGTCGGTAATGGTGATGCGGTGGAGAGAGGCGCCGAGACCCCGCAGGATATTGCGGATCAGATCATGGGTGTTGGGACGAGGGATGGAGACCTGCTCGAGCTCCATGGCGATGGAGGTTGCCTCGGCCTCCCCAATCCAGATGGGAATGAGTTTTTTCTCCGGGGCGCTTTCCAAAATCACCACCGGGGTTCTGCTGGTGGGATCGAGCATGACCCTCTTGACCTGCATCTCTACGGGCGAGGTCGATTCAGAAGCTCCAAGGTCAAGATGAATGATTAGAGAAGTAAAGGCAAAGAACGCAGCCCACCGAAGCGATTTTTTCATTCGGCCCTCCCGGAGCTAACATTACTGGCAAGGTGGATTGCTGTCAATAGTTGTCAATTTTCTTGACCAGCCCTTGCGACTTGGACTATGCTGGAAAAAATTCAATCCGAGAAAGGGCCTGTGAAGATCGTTCTCCTTCCCAAGAGTTTAGCGAGTCGCATCGCGGCGGGCGAGGTGATCCAGCGTCCAGCCTCGGTGGTGAAGGAGCTGGTCGAGAATGCCCTGGACGCCGGGGCTAAGGAGGTCTCGGTTTGGGTGGAGGGAGGCGGGGTCGCTCTCATCCGGGTCAGCGATGACGGCGAGGGGATGGGCGCCGAGGATCTGCCCCTGGCGCTGGAGAGACATGCCACCAGCAAGCTGAGAGACGAGGCCGATCTTCTGCGCATCTCCACTCTGGGTTTCCGCGGGGAGGCGCTCCCCAGCATCGCCTTGGTGTCGAAGATGACGATCGTTTCCCGCACCCGAGATGAGGAGACGGGCTTCCGTTTGCAAGTGGAGGGGGGAGAAAAAGGGCAGGTGCTTCCGGCCGGTTGCCCCGTGGGCACGACGGTCGAAGTCCGGGACCTCTTCTTCGACACCCGGGCGAAGCGCGGCTTTCTCAAATCACCCGAGACGGAATTGAGTTACCTCTGCGATGTCATCGACCACACGGCGCTGGCCTTCTCCGAGGTCCACTTCCGTCTCTACCACATGGGCAGGCCGCTGCGCGACTATCCCGCCGCCGCGCAGTTGCGGGACCGCGTAGAGCAGATCCAGGGCGCGGAGATCGCCAGAGAGATGGTCGCGTGCTCCTGGGACAGCGGAGAGATCAAGGTCGCGGGGCTGCTGAGCGTTGCCCCGAGCTTCTTTCCCAACTCGCGGCGTTGCCTTACCTATGTGAACCGGCGCTTTGTCCGGGATCGGATCCTCACTCATGCCATCCTGGCAGGATACGAGACGCTGTTGATGAAAGGGCGCTATCCCGCGGTCGCGCTTTGTCTGGAGGTCCCGTTCCATAAGGTAGATGTCAATGTCCATCCAGCAAAGTACGAGGTCCGCTTTCGCCGCCAATCCGAGGTCCATGACGCCGTGATGGAGGCAGTCCGAGAAGGGCTGAGGCGAGAGGCCAAGGCGCCTACAGCGAGGACCTTGCGGGAGCCGGAGCCGGCTTTTCTTGGGATCCGGGAGGGCTTCCTCCCTTATGGCGCGCCCTCCCGTGAGGAGGGGTTGCAGTTTCCCTCAGATGGCTCCGGCGCGCCAGAGGCAGAGGGGGCGGAGGTCAACCAAGGCTTTTTTTCTTCCCTGGAGGTCCTGGGTCAGATCCTTGGTTGCTATCTGGTCTGCGTCTCTGCTCGCGGATTGGCCCTCATCGATCAGCACGCGGCGCACGAGCGGATCGCCTTTGAGAAGATGCGGCGCCAGATCGAGCGCGGAGAAGTCGAGAGGCAGAACCTCTTGCTGCCGCAGATCGTGGAATTCCCTTATCCGGAGGCCGTGCTCCTGGAGCGGAGGAGGGACGCGATGGAGCGATTCGGTTTTACGCTCGAGGGGTTTGGGCCCAACACCTTTGCCATCAAGGCGGCGCCGGCGCTGCTCCCGCCGGGGGACTACCGCGGGGTCATACGGCGTATGGTAGCGGAGCTTGCCGAGGTGGGACGGTCTGGCGAGATCAGAAAGGATCTGGAAGAGCGCCTCATGACCCTGGCCTGCCACAGCGTGGTCCGCGCCCATCAGAGGCTCGGCCGGGAGGAGATCCAGGCCCTGCTGAACGAGCTGGATGGGATTGACTTTGCCACGCAGTGTCCCCACGGCCGTCCAGTCTTTCTCGAAATCACCCAAGGGCAACTCGAGCGTATGTTTAAGAGGGTGTGAGACCTAAACTCGTCATCATCCTCGGTCCTACCGGCGTGGGCAAGAGCGCGGTCGCGGCCGCGGTAGCCCTGGAAGTGGGCGGGGAGATCATCAACGCCGACTCCCAGGAGGTTTACCGCCATATGGATGTCGGCACCGCAAAGCCCAGTCTGGAACTGCGGCAAAAGGTGCCGCATCACCTGATCGATGTGGTGGATCCCGATGAAGAATTCAACGCCGCCCTCTTTCGCGAGCTGGCCATGAAGAGCGCCCAGGAGATCTGGGCGCGGGGAAAGAGGGTGATCCTCTGCGGCGGGACCGGGCTCTACCTCAAGGCCTTGACTCGTGGCCTCTTTGTCGGGCCGGCAAAGGACCCAGAGATCAGGGGACGGCTGGAACAGGAGGCCCGAGAGAATGGCCTGAGCGCCCTCTATGAGCGGCTGCGACGGGTCGATCCAGACGCGACTTTTTCGATCCATCCCCATGACCGCCAGCGCATCATCCGTGCCCTGGAGGTCTTCGAGCAGACAGGTAAGGCGATGAGCCGGTGGCACCGGGAGCACGGCTTCAAAGAAGACCCCTTTGAGACTTTGAAGATCGGCCTCCATCGCGAACGCAAGGAGCTGTACGATATGATTCATCGCCGCTGTGAGGGGATGGTGGCTCAAGGGCTGGTGGAGGAGGTGAGGGGGCTTCTCGATCGAGGCTACCGTTTGGATCTAAAGCCTTTGCGGAGCGTCGGCTACCGCCATGTCGGTCTCTATCTCGGCGGCGAGATGAGCCTCGACGATGCCCTGGCGCTCATGCAGCGCGACACGCGTCGCCTGGCCAAGCGCCAGCTCACCTGGTTCCGCGCTGATAAGGAAATCCGCTGGTTCCATCCGGAGAGGGAGAGGGTTAAGATATCGGATGCAGTGAAAGACTTTTTACAGTAGACACAATAGCGATCAGCGAAGGGAGAATGTGATGGTAGAGATTAGGCCTTTAGGAACTGGAGAATACGCCGAGAGGCACACCACCCCCATGTCCGAGCTGCATTCGCAGTTGTGGAAGGAGACCTACGAGAAAACCACCAGCCCCGCAATGATGGTAGGTCCTTTGGAAGGGGCCTTTTTAAGGATGCTCGTCCGTCTCACGCGGGCGCGGAGGATTTTGGAAATAGGGATGTTCACCGGATACAGCTCTTTAGCATGGGCTGAGGCTTTGCCTCCTGATGGGCGCCTGATCACCTGCGATGTCAACCCCGCCACAGCGGAGATTGCCAAGCGCTACTTCGCGGCAAGCCCGCACGGACACAAGATTGAAGTTAAACTCGGGCCAGCGGCCGAGACCTTGAAAACGATCCCAGGACCCTTCGATATCTGTTTTATCGATGCCGATAAAGAAGGCTATCCGGTCTACTACGATGCGTGCTTGAATCTGGTGCGGCCTGGCGGGTTGATCGTCCTGGACAACGTGTTAAGGGGCGGCAGGGTATTGGATCCGCCGGACCCGGGCACCCGGAGCATTCATCTCCTGAACGAGCGCATCCAGAAGGACCCCAGGGTCGAAAATGTGCTCTTACCCATCCGCGACGGCATCACGCTGGTTTACCGGCTCGAGTAAGATAAAGTATCCAAGTGCGGGTAAAGATCTGTTGGCGTTACCGGCTTTTGAAAAATGAAAAAGAGAATGAGAATCGGGGCCTCCCTGGGACTTGTCGTTTTGAGCCTCGCCATTTGGGTGTTTTATCTGGAGCCAGCGAGTCTTAAAAACGAAAGCTACCGCCTCTCTGTTCCAGATTGGCCCAAGGACTGTACTGGCTTCCGGGTTGCGTTGCTATCCGATCTTCATGTGGGTTCCCCTTTCAATGGCGTCGATAAACTGGAAAAAATCGTGGCCCTTACCAATGCGGCCCGACCTGATCTCGTTCTCCTTGCGGGCGACTTCGTTATCCACGGTGTCGTTGGCGGTACTTTCGTCGAACCTAAGGAGATTGCTAAGCGCCTCAGCCAACTCAAACCCCGGTTGGGAACCTTTGCAGTACTTGGAAATCACGATCGGTGGCACGGCGGCCTTAAGGTGCGAGGTGCCTTGGAAGACCAAAGGATCCCAGTTTTAGAGGATTCTGCAACTGAAGTTTCGTCAGGGAAGTGCCGTTTTTGGCTGGCAGGGATCAGTGATTTTTGGGAAGGAAGTCATGACATCAAGAAGGCATTGAGCCGGGTTCCAGATGGAGAAACTGTTTTAGCCTTCACCCACAATCCAGATGTGTTCCCACAAATTCCCAACCGGGTCACTTTAACGCTGGCAGGACATACTCATGGAGGACAGGTCTATTTCCCGATTATAGGCCGGCTCGTTGTGCCATCAAATTACGGGCAGCGCTATGCAGTTGGGCACATAGTTGAAAATGACCGTCATCTTTTCGTGACATCCGGGCTTGGTACCAGCATCCTGCCCGTACGCTTTTTAGTTCCCCCGGAGATTTCGGTGATCGAGCTCTACCCGGAAGAATAATCATGGCTGTTAATCAAAGGCCAAGCGTTCTACTGTATAAGGGCGCGTCTAACCACCCGGCTTCAGGCGGACGCCGACCACAGCGGTTCTTTGTGATCTACGGTATGTCTCATTCTGGCCGGCGCCGCTGAGCCGGCGCGTTAGCCCGCTTTACCATGGAACGACTTATTGTGTTCAATATCGACGGCACGCTCACCTGTGGCAGTGCCATGGACACGGCGTGCTTCGCGCCGGCACTCCGGGAGGTCCTCGGTGTTCCGATAGACACGGATTGTCAGTAAATGGGGTCGGCTTGACCCTTTAGCCTAGGGCGGGGACATCATTCCGATCAAGCCGATCAAGCCGATCAAGCTCATTCTGGAGGGGGACAGACGATGATCTCACAGACAGGCATACAGGGACGGGCTAGGCGGCTACTGGAACGACGCTTTCTCAGGAAGGCCCGGGACCCAAGCGCGGAGCAGAAGATTGATGAGCATCTGGACACGAAGATTGCCAGGCTTAGAGATCGACGCGACGCCTATGTGGAAAAACTTCGCGAGCTCCTCAAACAGGCAACGGCTCTTTGGGCAGACCGCTCCAGGCTCAAGCCAAGATACGTCCTCTACCTCGCGGCTGCCTTGCTCTACTTCATAAGCCCCATTGACGCAGTCCCCGATCCCGTGCCTGTGCTCGGATACGCCGATGATCTCCTCATCCTCTCATGGACCGTCACCATGATTATCAACGCCCTGCGGGCGATGAAGGATCAAGCCCTTGACCAGGTGACTGATAGGCTCGTATCAAAAGGACAAAAGGCACTCAACGAACTGCTTGACCAAAAGTCCGACCGGCTTTTTGCCAGGATAGATCAGGCGGCAGACGAGATGGTCCAAAAGTCAGTCACGACCGTAGTCGTGGGTCTATGGGGCGTCACCACGGCCGCCGCCATCTCATTGGCCGTCACCGCGGTTTACGGAGGCTATTCGCTTGAATGGACTGTATACCTCCTCGTCGCATCGGGCTTGATCGTAGCGTGGAACATCGGTCATGCGATCGGCTATGCGCGCAAGTTTAGGCAGCTTGAGGGGAAGTGGCGGAGAAGGATTCTTGTCCTGTTTGCTTCCAAGCTCTCGGTTGGGAACATCATAGCTATCGGGGTCCCCGTGGTTATCTTGATCGGACTTGGCGTTGCCCGAGTGCTTCTCAACTATTTCTGATCTCGCGGTTCCTGGTAGGGGGTCTGACAGAAGATCGCTTGCTGCATGAGGCAGGGAACGGCTCAGGTCCGTTGATGGCCGCATTGAAGACGGTACGACTTCCAGCAGAGGACGAAATGGCTTTTATAAATGGAGCCCAACTGATCGACCGGGTGAAAGGGGTGGGGGTCATCATTTTGGGTGTCTCTGAGAACCGGAGTTGGATTGAGCTTCTCTATGAGGGAGACCTCATGCACACCAGGACGGTCGACCTTCCCTCAGACGCTCTCCTTGACATCTCTGTCGAGGAGATCCCCCACAAGACCACAGTCTACGAACCTCCGCGCGTCACGATCTATCTGGAGAGCGCCTGCGACATAGAGGTCCGCCGCGATGGCAACAGAGTCATCGTCCGGGGCTGCTCATCGCCTGACAGCGTCTGAGCTTATCGAAGAGAGCAGGGGCCGAGCGCTGGTCAGCAGCAAGGCATGGGATTTTCGATCAGGTTATAGACATCATCGAAGGCGATTTTGTTGATGCCCTTCTGGATCTTGTAGAGCCGGGGCGGCTCGCCTTTGAGGAAGACCATGACGGCAGTTTCGATCGGCGGACAGCCGGGTTTTACGCAGGGGACTTCTTTGACGAGGATGGGGGTGTCCGGAGGGAAGCTTAAACTCTGCCTGGTCCAGCATTGGATCTGATCGATGGTGAAGGGCGAGATAGAGTCTTGAGAACCTACGGTCACCGGTGAGCCGCCGTCTTCAGAGGCCAGGCAGCCCCTAAAGCCTTCCTTGATTTTGGTCCCGTCAAGGTCCCGGCCAATGAAGACGAGCCGATTGAGCCTGGCCTCGTCTTGGTCCCACTCCCGGCCCGGTCTTCCCTCAAACATGACGTGGACCCCGTGAAAGACGAACTGGTGGGGGTCTCCCTTCAGGTTGAGAATGCCTTTCATGCGCAAGAGATTCGGCCCCAACTCGTTGAGCACGGAGCGGAACCAAGTGCTCAATTTGAGGCCGTCGAGATCCCCAGGTTCCACGATGGAGACGGTGGATATGTCCCGGGTGTGGGAGTGGTCTCCGCTCAGAAGGTCAGGGACGATGGAGAGCCTTTCCTCCCAGTTTAACAGCTTCGTGTTTAAAAGGGCGCGGATATCGACTTCGGCATTCCTGCTCCGCAAGATGGTGGCTGTTCTGTTGAGTGTGCGAACGCCGCCTTCCAGCGAATCCAGTTCTTCCGGCGTCGCAAGGTCGGTTTTGTTCAGAAGGATCATGTCGGCAAAGGCAATCTGCTCTCGGGCCTCAGGGGAGCGGTGGATCTCCTGGCTCATGTGTTTGGCATCGACAACTGTGACAACCATGTGCAGGACAAATTCTGCGCGGATTCTTTCGTCGACAAAAAAGGTCTGGATCACAGGTGCCGGATCGGCCAGGCCTGAAGTCTCTACGAGCAGGGTGTCGAAGCTCGCCCTCTGCTCGAGAAGCTGGAAGAGCGCGCGGACGAGATCCCCGCGCACGGCGCAGCAGAGGCAGCCGTTGCTCATCTGGACAATTTCCTGATCCGAGGAAAAGAGGAGGTGGTGGTCGATCCCCACCTCGCCAAACTCATTGATGATGACCGCCACGCGGCGGCCATGGTCGGTCGTCAGAATGCGGTTCAGCAGGGTGGTCTTCCCGGCCCCCAGGAAGCCCGTCAGGATCACCACGGGAACTCTCTTCTCGCCGCTTTCCATAGTCGCTTAGGGTGGGAATGGTGCCAAGGTAGCAGCGAGGATTTTCGGAGTCAATACACAGCCTGGCACCCGCGTGCCGGTGCCAGGCCGAAAGGCCCCGGATGCCTTGCCGGTTGGGCCGATCAATGGTAAACTCTCCCTCATGGCTATGCGGGATGCAAGAAAAAAGTGGCATATCCCGGCGACGATCAAGATGCCCAGGGGTATCTTTCTGTTGCTCATGGGGGCCTTCGCCCTTCTTCTGGTAGGGGCATTGGTGGCCGTGGGCTCCAGCGAAGGCCTGCGGCGGACGATTTCATCGCACCCTTTTCTCAGCTCCTTCAAGCTCCCGCAGGAGATGTCCTTCGCGGGTCAACCGGTGCCTTTGGACCACTGGCAGGTCCGTGAACGGATCGAGTATGAGTTTTATCAGTTTCTAGGGAATGAAGGCGAGAGCATCATCATAGCCAAGCGCACGGGGCGTTGCTTCCCCGTCGTCGAGCGCATGCTGCGGGAGGCGGGCTTGCCGGATGACCTCAAGTTTGTCCTCCTCGTAGAAAGCAAGTGCGTGTCTTCGGCCACGTCTGCGGCCAAGGCTGTGGGTCCGTGGCAATTCCTCTCCTCCACGGGCAGGCGCTTCGCCCTGGAGAGTAACTACTGGAAGGATGAGCGCCGCGATCTGGAGCGTTCCACAGAGGCGGCCATCAAGTATCTCCAAGTCCTCCACGGTCTCTTTGACGACTGGTACCTGGCCCTGGCGGCTTATAACGCCGGGGACCAGCGCGTCCGGTCTACTCTGCGTGACCAAAAGGTAGAGGATTACTGGAAGGCGCATTTCAGCAGTGAGACTATGCGTTATATTCCCAGGATACTTGCGGTCAAAGAGATCTTCTCCCGTCCCGACAGGTATCTCGGGTTGACGAAAGAGGAGCTGTACGCGCCGATGCCTACCGAGGTGGTGACCGTGAGGATCCCGCGGGGGCAAGAGCATCTCGCCAATCTGGCTGAAGAATACGGCTCCTATTTTCTCGAGCTCAAGCTCCTGAACCCGCAGATCCGCAAAGACCATCTTCCCGCCGGAACCCACCAGATCAGGGTCCCTCAGCAAAAGAGCCCCGCTTGTCCTGAAGGATGTGATAGCTGAAGCCTGCCTGGGCTTGAGTCCTCTGATTAAAGGTTAAGGGGTGGGGGAAGCCTCAGTCCATTTAGAAAAGGCGGGAGAAAAATCGAAGGCAATCGTGCTTCTCTCCCCTCCTCTATTTTTCACAATGTAGAGTGTCATGGCCCGGTTTGGTTCGGCTAGATTTTTTGATCGTTCCACGTCTTTCTCCAGCGCCAAAATAACGTCCGCACCAGGGACTCTTTCTCCCCACTCCTGGGGTGGCATCCCATGAGGTCTTAAATCCGGCCAGGTAGCAACGATTGCCGCTTGCAAATCGACAGCCATGCCTTGAAACCGCTCGACGACATAAAGCAGGCGGGTATCGAAGGGAGTTTCCACAGGCCCCAAACGCTGGCTGTCGTCGATCACGACGAAGATACCCTGTGCACCCCTCCGTTCTTTTACCTGACAGATTTGTTCCTTGACAGACCCAAAATCTGTTCTTTCACTACACTCGACAATGTAAAGGAGATCGAGCCAGCCCTTGGCAACTTCTGCTTGCCGTTTGAGCTTCTCCCAACTCGGTGACAGTTGCTCGGGGTCTGTGATGCGGCCCTTCGGCACCCCGTACCAGTGGAGGAGGTGGGCGCTCCCTTTGCGGATCTCGCTATTCTCCAATCCGCTCAGCCGGGCAAGGGTCCTGATCCTTAAGTCCTTCTTACTCTCGGCAAAGGTGAAGAATATCGCCGGGACAGAATTTTGCGTGGCCACTTGGTCGCAGAGCTGCTTGGCGAAAGCGCTCTTGCCACAGGAAGGGGGACCGATGAGGAGATAGAGGCCCGGGAGGATGCCGTTGAGGGAGCGGCTCAAGCCGGGAAAGCCCGATTCCCATCCGGCGATCTCCTTGATTACCTCGCCTTCAAGCTCCTTGAGGAAGGACTCTAACTCTTCTGCTTCAGAAAGGGGTGGTTGTTTTTTCGCCATCGGTATGGAACGAGATTACCCATTTCAATGGCCCAGGGCAAGGCAAAATTTTTATTGACATCTTGTTAAGTTGATAATACATTTCGTCCGTTTGAGAGAATCCAATAGAAGGGGGCATATGAGAGGAAAGCACATCTATCGTTTCCCCCTTTTCTTCCTCGCTAGCCTCTATTTCCTGCAAGGCCTCAGCTTCGCTCAGACCCTCTTCGGTCCTAATCAATACACTCTCACGACCACGGCGCCGCAGACGTTTAGCGCGGTGGTGAGTGCGACGGCGGGTCCGGCTCATCTGTACGCGGTGAACGGGAATGCGGATGGGAGCAGCCGTCTCACTCATGCCAGCATCACGCTGAACGGGGTGGAGATGGTGAGCGCTCAGGACTTGGGCGATGGCGTGGCGCTCAGAGACTCCAAGCACCATGGCCGCCTCTGCCATCGTCATCTCCCCTCTGAAGATCCTCTGGATAACTTCTGCTCGTCTCTCTTCCTTCATCGTCAGGGCTATGGTTGTTTCCATACCCTGACAGAATCACATGGCAGTTAACCCCTGACAGAATCACTTGGCTACCACATCGATAGCCCAACCCCTTGACAAGCGAGAGTCTTCACTAATATAAGAAGCGAACCTAGTACAGATCTTACCAACCCTTGAGATTCAGAAGGGGTAGAAGGAGGGGAAAGGCATGGAGTTCTATCTATTCTTTTTGCGCTGGATTCACTTTCTGGCCGGCATCGTCTGGATCGGGCTTCTCTACTATTTCAACTTTGTCCAGACGCCCTTTTTTGCCGAGGCTGAGGCTAACGTAAGGAGCGCGGCGATTCAAAAACTGGTGCCGCGCGCGCTGTGGTGGTTTCGCTGGAGCGCCATGGTGACCTTCCTGGCCGGCATCTTGATCTATGTCCACCAGTGGGGCGCCATGGGGACCAGCGTCTTTTTCACCCAATCCTACGGGTTGGCCATCACGGCCGGCGGGCTCTTGGGCACCCTCATGTTTCTTAATGTCTGGCTGGTCATCTGGCCCAAGCAGAAGATCGTCATCGCCTCGGCCACGCAGGTGGCCAAAGGTGGTCAGGCCCTTCCCCAGGCCGCGGCCGCTGGCCGCAGGGCGGCGCTCACTTCCAGAACCAATGTTGTCTTTTCCATTCCCATGCTCTTCTACATGGGCGCGGCGAGCCATTATAGGGCGCTGGTCCAAAGCCCTACCGGAGCCGGTCTGGCCTGGTGGGCGATTATTGGACTGGTGGTCCTCGGCCTCTTAGAGCTCAATGCCCTGGTTGGGTCTCAGGGTCTGACGAAGAAGCCCCTGGATACGGTGTCCGGCGCTCTCTGGAGCGGCTTTATCCTGGCAGCGATTCTCTACCTGCTCTTTCTTGTCTCTCTGCGGGGCTAGCGGAGGAAGGCCTCCAGGTTAGGGATCTCTGACTTCAGATAGGGCATAGGCGGCATGGCGCTGGTATTCCGTTTGGGCTTGTAGCCCGGCGGGTAATTGGCGGAGAGCACCCTCGCCTCTAGGAGGGGCCGCGAAGAGCCTTTGATGGCCGGGCCGAGCGGTCCGTCTTTAGCGGGATCGCTGTTATGGCAGACGGCACAATTGGCCAGATAGATCCCTCTCCCCTTGACCGGGTCACCCTTCTGCGCCACTTCTTTCTTTTGCTGATTCGAGTCCTTAGCGCAAGCGGCCAACACTGTTAAGGTTAAAAAGAAGACAGAGTAGCGTACCATCCGCATGGCCCAAATTACCTCTCGGAGCGAACTGCCCGCAACTGATTACCGCTGCAGCCGGGAGCGACTGCGGGTTGTTAGAGAAAATGAGGCATTTGTGATAAGTAGCAGTTGGTGCGAAAGGGGGGAATCGAACCCCCACGGGTGTTAACCCACAGGATCCTGAATCCTGCGCGTCTACCAAGTTCCGCCACTTTCGCGCTCAAGGGCAAATCCGGTCTGCCTTTTCTATCTATCCTTTGGGTTTGTATCTTGTCAAGTTAACGGTTGCATGACTGGCTTCAGGAATGGCTCATGGGCAAAGTCCTCCTCATCGAAAGCAGTCGGGTCTTGCGGCAGGCGATCACTCTGTTTCTTTTCCCGGAGCACGAAGTTAAGACCGAGGAAGAGATCGAAAAGATCTCCCCTGGCGCGCTCAAGGACTACGACCTTCTCATCGTTGATGGGGGGGGGCTGCGGGAGCAAGACAGGCTCACCCCGCAGCTCACCTGTCTTCTCCAGTCCTGCAAGACGCCGATCCTGTGGCTTGAGGGTAACGATGGCTCGCCGCCGTTCAAACACGAGAAGTTTTCGTTGGTAAGGAAGCCGCTCGAGCGAGAGGCGCTGCGATCGGCCCTGGACCAGCTCTTGGCGCCGCCAGGAGCGTCCAAGGAAGCGGCCCAGTCTCGCGGGGCAGCCGCAAAGGCCGAAGCCCCAGAGAAGGCCGACGGGCAGAGGCAGGCAGAGGGGTCACAACAGGAGGCATTTCAGTTCGTCGATCTCGTGGATGTGGTGGAGGGGGAGCCTTCTTCCCGGCGCTCGAAAAAATCTCAGTAATCCTATGCCCAGAGAGCTCCCTAAGGCATATTCTCACCGCGAGGTCGAGGCCAAGTGGTACGGCCTCTGGTCCAGTTCCGGCTGCTTCCGTCCTGCTCTGCCGGCTCCCCGTCCCTTCTCCATGGTGATCCCGCCGCCCAATGTCACGGGATCGCTGCACATGGGTCACGCCCTCAATAACACCCTTCAGGATATCCTCTGCCGTTATAAGAGAATGGATGGCTTCCAGGTCCTGTGGGTGCCTGGGACCGATCATGCGGGCATCGCCACGCAGAATGTGGTGGAGCGGCAGCTCGCGGAAAAGGGATCGAGCCGAGCCCAACTGGGTCGGGAGAAGTTCGTCGAGAAGGTCTGGGCCTGGCGCGCGGAGGCAGGAGACACGATCCTGCGCCAGCTCAGGGCGCTGGGGGTCTCCTGCGACTGGAGCCGGGAGCGCTTCACCATGGACGAGGGACTTTCACTGGCAGTGCGCGAGGCCTTTGTGCGCCTGTGGGAGGATGGGCTCCTTTACCGGGCCGAGCGCTTGATCAACTGGTGCCCGCGCTGCCGGACAGCCCTGGCTGATATCGAGGTGGTCCACGAAGAGACTGACGGCCAGCTCTGGCATATCCGCTATCCTCTCTGGGAGGATCCCTCTCAGGGCCTGATCGTGGCCACGACCCGTCCGGAGACTATGCTTGGGGATAGCGCGGTCGCGGTCCATCCCGAAGACCGGCGCTATCGGCACTGGATCGGCAAGCGGGTTCGCCTTCCTATCGTGGGGCGCGCCATTCCGGTCATCGCCGACTCCTTCGTCGAGCAGGAGTTCGGGACCGGGGTCCTAAAGATCACCCCGGGCCATGATTTCCATGACTTTGAAATCGGCGCGCGCCACGGCCTTACAAAGATCAGCATCTTTGACGAGGAGGCACGGGTCAGTCCGTCGGCCTTTATCAGCGAGGCTGGTGTGGAGCCGGAGTGGCTCAGGCGCTACCGTGGCCAGGAGCGCTCCCAGGCCAGGAAGCTGGTCGTAGAGGAGCTTCAGGGACAGGGGCTTCTGGTCAAGGCAGAGCCGTACCGATATGCCCTGGGGCGGTGCTATCGCTGCCAGACAGTGATCGAACCCTACTTAACCCCTCAGTGGTTCGTCAAGATAAAACCATTGGCTGAGCTGGCGATCCAAGTAGTGCGGGAAGGAAGGGCGAGAATCATCCCGGAGGGATGGGCCAACTCTTACTTTGCCTGGATGGAAAATATCAAAGACTGGTGCATCTCGCGCCAGATCTGGTGGGGGCATCAGATCCCGGCCTGGTACTGCAGGGAGTGCAACAAAGAGCATGTCACGCGAACACCTGACGGCGACTTTGTTATCTTGAAAGGGGCGACCCCCATCGTCGCCCGAGAGGCACCGAAGAGATGCCCTAAGTGCGGCGGCGAGGATTTTGTGCGAGACCCCGATGTCCTCGATACCTGGTTTTCCTCCGCGCTGTGGCCCTTCTCCACCCTGGGATGGCCTGAGGAGACCGAAGATCTCAAGACCTTCTATCCGACCTCGGTCCTGGTCACCGGCTTCGACATCCTCTTTTTCTGGGTCGCCCGCATGATCATGATGGGGCTCAGGTTGATGGGCGATGTGCCGTTCCGCGATGTTTACATCCATGCCCTGGTCCGGGATCAGGAAGGGCAGAAGATGTCCAAATCGCGCGGCAATGTCATCGACCCCCTTGTGGTCATGGACCGGTATGGCACCGATGCCTTCCGCTTCACCCTGGCATCGCTCACCGCCGTGGGTCGAGACGTAAAGCTCGCCGAGGAGCGCATCGCCGGCTACCAGAACTTCGTCAACAAGCTCTGGAATGGCGCCCGCTTTGTCCTGATGAATCTCGATGACCGGGTGCTGACCGAGGGAAAGGCCCTCTTGGGCAAGGATCATCTGAACCTGGCGGATCGCTGGATCTTGTCCCGCCTGGCCCGGACGATGGACGCGGCAAGAAAGGCGCTGGACTCCTACCGCTTCAACGACCTGGCCCATCACCTCTACCAGTTCACCTGGCACGAGTTCTGCGACTGGTACATCGAGATGAGCAAGCCCTCCCTCAGCGGCGCCCTCGGTGATGATCCGCTCAAGACCCGGAGGCTCATCGCTCGAGTCCTGGAAGAGATCGTGCTCCTGCTCCATCCGCTGATGCCCTTTGTGACCGAGGAGATATGGCAGGTCCTGAACCGGGGAAAGGGAAGCATCATGGTGGAGTCCTACCCCCAGGCAGATCCCCAATGGATCGATCCGGAGGCCGAGGAGAGGGTGGACTTTTTGATCGAGATCATCCGGGCCGTAAGAAATCTGCGCGCGGGGATGAATCTTCCTCCGGCTAAAGAAGTGCGCCTGGTCCTGTTCGGGGCCGAGCCCAACCTGGCCTTTCTCAGGACGCAGGAGGCATATCTCCGTCCCCTTGCGCGGGTCGGCTCCCTGGAATATTTAACTGAGGGGGAGAGGCCCAGGGGCGCGGTTACGGCCGTGGTCGGGACCACGGAGATCTATCTCCCTCTGGCCGGCGTGATCGACCTTAAAGAGGAGCAGGCCCGTCTGGCAAAAGAGGTCCAGCGGGCGGAGTCGGGATTGGCCCGGGCTCAGAAGAAGCTCGCCAACAGCGAGTTCCTGTCCAAGGCCAGGGCGGAGGTGGTCCAGAAAGAGCGGGAGAGGGCTGAGCAGTTGGAGGAGGAGATCCGGACGCTGAACCGCAGTCTGGAAAAGATTCACGGGCTCCCATTGGAAGGAAAGTGAAGACCATGGACATTCCCAACACTCCCCAAATAGAGCGGCTCCTCAGGATGGTCCTGGAAGAGGACATCGGTCCGGGCGATATCACCACCCTGAGCACGATCGCTCCTGAGGCGCTGGGAAAGGGAATGTTCCGCGCCAAGCGGGAATGCGTGGTAGCCGGCCTTTTCCTCCTCGAGAGGATCTTTTCCCTGCTCGATCCCAGGGCCCGGGTTCGCTGTCTCCGGCGCGACGGAGAGCTGGTAGGAGGCGGGACCGTGGTGGCTGAGGCTGAGGGGCCTTTGAGGGCACTGCTCCTGGGCGAGAGGACGGCCCTCAACTTCCTCCAGCGCCTCTCAGGCACTGCCACTCTGACCCGCCGCTTCGTGGAAGCGGTCAAAGGCTTTTCCTGTAAGATCATCGATACGCGCAAGACTACCCCCGGGCTGCGCACGCTGGAGAAATATGCGGTGCGCATGGGCGGGGGAACGAACCACCGCTTTGGACTCTACGATGCGGCCCTGATCAAGGATAACCATGTCGCCGCCTCCGGCTCTATCGCCCAGGCAGTGAAGCAGGTCCGGCTCCAGGCCCCGTTCATGGCCAGGGTCGAAGTGGAGTGCGCCGACTTGAAGCAGGTCCAGCAGGCGATCGATGCCGGCACGGACGTCATCATGCTCGACAACATGGGCACGAAAGAGATGGCAGAGGCGGTGCGCTTGGTCAACCAGCGGGCCTGGGTCGAGGCCTCCGGGGGGATCACGCTCGAGCGCGTGCGCGAGGTGGCCGAGACCGGGGTCGACTTCATCTCCATAGGCGCGCTGACTCACTCCGCGCCGGCGGCCGATCTCCACATGAAGGTCATCCCGTCCAGTGTAAAGAGCAGCGGGAAGAATGGATGAAGGGTTGAAGGGATCCAAGGTCGAGGGGTTGGCCCCGCTTGAACCTGAAGCGATCCTGAGAGGCCTGGAGGCGAGCCGCCTGGGACAGCGGATGCACCATTTTGTCGAGCTCGATTCGACCAATGCCTCTGCCTATAGGCGGGCCCAGGAGGGAGGGGTGGAGGGAGAGATCGTTATTGCCGAGGGGCAGAGTCGGGGGAAGGGGCGGATGGGAAGGAGCTGGATCTCGCCGCCCTATCTCAACCTTTACCTTTCCGTTATCTTGAGACCCAAGCTGGCGCCGGTCCATGCCCCGCAGATCACCTTGATGTCTGCCGTGGCCTTGGCCGAGACCCTTCAGTCCTTTATCCCGTTTCCCCCGGAGATCAAGTGGCCCAATGACATCCTGGTAGAAGGAAAGAAGATCGCCGGGATCTTAACCGAGTCATGCTGCGAGGCCGATCGGCTCCTCTTTGTCATCCTCGGCATCGGGGTCAACCTCAATTTTCCCTGCGACCTCATGCCCGAGAGTATTCGGGAGGTTGCCACCTCAGTCCTGATTCTGACCCAAAGGCCGGTGGATCGTGCGGCCTTCACTCGGGGATTGATTCTGAACCTCGACCGGTGCTATGGGGAGTTTGAGGATCGAGGGTTCCCATCCATCGCCCGGCGCTGGGAGGGCTTTTTCCGGTTGCGAGGGAAAAGGGTCAGGGTGGAGATGCTGGGGCAGGAGATTTGGGGAAGGGCCGTGGGCATAGACGGCGATGGGGCCTTGGTCTTGGAAGATGACGGAGGGCGCCAGCAGAAGATTATCGCCGGGGACGTGATCCCGGTGGAGAGATAATTTTCAACGCCATGCTCCTGACGATCGATATCGGTAATACCAATATCGTCTTGGGCGTCTATGAGGGGAAGAGGCTCCTGACCCATTGGCGCCTCTTGACCGAGCCAGGACGGACCGCGGACGAGTATGGAGCCTTGATCTTGCATCTCGCCTCGATTAAAGGGATCAGGTGCGATGAGATCCATGCCATCGCCGTCTCCTGCGTGGTCCCGCCTATGCTGAGCATGGTCCAGGAGCTGGGGCAGGGCTATTTTGGGGTTAATCCATTAGTGCTCGGGCCGGGCGTGAAGACCGGCATGCCCATCCTGTACGACAGCCCCAAAGAGGTGGGCACCGATCGCATCTGCAACGGCGTGGCGGCTTACGAAAGGTACCATGACTGGTGCATCGTGGTCGATTTCGGCACCGCGACCACCTTTGATTTCATCTCCAAAAAGGGGGAATACCTCGGGGGGGCTATCGCCCCGGGTCTGATGATATCTCTGGAGGCTTTGTTTCAGAGGGCCTCCAAGCTTCCCCGGATCGAGATCGTAAAGCCGAAGGAGGTGGTAGGCAAGAATCCGGTCCACTCCATTCAATCAGGGATCTTCTACGGCTATGTGGGCCTGGTGGACGGGATCGTCCAGAGGATCCACAAGGAGCACCGCGTGCGTGCCCGGGTGATAGCCACTGGCGGCCTGGCGCCGTTCATCGCGCCGGAGTGCTCGGCCATTGAAGAGGTGGATGAATTCCTCACCCTGGACGGTCTGCGGATCATTTACGAGAGAAACTCAGTTCAGGAGTTGAAGAAAAAGACCCAGGAATAAATAAGCAGGATAAAGGGTTGAAGGGATAGAAGACTAGAAAGGGGGGTGCGCCCGATGATAGAGATCGACAAGCTGCGCACGGTGGGAATCCTGGGCCAGGGGGGATCAGGAAAGACATCACTGGGTGAGGCGATGCTCTTTGCCGCCGGGATCACTCAGCGCCTCGGCCGGGTGGACGATGGCTCCTCGGTCTTTGACCACGAGCCCGAAGAGGTGAAGCGGCGCACCTCTATCTCGACGGCCTTCCATTCATTGAGCTGGAAGAAGTTCCATCTCAGCCTCGCGGACACGCCGGGTTACGCGACCTTCCTGGCCGACACGATCAACTGCATGCGCGCTTTTAAGGGCGCGGTCTTTTTACTGAGTCCCTCTGCCGGGCTTCGGGTCGAAGCCGAGAGGCTATGGGCCGCGGCCAACGACCGCGGCGTGAGACGGCTCGTCTTTGTCAGCAAGATGGAGCGCGAGAAATCCAACGTCCGCGAGGCGCTGGAGTCGATCTTCAAGGGGCTGGAGGCAAAAGGGACCTATCTCCAGCTGCCGATCGGCGCAGAGGAGGGATTCAGGGGAGTCGTGGATCTCTCCCTCATGAAGGCCTTGATCTTTGAAGGCGACAGTGGAAAGTTCTCGCCGACGGAGATCCCCGACGAGCTTAAAAAGAGCGCCCAGGAGATGCGCGTCCGAATGCTGGAGAGCGTGGCAGAGACCGATGACGCCCTGTTAGAAAAATACCTGGAGGGCGGCACCCTTACGGTGGAAGAAATTAAGCAAGGGATTAGGATCGGACTCCTCCAGGGAAAACTCTTTCCCATCCTCTTTGGCTCGGCACTGCGCCAGATCGGCATCGCGCAGCTTTTGGATGCCATCCTCGACTACCTTCCCTCTCCTCAGGATGAAGGTGAGGTGGAGGGGAAAAACCCGGTTACCAGAGAGGTGGAGAAAAGGGCGCCGGACGCCGCCGGTCCACTTTCCGCCTATGTGTTTAAGACCATCATCGACCCTTTCGCCGGCAAGCTTTCGATCATGCGCCTATTTTCCGGCAAAATAGCGACCGACATGGTGGTCTACAATCCCAACAAGCAGGGGAAGGAAAAGATCGGTCAGATGTTCAAGCTCGAGGGAAAGAAGCAGGAACCGGTCCGTGAGGCCGGCGCCGGTGAAATCGTCGCAGCCGCCAAGCTCAAAGATGTCTCCTCAGGTGATACCCTGTGCGATGAGAGGGCGCCGATCCAATTCGCCGGGTTAACCCGCTTCTCTCCGCTCATCTCGTTTGCCCTGGAGCCTAAAAGCAGGGCCGATGAGGAGAAGATTCCTCAGGCCCTGCACCGGATGATGGAAGAGGATTCTACCATTGAAATGCATCGGGACGCCCAGACCAAGGAGTTCCTCCTTTCCGGTATGGGTCAACTGCATATTGAAGTGGTCGTTGAGAAGCTCAAACGCAAGTACGGGGCGGAAGTGGAGCTTAAGGTCCCCAAGGTTCCCTACAAGGAGACCATCAAAACCAACGCCAGCTCCCAGGGCAAGTACAAGCGCCAGTCTGGCGGGCGGGGTCAGTACGGCGATACCTGGATCAGGATTGAGCCGCTGCCGCGCGCCAAGGGATTCGAGTTCGTGGACGAGATCGTGGGCGGGGCGATTCCGCGCAACTACATCCCCTCTGTGGAGAAAGGGATCCGGGAGGCGATGGCCGAGGGATGCGTCGCGGGTTATCCCATGGTGGATATCCGCGTGGCCCTTTACGACGGCTCCTATCACGAAGTGGACTCTTCGGATATGGCCTTCAAGATCGCCGGGTCTATGGGCTTCAAGAGTGCCGTGGAGAAGGCCAGGCCGGTGATTCTGGAGCCGATTATGACGATGGAAGTCGCCGTACCGGAAGAGTGCATGGGGGATGTCATCGGAGACCTCAACAGCCGGCGCGGACGGGTCCTCGGGGTGGAATCCAGGGGCCACAGCCAGGTCATTAAGGCTCAGGTGCCGCTGGCCGAGGTGCTGAAATATGCCCAGGATCTGAATTCTATGACCAGTGGCCGAGGCGGCTTCACCCTGGAGTTTTCTCGTTACGAAGAGCTGCCACCGCACCTGGCAGAGAGGGTGGTCAAAGAGGCCAGGACGACTGCCGAGGCGCAGCAGAGGGGGCAGGGCTAGCCATCCCCTATGAGCCAAAAGGTCGAGGAAATCGCCGTGCGGCCATTTGAGCGCCGGCGCGCCTTTTATGAGACATGGCAGGAAAGAGAGGGGATTCCTATTTACCGGGAATTCCATATCGAGGGCCTGGAGTCGCTAGCCTTGGGCCCCTGGGAGCGTTTTGGCGCGCGCGGCGCCTTTATCAACCTGGCCGATCACTACATCACCACCGCAGCGCTTCTTGAGATCCCGCCTGGAGGCACCACAAAAGCAGTTCGCCATCTCTTTGAAAGCTGGCTCTTCGTCGTGGATGGAAGCGGTGAGACCCTCTTAGAGCAGCCGGGGTACCCCGGGAGCACGCTGCGCTGGCGCAAGAGATCTCTCTTCGGCCCGCCGCTGAATGTGCGCTACCGGCATCGGAATCTGAGTCCCGACCGTCCCGCGCGCTTGCTCATGGTCACCAACGCGCCCCTGGTCTTGAGCCTCTACCATAATGAGCAGTTTGTCTTCGAGAATCCCTTCGTGCTCGACGATCGCTATCGGGGTCAGGAGGATTTCTTCAGCCGCGAGCCCGAATACTTGGGCGGCCGGGTAGTCCGGGTAAACTTCATTCCGGATGTGCTCGAGTTCCAACTTATCCCCTGGCAGGCGCGCGGCAGCGGAGCGAAATCGGTTCATCTCTCCATGAGCGATCACACCGTGGCGGCCCACCTCTCGGAGTTCGAGGTCGGCACCTACAAAAAGGCCCACCGCCATGGTCCTGGTGCCCACGTCGTCATCCTGCGCGGGAGGGGCTATTCCCTTCTCTGGCAGGAGGGTGGAGAGCGCATCCGGGTAGACTGGAGCGAGGGCAGCATCTTCTCTCCTCCAGAGTGGTGGTATCACCAGCACTTCAACACCGGTGCGGAGGCGGCCTGTTACCTGGCGCTGCGCCGCGGCGGCAGCCCCGAGCATACATTCAAGATCGGGAGGCAGGCCGGGGAGCAGGGTGCCGAACAGATCGAGTATCAGGACGAAGACCCTGCCATCTACCAGATGTATGAAGCGGAGCTGCGGCAGAACGGCGTACCGATCCGTCAACCAAAAATCTCCGGGCCGAGGTAGATTTTGACCAGCGAGGAGAGACCTTAGGACGGCATGGTCAGGATCTTCAACTGGGACAGGATCTTTCTTCTCTCCATCATCATCGCGGTCGTCTACCTGACAGTCGTCCCTTTCCTGGTGATGATTCTGGGCAGCTTGCAGAGCGGTCTGCCCGGGAGCTGGACCCCCTTGACCTTGGAAAATTATGTCGCGGCCTTTCATGATCCAGCCTTGTATAAGGCGGTTCTCAATGCCCTGGTCTACTCTTTGGGAGCGGGGACTATCTCTTTCATCCTCGGCACCTATCTCGCCTGGCTCGCGGAGCGGACCGATCTCCCCTGCAAGGGGCTGGTCTACTGTTCGGTGCTGGTGTCGATGATGATCCCGGGGGTTTTATTTACCATCTCCTGGATCCTGCTCATCTCTCCGAAGGCCGGGCTGATCAATGTCTATCTCAGGCAGCTCCTTGGCTTTTCCGAGGGCCCCCTGGAGCCCTATGGGATGTTGGGGATGATTGTGGTCTCCGGTTTGGATGATTTCTATACGCCATTTTTATTCATGGCGGCGGCATTCCGCTCCATGGATCCGAGCCTGGAAGAGGCCTCGGTGGCGTCTGGGGCCGGGGCGGCTACGACTTTTTTTCGTGTGACCTTGAGGCTCATGCTCCCGGCGTCTCTCGCCGTCGGCCTGCTGATCTTTATCCGCGGGTTGGAGGATTTCGAAGTCCCCGCCTTGTTGGGGATCCCCGCTGGGGTCTATGTCTTGTCCACTGAGATCTACCTCTCGGTGCGCCGGCCGCCGAGCGACTTTAACATGGCGGCCACCTTTTCCATCTTCTATCTCGTCGTCGCCCTGCTGGGGCTCTACCTCTATTTCAAGGCGACGCGCATGAGCGAGAAGTTCGCCGTGATCACCGGCCGGGGGTTTCGCCCGCGGGTGATTCGTTTAGGGGCCAGGCGCGTACCCGCCCTGGCGAGCGCGGTGGCGCTGCTGGCCGTTTCCGTCTACCTCCCCTTGGCGGTGTTGGTCTGGACCTCTCTGCTCCCTTGGTATGGGCCTCCCTCCTGGGAGATGGCCCGGGCGGTCACGCTCAAAAATTTTTCCTGGCTTCTGGGAGACGATCGCATCCTGGCGGCGCTCAAGAACAATCTCATCGTGGGCCTTTCCGCCGCGGCCCTGGTAACCCTCTTCGCCGCGGTGGTGGCCTGGGTGGTGGTCCGGACGAAGATCCCCGGCCGAAAAATTCTCGACGGCCTGGCCTTCTCGGCCATGGCCTATCCGAGCATGGTCCTGGGGCTGGCGCTCATCTGGTTTTATCTCACCGTCCCGATCCCGATCTACGCCACTCTCTGGATCCTCATCGTCGCCTACATCACCAAGAGGCTGCCGAGCTCCGTGCGCATATGCTCCGCCATCACGATGCAGATCCACGGAGAGCTGGAGGAGGCCTCTGAGGTCTGCGGCGCCAGCTTCCGGCACACCTTTTTCCGCGTGATCGTGCCGCTCTTGATCCCCGGGCTCTTCGTCAGCTTCGCCACCACGCTGACCATAACCTTTAAGGCCCTCTCTCTGCCTGTGCTCTTGGGCCACGCGGGCAGCGAGTTGATTCCGCTCCTGATATTTGATCTCTTCGAGTCAGGGCAGTATCCCAAGGTGGCTGCCTTAGGGGCGGCGACTATCGCCGCCATCACCCTGGTCACGCTTTCGATCCGATGGGTCGGTCAGAGATTCGGCCTGGGCTCCTCGCTGGGATAAGGAGGCCTGTATGAGAAGAGGGACGTGGCTAGCGCTGTGGTTTTTCTGGCTGCCGGGGGTAGCCCTGGGAGATGTGGGGAGCTTTCTCGCATCCGTCAACAAGTTGCCGCCGGCAGAGCGACACCAGCGGCTCGTGGAGGGGGCAAAAAAGGAGGGCGAGGTGATGCTCTATACCTCTTCCGGGCAGGAAGAGATCGACGCCCTCACGACGCTTTTTGCCCGCACCTATCCCTTGGTCAAGATCCGCTATCTCAAAAAAGGCGGCTCGCAGCTTTTCAAGATATCCCAGATGGAGTTTCATGGGGGCCAGTTTCTGGCCGATCTCTATTGGGCGGGTACGAGCACCGTGGGGCCATTGATCAGAGAAAAGGGGATAGTCGCCCGCTTCCTCTCCCCTGAGAGGATGGTGATCCCCGACGATTTCAAGGATAAGCAGGGTCTGTGGACCGGCACCCGCAACTCCATTGTCGTCTTCGTCTATCACGCCAAGAAGGTGCCGGCCGAAAAGGTCCCGCGAAGATATGAGGATCTCCTCGATCCCTTTTGGAAAGGGAATCTTTCGGTAGACACCAACCCTGGTCGCTGGACCCGGGTGATGGTGGAGCGTTCGGGTTGGGAGAAGGCGGCAGAGTACCATCGCAAGCTGAGCGGGCAGGAGCTGAGGCTGACCAGGGGGAGGAGTGCCAGACTTCAGCTCCTTCTGGCTGGCGAGTCCTTGGGCACGCTGGATATCAACGCCGACAACGTCGTCGGTCTGCAAAGGCAAGGCGCGCCCCTGGAGTATGTCCTGCTGGATCCTACTATTTTATCCTTGACCTCGATAGCCTTGCCCAACCACCCTCCCCACCCTCACGCCGCCATCCTGCTCTATGATTTCGTCATCAGTGAAAAGGGACAGAGGGAGCTGGCCGCAGAAGACAATGCGCCGGTGCGGGATGGGGTGGAGATTAAAAACCGGGAGCTGGCCGGTCGATACCAGACGATTAAAGCAGAAAGGAAGTTCGTGGTTCAATCTCCCGACAATCACGACCCCGAGGTTGAGGAGAGATACGATCGGCTCTACGTCAAGACCATAGTGCGAAGGTCCAGATAGCAGGTCGACTTTGATGCCGACAGAGGTGAACATGGCGATCAACAGCGGAGAGAGGGGATTCGGTCTGCCGCGCTTCTCTCTGGCGGAGAGAGAGCGTCGCTGGGGACGGGTGCGGGCCCTGATGAAAAAAGCCGGTCTGGACGCCCTGATCGGGCTGCCGAACCAGAGCCATTGGGACCAGTTTCAGGCCGATGTGCGCTATCTCACCCATATCGGAGGTCACCAGACCGAGGTGGCCGTAGTCTTCCCGGAATCCGGGGAAGCCACCGCCTTCGTCAGGGGCGGCAACGAAGTCGAGTGGTGGCGCATCGCGCAAGAATGGGTAGAGGAGATCCGGCCCTCCCACCGCTCCTGGGCGGAGCCGGTGATCGAGCGGCTGCGAGAGTTGCGGTTCGATCGGGCGCGCATCGGAGTCTGTGGCCTTTCGGGCCTTCTGCGCGCGCCGGAAGGGACTGTGGTCTGGGGGATCTTCGAGAAGATCCAAAAGGCATTTCCCGGCGCCTCTTTTGAAAACGCCACTGAGCTTTTGCAGGACGCCCGCTCGGTCAAGAGCGCCGAGGAGGTGGCCTGCATCGAGCGGGCGGCGGAGATCCTGGACCGGGTTGCAGAGGCGATTCTGGAGAAGGCCAGGCCGGGGGTGATGGAGAATCATATGGTGGCCACAATATGGCACACCATTATTGCCAACGGTGGAGACTATCCCTCTATGACTCACTGGGGCGCGGGAAAAGGCGTCCCTTGGGCCTGCCGGATCGCTCCCCACCGTCCGCTTCAGGCCGGCGATATGATCAACACAGAGATCGAGGCGAAATATGGCGGCTACATAGCCCAGACCGTGCAGGCCGCGTGCCTGGGAGAGAGGCCCGGGGAGCTGGTTCGGGCCTTTGAGGTGAGCCGCCAGATCTTCGCCGAGCTGCTCAAGATCATCCGGCCCGGCATCACCTATCGGGAGGTGGTCGCCGCCTATCAGAAAATGGCTGGTGACGCCGGCTATATCCCCAAGGGGATGCTTCTGCATGGTCGCGGGTTGGGCGAGGACCGGCCCCAGGTGACCGGCGAGGCGGATCTCGCAGTGTACGGCCGTCCGCAGTATACCAGGCACCTGGACTGTCCTGTCGAAGAGGGCAATGTCTTTGTGCTCAAGCCCGGGGCGATGCCGGGAGACAGTCCGGATACGATCCGCTGCGGCGACACGGTGGTGGTGACCGGGGATGGCGCTCGCCGGCTGGGAAAGAGGACCTTTGAGTTCCCGTCTCTGCCTTAGCGTGCCACCGTCGGGCGTGGTAAACTCCGTTAGGCAAAGGAGGCAAGATGGAGAAAGTCGGAGTCATTGGCGCAGGTGCGATGGGCAGCGCGCTTTTGGAGCGGCTGAAGCTCGCGGGCGCTCAGGTCATCGCGTATGACCCCGTTCCGCAGGCGTTGGCGGCCGCCCGCGCGCTGGGGGCCGAAAGCGCCCCTTCGGCCGAAGCGGTGGGGCGAGCGGCGACCATCATCGATGTAGTGGTGCGCAGCGATCAAGACATGCTCGATTGCATGATGGGCGGGGAGGGTCTCTTGGAAGGCGTGCGGCCCGGCAGCCTGATACTCCTTCACAGCACGATCCTGCCGCAAACGACGCGAAAAGTGGCCGATGCCGCTCGCCGGCGCGGCGTGGACGTGATCGACGCCTGCATGGTCGGAGTGCCGAAGGTCGTGCGCGCAGGCGACCTGAGCTTTCTCGTGGGCGGCCCGGCCGAGCTGGTGGAGCGCGCGCGGCCCCATCTATTACGCATGGGCAGACAGCTCCTGCACATGGGGCCTCTGGGGGCCGGCAACGTGGCCAAGCTCATAAAGAACCTGGTGACGGGTTCGGAAACGCTCATCATCCACGAGGCGATCCAGATCGGCCAGGCCGCCGGCATCCCGTATCGCGACGCGCTGGAAATGATGCGGCAAGTCTACTCCGGCACTATTTTGAACCGCTGGCAGGAGAGCTTTGATCCCTCAGGGGCCGGCCCCATGCCCCGCGCCGGCCATAGTGTCTTTGTGAAGGACATTCCCCTGGTGGCTGAGCTGGCTCGGCATTGCGGCCTCGACCTCCCCATCACCCAAGGGCTGGCAGCCGCCGGAAAGCGATTGGTGAAAGCCAAGGCTTCGTAGAATCCAAGACTGATCCTAAGGGGGGCGTGGCGATGGCAGTACTGTTGCAGGAAAAGTGTGTCGCGTGTCGGGCGGATGCGCCGCACGTGACAGAGCAGGAGGTTGCGGAGCTCCATCCGCAGGTGCCGGAGTGGAGGCTGATCACGGAGGAGGGCATCAGGAAGCTGGAGCGGGTATTGCGCTTCTCCAATTTTGTTAAGGCGTTGTCTTTTACCGACGCGGTCGGGGAGCTGGCCGAGGCCGAAGGCCATCATCCGCGGCTGGTGACCGAGTGGGGACGGGTGACGGTCACCTGGTGGACGCATAAGATCCGTGATCTCCACCGCAATGACTTTATCATGGCGGCCAAGACAGATAGGCTCTATCGGGAGCAGTCCCGAGCCGCCGGCAGTTGATAACCTGCCCGCCTGAGGCTATCTTTTCATGTTTTCTATATAAGGGAAGTGTGGTATAAGAATTGCCGCTTGAAAGAATCGGCAGCGGGTGATGAAGAAAGGAGGAAAACGATGAGGTATCGTCTGGGAGTCGTTCTTATTTCTCTACTCTGGGTTGCTTCCGTTTTCACCGGATGCGTCGCCAGGTCCGCCTTCGAGGTCAAGGAGAAGGAGCTGGCGAAGAGCATGGGGGAGCTTGAGGCCGCGCGCGCCACGGGCCGCAAGCTGGGCGAGGAGCTGGAGGCGCTGAAGGCGGAGCGGAACAACTTGCAGAGGAGGCTGGAGAGTGCTAACCAACGGGTCGCCGAGGTGGAGCAGACTGGGGCCAGCCAGGAGGCTGAGGCCGGTCGCCTGCGCCGGTTGAGCGAAGGGCGCGCGCAAGAAGTCGCCCGCCTGCAGAAAGAGACGGCGGAGAAGGAGCAGGAGCTCGCCCAGCTCAAGGCCACCTATAATGAGCTGGTGCTCGACCTCAAGAAGGAGATCGAGGCCGGCGAGATCAAGGTCACGCAGTTCAAAGATCTGCTCACCGTCAACCTGGTGGAGAAGATCCTGTTCGATTCGGGCAAGGCTGAGATTAAGCCCCGGGGCCTGGAGATCCTCAAGCGGGTGGGAGCCATCCTGAAGAATGTGAAGGACAAACAGATCCGGATCGAGGGACACACCGACAACATCCCGATCGGTTCAGCCCTGGCTGCCAAGTACCCGAGCAACTGGGAGCTTTCGGCGGCTCGGGCTACGGTGGTGGCGCGCTACTTCCAGGAAAAGGTGGGAATTCCGCCCCAGAAGCTGGCCCCGACCGGATTTAGCGAGTATCGCCCGGTGGCATCTAACAGCACCGACACAGGTCGGGCGCAGAACCGAAGGATCGAGATCATACTGGCACCCCTTCCTCCTGCCCCGCAGACCAAGTGACCTGTTGGGAGGAATGGGGGGGCGGAATCCCAGTAGGATTCAGGAGAGGGAAGCATGCCTGTCATCGATGCCGATGCCCACGTCTTAGAGACCGAGCGCACCTGGGACTACATGGAGGGCCCGGAGCGTGAATTCAAGCCCCTTGTAGTTACCCCGAGCCAGCAGGATCAGGGAAAGGCGTTTTGGTTGATCGATGGCAGGATTCTGCCGAAGACCGATAACGTCGGCAGGGACACGCCGAAGGCCGCCCGGGAGATGGACGATATAGAGGCCCGGCTCCGACATATGGATGAGTTGGGAGTGGACATCCAGGTCCTCTACCCGACGCTCTTCTTACGCCCCATCACCAGCCGGTCGGAGGTCGAGCTGGCCTTGTGCCGGAGCTACAACCGCTGGCTGGCAGATATCTGGCGCCGGGGTCAGGATCGCCTGCGCTGGATCGCTGTCCTGCCGCTGCTCAGCATGGATCAGGCCCTGGTGGAGCTTAGAAGCGCAAAGGAGAATGGCGCCTGCGGCGCGTTTATGCGCGGCGTGGAGGGGGAGAGGCGCCTCAGCGACCCCTATTTTTTCCCGCTCTATGCGGCGGCGGGCGAGCTGGGCCTGCCGATCTGTGTCCACTCGGGCACGGGAAACTTCGCCCTGCACGATTTTTTTGCCCGGGAGTGCGGCTTCGCAAAATTCAAGCTCGCGGTTGTGGGCGCCTTCCATTCCCTTATCTTTGACGGAATTCCGGACCTCTTCCCCAAGCTCAGATTCGGCTTCATCGAAGTCAGCGCCCAGTGGCTGCCCTATGTGATTCATGACCTGGCGCGGCGCTTTCAGAGACGGGACAGGAAGCTCAGAAAAGATCTGCTCCGTGAGGGCAGGATCTATGTGGCCTGCCAGACCGATGATGATCTGTCCTACATCATAGAATACGCGGGAGAAGAGAATCTCGTGATCGGTTCAGATTACGGCCATGCGGACACGGCGAGCGAGATCGCTGCCCTCAGGGGACTCAAGCAGAAGGGGGAGGTGCGCCTGGAGGTTATCACGAAGATACTGGAGGACAACCCCCGGGCCCTGTATGGCCTTTGATCTTTTGCGTTCAATCATAGGAGGCCCCAATGGCTAAGATCCGGCATGTGGCGATCCTGAGCGAGGACACGGTGAAGCTGTCCGAGTTCTACAAGACTACCCTCGGTCTGAAAGAGGTTGCGCGCCAGGGGCCGTCACCGCGTCCTAAGGACGGCCGCTACGCCGAATTTCGCATCCATGACCCGGTCGGCACGCCCGTGGACCTGTTCCAGAGCGGGTGGAAAAGTTGATACGCTGGCCCGGTAACCCGATGCTCAAGGGGATGGCGATCATGTCTCAGTTACGGGGTTTAAGGGTTAAAAAGTTCCTTCTGCTGTCTCTCTATCTCTCGATCCCTTTAACCCTTAGTCCAGTCTTGGCACAGGAGCCCTTTTATAGGGGCAAAACAATCCGTCTGATCGTCGCCTTCAGTCCCGGGGGCGGCTTCGACACTTACTCGCGTGCTATCGCGCGGCATATGGGCAGGCACATCCCCGGCAGCCCCACCATCATCGTCGAGAATATGACCGGCGCGGGAGGCATCATCCAGGCCAATTACATGTACCGGCAGGCCAAAGCCGATGGCCTGACCATCGGCAACAACATCGGTGGTCTGATCCTCCAGCAGATTATGGGCGCCAAGGGAATCGAATTTGACGGCCGGAAATTTGACTACCTCGGAGCGCCGGCGGTGGACCATCCGGTTTGCGCCCTGACCAAAGCGAGCGGTGTCACGAGCATGGAGAAGTGGTTTGCCGCGAAAGAGCCGGTCCGCCTGGGTGGAGTCGGGCCGGGCGGCACCGCCTCCGATGTTGGCAGAACCCTCCAGGCATCTTTGGGGCTGCCGATCAAAGTAGTGGATGGCTACAAGGGCACCTCCGATATCCGCCTGGCGGCAGAGAGCGGCGAGGTTGCCGGGGGCTGTTGGGCCTGGGAGTCGATCAAGACGACGTGGCGCAAAGGGATAGAGACAGGCGAGGCCGCGGTCGTGGTGCAGGCGATGCCCAAGAGGCATGGGGATCTGCCCCAGGTGCCGCTGGCCATCGATTTTGCCCGGACTGAAGAGGGGCACCGCCTCCTCAAATACGGGGTTCACGATATCGCCGCCATTACCCGCCCCTACTTTCTGCCTCCTGGAACGCCTAGAGAGCGGGTGGAGCTCCTGCGCCAGGCCTTCATGGATACTCTCAAGGATTCTGAATTCTTGGCGGAGGCCGGCAAGGCCAGGCTCGAGGTTGATCCGGTGACCGGCCCAGAGATGGAAAAGATCATTGCCGGTCTCTTTAGCCTGGAGCCTCGACTGGTGGCGCGACTGAAAGAGGTGCTCGTCCCGAAGTGAAAAGCCGGAGAGTTTATGGATCAAAGAGGGTGCGCGGAGATCTTGAAAGAGGGGCTGAAAAAGGCCGGGATCGACTTCGTCGCCACGCTGCCGGATTTAAAGATCGTCGAACTGATTAAGTCCGTCAAGCAAGATTCGACTCTGAGGCACGTCTCCCTTTGTCGCGAGGAGGAAGGGGTGGGGATCTGCGCCGGGGCTTACCTGACAGGGAAAAGGTGCGCTCTGATCATGCAGAACGGCGGCCTGCTCAATAGCTGCAATGCGCTCACGACCACCTCACTCCAATTTCAGATCCCGCTTCTCCTTCTCGTCTATTACGCCGGCGACATAGGGGACCGGGGCTTCGCCACCGTGGGTTCGGTTACGGAACCGGTACTCGGCGCCTTAGGCATCCGCACTTATGTTCCGCGCAAGATGGAAGAGATCGAGGATACGCTCATCGGGGCTCAGGCCCTGGCGGACGATTCCAAGCAGCCCGTTGCGGTCTTGCTCACCAAGAGTGTCCTGGGTGTGAAGTGATGCAGCGTTACGATTTTCTCAAAGCGATCGCACAGGATACCGGGGATGCCCTTGCGGTGGCAGCAGGGGGGGCGGCCAGGGAGTGGCTGGCATTGAGGCCGGGAGATGGGACCCTGAGGACTCGGACTCTGGGGCTGGCGTCTTCGATAGCTTTGGGAATAGCGCTGGGGCTGCCCCACCGCAAGGTGATCGTTTTCGACGGCGATGGCGCCTTTCTCATGAATCTCTGTGGCCTGCCGACGATCGCCTGGCATCATTCAGGCAACCTCATCCACATCCTGTTCGACAACGAGTGCTACGAGGCCTCGGGCGGGACGGAGACGGCTACGGCAGCGGTTGCCGATGCCGTAGCCCTGGCCAAGGGAGCAGGATACAAGTATTCCTGCTGGGCGAAGGACCCGGAGGAGTTTCGTTCGGAATTTCTCAAGGCATGGAAGAGAAATGATCTCTCTTTGATTGCCGCGAAGGTTGACCCCGGGAGGCCAAAACTCCCGCCCATCCTTCAAGACGAGCTGGAGAATAAATATCGCTTCATCCGCTACATTGAGGAAACAGAGAAGAAGACCATTCTCGGCCCCGCGGACCACTCCATGCGGCGCTGACTCCTTTTATCCTAAGGCATGCTGTTCTCGCGACCCCGGTTTGATGACGTCATCGCGGTTAGTGCTCAACGGTGCCCACGGCGAACTGAGCCAGCGCGCTTTGGCCGGGAGCGGCCGTAGCGGGCAGCCGTTGCAGCGCGTTGGTTAGACCCGTTGTGGTCAAGCTCTTCAAGATCCTCGAACCGAATTCCGTGTCCGGCGCGCAGACTTGCACGTGCGGCCTCGATACGACGGGTAAACCTTGGGTCGTTCTCCAGCCGGTAGTCAAACCAATCGTCTTCTGACGCAAAACCGATCAGGACACCAGCGGCCTTGCCGTGTCGGGTAATAATCACCTCTTCTTCTGCGGCCATACGCAGGTATCTCGATAGGTCGTCCTTCACCTCTGACAACGCAACTGATTTCATGACTTCTCACCTTCCTTGTCTGGCCGACTCTGTTCAGCCAACTCGTTCTCTGGCGCCGGCTTGCCGTATCGCTCAAGCCAGGCAGCGGCCTCTGCTTTCGGAACAATCGCAAGAATCTCAACGGCTTCCTCTGTTACATCGTAAAAGACCCGAATGTCGTCGACCCGTAGCCTGTACTGTGGCTGCTTGAGTCCCCGGAGACGCTTGATGCGGCTTCTACTGGTCTTAGTCGCGTCATGTCTCAGATGTCGTTTGATCTTGTCCCGTACCGTAGCCCGCTCGTTGGCGCGCAGCTGCCTCTCGTCTTCCGCAGCTTGTGGAGCGAATACGATCTCACGGCGCATTCTAGCTACATTATAGCCAGATTGTGGACAGGCGCGCAACTACCGAGGAGAGGTCTAACGCTTCGCTCAGCCGGCGCTCTCGCGACCGGTCTGAAGCGCCAAGTTAGGGCAGTCCTACCACTTGGCCAGATTCGCTTTGGCCGCATCTCACTAGTGTCCGACAGATTTTAGGTGTCTCAGTTTAAAAGTTAGGTTTTTTGCGGTGTTCATGACATTTCAAGCTGTTAACGATTTGAATTCGCAATGCCAATGTCGGCAGTCTTTCGGGGCTTTCCCGGGAGGCACCGATGCACACTGGCAATCTCGTATTTGCACAACTCATGGAGTTCGCACCGTGGCATACCTTTCGCCGTCTGGTCACGAAGTACCGAGGCGATTTCAACGTCCGGTCCTTCAGCTGCCTGGACCAATTTCTCTCGATGGCCTTCGCGCAGGTGACCTACCGCGAGAGCCTGCGCGACATCGAGGCTTGTCTGCGCGCACAACCGACCAAACTCTATCATATGGGCTTGCGCGGCACGGTCAGCCGCAGCGCCCTGGCCGATGCCAACGAATCGCGCGACTGGCGTATCTATGCCGAGTTCGCCCACACCCTTATCCGCACCGCCAGGCGTCTATACGCCCAGGACCCCCTTGCGGTGGATCTCGCCGAGACGGTCTACGCACTGGACGCCACCACCATCGACTTGTGCCTGTCGCTGTTTCCGTGGGCCAAGTTTCGCACAACCAAAGCGGCCGTGAAGCTGCACACGCTGCTCGACTTGCGCGGGGCTATCCCGAGCTTCATCCACATCTCCGACGGCAAACTGCACGATGTCAACGTCCTCGACATGCTTATTCCCGAGCCCGGCGCCTTCTACGTGATGGACCGCGGCTACCTCGACTTCGAGCGGCTCTACCGCCTCGATCAAGCCGGCAGCTTCTTCGTCACCCGCGCCAAATCCAACTTCAAATTCAAGCGCGTGTACTCCCGCCCGGTCGATCGCAGCACAGGGCTCGACTGCGACCAGGAAGTGGACCTGATCGTGTTCTACTCCCAGCAGGGCTATCCGGCGCGGCTGCGTCGCATCCGCTATCGCGATGCCGAGGGACGGCGGCTGGTGTTTTTGACCAATCATATGACGTTGCCGCCTCTCACCATCTGCGAGCTGTACCGATCGCGCTGGCAAGTCGAACTGTTCTTCAAGTGGATCAAGCAGCACCTGCGCATCAAGCGCTTCTTCGGCACTTCCGAGAACGCTGTCAAGACCCAGGTCTGGATCGCGGTCGCCGTGTACGTATTGGTTGCCATCGTTCGCAAGCGTCTCAATCTCGACCTGTCCTTGCACGCCATGTTACAAATCTTGAGCGTTACACCATTCGAGAAAGTCCCTATGTTTCAGCTCCTTACCGACTCGGCAATCGCCGAGAACCTCAACGCCGATCCCAACCAACTGAATTTACTGTGAAACGTGTCGGACACTAGTGGCCGCATCTATAAAATTAGAGAACACCTCTGCAAGGCTGACACGAAGGTTAATTTCTTTGACATAGGCGTCAACTGACAACTGATCCAGGACACATAAATATCCTGCACGGTGTGACAACTGATCCATGACAGTGCGTTGCTGCGAGCAGACGTAATACAGGTCTTCATAGTTGGAAGGGCGGTTGAGTTCTTGAAAATGCCCTTTAACCGTGTCGCGAAGGAGGCGGAGGAAGGAACAGATGGAAAAGGATTCATGGCAATGCGCGGCGTAACTATCACCGGCAAGGACGGTCTCGGTGAGCTGCTCGGTCGACGGCAGTTCAGCCGGCATAGAAATTCCCGAGCCTACCAGAAATACGAGACGACTTGTGTTTCTCATGTCGTAAGTCACGTTCAGCTAACGTTATCCGGCACTTTCACTACGACGCATCTCCACTATTAGAGGTTGTTCAGGAACAGGAACGCAATTCCCCCAACAAGGAGGACAACAAGGGCCACTTTCCGGTTCCGAATACCGAAAGTCCAGAGAGGACTGAACATTGCTGTGAAACCGAGAGCGATGGCGCAATAAGCGGCAACGCGAAGGTTGCCCGTCCATGCGGACCAACCAACAACCCAGAAGCGATATATCCAGAAACAACCCATGCCCTGTCTCAGCGTCCGGATAACGTTAAAGCTGAGCGCGAGGCGAAGTGAAAGAGTCGTCGGTTGGTTTAGTGCCTCGGCTTCAAAAACTAGTGTTTGTTCCACTAGCATAGGCTGCTCGCCGATGCGCTCCAGCGCTTGAGTTAGACAGGGATTATTCTTCGCCGATCTCTGGAACCGAAAGGTTGCGGCAAATCTTTCGTGCTAGCCGGTTTGGGATCTCAGTATGCCTCGGTACGGACTCCACAGCGCCGGTATTGGGATTAGTCCATAGAGAATGAGCACTTCCCTCGCGCTTGAGGTAGCAACCGTGCCTGCGAAGATGCTGGAGCAGACTGCTCCGTTTCACTTGACGGTTACGGTCTCTCGGATTGCGTCAGGTGGTACGCCGCGGAGCGCATCCTCTCGACGGTCCTCAAGGATCAACTCGATCGCCTCGGCAAGACTTTTTCGCGCCTCCTCCTTGGTTCTCCCCTGGCCATTTGCGCCGGGAATCTCAGGACAGTAGGCAATGTACCACTCGCCGTCACGTTCAATAATTGCGGTAAACTCGTTTTTCATTGAGTGCCTCCGAAACTTAAAAAGCATAGCGCATTTGGCGTCCCCTGTCTAACGCTCAGGCTAAGATGCCGGGGCCGCCAGGAAAACGTTGAAGCTCGGAAAACCAGGGTGGCGGCCCCGGTCAACTTCAGCCGTTGGTTAGCCCTGTGACGTACCCGATGATGCCCTACCCGTGAAGCTCTCTGCGAGGTGCCGCAAAGCTTCGCCAGGGTCAGGGAAGCTCATGCGTGCAGGGCGCAGTCGGTCGATGAGCGCCCGATCCTCTTGCTGAAGAGCCGTTAGTTGAAATTCACCAAGAAGATTGCTTTCCCAGGATAAACCCTTCAGCCTGTCAAAGAGGATATAGGTATCACCATTCGTCACGATCACATATCGAACGCCTTGATCATGTGCATAGTTGTACGCCTGCTTGATTGCACCGATACTGTTGTAGAAACTGAGGTCCCAGACAGCCTTCACCTCAGCAATTAGGAGCGTCTGCCCAGCCGTTTCAATCTTTATGTCAACGCGCCCTTGGCGGTACTTAATGTCCTTGTGCTTGTGGTACCCGAGTGCGACGAAGAAGTCTTCGACGAGAGACTCGTGAGCACGTTCCTTGTGGTCGCGCTCCTTCCGCAAGATCTCGACTGCCTCAATGACAAGTTTGAGATCCGGCGGGCGCAGAATCGCAATCTCCTTGACTCCAGCCGGAAGCGAAATCCCAAGAAGGCGGGCTACGTAGGGCGGCAACTCGGGGTAGACCTTTCCCACCGTGCCGTAGGGCTGCCAAGGAGTCTCACCCTCGGAAACGAGAGAACTGCAGGGCATGTATACGGTTTTAACCCACTTTACATCCCTGTAGTGTGGATAGAACTCCTCGGCATCGTCGGACCCGCAATCGTGCTTTCGGAGTTGAAACTTGTATCCGGATTCAATGATGCCGACGCCAAACAGGCCATGGTTGGCGTTATTGACCGCCACATAGTCGCCCGGCTTGAGCGAAAGGAACCGGTCGAACGACTGAATCGCGGCTGCCTCGTTGTCATATTCTTGGCGCCGTATCAAATCGGTGATTTCGTCCATCGGCTTGCCGGTGAGATCGACATCGTTGAGCCATCCAATGGCAACGTAGCGCCCATCGCGGAAGCGCTCCCATGCGTACGGTTTTTGGCCCGCGATATGGGTGGGTGAGATTGTTGTAAACTGAGGCATGCGCTCCTTCGGGGCGTCTCGAGCGATATAGGCATCGCGGTAGGACCGCCAGTTACCCGGCGGCCCCCGCACAGATCCCGGCGTGCGGTTTTTCCGCACCGGGCTCCTCAGAAATACTCGCTTCCGCAATCAGGAAAAAAACCTCCTCCTGACATTGCTATTGCCCTCAGGGAGGTTGGCATTGTGATTCCGGCCCTTCATGTCCGGACAATGTTTCCTTTGAAGGCTCCGTATCTCTGTCAGCCCCTTCCCCATGTGAACGGCCCTACCGTCTCCGAGTACTACGGGCTGATCTGACTCCCTAACCACCTTCGACTCCCCCTCCTTTTGCTCGGAGAAGCCTACCTGCTCCACTCTCCCGCACGCTCTCCGCTCGCCTTTAGGGTCCGGCATACCTCCGTCTCAGGGTTT
>Ga0184634_10000017_pt1 | contig 40766 bp, 66 predicted proteins | sample PLM31_200_b1_FD_133016 | JGI IMG/M metagenome (GOLD analysis project Ga0184634, IMG submission 133016) | Groundwater sediment microbial communities from an aquifer in East River, Colorado, USA - PLM3-1_200_b1 | ecosystem: Environmental > Terrestrial > Soil > Riparian zone | place: USA: East... | reverse complement strand
GACTAAAAAAATCACGCCCATTCTTTCGGGTCCGGGGCACGAAACCAACCCCCCGCCCTGCCCCGACCGTGGGTTTGCGCGTCGTCCGCAAATGAGCCCACAGCTAGCCGGCTCAGGCTTGAGCGACCACGGAGCTTCGCCGGAATGCTCGCAGGCGAGTGGACCGCTCCGGGCCGCTGTTTCGGATATTCAGTTGTTAACGGCGGCAAGTCTAGCATGAAGACCAAAGGCTCGCGGCCGCAACCCAAAAAGACCAACGACCAACGGGCGGGCCATCGGACCCGGGCGGAGACGGTGTTAGCGCTCGTGCCACAGACGAAGGGGCGTACCCCGTCCTTACCGAAGGGTTATCTTCCCAGCGTGCGCCGGGCGTGGCGTGATTACTGGGAGAGCCCGGTAGCGCAGATCGTCAGTAAGCAAACCGACATGATGGCGCTTACTGACTGGGCATGGGCTGAGAATGAATTGATGGGTGAGCGAGCGAGTCCTGAGCCGCGACTGCCGTATCTCAAGTACCTGACGGAGCTTGTGGGGAAGCTCCGGGTGGAGTTCGGCATGACGCCGCTCGCCCGTACCCGGCTCAGCATTACCGTGGGCCAAGCAAAGTTGACGATGCAGGAATTGAACAAGCGATTAGCGCAAGCGCCTGAGGCGGACCCGCGCTTTAAGGATTGGGAGGAGGCGTGAGCGCGAAGTCGGTCGGATTCCACACCGAGCTATTGCCGTCTGGATGGAGGCTACGTCCGAGTTGGGATCGCAATGCGCCTGATGTCGTCCGTTCTCACGGAACGTGGTATCTGCCCGGTGGGTGCCGGCTTTGGGATCATCTTTACCGATTAATCATGTCGGATGGGACGAAATGCTACTGTGCAGAACCGTATGGAATCACAGAAGAAAGTTTCGATGACCTGCTCCGCCTGCGGGATGCCGGTTGGACTATTAAGATAGGGGGAGTAGCCTTCTGGAATCCTGAATGGCCAACCACCAGGATTCTGCTCCGCCGATGACTCGTTCACTTGGCCCGAAGGTCATCCGCTGGATCGAGGGCTCCTGCGTCATTCCCGACGGCCCGGAGATAGGGCGGCCGTTCCGGGTGCCGGATTTCTGGTGTGACATCATTCAGGAGTGGTACCAAGTCGACGAGTCGGGCCGTCGCCGCTACAGTCAGGGGCTCGTTGGCATCGCCAAAAAGAACATCAAGACAAGTATCGCGGCGGCACTCTCGCTCTACGAGCTGGCGGGCTCAGGGGATCCGGCGGCGCTGGTGTTGTCGGCTGCGGCCACTGAGGAGCAGGGAGCCAACCTGCTATTCGGCTCGGCGTACACGATGGCGACGAAATCGCCGGTGCTCAAAGACACACTGCTAGCCATGCGCTCGGAGATTCAAGTGCCGAGCCAGCCGAGGGCGCGGCTCAAGAACCTGACGAGCCGGGCGGGCAGTAATGACGGCGCCAACGCGCGGGCGGTGTTCTGCGACGAGCTCCACGAATGGCAGGGACAATCGGGGCGGAACCTGTTCGCGGTGCTCGAAGGCGCATTGACATCACGGCCGGATGCCACGCTGTTCGCCATTACCACGGCGGGCTATGACGAGGACTCCATCTGTTGGGACCTCTACCAGTATGGGAAGAAGGTTGAGACCGGGGAGATCGATGACCCGCGCTTTTACTTCCGCTGGCTCGAGGCGCCGCAGGGTGGTGACTACAAAGATCCGGCGTTCTATAGCATCCCCAATCCGCTCATGGGGATAACGGTTCACTGGAGCGTGATCGAGGACCGTATCCGGCGCGACCCGGAAAGTGTCGTGCGCCGCTACCACGGGAACCAGTGGGTGAGCGGCGCAGACATCTGGATAGGCGCTGGTCAGTGGGACGCCTGCAAGGAGGTCTCGCTTGAACTCGATCCAGAACTCCCCCTCCACGTCGGGATTGATGTGGGTATCCGCCACGATTCAAGCGCCGTAGCGCTGGCGCAATGGCAGCCTGACACCGGTCGGATTGTGCTCCGTGCCCGGATTTGGGAGAACCCATACGCGCGTGAGCATTCGCTACACGACACATGGTCGTTGAAAATCGAGCAGATTGAAGTATGGCTCATGGAGCTATTCCAGGAGTTCCCCTACCCGGCTGCCGAGATAGATGACGAACCACAACCAGGACCGGATTTTTGTTACGACCCTGCATTCTTCGAGCGGTCAGCCCAAATATTGAGCGGGCAGGGGCTCTGTATGGTGGAGTTCCCACAGACGGACGCCCGCATGATTCCGGCGAGTCAGGCGCTCTATGACGCGGTGGTCGAGAAGAAGTTGGCCCACGACGGAGACGAGGTATTGCGACGGCAGGCGCTGAGTGCGACAGCGGACCAGAAGTACCGGGGCTGGCGGCTATCGAAGCCCAAGGGCAGCATCCGCAAGATTGACGCGGCCATTGCAGCGGCCATTGCGGTTGGTAGGACCCAGGCAGCGATTCTGGAAGAGCCGGTGTCGGTTTACGAATCAAGGGGACTCCTTGTCATTTAGATTGTCCGAGTGTGGGTGTGGGGAGCCTGCGCCGGAGTGACATGAAACATCTTTGGGGGCTTGACTGGACCGACGTGCTGATTGTGCTAGGAGTGGCTGGCGTGACGGTGGGGCTGTACCTAGCTTGGTCACCGCTCGCCATCATTGTCGGCAGCGTACTGGCTATCGTGGTGGGGGTGGCTCTTGGCCTCGCTCGTCAACATCGCTGAGGGTCGGCCGACCCACGAGGGCCGGTGCCCGCAGTGCCACCGGCTGCTCGTCCGGGTGTCATCCGGCTATGGGCTCGCGGAATCGTTCTGCCGGCATTGCAAGATTCACGTCACCGTCCGGCTGACGGCATCAGGAACCGGCGGTAACGTCTACGGCGCGGAGGCGACCTATGAGCCGTAAGGTCTGTTTGTTCGGCGGCGCGGTCCGTGATGGCGACGTGGCCGAGATCCCCGACGACGCGGAAATCTGGTGTGTTAATGAGATGAACCGCCACCTGGGCGACCGCAAGCCGAGCCGGGTATTCCAGCTCCACGTGCGAGACTGGCGCGAGCAAGAGCGCGCGTATCTGAACGGCGGCACGCTGCCGGAGGTGCTGGACCCAGATTGCTTCGGCCGGAACCAGGAGCACGTCGAATACCTGCGAACGTGCGGCGTGCCGGTCTACGGGCAACAGGTATGGGACGACATTCCGACAAGCACGCGCTATCCATTCGAGGCGGTGTGTGAAGCTGTAGGGATTCCATTGCCGCCGGATGGCAAGAAACGGCTGTGGGCCACGTCGAGCTTCGGTTACATGGCGGCGTTGCTGCTGATGGAGCATCAAACATCGCCAACCGAAATTCAAACGGAGCCGGTAAGTCACCGTGATGGTGATTACCAGGTTTGGCAGGGGCATCGGACAAGCGTCGTTCGGACAAACGGCATTGAGGAACTCATTTGCATCGGCATCGAACTGCCGACCGGCACGCAGCGAGAGCAGAAATGGGAGTGGCCGAATTTCGCTTACTATCTGGGGCTCGCGACCGGGGTCGGCATCAAAGTAACACTGCCGAGCTGCGGCACGTCGCTGCTCTCGGCTCCACACTACGCGCTTGGCGGCCATCCGTACCCACAGGAAGCGGATCACTGGCACTTCCCCGGCTATTCGGGCGTGGTCTTCGATCCGGAGGAAAGCGTTTATCGACTTGGGACGTGGGACGCGCGTGATAGACTAACGCCGAACGCGACCTAGCGGCTCTCGCAGCCCTCGAAAATATCGGGGGCTGTTTCTTTTGGCGGTCATCGCCCCAGCGATATCGAATCTCCTCCAGCGCATCTTGCCCCTCGAGGGCCCTTATCCATTAACCGCCGGTCGCCTAGTTGAAATCTTCGGCGGGCGGCAGTCCGTCACCGGCGTGGCCGTCAACCAGGAATCGTCACTCGCCATTCCCGCTGTCTATGCCGCTGTGCGTGTGATTACTGATAACGTCGCAGTGCTCCCCATCATGCTCCATCGGCGGATTGAAGGCGGGAAGGAACGCGCCACCGACCATCCGCTGTATCGGCTACTCCATGACGAGCCCAATCCATGGATGACGCCCTTCACGTTTAAGGAGACGCTGCAGGGGCACCTGCTGCTCTGGGGCAACGCCTACGCCGAAATCGTGCGTGATGGTAGTGGCCAGCCAGTTGCGCTCTGGCCGCTCCGGCCGCCGGATGTCCAGAAGATTCAGCGTACTGCGTCGGGGGACCTGCTCTACACGTACCGCGTGCCATCTGGCGGGGGCAGCGGCGTAAGTGGGCAGAACGGCGGCACTGGCGACGGGACAGCGGCGACAAAACGCGCCGGCGAGCTGGTCGAGATTCCCCAGCGGAATATGTTTCACCTGCGCGGGCTGTCGTCGGACGGCATCATTGGCTACAGCCCAATCACCCTCCACCGGGAGGCGCTCGGGTTGGCGCTGGCTGCTGAGGAGTATGGCGCCCGCTTCTTTGGCAACAACGCTAGTCCTGGCGGCGTGCTCCAAACCAAGGCGCGGCTGTCAGATCAGGCCGCCACACGTCTCAAGGAATCCTGGGAAGGGGCACACCGCGGTCTGACGGAAGCGCACCGGGTAGCAATCCTCGAGGAGGGCGTCGAGTGGAAACAAGTGGGCCTGCCGCCCGGGGATGCGCAGTTCATCGAGACGCGGAAGTTCCAGCTCACTGAGATATCGCGGCTGTTCCGGGTGCCACCCCACAAGATTAATGACCTCGACCGAGCAACGTACTCCAACATCGACAAGCTGGAGCAGGCGTTCGCGCTCGATGGCGTGCTGCCTTGGCTCGTGCGGTGGGAAGAGCAGATTACCAAGGACTTGCTGCTGCCACGCGACCGGGCGACGTACTTTGCCGAGTTCAAAATGGACGCCCAATGGCGGGCCGACATCAAGACCCGGTACGAGGCGTATGGCATGGGCCGGCAGTGGGGCTGGCTCAGCCCGAACGATATTCGCGAGTTTGAGAACATGAATCCTATCGAGGGTGGCGACGAATACCTCTCGCCCATCAACATGCAGCCGTTGGGCTCACCGCCACCCGCTCCGAAGCAACTGCCGGCTGGCGGCGACGAGGACGACGAGGATCGCGCGTATCAGCGCTTGCTACAGGGGATCACGGAGCAACGCGGTTCCATGCGGCGAGTTATCGAGCGGGACAGCGAGGGCCGCATCTCAGCGGTTATCGAGACGCCATTGTTGGAGGCTGGGCGGTGATAACCCTCGCGCTTGCCAACCGGCTGCTGGATTCGACGCTGGGCGCGGGCCATCCGGTGTTCGTGTCGCTCCACATCAATGAGCCCGGCGAGGATGGCGGTTCTGAGCTATTCGGCGGCAGCTACCGGCGGCAGGCGGTCATCTTCGACAAGGCGCGTGAACGCGTAACGGTGAATGCCCAGCGCCACGAGTTCCTGGAGTTGCCGGAAGCGCGTATCTCTCACATTGGCGTTTGGGATGCTCAGGAGGGAGGTATCTTCCTCTGGGGCTCTGACCGTATGGATCCGGCGGTGCAAGTGCCAGACGGCGGAACACTGCGTATCGAGCCTGGCAATCTGGCCATCAAGATGCTCATTCGGTAGGGGGGAACACATGACGATCAGCAACTACATCGAGGATTTAGCGCTCAACCACATCCTGGGCTCGGCCACGACGCCATTCGTGACGACAACCAGCGTGTTTGCGTCGTTGCACACGGCCACCCCCACCGAGACTGGCACCGGCTCGCCGCTGGCATCTGCGCCGCGCTTTCAGGTGATCTTCGGCGCGGCAGCCTCGGCAACGGCGGCCAATAACGCGACGGCCAGTGTGGTGGTAAGTGCGACCGGCACGGTTACGGACATCGCGCTCTGGGATGGTACTGCGACCGGCACAGCTAATTGCCTGTGGTACGGTGCGCTGACAGCTGCCAAGGCCGTCAACGCAGGCGATACGGTGACCCTGGCGGTCGGCGGCTTGACTGTGAGTCTCGACTAATGGCGACGTTCACCTTCCCCACTCGGACCTACAACCCCGGAATGACGGTCCTCGAGCTCACCGGTGCGCAATTGCTCACCGAAGTGGAAGTGGGGTTCGGGCTCACGGCCACGCAGTGGAACGCCGGCCGCACGCTGGTCGGGAATATCGAAGAAAGCCTCGATGGCGGATTGACGTGGAAACATGCGGGTGGTGGGACGTGGCCAGGGCCACAGGTGACTGATGGCAGCGTGGTTGCAGGCGCCAGCGTGACCCTGCCACCGCCTGAACAGGTGGATCGCCTGCTCTACCAGGTGCGGATCAATCTGACCTTGACGGGGGGCACGATCCGCGTCGCCGCGACTGTAATCACGAGGTAATTCGTGCCCGCTATCGTTCAAAATCGTTACGGGTCAGTTGTCAATACTTCAGCGCCGACCCTGGCGTTCAGCGCCGCCCCAGCGAGCGGCAACCTGCTGATTGTGGCCAACGGGTGGTCTGCCTCGGCCCCCACCATCACGAGCGTTACGGATTCCACCAATAACACCTACACGACAGCCTCGCCGAAGGCCATCGGCGTCGCGGCCTTGGCCCTTCAGGCACATCAGTCAACGAATGTCGCTGCTGCGGCGCACACCGTTACCTGGCACCTCTCGGCTACTGCCGGTCACCATCTCTTTATCAGCGAAATCAGCGGCCACAACACCACCTCGATCGCCGATGGGGTTACATCCACTAACGGGACAGCCAGCGGCACAAATAGCGCTGGCTCACTGAACACGAATCATGCCGATGACCTGCTTCTCGGTATGTTTCGTCACAATTCCAACACGACCTTTACGAGCGCTGCCAATTACAACATTGTCGGTACACCTAGCCAGCGGCTCGGAGTAGTCCAGCGCTCAGTCGTTTCCACTGCCGCTTACAACCCGCAGATTCTGCAACAGGCTGCCGGCGGGACGAGCGGCTGGGTAGCACTACATCTACCAGTCGCGGCTGCCGACGCGGGCGGTGTCGCTTTTGATGCGGCGCTAACTGCCTCGGGCGTGCTCGCGGGGAGTCTTGTTATGCATGTTCCATTCACCGGAGCCTTGACCGGTCAGGGTTAGTCCGTGACGCTCCTTGCGACTCTCGGCGTTGACCATCCGATAACCGCCGCGCTCACTGGCGCGGGTGCCCTCGCCGCAAATACGGCTGCTAGCGTCCCTCTTTCAGCAACACTTACTGGTTCCGGGTCACTGGCCGCCGACCTAATCCTCACCATCCCTCTTACTGCGACGTTGAGCGGAACCGGAACGCTTACGGCGGCGACGCTCGTCATGAGCGTCCCGGTCACGGCGACCCTGAGCGGCGCCGGCGCACTCAGCGCGACGACCGCCGCCGATATACCGGTCACGGCAACACTCACTGGCACCGGTGCTCTGGCTATCAGCCTGGAAGTGGGCCTCGGTGTCTCGATAGACGGGGCGCTCACTGGCACCGGAAGTCTCACCGCAAGTCTCGTTATCAGCGTGCCGGTCGAGGCAACGCTTACCGGCGCCGGCGCGCTCACAGCAACCACCGCCGCCGAAATACCGATAACCGCGACTCTGACGGGCGCGGGTGCGCTTGCTGCTACGGTGGATGTGCCCTCCGCCGCCGTTACTCCGGCTCAGCCACCGCCACGCGGCATGACGACGCTCGACCTCTCGACGTGGATACCCGTCGAGCCGTTCCGCCTTCGAAAGTACCAGCCGCCGATCGTCACGCTCGGCGTGGTCGTGTTTCGCGTCTATCCCGTTTTCGAGGCGCAGGCGTACGGGGTGCCGATGGTGGAGGCGCAGGCACGCTTTGTGACCGCCTGGCAGTTCCGAGCAGAAGCGCGCTGCATCACTATCGAGCTCCGCCGGATAGTATTCAGCGCCGAGGCGGATGTGATGAACGGACGTAGCGGCGGAGAGTCAGTGTATAGTGAAGCCGAAGATTTGTATCTTAGCGGCGCATTGCCGCCCGAGCTAGCCCTACTCGAGGGTTTGCGGAGGGTTCCCCGGTGACAGCGCCGACCATTACGGCGGGGACGATAGGGACCGCCGCCACCATTGATTTCCGGGTCGCGGAAACTCCTACCTCCTCCGAAGCCAAATTAGAACGGCGCGCCTGGCCCTTCGCGGAAGTTCGCGTCGAGGGCAGTGATGATGGCAAGCCGAAAATCACTGGCTACGCCGCCGTGTTCAATGCCAAGTCCGAACTGCTCTCCGATTTCTTTGGCGATGGCTGGACGGAAGTTATTCGCTCCGGCGCGTTCGGTAAGACGATTCAGGAAGAGGACATCCGGGCGCTGGTGAACCACGATTCCAACTACGTGCTCGGCCGTAATCGCGCCGACACGCTTTCGCTCATCGAGAACCGTAAGGGGCTCCAGGTCGAGATTACGCCACCTGATACGCAGTGGGCGCGCGACCTTCAGATTTCCATGAAGCGCGGCGATGTGACCCAGATGTCCTTCGCCTTCCAGGTGGTCAAGGATCGCTGGACGGACAATAAAGCCGACGAAACCGTGATGCGGGAGCTGCTTGAAGTTAAACTGTTCGATGTGTCCGTCGTGACCTTCCCCGCCTATCCCCAGACGAGCGCCGCGGTGCGCGAGCTGTGGAACGAGGCGGGTATCAACGTGCGGGATATTTCCAGCTTGCTGCTTCGCACGAGAGCCGGGCAACCACTCTCGTGCGCCGACGGTGACTGTCTGCGGGCAGCCATTGCAGCGCTGACGGCGCAGCTACCTCCGGAGCCGGCCTCGACCACTCCGCGGGATTTGTCTCTGCTCCGTGCTGAGCTGGACCTGATGGAGCGGAGTTTCGCGCTCACGTAACAATCGAATATCCAGAGCGCCTCAGCGCGGGCCATGGTCGAAAGGAAAGGACTATGGCTCGCAGTATCGAGCTCCGGGACGAATGGGCTCAGGAGCTCACCGCAATCCGGGCGCTCCTTGACCGTGCGGGTGAAGAGAAGCGTTCGCTCACCGCCGAAGAGGACGAGACGCGGCAGAAGCACACCACCGCGATGAAGGATCTCGAAAAGCGGGTGAAGGACGCCGAATGGCTCGAAGAGCACCCCGTCGCGGGTGACGAAGAGCGATTTGTCTACGACCGCAAGAAGGACGCTACCGCTGGCCCGCCGCAGTCGGAAGAGGAAGCGATCGCCCGTTCCAAGCGGGCGTATCGGTCGAGTTTCCACGGCTACATGCGTGGCGGGGAGACCCGGCTGAAGGGCGAAGCGCTCGATACGCTGACCGGCGGTCCCATGCGGATGAACCCCGATACCGGCGTTGTCGAGCGGCGGTCGCCGATGGAGATGCGCCAGCAGGAAGTGCAGGACCTTGGAGCTGGTGGCTTCTGGGTGCCGGACGAAATGCAGGCGCGAGTCGAGAAAGCGCTGCTCTTCTTCGGTGGGATGCGCATCTCCGGCGCAGAGATTCTGACCAGCGATTCGGGCGCCGATTGGCCCTGGCCGGTCTACGACGACACGGCAAACGTCGGCCGGCGATTGGCAGAGAGCGCAGCGGTTCCGCAGACCGATCTCGCGGTTGGCGTCCGCGTGCTCAAGGCGTATATGTACACGTCGGACCGGATCCTCATCACCTACCAGCTGCTCCAGGATGCGCCGTTGATGGCGGAGAACATCATCGCGGACGCACTGGGCGAGCGCATCGGCCGCATCACGAATACCGAGTTCACGACCTATGCCGGTGGCGACGGGCCGCAGGGCCTCATCCGGGGCACCACGGTTGGCGTGACGGCAGTGGCTACCGGGACGGTGACAGCGAACGAACTGGAACGGCTCGTATTCGCCGTGCCGGTGGCATACCGAAACGAGCGAATGCGGTTCATGATGCACGACAACACCTACCGTGACATCCTCCAATTGGTTGATGGCCAAGGCCGCTATCTCTTCATGCCGGACCCACGGGGTGACCCGATGGACGTCCGGATTTGGGGTGTGCCGACAGTCATCAACAATGACATACCGACGATGGCAACAGGCAACATCGCCATCGTTGCCGGCGACTTCTCCCACTACAAGATTCGCGACGTGCGCGGGTTCACGCTCTTGCGGCTCAACGAGCTGTACGCGGCCAACCTCCAGGTCGGTTTCCTGGGCTTCAGCCGCCACGATGGCGGCTATATCAATGCCGGCCAGAACCCGCTCCAGCATCTCGTGATGGCATAAGGGGAAGGGGAGAAAGGAGTAAACGATGGCTGACCAGCAATGGAGCCAGAAATCCCGCATCAACGCCTACGTGGCGGTGAGCGCGACCACGCCCCTTGAGACGACGGTGCTCGACATGCTCGGCTTCGAGTCCGTGCTGTTCATCGCCCAATCAACGGTGACGAGCACGGCGCAAAGCCTGCGCATGCTCAATGGCACAGCGTCTACGACCGGGGCCGGCAACTTCTCGGAAGTGGTTGGCGACACCTCACACACCGCGACCGGTGGTCTCTACCTAGATGTGTTCCGGCCGGCGAAGCGCTTCGTCCAGGGCCAATTCACGGCTTCGGGCGCGGCCGGCACGCGCGGGCTCGTGGCTATTCGCTATGGGGCTAAGTCGCAGCCGACGACTCAGGATATCGCGGTGGGGACACTGCTCTACTCGCCGGCCTCCGGCACGGCGACGGGTTAAGGGGGAAGCTCAATGCCTGGAGGCGTACCGATTGGCATGGACCAGGGGGGGGCAACCTTCCACGTCGATGCCAGTGGCCATCTGAATATCGCCAGCGGGCGGGTAACGTTCCCGCCCAACCTCGCACGCGGCTATATCCCGCTCTCCGTGGCTGGTGTCAAAACAACGGCCACGGCCAGCGGGATTGTCACTGCCTGGACGACGGCCGTTCAGCCGAAGCTTCTCACCCATGAGGTGACCAGTGGCGTAACCAAGTACGAATGGGCGACCGCGAATGTGGCCCCGCTCATCTACAAGAACCTGCGGCTGCCGGATGATATGTCCACCGCCGGCCCGCTCCGGCTCGTCTACACCGCCGAGTCTGTCTCAGGGGCGACAAACGACATCAACTGGCAGATACGAGCAGGAACCGCAACGGCGAATCTCGGGGCGACGGCGGCGCTATCGTCCACGCCTATCGAGCGGACGGTCGCTGTCGCCTCAGGCAGCGTGCCCGCAAGCGGCTTTATCGGCGTAACGGTATTCCCCGGGGCCCATGCTACGGGTGCCGTCTCGCTGTACGCGGCGGGCATCAGCTACGCGAAGCGCACGAGCTAAGGGAGGAAGCAACTAACCGCATGGAACTCATCCGAAAGCGCGACAAGCTTGCCATCGTCGGTTTCTGCTCACCGCACCGTGATTGGGCGCCCTACACCGATCCCGAGTGGGATTGCTGGGGCCTAAACCGTGGCTACATCTTTATGGAGGCGTACCGGAAGCCCGCCGCTGATATGTGGTTCGACATGCACGGCCGGGCCATTTGGGAGTGGCAGCAGCGACGACCAGGTAATCACGTCCAGTGGTTGCAATCGTTTCCTGGGCCGATCGTCATGCACGAAGCCGTGCCGGACGTCATCCCGAACAGTATCGCGTATCCATTCGAGGAAGTTGCGGCGGATATCGGCCGAGGCATTTTCCGTTTTGCGCCGGAGGGTGGGCCCGAGAACTTGGGCAAGAACCAGCCGCAGAGCGATATGCCGTACCTGGCTAGCTCCATCGCCCAGCAAATTGCACTTGGAATCTGGATGGGCTACCAGGAAATCGGGCTGTGGGGTATCGACCTCAATACGACCTCGGAGTATGCCTGGCAAAAACCCGGTGTCGAGCACATGCTGGGACTCGCCGGCGGGCGGGGTATCAAGATACATCTGCCCGATATGTGCCCGCTGCTGAGGGGGGGAATCTATGGCCGTGGTTACATGCGGCCGGAGGGAGAGACGATGACGCTGGCCCAAGTTAGTGAGCGCTTGGACGCTTTGCAGGCCGAGCACGAGGCCTTCGTGCGTGAGTTCAATCTGATGCAGGGCGCCAAGCGGGAGATCGAAGACTTCGTCAAGGCGCAGATGCTCCCAGGCATCGACCATGAGCTGGTTGAGCGGCGGTTGAAGAACATCAACCAAGCCATCAACCAGTGGCAAATCAAAGTTATCCAGGTCGAGGGGGCGCTGAACGAGACCCTCTACTGGGCGCACATCACGCCCGATGGGCAGGACCCGGCCGAAGCGATGCGTGAGCTGCGGCTAAAACGGCTCGGAGAAACCGGCCAGTCGGACGGGCCGGAGGAAGGGAGCCTCGAAGTCATGCTCTCGGATATGCCGTCGTCGGATAAGCCAGTGCCCACGGTCAACGGGGCGGTGCCGGAGATGGTTCACGCATGACGTTCGTAACGCGTCACACCATTGCGGTACGCCCGGCGACGGCCAGCGGCTCGACTGCGCTCTCGTCAGCAGCGCTTAACGGATTGGTGTATGCCGTGGGCTTCTCACCCTCGACGGGCAACCCGTGGGCCACCACAATTGATTTAGCGGTGCGGGTGGAGAACGGGCCGGATATCATTCATGTGGATCTCAACGCGAGTCTGGGAGAGCAAATGTTTTGGCCGCGTCGCTCAGCGAACGGAACCGCAAGCGGAGTTGTTCTCCCCGCTGGCAATGCATCATCCGTGGAGCCCGTCATGGTGCCGCTTGGCAATCAGAGGGTGCAAGTCATTGCCACATCGGGCGGCGCAACGACCTCGGGGACTGTGAACCTGTATCTCGTCTGATGAAGGAGACGACAAGCCTACGCGCTCCGCTGCGAGCCATGATCGAAATCGATGGCGAAAGGCTGGTAGCGGAGCGACGTGAGCAACTGGTACAGCGACATCCGCAACGTGGGCGACGCGCTCGGCCTGGCCGCCAGCGCGACGCAGGACCACGACCAGCTACGCCTAACGTTGGAGACGGACAGCCGCCTCATTGACGAGTGGATCGGCGACCATGTCTTTCCTCAGGAGACCACGCGCTACTTTACGGCGGTCGAGTCGATGCAGCTCCGGCTCGACCGCCCTCTCCTCTCCATTACGGCACTCCGCACGGATAGCTCAGGTAACGCCAGCTACGGCACGACCATGACCACGGCGCAGTATCACCTGACGCCGTACAACGCACTGACTGAGAGCCCGCCACAGCCCTATTGGGGTATCGAGCTACGCACGACTTCGACGGGCGTATTTCCCGCCCACGTCAAGCGGGGCGTGGAGATTGCCGGGCGGTGGGGTCGCTACGACCAACGCGATACATCGACGGCGGTGCTCTCCACGGATGCGAACGCCACGACGCCGACCCTGGAAGTCACTGGCGCGTCGTCGCTCTATCCGGGGCAGACCATCCGTATCGGTAGCGAGGATATGTTCGTCGTGCGGAGTCCTGTGACCGCCACTGCGGCGCATACGAGCCAGGTGACGGTACAGCGCGCGGTGAATGGGACGACCGCCTCAACGCACAGCAGCGCCACCGGTATGGGCGTTTACACATATCCGATCGTAGACCGCGCCTGTCTGTTTCAGGTGCAGCACGACTTCAAGTTCAGCAAAGCGGACCCGGCGCAGGGTGGTGGCGGCTGGGGCGAGCAGGGCCGTTCGCTCGTCACCGAAGCCGACCTCCATCCCGCCGTTCGCCGCATGCTGCGGGGTTTCCGCATGCCGGTGGTGGCATGAATGGCAGGAATTACCGATATCCGGGATGGGCTCGCGACCCGGCTCCGCACGATTGGCGCGCCGCTCAACGTGTACGACGAATGGCCAGATCAGGTAGTGCCGCCAGCGGTTCTCGTGCGCCCGGCATCAGCGCAGTACGAGCAGACTTTCGGAGCCGACTGGACCTCGATGCAGCTCGAATGCCTGGTGGTTGTCACGACGAAGGGCGGGCTCAAGAATGCCGAGCTGGCTCTTGAGCCCTACATCAGCAACACAGGCGCGTCGAGCCTGCGGGCGGCTATCGCGGGCGATCGGTCGCTTGGCGGGAATGTGAAATACACGTTCATTCGGGGCTGGCGGAACTACGACGTGGTTGACGTAAACGGCATGGAACTGCTCAGCGCTGTCGTGGAAGTGGACTGCGAGCTGTCATGACATACTCCGTGAAGCTCGAAGGGGCCGACCGCCTGATGAACCTGTTGAAGGGCGATGCGCTGCTGGCGAAGCCCATCAAGAACGCGCTCAAAGCCGTGGGGCAGATGGGAAAGGCTGAGGCGAAGGCCCACGCACCACGCCGTCACACCGGCGGGCTCGTTCGGACGATTGGTTACAAAGTAAGCAGCAAGCCGCGCTGGGTCGCTATCACGTCGAAAGACCCGCGCATGATTCTGACACAGGGGCACGGAGTTAGCTCCTTGGGGCGATTCTTGGAATTCTCCCCGAAACATGGGCACAAGGGCTGGCTGATGAATGCAATGCAAGCGGTCTCAGGCAAGCTCTCTGCGGTGCTTAATCAAGCGGCTGGCGAGATAGAAGCGGCGTGGAGGGGCAGATGAGCCGACGCTTCCGAGTCATCGTCGGCCTCGACTTCGCCACCGATGAGAAGGCCATTAAGCGGATTCTGGCAGGCGAAGACGTGCCTTGGAAAGAACGCGGCATGAAGCGCGTTGAGCCGGGCGACCTCGTTGCGGAAAGAGACCTGCCCCCCCGGACGGTTGCCTACGCGCTCGACCATGGCTACATCGAGGAGGTGATTGACTAATGGTTGCTAGGGGAGCAGCGGATGTGGCTTTCCTACTTGTGGACGGCTACGACATTCTTGGCACAGTGACTGAACTCAACGACAAGCAGTTTGCGCTCACGGAAGAGACGCACGCGCTGGGCGATGCCTGGGTTGAGAATTCCTTTGTGGGGATCCGTCGGGCTGAGATTACCCAGCAGGGTTTCTACGATGATGCGGTAGGTTCTGTCCATGCGGCGCTCTCCACGGGGCCGGGCAACTCGTCGCGGGTGCTCTGCTACGGGCCGGAGGGCACGGCGACCGGCGCTAACTTCAAGGGCATGACTGCCGTGCAGGTGGATTACGCCGTGGAACCGGGCCGGGCAGTGCTGCACAAAGCGAACGCCATGTACCACAGCAACGGCCGGTTTGACCAAGGCAAGCTGCTCTACACGCACAAGGCGAGCGCCGGCACGAGCGCCGAGAACGGCAACTCGGTTCAACGGCAGGACGCCTCCGGCGGAGCCATCACTGCGTGCAGCACGAACGGCGGCGCGGCGTACATGCAGCTCTCCGCTTTCACCAGCGGCGTGTTGGCGACAGGGGTACGGGCGCGTATCCAGCATTCGAGTGACAACATCACTTTTGCTGACCTGGTGACGTTCACCATCGCGACGGCCGCGCCCTTCGCGCAGCGAAGCGCCGTCGCGACGGGTGTAGTCATTGAGGCTTATACGCGTATGGCGACGAGCTATCAGGGTGGGGCTTCGGCGCAGATGACGGGTATGTGGGGATTTTCTCGGTACTAAAAAGGAGGTACAGACATGGCGGTTTACGGGCAAGCAGATGCGGTCATTCAGTTCTCGCGGAGCAGCGCGACCGTCGCATCAAGTGCGACTGGGATGCTGCCGCTTCAGAACTATGTGATTGACCTCGGACCACAGAAGAACACGGCGCTCACCGTCCAGTCGGATGCATTCGGTGATTCCTGGATGGAGCATTCCTTCGCCGGAGTACGGCGTAAAGAACCGTTCACCATCCGTGGAATCTACGATGACGTAGCTGCATCTGGTCCGCACGCGCTATTCGGCCAAACGACGGATATTGGGGCGGAGCGCTACTACGAAATCAGCCACGGCGCATCGGACGTCATCAACGGCCGGGTCATCATCCAGAGCTACGCGGCCATTCCGTCTCGGGGAACGCTGACGATGTACGAGGTGGAATGCTTGCCGACCGGCGCTGTGGGGACCGCGACTTAAGAGAAGGGAGAATCACGTTGCTGACCGGAGCCACAAAGAGGATTGATATCCCGCATGAGCCAGGGGAGTGGGTGGAAATCCGAATGCTCTCCTGGCGGCAAGTGGAGAGCATTCGGCAGGCAGCCGCCGACGATGAGGAGATGGTCGGCCTCACGTTTGAGACAGGCATTGTCGCATGGAGCTATGACGAGCCGGTGTCGGTGGAGACCATCGGCCGTATTGATTCGGTGACGGCCGCATGGATTGCGACCATCTTGACGACCGGACAGGGCACCGAGGCCGATCGAAAAAACGGCTCCGCCAGCTCCACTTCGCCGTCGAAGGCGAGAGTGACTACCCGAACGAATGGGTCCTAGGGCGGTTATGCGAAGAGGGGCTGGCATCCAGCCTGCTCGATGCGATGGACCAGCCACTCGACCTTGCACTGAGCATTATCGAGGACCGCGCCTATCTGCGGGCGAGGCACCAGGTCCAGACGGTCCAGCTTGCTGACCTGAATGTGAGCGATCCGATGGTGATGCTCGTGCTGGAAACCCAGGCGGAAATGATGGCCCTAATGCGGCAACGGCGTATCGACCGTGATTGACCAGATAAGAGCCCAGAGCCAGCCGATGACGCTCCAGCCGAGCAGCAAGTTCACCACGACGATCGCCCCGGCGTTTCGTTTGTGGCGAGCCATGGCAACGCCGGCCGGTAGGAAATACAGAATGATGAAGATGAAAAGTCCGAGGGACTCCATGGGTCCGCCTCCTATCTTAGCTAGTGCAGGGTAGCACAAGTTGGCTAGTACCGCAGACCTGGCGATTATCCTCAAGGCGAAAGACGATGCCTCGCGCGTGCTACACAAAGTGGGCGGTCCCGGCGGCGCATTGCCGGTGCTCGGGCTTGCGGCCGCTGCCGCCGGCGCTGCTATGGCCGGCGCATTGGTCGCCGGCTTCGCGTCCTCCATTTCTGCGGCGCAGAAGTTTGAGAAGGAAATCTCCGCCGTCAAGGCCGTCACGGGCGCGACGGCCTTAGAAGCGAAGCAGCTCTCAGATGTGGCCCTCCAGCTCGGCAAGGATACGTCGTTCAGTGCGTCCGAGGCTGCCGCTGGTATTGGGGAGCTCGCGAAGGGCGGTGTGTCCGTTGCGGACATCATGGGCGGCGCCGCCGCGGCGGCGCTTAACCTCGCGGCGGCGGGTGGTGTTGAAGTAGCGGAGGCGGCGGCGCTGGCTGCGAATGCTATGGCCCTCTTCAACATCGAGGGCAAGGATATGGGCGGTGTGGTAGACAAAATCGCCGGTTTCGCCAATGCCACGACGGGAACGGTAAGCGATTTCAAATTCGCGCTCCAGATGTCCGGCGCTGCGGCGAAATTGGCGGGTCAGGATTTCGGCCAAACGGCGACGGCAATTGCCCTGCTGGGCAAAGCCGGTGTTCTCGGCTCCGATGCGGGTACGTCACTGAAGACAATGCTCCTCAATCTGCAACCGGAGACGAAGAGGCAAATCGATCTCTTCAAGCAGCTCGGGCTTGCCACGAACGAAGTCCATAACAACTTCCTCAACGCCGATGGCTCGTTCAAGGACTTGCGGGATATCGCTGCTGAGCTGAATCGTGCGGTTGGCGACCTATCGGAATCCGAACGGACCATGGCCCTCTCCACCATCTTCGGGTCCGACGCTATCCGTGCCGCGGCGATTCTGGCGGAGGCGGGGGCCGAGGGCTTCGACGCCATGGCGGCGGCCATGGACAAGGTCTCGGCTGCGGCGGTCGCCAAAGAACGGCTTGACAACCTAGCGGGCTCTATGGAGCAACTGAGCGGGTCGGTTGAGACGGCTCAGATACAACTCGGCATGTACTTCACACCGATCCTGAAAGAGGCCGCGGACGCGGCGACGGCATTTACGAACGAGTCCATCATCCCGTTCATCGAAACGCATGGACCCGCTTGGGCTGAACGTGTGCGCGAAATGGGACAAGCGTTGAAGGACTTTAAGGAGGATCCGCTCGCTGGTGTAAAGCAGGAATTGCCCGAGACCACGAGACTCTTCCAGCGACTGGCCGAATCCGGCGTCGGTGAGTTGATCGGTAGGCTGGCTGTTTTAGGTGGAGAGGGCGTGGGGTCGGTGAAATTCAGCATTGAGCCATTCAGACCACTCACGACAGCACTTGAAAATGGGGCCAAATCGCTTAATCAAATCGGCGACGCGATCTCTAACGTGAGTAGTCTTGCAGAGGAGCTTCGCAAGAATGCGGCGGGCCTCGGCCAGGCGGTGATCGACGGCATCGTGAATGGGCTAAGCCCGGAGCGCATCAAAACCAAGATGCTGGAGATCGCGAACGCGCTGCCCCAGTGGGTGAGGGACGCGCTCGGCATTCATAGCGCGTCGGCGGTGTTCCGGGATCAGGTGGGCAAGCCGATCATCGAGGGCATCATCGCGGGCATTGAGGGCCAGATACCGGCGCTCGTGACGACCGTGAAGACGATCCCGCCGGAGCTGGTGGCTGCGGCGCGCGACATTGCAGTTAGCGGGGGTAATGAGCTCGGGTCAGCATTTGACGAGGGCATCGTCGCGGCAATCCTGAATAACGAACCGGCGGTCGCCGGCGTGGTCGCCGCAGCGATGGGACGACTGGCTGCCACGGCCGCAGCAGCGTGGGGGACGGGCATCGGCCGCGATTGGTCACAAACGGGCGGTCCGCCGACTCAACAGGGTACTGGCGGCCAACAGAGCTACCTCGATGCGGCTATAGCTGCGGGGCAGACGTGGAACTTCAATGGCGTGCAGGTTCCCTACGGCGCCGCAGGCCCCTATGACTACCTGGGCCGGCTCCTGCCCTCCGTCAGCTTCGCCGGGGGAGGCATCGTGCCCGGGCCGCGCGGCGCGGCCATGATGGCGATGGTCCATGGCGGGGAGCGGGTGGTCCCGGCCGGGCAGGGCAGTGGGCCGACCTACGTCTTCAACGGCGACGTGTATGGGGACGAAGGATTCTTCGAGCGAATCCAGCAGGGGTACGTCGAGGGGCGGATGCCCCGGTTGGTGAGTGGCCGATGACCTTCAAGGTGCTTGACTACCTGACGCTGGGCGACCAACGGTTCCGGTACAACGACTTCAGGCGCTTCACGATTCCGGTGGACCTGCCCCAGTTGCAAGCCAAGCGCAGCCAGCCGCCGTTCATCGACTACGAGCAGACGGGCTTTGCTGGTGGTATCACCAACGATGACGGCAACGATGAGGGGAACACCTACCGATCGGCGCTCGGCATGGAGCCGATTGGGCCGGACGCCAATCCGGGCAACTGGCTGCGCATCGGCAAGCAGATTCGGAAACTGCTGACGGGCGTGCCGCCGGTGGAGGCGATCCTGCCCTTTAAGGGCCTGCTGGTTTTAGGGGGCACATCAACAGCAGGTATAACCACTATCCAGACATGGAATGGTACCGGCGTAGCGCAACAGGATGCGTTGCCCAATGGGTGTAAGAAGCTCATCGCCTTCCAGAATAACGCTATCGCCTTCAACAATCAGAACGGGGACTATTCTTACGACCTCGACGCGACGGGTGCCTGGACTGATGTGGTTACAACCTCTTCCGGCACTGGCTGCCATGTGGGGGCGGTGGTCTACAGCGGTACGACGAGCCGACTCTACCGGGTAATTGACGAACAGGGGGCGACCGGGAATCCGGCGCGGCTGAGCTGGCTCCCCTCGCCTGGGGGCGCTGATACCGTCATCGGCACCCTGGAAGAGAAATTCTCGCGGGCGATGGTGTCAGATGGGACGACGCTCTATTTCGCCGGCGCGGAGACCTCAGCGAACAGCGTCTGGGGCACCATCTATAAATATGATGGCACGAACATCAGCATCATGGCCCGACTCACCAGTGATTACGCCGTTTCGGCTGTCATCCTCGACGGCAAAAGCTACTGGGGTACGCTGAACGGTCACGTCTACGTTCTAGATGGAACAATATGGAGTAGGTTACGCACCTTCAACACGGTTGGCGTAAGCCAGCCCCTGCGCGGCCTTTACGCCACTGCCGACGCGCTCTACGTCAGTTTCGTGGATGCGACCACATCGAACATCACGATCTGGCGGTACGACGGGACGGCGTGGAGCCAGCCGCACACTCACCCATTTACGCCGGTGGGCGTAATCGCCGGCGAACTTAGCCTTTATGAGGGGCGGCTGGTCATTGCGGATCCCAACTCAACGGCGGGTCCCTTTGAAGTCGGTGCGACCAACTACGCAGCCAGCGGCCGCGTAGAACTTCAGGACATCGTCTACGGCGTACCCGGGACCCCGAAATCCTACGCCGTGGCGAGCTTATCCCATGTCCCGCTCGTGGCGGGCCAGAGCGTGCAGCTTCGCCATACGCTGGAAAACAGCACGACGGAAGTCACGGACGGGACGAACTCCGCTATCGGTGAGACCGAGACTGAGTTGCCGTTGCCATTGCAGACGGTCGGTGCCCGGCTCCGCCCGCACTTCTACATCACGAATGCGACGGCGGTCGGCGCACCTTCGACGGCCGGTTCCTCGAATCAGTTCATCGTCTACGGCGGGAGGGTGCGTGCCATCGCCCTACCTAGTGAGCGGCAGGTGTGGCAGGGAAACCTGGTGCTACGCCAGGAGAACTTCAACGACGGCACGACCGACCCCTACGACCCGCTCGAGAAATTCGAGTCGTTGCAAGCACTAAAGAGCGGCGGTAAGGCATTCCAGGCGCTTGACCCTTTCCGGGAAGCGACCGCGACCGCAACCGGTGTAAAAGCCGCGATGATGGCGATGTTCGACGGCCAACAACACCTCGAATGGTCGATGTCTCATCTACAAGCTGGCGGCGTGCTCTCAGCCGATTTCAAGGTGCCGGTTCGCATGGTGCAGGCGTTTCCAGATATCCCCATTAACAACCCGAGCTTCGAGGCTGATGCGGCCGGGACATCTGGCGCAAACATCACTGGCTGGACGCAGACGCCCGGTACGAGCACCGGGGCGGCCTCCGTCTCCACCGGCGTAACCGCGCCCGACGGCAGCCGGAGCCTGGCGCTGACCTTCGCTACGGGGGTCGCGGGACCATCGCTCTATGGAGTAACCCAGACGATCACCGGCCTGACCGGCGGCCGTTATTACACAGTCGGCGGGTATCTCCGCCGGCAAATGAGCGCAGGTCTCGTCTATATCGAGGTGTCGAGCACTGGCTTGCAAGTGCGGACGCGCGAGCTGGCGTCGGCCACTGATAGCGCATTCACGTGGTATCAGCGCACGTTTCAGTTGCCGGCCGCGAATACCGCGGTGACTCTCCGCGTACAGGGATCGAGCGGCGCTGGGGCCGATCCAGTGGGTACGCTCTGGGCGGACAAAGTGCGGCTGTCCGAATGAGCATCGAGGATTGGAAATTCAACGGGCTCGTAAACGATGTAAAGGATCTGCGTCGGCAACTCCTCAAGCTGGAATCGGTCACGGCGCCGGCGAAGGTGAGCGAGATGGTGCTGGAGCGGCGGGGGCAGGAGCTCCGCCAGCTTGCGGACGGACGTGCAGAGGCGCTCCTGCGGCGGCTCAGAGGTTTTCTGTGGGACGGGGCAGAACAAGCCGAGATGACGCCGCTGTACGTGGCATGGCGGAACGGTACGGCGACGAATGCCGAGAAGGATCGGCTGCTGTTCCTGACGCTGAAAGGATTGTTTCAAGCATGATCGACCCCACCTTGCCGCCCCGTCGTTGTGGCGCTGTTCATCTTGCTACTGGTTTGCCTGTATTTGTTTCTGCGGTGAGCCCGTGATGATGGAGCAGTGGGGTATAACCGTCGCAGGGCTGATAATCTCCGTGAGCACCCTGTTGTACGCGGTGTTCAGTGGTCGAGCGAAAGCCAGCGCCGATTACGTGCGGGTGTTGGAGGCGCGCGTGACGCATGCGGAGAAGGCTCTTGAGGCTTGCGAGGCAAGAAGCGGGAGGCTAGAGGAATCGGCCATCAGGTACCGTGATGAGAACATGGATTTGCTCCGGCGGCTGATGCACGTCGAGAGCGTGACAGGAGCGAGGGAGTTGAAATGACCATCGCTAACGCGCGCTCGCTGGTCCGACCTATTGTCACGCTGCTGCTGGTCGTCGCGCTGATCTGGGGCTTCGTGGTGGGTGTCGTTACGCCTGACGCCTTCGTACCGGTAGTGGCTGGCGTCATAGCTTTTTGGTTTGGATCACGAAAACCGGAGGGATAGACATGGAATACCCCGGTCTCGCTCCTGGCATCGACCGGACACCACGCCGGCGCACGCTCAAGTGCCACGCCTGCGAACGCCGGATCCGTATCCAGTTCTGTCGCTCGGTTTTCGACCCGAACAATTGGGGGCCATGTGATTCGCCGCCGGGCTGGACGCTCGTGCTCGGCGGCGGAAAGAAGGCCGGTGGTCCGCGAGTGAACTACTACTTGTGTCCACCCTGTGGAGGGCGGTAGCCGATTGCCGACGACGAGAAGCAGCGGCGGTACAAGCTATGGCTGGCTTTCCAACAGGCCGGCCTCGACATCCGCTGGCTGCTGTGGGCCATTTACCTACGGCTGGCGGGGAAGGTAAACGATGGGAAGTAACGAGTGGTCAGGCTTCGAGGTGAATTGCGGCAGCCGTTAACGCCACTAACAAGTCATGAGCGCGATATCGTGGCATTGGTGGCGGAGGGGATGAAGAACGCAGAAATTGGCAAGCGGCTCTTTATTGCCGAGAGCACGGTAAAGAATACGCTCAGCCAGTCTATCTATCGTAAGCTTGGCCTGCACCGGAATACCCGCGTCTGGCTGACGCGCTGGTGGTTAGTTCAGGGAGGATCAAGTTGACAGCAGCATTTGAGTACCGAGCATTTCAGTGGCTCCGGCATCTGATTCGAGCGAAGGCACCTATCGGTACAACATCAGAAGACACGTGGCCGAACCGCGACCATCCTCCGATACATAGGTTCTGGCGGCGCATTTTCGGGCGTGGTTCGTTGTGCTACTACTGTGGGCTCCGAGCGAAGCCGTGACGAACTCTGCTGAAATCGCGCAGCTGACGACCGGCTGCCCATATTGCAGCACGAACGTTGTGGGCGGTGGTCACGCATGGAACTGCCCGACGCAGCTCTTCTCTAAGCCACACCCTACCGCTGGCGCGTGGCAGTGCCCTGGCTGTGGCGTGCATTACGCCTGGTGGGTGTCGGCGTGCTCCTGTCAGAAGCGGCCGCCTATCGTGACGAACAGGACAAACTTTCCGCCGGAGGGCTGATGGGCTACCCCATGACGTTTCAGCGCATCATCAGCCGTAACGGACTCGCAGACGGCGACTACGAACACCCGCCGAGCCGCTGGCTCCTAGCGAGCCCGACGACTATCGAGACCGATTCCAAGTACACCCGCATCATCGAGCTGTGGGGTGAACAGAACCGGAGCCTGAACGGACGCCTGCAATTTTTCGCCGGCGACCTCCGGCGGCTCGAGCACGATGCCCTGGACGAGCGCGCCATCAACGCCTACATCGTGAGCAAGACCGGGGTGGACGCCGATACCGTAGCACTCGTGCTCCGCGCCTTCATGGAATGGTGAATCGGTGATTGAGACTGCCGAACTGACCGCAGGCAGCGAGCTCGACGTACTGGTGGCTGAGAAGGTGATGGGTCTTATCGCCTGTGACCAGTGGCAGCCGATGAACCTCGGCTCTGGTGGCGGACCGGTGATGATGGGCCACAGCGAGAAGGACAGTCCGCATCCCGGTGTGAATTGCTACCCAGCCGTGCCAGGCTCCAAGCACCCGTACAATGGGCCGCAGAGGTACAGCATGGAAATCCGCGCGGCTTGGGCGGTAGTTGAGAAGCTGCGCCCTCACTACGATTTCCGCCTAGAAGTGGACACCGACAAGTATTGGGCGATGTTCGCACGGGTACTCAAGCGAACCGAAGACGGAGCGGTGGCAGGGCCACGCTGCGAGGCTGAGGCCGAAACCGCACCACTCGCTATCTGCCTCGCTGCGCTCATGGCTATCTCGAAGCGATGACGTGCCCTATCCCATCCTGCTCGCCGGCCACTGCCGCGAAAGCCAGGTATCCGGCAGATTCGTGGGCTTCTTGCTGGCAATGCGGGGCCCCGTCCGAGTTCGTCGTCTGCCTGGGCGTGACGCTCGCCCATTTCTGCCGGTTCTGTTTCGGTTGGCAGTCATGCCCTACCCCGTCCTGCTCGCCGGCTCCTGCCGCTGCTGCCCGGTGAGTACTAGCCCATGATCGTCGGCACAAACGTAGACCCGCGCCATGGCTACGACCCCGCCGACATCGCGGGGCCCGGTGTTGGGTGGGTGCGATCGGTAGTCCGGCCAGACCACGACCTCGGACCGTGGCTAAACGCCTGCCACGCGGCTGGACTCAAGGTACTCGTGGTCATCGCCCGCGAGTCGCTGAGGCGCGGCTGGACCTACGGAGCCGCTGCTCGTCACTACGCTGCCCGGTATGGTGGATGGGCCGACGCCTGGCAGATTGGCAATGAGTCCGACCATCGTTCACCGTCAAGTTGGACTCTGCCGGTCGGAAGGGTCGGCAAGCTCGTTGATATGTTCCACACGGCCATGCCGAATGCCACGCTCATCGGACCAGGCCTCGTCTCCGGCCAACCGGACTACGCTCAGGGATTGCCGGCGAATATTCTTGTGGCGATCGCCATCCATCCCTACGGGCGTGGGCCGAGTGCCGGTGAGCCCTACGCCTTCGGGCCAGTTGAGGATCTCGCGGGGCTATATCGCCGCTTCGACAAACCTATCTGGGTGACGGAGTGGGGCGGGCCAATCCAGGACTTTGCCTCCGAGCATGAGCGGGCAAAGTACCACAGCAAGATGCTGCTGGCGCTCCGTGACGCGGGCGTGGAGGCGGCGTTCCAGTTCTGCTGGTCAGACGGCATGGTGCCCGGCTTCGGGCTCGTGGATGCTCAGGGGAACGCCAAAGAAAGCTACGCGGCGTTCTACGACGGCGCGATTGCCGCGCAGCAGCCAGCCGCGCCAGCGATCCTCGACTATCGGGGCCAGCTTCCGAAACGCGCCGGGCGTCCCTACTGGAAGCGTCCGCTTGAGGGAATAGACCATGCAGTTATCCATTACACGGCCGGCTCTGCTGCTGCGACGGTTGAGGATGTGGCTCGCTATCAGACTGGCCCCGGCTCCCATCTACCGTTTCCAGAGATCGCCTACCACCTCTTTGTGGGTTCGGACGGTAGTGTTGCCTGGTGTCACGATTTTGACGTGCGCACTTGGGGAAGTGATGGCGCTGGCTGGAATGAGCGCGCCGTCCATATCTGCTACGGCGGTGCTTTCCAGCCGACCAATGCCCAACTTGGCGGCCTTCGGGCAGCAATTCTCCATGCTCAGCAGGGGTTACGACACGATCTCATCGTTGTAGGGCACAAGAACACGAGCCAAACAGAGTGCCCCGGACCGACGTGGGCGAATTGGCGCTGGTCGGTCCTGCCCTAGACAACAACGAAGCCCGGCGACATTTGCTCGCAGGGCTTGTGTTTTCCGGCGGCACTCGCTATCCTACCACAGAACCGCGTTTTTACGCGCTATGGAGCACGAGTGAGAAGGCGGCCGGTCATTGAGCCACGGACCTGTTTGCACTGCCGAGAACTCTTCCGGCCGAATGCTGAGGCCCAAGTCTATTGTCGAACCGCGTGCCGGGTTGAGGCATATCAACGGCGGGAGATTGAGAAACGGGCTCGTGCGTTGGTTCGCGAGTTGTATCCAGAGTCGGCGAGCGTCTCCTGATGCCATCGCCACCCGCTTACCGCTACAGCAGCCAGGAGGGACTCCCTGAGCGGCCGCCGTGGCGCATCCCGCCGGACCCTACGCAGTTGGTGTACCTGGTGCTGCGGGGCGAGCGGTTCGGGCCGTACCCCCGTTCGTTCGCAGAGGGCTTGCGGCGGTGTTCTCCCACGGTGAAGGGCGATTTCAGGCAGGCGCACATCGACAAGATGGAGGAGTGATGGCGACAACCAAAAAGCCGATGACGCTGACGTTCGACGTGACGCCGTACTACCGATGCACGAGATGCGACATGTTGCTCGACGAAGAGGGTGAACGGCGCTGTGAGGATTGCAACAGGTACGGCGCCCGCGTTGACGTGATCCTCATCTGCCCACACTGCGATGAGGCAATCACAACGGAAGACGTTTGAGAAGCGGGCTCGTGCCTGCATGAAAGGAGCGGGAGTGTCATGACAGCGCTTGTAGAGGATCGTGTCACCAACAATGGGCTTGAACTGTCGCAGTGGCGAGCCATTGAACCAAAAGGCCCCGGCGGTGGAGGATACCGCGGTGTGTTTATCACGATGGCGAAGTCGGGTCAGGCACTCATCAGTGGCGAGGCCGGAGTTCTGCTTGGGCTAGCGGTCGGCGATCGAGCGCGAGTACGGACCAATGGCGAAGACCTCGCTGTAGGACGCACGGATGCAGAGGAGCTGAGTGGGTTCAAGCTGCGGAAGCAGAATAGTGGCCGTCAGTTTGTTCTCAAATCAAGGGAGCTCAGTCGATCTCTTGCGCTTGGCCGTTACTGGTTTCACGGCGAGCAGGTTGATGGGCTCTACGTGTTTCGCCGGGCAGCGGCTTGATTTTCTGTCAGGCGCACATCGAAGAGCTGGAGGGATGATGGCAAAGACACTGCGCGTCGAAGTGACGGCTGAGGACATCGCGGAAGGGGCACGGAGCGACCGCCATGAGTGCCCGCTTGCCAAAGCAGGTCAGCGACAAGGCTTGCTCAATCCAGCGGTGGGTTTGTACTGGTACCAATGCGGCCCTATCGACGGTCGGGAACGGTACGAACTCTCGGAGAGGGCCGCTAGGTTCATTGAGGATTCCGACAACGGCCATCCCGTCAAGCCCACGACGTTCGTGTTTCGCCGGGCAGCGGCTTGAGGGCGGGCATCGTGCTCGCAACCCCAATGAACAGACGTCCTTTGGTGACGCGGTTCTGGAACCATGTGGATTGTACTGGCGGGTTTGATGCGTGCTGGTTGTGGCAGGGTCACGAATACATTGGCGACAATTTGAGCATTTGGGACGGGAGACGTCATTGCCGAACCTGCCACCGAGAACGCATGAGGCGTACTCGCCTTGAGCGGCGAGCGGCATGAGGGTGGTGATGTTTAGCGTCATGATTGCCAGCGCCGCGCTGCTGAGCACGATTCCGCAGGAGGTTGAGGATGGACGACGACAGCCCGAACTTCCCGATGCTTCTCGTGCTGCTCACGACGACGGCGCTGGCGGTTTCGATTCTGCTCAGCCGATTGGGGATGTAGATGGAAACCCTGGGGGTGATGCTAATGGGGCTCGCGACCATCTTCGGGTTACGAGGAATCTGGCTACTGACCCGACCAGCGAGCGAGCACTGGACCGAACGGCCGCCGCAACCAACGGTGCTGACGGTCCTGATGATCGTATTGGCGGGCGCCCATCTGGGGATCGGGCTATCGCTGCTCAGGAGTTGACTGATGGACGTGACGCTGTTCCTGCTGATTCTGACGGGGGCGCTGGTCCTAGCGCTGGTGGTCTGGCTGGTGACGGAATTGACCTGGTGGGGCTGGGTGCTGGTGCACAGGAAGCGCCGGTGACCGTGTGCCGCGGTCGCTATTGTTTCGACTCAACTGACGTGCTGGCGGTGTTCACTACGGTGGGGCCCCGGACAATCTGCACGATGCGCCGGGAGATGGGACCGCAGCTCGACCCGAACGTCATCGGGAGGGCTGGCGAGATTGGGCCAATCCAGTTGCACAGCCGTGGGCTCTTGCCGTTGTACCTGCGAGATGGGCTCGACCCCTGGAATCCCTACCACGCCGCTCCTTGGTTGCAGCAGAAGCTAATTGAAGGGATGGGTCGGCATTGGAGCCCGATTCTGGTGGGGCTTTGTTAGGTTGGAGGCGTGAGCGGGGCGCCGCTAGTTGGTTTCTGTGCTCGCGGCCAAAGTGTGGCGTGTACTTTAGGACACGAGCACAGAGCGGCGAAGTGCTCTGCCGGTCCTGTCGCGAATCACTCGACTGTTGGCCGGTCGGCTTCTGGCACTACCGCAAATGGGAGGGGGGCTCGTGCCTCGCTGACCCGCCGTGAAATCTCCTATGCGAAGGCACTCGGGAAACCAATCTCTTGGGTGGAGGCCCCAACTCATGTCTGAGCCACAGATAGTGCAGCTAGCTAGAGAAACACGGTCGTCTATCGAGGTTACACGCAATGCAAAAGGCGATCCGCAATGGACTATCAAGGCATATTGCGAGGATGGCCAAGAGGAGGAGGCGCTCGACCGGATCAGATCCGTTGAACTGCAGCTGCGCAACTTCTACCTGTTTGGTGGAGTAGAACGCGCACAGCAGATGGTAGATGAGATCATTGTTGGGAACCCGGAACTCGAAGCCCAGCTCCTGGCCAGCATCACGGCGATCGAGGCGAAGCGCAACGAGCAGGCCCCGCCCTACGGCAGCGTGAGCAACGCCCCACCGGTAATTGGGACCGGCGGCAAATGAGCAGGCGCTACATCTCGCGCGGCGGGGTTCCGCTTTGTGAAATCACCTGCAACTCGTGCGGGGATATCGCCATCGAGCAACGGTGGTGGAGCCCGCGCCATTGGGTCTGGCCCAAGGTGGACAGCGTGCGTCTCGACATCTGCCCGGCGTGCCAGGCACACAATAGCACGACACCCAACATCGAACATCGAAGCAAGGCAAGACGTCGAACCAAAACAGCCATAGCGCTGACGGGCATTGACCCGAAGGAAAGGAAAGAGACATGCCACTGATGCGACGACGCCAGGAGATGGGACCAAAGCTGGACGCGGGTACCTACGAGATGATCTGCACGCGGGTCCGTGAGGACACGATCCAGAATCCGCAGTTTGGGAATGGGGACGTGATCCGGTTCACGCTCCAGACAACCGACGTCGTAGACGAGGACGGCGGGCCTATTGAGCTGGAAGCGATGGCCAACGATAGTCTGACCCCGAACAGCAAGCTGACTAAGTGGCTAACCGCATTCGGCGTGGGTATCCCGGAGGATGCTGACACCGACCTCGAAAAGGTAGTCGGTCGGAAATGTCTGGTCAACGTCGAGATCGTGGATCGTGGCGACAAGGGCGAGTGGAACCGGATCACGGAACTGCTCGCGCCGCCTCGTTCTCAGAGTGCCCGCAGAGCGTCCAGGGAGCCCGTAGGGGCCGATGACGAGCCTGAGCCGCCCTACCACCCAGCCGCGAAGCCCGGAGAGCCTGTGCGCGACCTGACCGAAGAATCTCAGCAGATGATGGACGGCGAAGGACTTGAGACCGAACCGACTGCACCAGAGCCTCAAAAGGTCACGACGGCCAGCGATCCTGCCTCAGATAAACAGCGGGCGTACATTGAGCGGCTGTTGTCGGATGTGGAGATGGAGTGGAGTGACCTCCGCGAGATTGAGGCGCTCCGCACGCTTCCCGCGTGGCCGGACCTTACAGTCGGCAGCGTACCGCTCGCCATTGAGTGGCTTTTGAAGCGGAAGAAAGCGGGCGTCGCCTGATGACTACAACGAGCCCCCGACGCCAGCGGACCTCGCCCGGCTGGCCCGGCCACTGCCCTGCTGCGATAAGGAGTGTTGCCAATGAGCACAGCCGTCGAAATGATGTTCCCACTCGGCCGCTGCGACTCATGCGGCGCACCATCCGTCGCGTTTGCCTACGGCGGTATTGACCTCGACCAGGACATCGAGGACGGCGTGGCTGTCTATCTCTGCGAATCCTGCGCTGGTGCTGTGGAGGTTGCTGCGGAGGTAGCGCCTGACCGAGAGTTGCGGCGCGTCACCATCGCGCACGGCAAGGTGTTGTCGTGACTGACGGAGCGAAGCGCCGCCCGCCGGTGCTGAGCGATTCGGCGCGGCCGCCGGTGCCCGACCGGGTGAAACGCTGGCTTGCAGATTGGGCGCGAGACTCAGGCGGCGCGCCGGTAAGTCAGCCGGCTGGCGAGCGATGGATGGTTGTTGGGCTGAGGAAATCCGTGACCAGTGCATTGCCGCCGGCGTGCCGTTCTTCTTCAAACAGGGGAACGGCCCACGGCCCGGCATGAATGCCGAACTGGACGGCCGCTACTGGCGGGAATACCCGCAGGACGCCGCGCGTGCATAGCGCCGACGTGAAGCCACTCCTAGCACGTTGCCCGCTCGGTGGACCTGCGCCGTGCGTAGATGACCTCTGCCACGGTGGCGACCATACCCTCTGCGGCCTTGAGCTGGGCTTCGATTTCTGCGAGCACGGGTTTATCCCTGAAACCTGTCCCGATTGCCTACGTGACTGGAACGACGAGCCGGAGGATTGGGACGACGATTATCAGGACGCCGCGCGTGGGTAGCGCCGTGGCCGAATCCTACGATGCCTTTCTCGCGGGCAAGACCCGCGTGTTCGTGGGCAGTGGCATCGACGTGGAGCCGTCTGCCATCCATGAAGCTGCGTTTCCCTTTCAGCGCGATCTTACCCGGTGGGCACTCCGTAAGGGACGGGCTGCGATCTTTGCGGACACCGGCATGGGAAAGACGCTCATGCAGCTCGAATGGGCACGACTCACTGGCCAACGCACACTGATCCTCGCGCCGCTGGCGGTGACACGCCAGACCGTAGCTGAAGGGGAACGATGGGGAATTCCAGTCGCCTATGCGCGCGGCCAGGAGCAAGCCGCGGCCGGCATCACGATCACAAATTACGAGATGCTTCCCCACTTCGACGTATCGGCATTCGGCGCAGTGGTCCTAGACGAAAGCTCGATCCTCAAGGCGTTCGACGGCAAGACCCGGACTCGCCTGATCGAGACCTTCGCGGACACGCCGCTTCGGTTGTGCTGCACGGCCACACCCGCACCGAACAATATCGCTGAACTGGCGAATCACGCGGAGTTCCTTGGCGTCATGACCCGCTCGGAAATGTTGGCGACGTTCTTTGTCCATGACGATCAGGGGTGGCGCCTGAAACGGCACGCGACCGACGCCTTCTATCGCTGGCTGGCTTCCTGGGGGATGAGCATCCGCAAGCCGAGCGACCTGGGTTATAGCGATGAGGGCTATGACCTGCCGTCACTCAGCCTCTCCCCGCTGATCGTGGAGTCTGACTGGCGACCGAGCGGCCAGCTATTCGCGACAGGCCTGCAGGGGATCACCGGCCGATCAGAAGCGCGCAGGGCCACGCTGACGAGCAGGGTCGAGGCGACAGCCGCATTGATCCGCAAGAGCGCGTCACCGGGCCCGTGGCTCGTCTGGTGTGGGCTGAACGATGAGGGGCGCGAGTTGGGGAAGCTCTTACCTGAGGCGACGGTCCTCGAGGGGGCCGCCTCGCCGGAGACCAAGGCGGATGTGCTCTTCCGCTTTGCGCGGGGAGAAATCCCCATCCTGATAAGTAAGGTGTCGATTTCCGGGTTCGGCATGAACTTTCAGGTGTGCGCCGACATGGCGTTTGTCGGGCTCTCTGATTCCTACGAGCAGTACTACCAGGCGATTCGTCGCTGCTGGCGTTACGGCCAGACGCGGCCGGTGACCGCTTGGATTGTTCTGTCCGAACCGGAGGCGGCGATCTATGAGAACGTGCGGCGGAAGGAGGGGGAGGCGAGGGTGATGCAGGATCGACTACTCGGGCATGTCCGGGAGTTCGAGAAGGCCGAGATTGGGGCGAGTCCCCTTTCGAAATTTGAGTACAGCGAGGCAGACGAAGGCGGTGACCACTGGCAGTTGATGCTCGGGGATTCGGTGGAGCGCATGGCTGAGATCCCCGACAGGTCGATTGATCTCTCGGTATTCTCCCCGCCGTTCCAGTCGCTCTACACCTACACGGCGACCGAGCGAGATATTGGCAACAGTGGGGATGGCGCCGAATTCCTTAAGCACTTCGGCTTCGTCGTGCGGGAATTGCTCCGAGTCACAAAACCCGGCCGTAATTGTTGCGTTCACGCGGCACAGGTGCCGTTGCTCCTAGCGAAAGACGGAGTGATCGGACTCAAGGATTTTCGCGGTGACGTGATCCGTCTCTTTCAGGGTGAGGGATGGGTCTACCACGGCGAAGTGTGCATCGACAAAGACCCACAAGCGCAGGCCATCCGCACGCACTCCAAGGCATTGCTTTTTGCTCAGCTCCGCAAAGACGGGAGTTGGCTCCGGCCGGCGCTGGCGGACTACGTGCTCGTATTCCGTAAGCCGGGGGAGAACGCCATTCCGGTCAAGCCTGATCTGACAAACAACGAATGGATCGAGTGGGCGCGACCGATCTGGTACGGCATCCGGGAGGCAGACACGCTGAATGTCGCCGAGGCGCGCGGCCAGGACGACGAACGCCATATCTGCCCGCTGCAGCTCGGAACGATCGAGCGGTGCATCCGCCTGTGGAGTAACGTCGGGGAGTTAGTGCTGGACCCGTTCGCCGGCATCGGGAGCACAGTCTACGAGGCGGTTCGGCTCGGGCGCTTCGGGGTGGGGATCGAGCTGAAACCAGAATATTTCCGCGTGGCGGTGAAGAATGTCAGGAACGCTGAGCAGGCGGCTCAGGATGGGGATCTCTTTTCCCTGGCTGGCGTTGCAGTCGAGGGGGACCGCCATGCTTCTGTGGCTGGACTCTGACCGTGCCCGCAAGCAGTGGGGCTACTGGCCCGGAGTCCGCATCGTGATTTCCTACGCCATCTGGTGGTTCCGATGGCGACCATGACCGACCTCCTGACCACGAAGCGCGAGCACGACGGCGACCGCCATGCTGGCGTTTCGTGAGTAGTGCTGTGCGTCTCGAACACGAGCACCTGACGGAACCGCCGTCCTGTGCCGCGTGCGGGCACCAGATTGAGGGCTACCACCCACACAAGTGGGTGGGCGACACGCGGCTCTACTACCACCCGACGCGCTATTGCAACCGCCACCGCAAGCGGTGGCAAGCCTGCTGGGACCAAGTAGCCGAGATGATCCGGGAAGCAACGACCCGCCAGGCGAAGCTGCTGTGAGCCGGATAGAGTTGGGGCCACTGAGCGTGCCGCTCTGGGTTGTCGTCAACGGCGCAACCGAAGTCTGGAGCGGCGACGACCGGAAAGAGGCTGTCCGGCAAGCCCGGCTCTGGGCACGTAGCCATCCGCTAGATCACATTGGGCTGGAACGCAGGCAATGGCGAGAGGTGTACCTGGTGGAGACGCCATGAGGATATTGGATTTGTACTCCGGTGCAGGCGGTGCAGCTCAGGGCTTGCATCAGGCATTCCCGTTCGCGGAGATTGTTGGCGTCGATATCGTTCCCCAACCACACTACCCATTCGGGTTCGTCCAAGCTGACGCGCTGGACTTCCCGCTTGACGGCTACGACTTCGTGTGGGCGAGCCGGCCGTGTCAGGGCTACAGCGTCATGCGACATCTGCCCTGGAACGCCCACAAGATTTACCCGCTGCTCATCGAGCCGACGCGAGCCCGGCTTCGAGCGTGGGGCGGACCGTACATCATCGAGAACGTCATGGGCGCGCGCCGGCAGATGCCGAGTAGTCCCTATCTTTGCGGCACGATGTTCGGCAAGCGCTTCTACCGGCACCGGCTGTTCGAGGCCCCATTCATGTGGTTCTCGCCACTGCACCCGGGCACCCGGACCATGTTGCGGTGATTCGAGGTTCGCATTACATCGCAGGACGCGCCCGGACCATTGTCTTTGCTGGTGTCGAGGACAAGTACACCGAGATGGAGATCGACTGGATGACCGGCGACGAGTTGTCGCAGGCGATACCGCCGGTGTATTCGCGCTACCTGGCGCAGTTCATTCCGGTGAATCAAGTACACTGTGCGTAAGGCGTCGGCGGTACACCGGCGTTAGAACTCAGGGTGAGCGACTACGGCCGGGGGCCACCACTCCCGGCCAGCTCACTTGCCCCTTGGTGGAGGGATGTTAATGACACACCGCGAATTTCTCATTTTTCTGCACCAATATCAAACCTTCCGCCGGGCCCGAAAGCCGGATGGTGGTTATTACAGTGCGGCCGGCTACTTTCGAAAAACGGCCGATTGGGAACCATTACTTCTCCGGAGTAACCGGCGCGTGACTCTACGCATGGTTGGGCAGCCGTGTATCCGTTGTGGCGGCGCGCTCTCCAGCAATTCAACCGGGGATCACATTATCTCCAAGGCACAAGGCGGAGCAGATGGCGCCGAGAACTATCTCCCGCTCTGCGGCCGGTGCAATTCGAGCAAGGGGACGAAAGATCTTCTTACGTGGTGGGTTAGCTTCCTCGGCCGGTCGCCGGCTGACCTCTCCGACGATGTGCTGTGCGCGTATGCGCGTCTCCTCTATCGTTGGCACAGTGATCGCTGCTCCTTGGACGAAGACGCTATAGACTCAGTGTGGACAGCAGCGCATGATCTGATCATGGCGCTCCCGCCGAGCGAGCGGGAGTATTTCCAGCAGCGGTTCCGTGTCGGCTTGCTGGTATGACACTTTTGGACGATGCACTCCTCTATCGTGATATGGGTTGGACAACGATCCCGTTAGTGAATGACGAGGCCGGGTTTCCCAAGCGGCCGTTCCTCGACAGTTGGCAAAAGGCGCAGTTGGGGGATGTTCCCGGGTTTCCTTGGGAACGGGCTATTGGCCTCGGCGTGGTCCTCGGACCCGCCTCCGGAAATCTCGCGGTAATCGATATTGATGACGTCCAGATGGCCCAGCACGCCGCCGACGCGACTACCAATTGTTATTTCGTGCGGACCGCTCGCAAGCGTGGGCATTTGTATGTACAGGAGGGGACAGCTTCAGCCAGCAAGGCCCTGCATATGATGGTTGACGGGCGCAATATCATGATTGAATTAAAGGCGCGCGGAACACAGGTAGCCGCGCCACCATCGCCGGGCTATAGCATTTGGAACCAAGCCCCAGTGCTCAAGGCAGATTCGGTAGCCGCCGTGCTGACCGACCTCTGTTCTTGGCTGGGATATGCCCCCCCGCCACTTAGCGGGGGGGCATATCCGACGCCGTGGCAGCACGAAGTCTCAGTGGGTGATCGGAATGATGCGCAATTCGTGGAAGGGTGCCACTTGGCACGAGCCGGCATGCCATTCGCTGAGGCGGTTGAGGTTATGCGCATCCGGTTCCAGGTAGCCTACCAAAAGGATGAGGGTAAGGATCACAAGGGAGAACAAGCGATGATTCGCACCTTGCAAAGCTCCTACCAGCGGGTAACAGATGATCATCAACGGGAAGCGGCAAAGCTAGCGCGGGGTGGCGTGGTCGTGTGACCGGGGCGGTTACCCCCAGCTATCTAGGCGATACGTATCGGTTTACTTGGGAAGATGGCATCATCATGGAGTTGGCACGATTTACCGAGTCGGCCCGCGATGGCCTGGGGTGTGAGATCGTAGTGACCTCCAGCCTACCGCCGACGCCCGGGCTCTTGCATCAGGCGCGGTTCAACATGATGTCCACGCAGGCGCGTAAGACGCTCTCTATGGCGCTGGCGGCTCGTGAACCGGCGATTGACTTCGCCGGCATGCTGGAATACGCCTGCTTCCACGCGATCCGCCAGTGGCGGGACGGCGATCCGATCATCAATCTGTGGGAGGTGCAACCGAGAACAACCGGACGTATGCTGATCGATCCCTTCGTTGAATATGGGGGGCCAACCACGCTCTACGGCGACGGCGGTACCGGCAAAAGCATGCTGGCAATTGCGATGGGGCTTTCTGTTGCGGCGGATATCCCACTTTTGGGCTCTGCGCCAAGCCAACAGGGACCGGTGCTCTATCTCGACTGGGAAACCGACGAGTACACCCATAGCGAACGACTGCAAGCACTGTGCCGTGGTTATCAGGGCAACATCTTTCCGGCGCCGATCCACTACCGACGACAGCAATCGAGCCTCGTTGAGAGCCAGAGCTATGTCAAGCGGGAGATTGCACGCCTTGGGGTGATCTTCACGATAGCGGACAGCTTGGGAGCTGCACGCGGGGGCGATTCGGACAGCGCTGAGCTGACCATCCGGACCTTCAACGCGGCGCGCGCCTTCGGGTGCCCGACGCTATTTGTCGATCATCTGCCCAAAAATGCGAAGGATAAGACCAAGCCATTCGGCTCAGTCTTCACCCACAACCTCTCGCGGCTGACTTGGTTTGCCGAGAAGGCCGAGCGAGCGGCGGCCGAGTCGATCCGCATCGGGCTCACTAACCAGAAGGCGAACAACGGGGCGTTATCCCCTCGGTTGGGCTACGAGATAATGGTCGCGGTAGATGAGCGTAAGAGCCTGCGTGCCATCTCATTTACTACGACGAAACCGCCCGCACCTGCCGCCGAGGAGAATGCGCGTGACAAGATTCTCGCGGTGCTGCGGGAAGAGCCCGACCGGATACTGAGGTATGCGGACCTAGAGCGACTGACCGACGAGAAGCCGAACACGATCCGGCAGGCCATGAAGCGACTGGGGAATGAGGTAGCCAGGGAAGAAAATGGCTTCCGATTGGTACATCCGTGACGGGGTGTGACGTCACGTGACACGTCACAAATTCCGTGACGTGACACACCCTCCCCTATAAGGGGTGTCACACGGTGTCACGCGGTAGAAAAGGGGAGAGGAGGAGAAGATGAGCGTGGCGACGAGAATCGAAGTTGGAGTGACTCTCGAGCCGATCGAGTGTGGGAGATGCGGGGTGTGGTTCGCCATCCCCGAGCGGATGATTGCAGAGCGCCGGAAGGATGGCGAGACGTTCTATTGCCCCAACGGGCACGGTCGGGTTTACCGGGACAGTGAGTTCGACCAACTCAGGGACCGAGCGGTTCAGGCGAGGCGGCGAGCGGAACAGTTGCAGCGCGAGAAGGACCAGCTCGTCAATGATCTGCTTGACCAAGTGAAGTTACACAAGCGAGTCCTGCGGCGAGTTCATGGCGGGGTTTGCCCCCACTGCAATAGGACTTTTCAGAATTTGCAGGAGCACGTTGCCCGCCAGCATCCGGCTGTCGAGGGCGTGGTGCCACAGCCAGCAAGGAAGCGTAAGGGGGGTGCGGTGGGGGAGGCGGCGAGTTGACAAGCGAGCAAGGGACCGGCGTGGAGCGTATCGCAGCGGAACGGGCACGCCAGGATAGCCGCTGGGGTGCGAGCCATGACGCGGAACACATTGGCGCCGAACTTGCCGCCGCGGGCGCGTGGTATGCACTGCCGTGGCTTACACGGACGCTCCTTCGGGAGCACTGGCGTCCGCCGATCTGGCCGAGTAGTTGGGACTTCAACGGCGCGAGCCGGGAACCACCATCATTACCGGCGCGTATCCGCGAGTTGGAGAAGGCCGGCGCACTTATTGCGGCGGAAATCGATCGGTTGCAAGAGTTGGAGGTGTAGGGGTGAAGGGTAAGGGAATGAGCATGACGACGACACCGCTGTCTGACACGGAGCTCAAAGCGATCCGGGGATGGGGACTGGGGGGGTGTCAACCTGGTGGAGCAATCCCTGGCGGTGAGGTTGTGATGCTCTGCGACCACTTGCAGGAGGCGCGGGCTGGGATTAAAGAGCTCCAAGCGGTAGTCGATGCGCAAGCGGGGGATGAGGGGTTATGGTTCGTGGCGCAACTCGCCCCAGAGGCGTATCTGCAACAAGAGCTCCGTCGCCTAGCGTATGCGGTGGAAAAGCTGGGTAACCTGCTGTCAGAGAGCGACGCGTGAGCTCGCCCGCCGCCATCTCCGTCGCAGAGTATCAGCGGCTGGTGCAGCCGTCAAAATACCGGGCCCGATGCTAGGTTACGTGAGTCCAGCCTTTATGGCTGACGACTTTGTATGCCGTTCGCTGGCTGACACCAAACCGCTCCGCGAGTTGGTAGGTAGTGATTCCGCCCACCGACCACAGGGCACGCATCTGGCGAACGGTCTCGTCAGTCATCTTCACGTTCCATGCCATCGTCCCGCGGAGCACCAGTTCGGGATGGGTCTGCATCGCGTTCTCTCCGCGAGCGACCCAATCGGCGGCATTGTCGAGGCGGGTTCCGACATAGAGATGGGCAGGGCGGACGCACGGTGGGTTGTCACAGCGGTGGCAGAGGAAATGGCCCTCCGTCACTGGAGTTCCGTAAGTCAATTCCCATGCGACGTGGGTGGCCTGCCGTTGTGGGCCCGTGGAAACTGGGCGAAAACGGCCGTATCCCTTGATGTCGTGCCCGCCAGTCCACAGCCAGCACCGACTTGTTTTATCAACCTTCGCCCAGAAACGCTCCGCCACCGGATGGCTCCGGCCGGTTTGCGAAATGTAAGAACAAGTGTGGCTGCAAAACTTCCCCTTGCCTATCTTGACTACATTGAATAGCAAATACCACGCAAGTCCTACGTTCGTCGACGGGATCCGTTTTGACTCGAAGCGTGAGGCCGATCGCTGGCACGAACTGCGCTTACTGGAGCTGGCGGGCGCGATCACCCATATCCGCCGACAGGTACCGTATCCGCTCATGGTGGGCGACTGCAAAATTGGGGACTACCGAGCGGATTTCGAGTACATCGACGTGGCAACCGGCAAGCTGGTGACTGAGGATGTAAAGTCGCAACCAACCCGCACGCCGCTGTATAAATGGAAACGGAAACATTTCTTTGCGCAGCGTGGGTACTCCATCACTGAAGTTTACTGATGCCGATAGGAATACCGAAAAGTGGGCGGCGCACTGTCCAGAATCGAGTTGAGCACGTAATCATTACCTGTGAGGTCTGTGGCAAGCAGCGCGACTACATGCCGAGTCAGTTGCGGGTGCGCAAGAGGATTCGATTCTGCTCCATCACCTGCCGTAATCAGGCTCAGGTCAAGCCGGGCTGGAAGGTGGAAGTAAGCTGCGCTCAGTGCGGGACGCTTTTCCAGAAGCGGTCCGATCATCTTCACGAGCGCAACTATTGTTCTCCACCGTGCTCAGCGTTAGGCAGGTCGAGTCCGACTGCCCGGTGGCGCGACCCTGCGCAGATACGGGAATACATGCATGAATATGCCGCAGAACACCGTGAGGAAATCAACGCGTTCTCTCGCCGATGGGGAGCGGCCAATCGTTCGAAGAAATTAGCTAACCAACGGGCACGCAGGGTTGCTGCGAAGAAGGATGGACTTACCGCTGAGCATTGGGAGGCTATAAAGTCGGCCTTTGGCTTCACCTGTCTTGCCTGTGGAAAGCAAGAGCCTCTCATCAAACTGACGGCGGATCATGTGATTCCAGTTCGCTTAGGTGGTCGGCATCACCACAGCAATATCCAGCCGCTCTGCGGTCCGTGCAACGCAGCAAAGGGCATGCGGTTTATCGACTATCGGTTCTCCATCCGCGAGGTCTAACGGCTGCCGGAGCGCGTCTCCGCTTTCGCTGAGAGCACGCTAGACACACAACGAGAGGCCCCGGCCATCCATGGCCGGGGCCTCTCGTGTTTGGCCGTGGCGAAGACCAACGCTGAGTTTACTCGTCTAGGGTGATCCCCGCGATCTTTGTCAGGAACACCGCCGAGACCACCATCTTGCCGGTGTAGTCCCGCTTGCCGAATGCGTCGTAGTGGGGCTCGACCGTGATCCCGAGCGCTGCCGATAGCCAATCGGCCTGGGTAAAGACCCGGTCGCGCGTCACCTTGTCGGCTGCGATTTGCAGGTCGATGCGCTCGCTGTTGGCGAGTCTTCGGCGGAGGCCGGCGGCGTGGGGCCTGCAATACCAGCGGCCGGCGATCTCCTCGACTGCATCGCGAGAACAGCGACTTCCCCAAGGCTGATTGGTGCCGATGCATTGGGTCACGGCGCACCTCCGATCGCAGCATGGTAGGCAGCGAGGGCAGCGCGAGTCTGCTCAATGAGGCAAGGCAAGCGCTCAGCGTGGGTCTGGCAGATGCCGAACAGGTGGCGGTTCTGACCGGGGTCGTGCACTGGCTCGCATTTTGCGGTTGCGCCTCCGGTTCGGGAAAGAAACACCTCCAGCGCTTCCGCGAGTGGTGCGGCCAGGGTGAGGGCGGCGTCGTAGCCGGCCGCGTGGCCATCCAGGAAGGCGGCCGCGCGAGCTTGTCCCAGGTCTGTCTCCAGCGGTACGCGGTGGAGTTCTACGAAAACCCGGCAGTCTTCGACCTTAGTCTGCTCCCGGTGGGTTGTCGTCCGGCGCTCGGTCATGATTTCTGCTCCTTCCGTGCCCAATCGCAGCCGGCATAGAACGCAGCCATGGGGGTGACGCCAGGCCATGAGCGTTCGCGAGGGCGCTTGTTCTGTTCCCAGCGTTCGTACTCGGCGTCGAGCCAGGCGGAAAAGGCGTCGGCTTCGGGAGATCCGTCCCGAAGCCGAGCGGCTGTGGTGTCCAGTTCCGCTACGCGCCGGTCAACTTCGGCATGGATTTCGTCGCGGGTCATATCGGGCTTCATGCGTTCTGCTCCTTCACGAAGCGGTTTGCTTTGCGGTGACAATCGGCGCACCACCAGATGGGCTTGCCCGTGGCGGAGTCTTCCACCGCAAGCATGGGGCGCTGGCAACAAGAAGGTGTCGGCGCGCGGCGTGCTGCATCCTGGCTAGCGCTTGCGAGGTCTTTCACGATTTCTGCTCCTTCTCGTTTTTGTCCAGGATCTCCTCCAAGATGTCCTCGTCGTCAAGGAAATACTCCAGGCACCGGGTAATGACATCGCCCACCCGAATCCCTCGGCGCAGGGCTTCGATGCTGGCCTGAAGCCAGAGGTCGTCGGGCACGCCGTAGATGTTGTGGCGGGTGGTGTTAGCGGGCATCAGCGGTGCTCCTCGTTTCGGCGTTCAACTGCTGTCCGAAAGGTGGTGATCTCGCAGGGCAGATGTTCGTCGTACTCAAGGATTTCACGGCGGTAGTCGAGGGCCGTGAGGTAGTCGAGGCAGACATGACGGTCGATGATCTCTCCGTTCGGGTTCTTCACGGTGACGACGTAGGTACTTGTCATGGTGCTACTCCTTCTCGGTGGGCAG